>Ga0310690_10000731_pt1 | contig 65731 bp, 45 predicted proteins | sample AusTroGonzalo_MG_2_FD_207661 | JGI IMG/M metagenome (GOLD analysis project Ga0310690, IMG submission 207661) | Bovine rumen microbial communities from tropical cattle in Woodstock, Queensland, Australia - Gonzalo_04 (v2) (version 2) | ecosystem: Host-associated > Mammals > Digestive system >... | reverse complement strand
AAGATCCATCTTTTTCAATAAAGAGATTAAGAGGTTTTCCGTCATGATTGAAACGATTACAGACATTAATCCTTTTATTGCCAGTAGGATCAACCTCAAAACATGAATCCCTGACCACCCCATTCTTGTAATAAGAAACATTTAAAGATTCCCTCCCCGAAGAATAATCTTCATAAACGACATGTTTGAACAACGATCCCGATGGATAATACTCTTTCTTTTCTAAATAACCCTTTTCACCATAAAATTCATGTTTTTCTAACACGCCCGTCGAATAATATTTTTTCTTTTCTATCAACTTAGCGTCCCGATAAACCGGTTCATCACTAACATTCCCATTCTCATAGAAATTCCTACAGACTCTGGCCATCTCCTGCCTTGAGATTCCATCCCAGTCTAGCGGTTTATCTATGTAGCAGGAATCCTTTATCTTTCCATTTGCATAATAAGAAATTTCCTCGGACAAATTGCAAGGCCACACACAGCCCTTTACACGAATACCATCGTATCTCGTAATTCTTTTCGGGTTTCCCGTCTCATAATATTCACGGTCTTCGACTAATGTATCGCCGCGATAGACAAAATCCTGTTTGACTTTTCCGTTTTCATAATAATACGTATTATGCCCATCATTGTCGGTTACTACCTTCGGCGTGCCCGACTTATAGAATGTTTGGCAATCCTCGCGCCACCGAGGCTTCCTCGCAATATTGCACGCAGACTCAATCGCACCATTATTGTAATAATCGTCGCGATGGTAGCACTTGCCATCCTTGTATTTGAGTACGGATTTCGGTTTTCCATTGGAATAGTAAATCTTCTCGTCACCGATTTTCTTGCCGTCTTTTTCGGTGAATTCCATCGCGAGAGTCCCATTTTCAAAGTACTGGCGATAGTTCCCGGCAGAATCGACCTCGGTATGCAACTTGCCCGACGGATAAAAATGCCTTATGCTCGTGCGCACATCGTTCTTGTACACGACTTCGATTTCCAGCGTACTGTCCGGATAATAGTTCCTGGCGGCACCATTCCGCATAGGCGCAGTTTTATCCTGCCCCGCGCAACCGACCAGAGCCAGGAAAAGCAACAGAAAGAACACATTTCTGAGAATAAAAAGCAACTAGAAGCCCAACCTTTTCTTCTAAACTATAAAAATTTTTCAATTTTTATATAGATTTAAAACGAAACCAGAGAAAAAGGGAGGGACACCATGCATAAAATCGCTTATTTCGCAGCCGTCGTGATTTCGGTGCAATGCCTTTTTGCATGTTCGCAAACCGTGGAAGCGCCCTCCCAAGACGATGATGACGAAGCATTATATTCCTCGTCTTCCTCCAAGAAAAAGAACCAGGACAATTCTTCAAAAGACAACCAAACTAAAAAATCTTCGAGTTCAAAATCTTCCGATTGGGATGATGACTTCGATGATAACGGTGGCTTTGTCATCGACACGGCTAAAATAACACGATCCGGTTTCGAGTTCACCGGAGAAAAAAGAGACTGCGATTTTTCCGTTGACGATTCCGTATGGACCATCGAAGATATTGATTCGATTTCCACATCCATGTCGTATATCACATTCAGCAAGACCGCGATGGAAATAAAAATGGAATTCGAAGGGCAATACAGTGATGCCGATAGCTGTGAACAGGCTGTAGCCATCTTCTATTTCACGATGATGTTAATCGAAGGCAAAGACCTAGACGCCCAATGCGACAGCAAAACATTCTCCGCCACAGGAACAGTTGTCGACACAACCCACACAATTCGGGACAAGAAGAGCGTCTATAAGGAAATTTGCTATTAACGTTATTAAAAAATAACGACAAATTTATCATAACTCCGTTTTTTATACAAAGCGGAACATCATGCAAAATAACATTATTTTTTCAACAACGTCTGTTTGTATATACAAATTTACAAAATTTTTGTAACATTCCCGTAAGAAAAATGTTATTTAGAAGTCAGTAAATCAACCCCCAACAACTTAACCCATAAAAGGAAATGAAAAATGGCTAAAAAGAAAGCTACAAGAGCAAAAATTCTCCCCCTTACTGCGCTGCTCACAGACTTCGAAGTAACCTGCGGAAACAGGCCCTTCGCCCAAATAACAGCAAAATTCATTAACGCCGCACGGAAAGCCGTATCTTTCAAAATTACCAGAACCGAGCTTTCTCTCGGAACTCTTCTTCAGAAGAAACCGGGCAAAATCACTATCAAGGAAAAGAATTCTTCTTTCCTCCCGATAGACACTATTAGGGATTTCCCGGATGCCGATACACTCGCCGAATTGAAGGATCTTAGCAAAAGCATCGATGCAAACAAAATCGCCGTGTTTCCACTTGCCAAGGAAATAACCATCGTAGAAGTCAAGGACGGCAAGGCTTCCAGATACGATTTCCAGGACTCCACAGTCAGCAGTTTCAAGATTTATAGATACACCATCAAGACCAAGAACAAGACCGTATCCAAAGTGGTCTTCTGCTCCTATCAGAAGAGAAAGGCGCTCTGTCTCGCCATCAGCCGGACCCAATCCTCATGGAACGACATGACTAGCGACGACGCATACGCAACAAAACGCGCATTCGAGTACAACGGAATTGAGACCGATGTCCTTGTGGATGCAACAAAAGCCGACATTCAAACCAAAATTAGGACATTCTTTGGCGATCTCGGTCCCAACGACATTGCCATTGTATGGTCTGGATCGCATGGTTCTACTCGAGGAATCTATATTGACGGTCCCCAACACAATCTTGTAACCTACGAAGAATACCGCGATCTTCTCAATACCGTTTCCTGCAAAAAGATTGCTCTCATATTTGCCTGCCATTCGGGTGCCGCAATCCAGGCAACTACCAGGGCACTTCCATTGAAAGCATCGGCAGTCAAGCGTACAAAGGCACAGATTACCCGTGCTACAAAGGATATCAACACTCAAATCAAGAACGTATTCTTCCCAGCAACCAAAGCCAAGGCCGGCGCGATGGCCGCCCCAGGATTCTCGGTCGTCTGTTCCTGCCAGGCATCTGAAAATACCGCAGGCAACAGCACCATTAGCCCTGTTGCAGCAAAATGGTGCCTCGGCTTGGGAATCATCTGTTCCGGCAACGGCACTGTATTTACCGAAACAAGCCGTTATGCAGACATGAACGAAAACAAGAAGATTACCGTCAAGGAACTGACAGATTACACCAATACCACTGCGGAAGAGAACCGCTCTACTGGAGTCTGTTACCCAGCGAACGATTCTACTGTCATCGCGATTTACTAATTCGCATTCCTGTAATTTCAAAAAAGTCCCACAGCCTTCCCGCTGCGGGACTTTTTTTGTAAAAGCCTTTTCCGAAAAAACGCCCTAATAATAAACTCGGCTTGACGGTACGAAAAAATAATGCTATTGTCTTTTTTATAAAACTAACGACTTTATAGGAAGCAGCCAATGATCAGCAATTCTAAAATCATGGAGATGGGACGGAAATCGCTTAAGGGATACCGTCTTAGAGCGGCCGGCATAACTGTCATAGGAAACTTGATTGGGATTGCCATCGTCTTCGCCATCTATTTTATCCTTGTAAATTTCAAGGAACCCAATGTAATCTCTCTTGAGAATACTATCATCGACCAATTATCCGGTATAGCGCAATCAGTCATAATCTACCTATTCGGAATAGGCTTTTACGCCTATTTCTACGATATCTACAAGCAACGGACAACCTCGTTTCGCAGATTATTTGCCGGTTTCAAAAAACTTCCTCGCAACCTAATCATCCTATTTATCTGCTCGTTGGTAATGAACCTGCTTACGTCCCTTCCGATGAGTCTATACCTTTTGTACAGCGACCCAGTTGAAACCAATCCGTATCCAATCCTAACATTAGGAATCACCATGTTAGTTGTACTCTGCATTGTCGGCTACAAGTTTTTCCCCACCTGGATGGGCCTAGTCTACAAGATGGCAATAGACGACACAACCGGCCCCATCGAATTAATCAAGCAGACCTATCGCAAAGTTTCCAAATACAATTTTAAATTTCTCGGTTTCATGGTTCATATTACGCTTTGGTGCATGCTAGGTGTTCTTACACTGGGAATCGGCTTCCTGTGGATTCTCCCCATTATCGCCACAAGCAGCATCATATTCTTCGACATCATTTTCAATCCAGACGAATATGCAGTTCCTAAAGAACCCGAAACCAACGTGATACCCGAAAATTCCGCAGAAATCACACCCCCAGAACAGCCAAAAGAATAAGCGACGAACTCAAAATTTTTCTAAATTTCCCGCGGAATTTGAAAATACGGCGTAGATACGCCCAAAAAGGATTGAAAAATGAAAGTTTCTTTGAATTGGCTCAGACGTCACGTTGATCTTCCGGAAAATGCGGAAGAAGTTGCAAAGGCGCTCACCTCTATTGGCCTCGAAGTCGAAGGCACCGAGGAACCGGGCAAGGTCTACGAGAAGCTCGTTGTAGCGAAGGTTCTTACCTGCGACCCCCATCCGGACAGCGACCACCTGCACATCACCACCGTGAACGACGGCAAGGAAACGCTCCAGGTCGTGTGCGGTGCCCCGAACGTGGCTGCAGGCCAGACCGTGGTTCTCGCCCCGATTGGCGCTGAACTCCCGCTCCCCGACGGCGGCACGCTCAAGATGAAGAAGTCCAAGATCCGCGGCGTGGAAAGTTTCGGCATGATTTGCGCCGAAGACGAAATCGGCCTCAGCGACGACCATGCGGGCATCATGGTTCTCGACGACAGCATTCCGGCTGGCACCCCGTTCGTGAGCCTCGGTATGTACGACGTGTGCTATGAACTGAACGTGACCCCGAACCGCCCGGACGCTTTGAGCCACCGCGGTGTCGCCCGCGAACTCGCAGCGAAGTTCAACCGTCCGCTCAAGCCGCTCGCCTACACATTGAACGAGGATGCCGAGGCGGCAAGTTCCGCCATTAGCCTCGAAGTGGTTCCGGGTTGCGGCTGCTCCCGCTACGTGGGCCGCGTCATCAAGGACGTGAAGGTCGACAAGTCTCCGGCATGGCTAGCCAAACTTTTGCATGCTGTGGGCATGAACAGCATCAACAACGTCGTCGACATCACGAACTTCATCTTGATGGACGTTGGCCAGCCGCTCCACAGTTTTGACATGGACCAGTTGCACGGCAACAAGATCAAGGTCCGCCGCGCCGTGAAGGGCGAAAAGATTGAAACCATCGACCACACCGCTCACGAATTGCTGGAAAGCGACCTCGTGATTTGCGACGGCGACCGTCCGGCCTGCGTTGCCGGCGTGATGGGCGGCGTCGAGTCCGAAATCGTCGATGCCACCAAGAACGTGTTCCTCGAGAGCGCCTGGTTCAACCCGACCGTTATCCGCAAGCAGGCCAAGCGCCTCTGCATCTCGACCGACTCGAGCTACCGCTTCGAACGCGAAATTGACTTCGCCACGCAGGACGAATACAGCAAGTACGCCTGCGCCCTCATCCAGGAAGTCGCAGGTGGCCGTATTCTCAAGGGCTCCGTCGAATATACCGGCGACGACCACAAGAAAGAGAACAACGTCGTTTCGCTGCGCATTGCGCAGGCAGAACGCGTTATCGGCATGAAGCTCGACATGGCCCAGGTCGAAAAGTTCCTCACGGGCATCGCCCTCGAAGTCGTCTCCAAGACGGCGGACTCCATCACGTTCAAGATTCCGAGTTTCCGCCCCGACCTCGAACGCGAAGTGGACCTCATCGAAGAAGTCGCCCGCCTCATCGGATTCGACAACATCCCGTACACGCTGCCGTCCTTCAAGATGCAGCCGAACGAGCTCCCGCCGATTGAAGTTTTGAACCGCAAGATCCGCAAGACGCTCTCCGCGATGGGTCTGCATGAATGCCTGAGCCTGCGCTTCACGAGCAAGGCCCGCACCGAGGCCCTCTTCGGCCCCGAAAGCGACGACCGCCGCAGCAAGCCCGCAGCACTCCTCAACCCGCTTTCCGATGAACTCGGTGTCGTTCCGACTTCGCTCCTCCCCAACCTCCTCAAGGCCGTTGCCGAGAACGAAAAGAACCGTCCGGGTTCCGTGCGCCTGTTCGAAGTGGCCAAGGGCCAGTTCAAGCGCGACCGCAAGGACGTGCGCGATCCGGGCTTCGACGAATCGAACCTCGTCGCCCTCACGATTGCAGGCAACTTCGATACAAACCCGCTCAACGACAAGCCTGCACAGATTGACTTTGCCGCCTTCAAGGGATTCGTGCAGAGTTTCCTCAAGCGCGTTGGCCTCGTTGTGGAATTCCGCGTGCCGGCCAAACCTGAAATCTTCCTGCACCCGGGCAAGCAGACCGAAATCCTCGCCGACGGCGTGGTGCTCGGCACCATGGGCGAACTCCACCCCTCCGTGATGGCTGCTAACGACATCAGCTACACCACCTACGTGATGGAACTCGACATGGACAAGATGGAACACGCCACCCACAAGAAAATCGTGTTCGAAGCCTTCAGCCGCCAGGTGCCTTCTACCCGCGACATCTCGCTCGAAGTCGCGAAGTCCATGACCCACGAAGACATCATCGCTCGCATCAAGGGACTCAACCCGAAGAACCTCGCGAAGATTGTCCTCAAGAGCATCTACGAAGGCGACAAGATCGAAGCCGGCAAGAAGAACATGGTCTACAGCCTCACCTACCAGGCCATGGACCGCACGCTTACCGACGACGAAGTCAACAAGGCTCACAACAAGCTGCGTGACAAGCTCGTTGCCAACGGCGACATCGTGCTGAGATAGGTGTGAGCTCGGTGCTTTGAGGTTCCAGGCTCGAGGCACGAGGCTCGGAACTGATAAAACATTTAAAGCCGGTTCTTTTGGAACCGGCTTCTTTTTTTCGTCTTTTAGAATTTTTGCAATATTCACTACTGCAATTTATCTCGCAATAGGGGTATCTTTGAGCATAATCTCTATGGTCTTATTCACAACATTGATCCAGTCGTCCAGCGAGACCGTAAAAGTAAAGAAGGATTCCGCCTTGATATCGCCATAACCTAGTTTAGCACCAGTCTTTCCATCGAAAAAAGCATAACGTCCCGTTCCAGTAAGGCTTTTTGAATCAACGCAAGGTGGGCCAGAAAATCCAGGCCCCATTCCACCTCCACAAGACTTTTCCTTAACTCGGCCAATCCACAAATCGTCTATGACAAGAAAGACATCTGCGGATCCATCCAAAGCCTTAAGTTTCGGCGTTTTAAAGTTGGTGCCATCCATATCCGAAAATTCATATGCAACAAGGTCTCGAGACACTTTTTCAACAGAATAGGCGACTCCTTTGGTGGACGCATTGAGAAACGCTTCAAGCTGAGCCCTGTACCAATCCGAAAAATTATTGACATAGCCAGGAAGGTCATCTGCCAAGTCTTTAGGGCTCCCAATACCAGGCTCCGTAAAGAGGACCTTCACCCTAGACGGTTTCAGCACCCAAGAAGGATCAACCACGTAAAGCTTTGGTGCACACCCTATCAAGAGCATACAGGCAAGCAAAAGCATAAAAACAGATTTCTTTCCCATTGCAACCCCTTTTTTGTTAAATGCTTATGAATAAAATAGCAAAATAAGGACAACTTTGTCCCAAGGATAGGGTTGGACTGGAATTATTTCAACTATTAAAACCCAACTATTCTAGCGCTTCGCGAATCTGCTGAATAAAGTCCATCTCCTCGGGAGATACATTCGTCTCGTTGTCGTTTTCCTTGGAAGCGTCCGCAATCTTGAGCATGGATTCAAGGACTTTGCTTTTGAATTCACCCGATTCGTTTTTCAAAGCATCGACGCAAGCAGTCACGCGTTCCTTTGCCGAGGAAAAACGCCCATAGGCATCATTGAAATCGTCCCAAGACACATCCGGGGTCAGTTCGTCATGGATTTTATCCAAAGCATCGCTTTCGGCCTGCGTCGCCGAAGCGGAACCGGGCAGAAGTTTGTCTGTCTCGTTTTCGTGATAAAGGCAAGCCACCTGCCAGGAGAGAATCAATAGAGCCATGTTCGGATTCATCGTAGACCTCGTAGTTATGATTTGAAATATAAGAAAAAAGGCACGAGGAGCGAGGTTCGAGGCTCGGGGCACGAGGCACGAGCAGTGAGCGATGAGCAGTGAGCTGTGAGCTGTGAGCTATGAGCAGTGAGGCCAAATACCTTACCTCACGCCTCAAAGGCGCAACGCGCCGACCTCAAAGCGAAGCGACCTCATAGCCCCTAACCATTTCCTACTGCACGCTATTTCCGTACCCTTCGGCGAGCTCAGGGTACTTCCTACTGCCTACTCCCAACTCCCTACTCCCTAGATCCTAATCCCTAACCACTGTTTACTAACCACTTTTCTCTCGTCCCTCGTCTTTCGTCTCTCGTCTAAATTCTATATTGCCCAGCATGGCATACGTAGCAATGGCGCGAAAGTGGCGCCCACAATCTTTCTCCGACATGGTCGGTCAGGAGCATATCGCTAAAACGCTCCAGAACGCAATCGAGGGAGGACGTCTCCATCATGCGTTCCTGTTTACCGGCACCCGCGGTGTAGGCAAGACCACCTCGGCCCGTATTCTCGCACGTACCCTCAACTGCAAGGGCGGCGACCCGCTCCACCCATGCGGTGAGTGCGAAAGCTGCAAAGACATCTCGGGTGGCAACCCGATGGACGTCTATGAAATCGACGCGGCGTCCAACACGAGCGTCGACAACATCCGTGACGTGATTGAGCGCGTCCAGTACCCGCCTGTCATTGGCAAATACAAGATTTTCATCATCGACGAAGTCCACATGCTCTCGACGGGGGCCTTCAACGCCCTCCTCAAGACGCTCGAAGAACCGCCTCCGCATGTGATTTTCATCTTTGCGACGACCGAAGTCAACAAGGTTCCGCAGACTATTTTGAGCCGTGTGCAGCGCTTTGACTTCAAGCGCCTCACCATTGACCAGATCCGCAGCCGCCTGCGTTTCATCTGCGAGCAAGAAGGCATCAACGCCTCCGACGAGGCCCTCGACATCTTTGCCGAGAAAGCCGACGGGTCCATGCGTGACGGTCTCACCTACTTTGACCAGGCCTACGCCTTTACCGGCAACGAGATGACCGCCGAATCGGTGCGTTCCATCCTCGGCATCCCGCCCGTAGAGCTCTTTTTCGCCCTGATCCAGTCTATCGCCGCCCACGACCTCAAGGGTTGCTTCAAGATGGTCGACGAAGCGGTCAAGATTGGTATCGAGTTTACCCCGCTCCTTGATGGTTTCGGCAAGTTCCTGCGCAACCTGATTTACAGCCGCCTCGACGCATTTACCGCCGACGCGCTGAACATCTCGGACGAAGTTTATTCTAAATACAAGTCGACGGCTCCCGAACTTTCGAACGGGGACCTGCTCCGCATCAGCAAAATGCTCATCGATTTGCAGGGCACGCTGCGCTACAGTACGAACCCGCGACTCCTCGTCGAGACCACCTTCGCACGAATGGCCTGGCTCGACCGACTCACGGACCTCCGGAGGGCGCTTGCAGCGATAAACGACCCCAAAAATGCCGATTCCGAGGCGTTAAAAAAAAAAGTAACTGAAGTCTCCGCCATGATAGACGCCCAGGAACAGGCCAAGGCGTCTTACAGTGACCCCTTCGCAAGTCTTCGGGATGGCGGAAACGGGACTTATTCCCGTTATGAAATCACGGCGGCCTGGCCATCGATCCTCTCTTCCTTCGCCGACGACGGGGACCTCGTATTTTCGGCAGCACTGAACGGCACTGTACTCGAAGCCGGCGAACTTCAGGCCACGCCATTCCCGCTATCACTTGTATTCATTGGCGATACAGCCCAACCGACCTCCTGGGGCTACAAGCAGTTCATGGAGCACCCGGAATACATCCAACGCCTGCAAAACAAACTGGAAGACCTGCTGCAAACCGCCATAACACTGGGCGTCAAGACGCGAGCCTACACCGAAACAGAACTGCAACAGCGACTGGCCGCCAAGATGAGCCCCTTCGAGCTAGACCTCCAGAAGGACCCGTCCCTCGCGCGCCTCAAGGAACTGTTCGCCGCAGAACTCGTCTATTCGCGCAAGCTGGCCGGCATGGCTCCGGTCCAGGCCGACGAATACATGGAACAGGACAACTAGCATGGCATGATGCGCACAAAATTTTTTTAGTTTTCACCCAGATTATAAAAAACAGATAAGGAGTCCCCTATGGACATGAGCAAAATGTTGAAAGACCTTCAGAAAATGCAGAACAAGATGTTGAAGGCACAAAGCGACCTCAAGGCCCAGAGTTTCGAAGCCGAAGCCGGCGGCGGAATGGTGAAAGTGGCCATGAACGGCAAGGGGGTCATTACCATGATTAAAATCAACCCGGATGCCGTCGACAAGGACGACGTGGAAGCCCTGGAAGACCTCATCATGGCCGCCGTGAACTCCGCCGTCAAGAAAAAGGATGACGCGGCACAGTCCAGCCTGAGCGACATCACCGGCGGGATGAAGATTCCTGGACTCATGTAATCGGCAAAAAAAAGCCCGATTTTTCTATCCTTTCGTCCGCCAAAAACGGCTTTTCATCCAGCAATCCGCAAAAACGCCCTTAAAAAAGGGGCGTTTTTTTAGTAAATTTGGCGCATTATTATAATTAGTTATATTAGGAGCAGGAATGCCAAGGAAATACGTAATCCTTCCAGCTATCGCGATAGGCCTCATCGCCCCCTCTTGGGCAGGAACGGTCTACACCCGCGAAGAAGCTGTAAAAATCGCTCTCGAAAAATCAACGGAAATCCAATCCGCACAGGAAGACTTGGTTTCGACGTCCTCCAAAGTGGAAGGTGGTTACGGAGCCGCATACCCATCCATTGACTTGAACGCCACAGTGACCCGCATTTTCGGTCTTGACGACGTGAAAACGGTATCGCCCATGATGGACGCTTTTGGCGAAATACAGAAGGCCCCAGAAGCGCAGCCTCCGTCTAACTATGACAATGCCGTCGCTAATGGCCTTGACTTTATGAGTAACCAGATGTCCAAGCAGGGCTACCGCTGGCAATCATCCGTAGGCCTCACGGCAACCCAGATTCTCTACTCCGGCGGAAAAGTGGGAACCGGAATTGATATTGCGAAATCCGCGAAGCGCGTAAGCGAAATATCCCTTGACAACAAGAAGGCCGAAGTCCGCTACAACGTGGAGAATGCCTTCAACCGGCTCATTTTCATGGATTCTTCGATAGTCATCCTCGAAGAGAGCATCAAACTGACCCAAAGCTATGTCGACTTGGCCGTAAACAACCAAAAGAGCGGTCTCGGCACGGAACTGGACGTCATCCGCGCACAACTCCAGCTCGACGAACTCAAGTCCAACCTGGAAAAGACCAACAAGACCAGAATCGTTGCCCGCAACAACCTGCTCTTGACCATGGGACTGCCCTTCGAAGCCGACGTACAGTTCAAGGGCACTCTCAGGAGCCCCGAAGAGAACCTTCCCCTGCCGGACACATCCATGGCTAACGTCAAGAAGCGCCGCAAGGAACTGGCCCAACTGGAAGAAAGCGAAAAAATCCAGTCCAAACTCGTCGACTTGGAAAAAAGCGACTACCGCCCCACGGTCGTCCTGATTGGTAACCTCAAGTACGCAAACAACCAAAACTCCATCAAAGATTGGGATGCCCCGGACTGGGACAAGAATATCAACAAGACTATCACCCTGAACGCGTCAATGAACCTGTTTAACGGTATGCAGACCCGCGAAAAGGTCACCCAGGCAAAATCCAGCCTGCGTTCTACGCAAATCCAAAAAGAATCCGTCGAACGCGGTTTCCGCCTGCAAATCGAATCCTGCATGAACGACCTGAACGATGCGGAACAGCAGCTCGGCATCAAGAAACGTTCCGTGGAACTCGCCCAGAGGAACCAGGAATTGACCGAAGCCTCCTACACCTTGGGCAAGGAAACGCAGATTAACCTGCTCGAAGCCACGATGAAGCTCCGCAACGCGAAGCTCAACTACATGGAAGCGGTCCTGAACTGGAACAACGCCTATAACGCCTTACTGCAGGCCACCGGAGAATATTAAGAGGAAGAAGAACATGAACAACATCATCAAATCCATCGTTACCCTCAGTGCTATTTCGCTTCTCCTCGCAGGCTGCGAAGCTTTCGACAAGAAAGACGAAAGCCAGAAGCAGAAGCCCACGACCATTGAAGAAATCCAGAAAGAAAAGGGCAAACCCGCCCGCGTCGTGAAGGCCGGAGTCGCAAAGCTCAACGACATCCGCAAGTTCAGCGGAAGTATCGAAGGCATGCAAGAAAACAAGGCCATCTCTAAGTTGGGCGACCCCCTCGCCAAGGTCTACATTGCCGTCGGCAGCGTAGTCAAGAAAGACCAGATTCTCGCCGAATACCTCTTCACGGGCGACAACACTAGCTACCAGCAAGCTCAGGAACAGGTTGCCCTGCAAGAAAAGTCCACGGCCCGCCTCCGCGAGCTCTATGAAAAAGGAGGCATCAGCCAGCAGGACCTTGAACAGGCAGAGTCTGGGCTGAAGATTGCCAAGATGAACCTCGAAACTGCCCGCCGTGCAACATTGATTCTCGCCCCCGAAGCGGGCGTTGTCACCGAGCTCAACTACCAGGCCGGCCAGGCCCCGGGTGTTGGCGGAGTCTTCTGCACCATTGCCAAACTCGACCAAGTCATCCTCAAGCTGAACGTCACGAGCCAGGACATCGGCTACTTCAAGAAGGGCACCATGGCGACGGTCAACCTGAACGGGAACAAGATCGAAGGCCAAGTCTCTCTCGTTCCGCTTGCAGCTAACCCGCAGACCCGTTTCTTCCCGGTCGAAGTCACCTTCAATAACAAAGACAGGAATCTCCTCCCGGGCATGTACGTGACCGCCGAAGTTGACACCCGCGAAGTCGAAGGCGTCATCGTCCCGCTCGAAGCAGTCGTCTACCGTAACGGAGTCAACGCCATCTGGACCGTCACCGAAGACAACAAGGCCAAGCGCAAGATTGTCAAGCTCGGTGTGCAGACCCAGGACGATGTCCAGATTCTCGAAGGCATCAATTCCGGTGAAACGGTCATGGTCGAAGGCCAGTCCCGTATGAACGACGGCGACAAGGTGCTGGTGGTAGAATAGGAGATTTTGCTGAATGATTAAGGCCAGTATCTATAAACCGATAACCATGCTCATGGTCATTTTGACCGTGGTGGTGTTCGGTCTTTATACCTATTCCATGATGGTGGTGGACCTGATGCCGAAATTCGACGTCCCCGTGGTCACAGCAACCATCATCTACCAGGGCGCAAACCCTGAAGAAATCGAATCAACGATTATCAAGCCGCTCGAAGACCAGGTGGAACTGGTGGACGGTATCGACTACGTGCAGTCTATATGCCTTGAGAACTACGGCATTCTCGTTGCCATGTTCAACATGGGCGTGAACGTGGACGTGGCGGCAAACGACGTGCGTTCCAAAATCGACCTTGCGTCGGTGAACTTCCCCGACGCCGTGCAGGCCCCCATTATTGCGAAGGTGGACATCAACGGCGCCGCCATCATGTCCATCTCCTTTACCGGACCGCTCAACTCCACGGAACTCCGCCAGAAGGTGGAAGACGACATCGAACCGCTCTTTACGGCCGTTTCCGGCGTGGCTAGCGTCGACATCTTCGGTGGTACGACCCGCCAGATTTCCATTGAACTCGACAAGGACAAGATGATTGACCGCAATGTGGACATTGCAACCATCATGGGCCTGTTCGGACAATCGAACGTCAATTACCCGGTCGGTGAAGTTATCGGCAAGCACAAGAACACCTCCGTGCGTACAGCAGGCAAGTTCCAGAACCTCGACGAAATCCGCAACATGGATATCCCGACGGCCAAGGGCGTGATCAAACTTAGCGAAATTGCGGTTGTCAAGGACACAATCGAAACCGTGACATCCGCATCGCGCTTCAACGGCACAAACTCTGTCTCGCTCGATATCAAAAAGCGCTCCGACGCGAACGTGGTGAAGGTTTCCGAAGGCGTCATCAAGCGCATGAACGAAATCCAGAAGACTCTCCCCGAAGGATTCGAACTCCACCTGGTGTACGACAAGTCCGAAGCCGTGAACGAATCCATCCAGAACGTTATCCAGAACATCATCATCGCTATCGGGCTTACGGCCGGCCTCTTGCTCCTCTTCCTCGGCAAGTTCTCGACCATGCTTATCGCCGCCCTCACGATGCCTATTTCCGTGATTGGTGCCTTTACACTCATGTACTTCGCAGGCTTCGGCATCAACATGATGTCGCTCATGGCTCTTTCGTCGTCTGTGGGCTTGCTCGTTACAAACTCCATCGTGGTGCTTGAGAATATCAACGAAAAGCTGAAACTCGGCCTCGACCCGAAGGAAGCCGCCTACAAGGGCACCTCCGAAATCATGGTCGCCATCATGGCATCGACGCTCACCAACGTGTGCGTGTTCGTGCCGATTGCCTTCATGAAGTCCATCGCCGGTATCTTCTTCCGCACCTTCGGTTTGACCATGGTGTTCGCCACCTTCGTCTCGCTCCTCGTGACGTTCACCTTGACCCCGCTCATGGCGGCTTACCTCTTCAAGGGAAAAAAGAAAGACGAATTCGGCAACATCATCGAAAGCAAGCGTTCTATCGGCGAAATTATCTTCGGCGTGTTCCCGATGATCATGAACGGCATCCGTTTTATTTACCTGAAAACGCTTTCGTTCTGCCTTTCTGTGCCGGGTGTACTTTTCCAGGTTGCAGCCCTCGTCGGTATGATTGTCTTTGTCGGAGGTTTGGCCAAGAACTTCCTGACGGTCGAAATTATGCCGAAGCAGGACCAGGGCATGATAGCCGTCAAGCTCGAAATGCCCGTGGGTACCAACATCGAAACGACCGACAGCGTTGCCCGCATTATTGAAGCTAGAGTCAAGGGTGTCCCCGAAATCGTGCACTACAGCATGAACGTCGGTGGTTCAAACGGCTTTACAACCGTGAACCAAGCAACGATGCGTGTCAAGCTCTTGAAGGACTGGGAAGGCCGTACCCGCAGTACCGACCAGATTGTCGACTCCCTGCGCCCCTACCTCGCCGACATCCCGGATGCATACATTTCCATCAAGTCCACATCCGCCTCCGAAATGAACAACAACTCCGCAGGCGACGTGGTGCTCGAAGTGAACGGCCTGCATGCGGACTCCGTTATCAAAGCGGCTGAACTCGTGATGGACCGCATCAAGGACAATATTAACGGAATCGTGGACCTCAAGACGAGCTACGAAGCCGGTAAGCCGGAAATTCGTTTGATTCCGAACCGCCAGGCACTCGCCGACTACGGAGTCACGCTCCAGACCGTCGCTACCTACAACTACATTGCAGTGAGCGGCTACGAAGCAGGCCAGTACACCGAAGACGGCGAAGAATACGACGTTTACGTACGCATGCAGGAAAAAGACCGCAAGAACCATGCTGACGTCGAGATGCTCCCCATCTTGACCCCGAAGGGATACATCAACGCGAACGAGCTCTTCTTCATCGAAGATGGTGCCGGTCCGACGCGTATTGACCGCAAGCGCAAGCGTACCCGTGTTGACGTTTCTATGAACCTGTTGCCCGGCCACACGACCGGTGAAGTCATGGGCAAGGTCGGCAAGCTTGCCGAAAGCATGAAGAGCGAAATCCCGGAAGGCATCACCTTCAGTTTCGGTGCTCAGGCCGACATGCAGAACGACATGGTGGCGGAATTCAAGGTGGCCATTGTCATGGCTATTCTCCTCACCTACATCTTGCTTATCGCCCTCCTCGAAAGCTTCATGCAACCGTTCATTATCATGACGACCATCCCGATGGGTGCTATCGGCGTGATTATCGCCCTCATCCTCACCGGCAAGGCGCTTTCCATGATTGCCCTCATGGCTATCGTGATGCTTATCGGTGTGGTGGTGAACAACGCTATTCTATTGCTAGACGAAGCGAACAGGCTATTACGCAGTGGCAGCATGGGACGACGTTCAGCAATCATGACCGCAGCCAAGACCAAGTTCCAGCCGATTGTGCTTGCAACGTTTGCATCCGTGGTGGCCCAGCTCCCGCTGGCGTTCGCCCTCGGTGGTAACGTGGCCGCCATGACCCAGCCGATGGGTATCGCCTCGGTCGGCGGCCTCATCGTGTCTGCCATCTTGACCATGTACCTGGTGCCCACGTTCTTCTGGCTCCCGAACGCTCTCACGAGCAAGGCCAAGAAGATGAAGAACAAAATCCAGACCAGGTTGCACTCCAAAGCATAACCGCTAAAAAAATTGCAACAAGCCCCGCCCGCATCACTGCCGGCGGGACTTGTTTTTTTATGATGCTTTTTGTAGTTTCGAACGCATGAATACAAAAATTTTCCGAGGGGAATCGCAAGACGGTCACGTGATGCGCGTTGCCGTCGTTGACATCTACGACGAACTCTTGCTCGAAAGGATCCGCACAGAAACCGGATGCCGAGTCATTCCCGTACAGAGTACCGAAGCCGAAATCCGGAGATTGCTCCGCGCCGATACGCAAAAGAGTTCGGATGCGCTGCTACGCGAAATCGAAAACGGGAAAAAACGAGACGCCTCGTCCGACTCGATGCCGGTCATCAGCCTCGTGGACTCCATCCTGGAGAGCGCACTGGAGCAGGGTGCTACGGATATCCATTTCGAGCCTGACCCGCAATCACTCAAGGTGCGCTTTCGCAAAGATGGTCTGTTACACGACTATAAGACACTCCCCGCCTGGATTGCCGAGCCCATCCTCATCCGGCTCAAGTTGCTCGCGCAAGCCGATATCACCGAACGGCGCCTCCCCCACGACGGGAGTTTCACCTTCCAGGGAGCGCATACACAAGCAAACGTCCGACTGAGCACGCTCCCGGTACAACACGGAGAAAAATGTGTCCTGCGCCTGTTGCCCGCAAACGACGACGCGCAGACGCTCGACGACTTGGAATTTTCCCCGACAACCCGGCAAGCCTTCCGCAACACTTTCAGCGCACCGCAAGGTCTGTTTCTCATCACCGGGCCCACGGGCAGTGGCAAGACGACCACGCTCTACGCGGGCCTACGCGAAATCATCCACCGCAACATCAACGTCACCACAATAGAAGACCCCGTGGAATACACGCTGCACGGAGCGAACCAGGTACAAGTCAACGAAAAATGCGGATTCACGTTCGCCGCGGCGCTGCGTTCCGTCTTGCGGCAAGACCCAGACGTTATCCTCATCGGCGAAATTCGCGACAGCGAAACCGCGCAGATAGCGCTGCGGGCGGCACAGACCGGCCACCTTGTGCTAGCAACACTCCACACGAACAGCGCCCGCGCGGCAGAGACTCGTCTGCAAGACCTCGGCATCGCCCCCAAGCTATTCCGAGAATCGCTCATCGGCATCGTCGCCCAGCGCCTGCTGCGCAAGCGGGACCCGCAATCGGGAAGCTACAAGGGCCGTATCGCCGCCGTCGAATTCTTGCGCCCTGACGGCAGCTATGTTGACGGGAACTTAAAAGAAAACGCCCTGCGACTCGTTCGCGAAGGCGTTACCGACATGGGCGAAATCGCCCGCGTGTTCGGCTCGTAATTACTTTTTCTTGTTTTTGGCCTTTTGGGCGGCAGAATCCTTGGCTGCGGACTTTTCCTTCGGAGCCTTGTCCTTGGGTGCCTGGGACTTCGCTGCGGACGAATGTCCGCCCTTCGTCGGCTTATCGTGGGCATTCACGGGAGCAGCCGCATCCAGAGCCTGCGACGACGAGGAGCGCGGAGCCATCAGCTGGCGCAGCGAATCCACAAGCAGGCTATCCTTCTTGGGGAACATGTTCTGGTAAATCACGGCACGGCGTTTTGCCATGAACTGGCTTTCGCGCATGTTCGGGTGGTGCTTGCCCGGACTAGCGAGCATCGCCGCAAGGTTGATCGCCTGGTCCACACTCAGTTTGCTACAGCTCTTCTTGTAATACGTGAGGCACGCCTCCTGGCACCCGAAAATATCCTTGCCCCACTGGGCATAGTTCAGATAAAGTTCCAAGATACGGTCCTTGCCGAGTTCACGCTCCATGAGCAACGCATAGGCGAGTTCCTTGAACTTGCGTTCCCACGAGCGTTCCCCGCTCAAGAAGAGGTTCTTCGCGAGTTGTTGCGTAATCGTCGAACCGCCGAACTTTGTCTTGCCCGACACACGGTTTGCCTCGAGCGCCTCCGAAATGGCGCGAATATCAAACCCCGGGTGGAAATAGAAGCCAGCATCTTCGCTCGCAATCACGGCCTTGCGCAAGTTGACATGGATAGAATCGAGCGGAACGTAGGTATGCTTGATTTCGAAACTGGGGTTGGAATCCAACAGAGCCTGCATGTACTTGCTCATCTCCGGCTGGTCATTCTTCAACGAGACGACTCCATCGTACAAATCGTACACGTAGATAAAGCCCTTGTACATAAAGTAAGAAGCGGCAATCGTAAACGCGGCTGAATAGAAAATGAGGATAAGGAGCGCTTGCCGGATAATAAAATTGATTAACCGGTAAATCCACTTGATAATAAACGCACAAACAATGACGAACTTAAAGTTCTTGAACCGAATCCAAAGTTCTTTGACCTTGGAAAAAAACTTCTTGACACTAGCCGTATTCACTTTCATTGGAGGTAAAAATATAGCTTATTTCCGGCGGCCGAACCAATCGTTAATGTCTTCACCCTCTTTCATAGCCGAAGAAAGGTTCTCCATGCCCGTCCCGAGGATGGTACTGCGGATTCCAGCACGTTCAAACACATCCTGAATGTATTCCATGCCGCTTCTCCCGGCATCGTCCTTGTCCAAGCAGAGCACCACGCTCTTGTTCTTGAACAGCGGGAGCCATTCCATCTTGAACGAACGGACACCGGGAATACCCACGGCAGGAACATTCCGCCCGATAAAGGTAAGCGTATCCACGACGCCCTCGCACAAATACACCCAACCCGGCTTTTCGTCCAAAGCCGAAACGTTGTACGGGAACGGGACTGTCCCGCGTAAGTTCAGTTCCTTGGGCACAATCGTCTTGTCAATGGCCCTCGCCTGGAAATAGAACGAGCGCATCTTGGTGTCCAGATACGGGAAAATCAACGGATGCTTGTAAAAACGCAAATTGCCCCGTTCGTTGAACAAGCCCACATACTGCAAGACTTCTAGGCTATAAATCTCCCTGAGACGTCCGCTGATTTCTTCGTAATCGGCAATCGTGCGGATGCGCATCTTGTCCCAAACAGGCTTGTAGATTCGCCTTCGTGAAAGATAGGCTCCAGCAGGAGTATGCTCGATTGGCGAAAGCATCTTCAAGAAAGAGAAAATCAGGTTTCGGCGGTCTTCTTCTTTTATCAGGGGCTTTTGCGGAGGTTCAATTTCCGGTTCGCGCAGCACCGGTTCACGGGCACGGGATAGGCTCGGCTTTTCGGATGCGCCCCCCTCACCTGCCGATAATGCAGACTTGCGTGCCGATTTCGATGCGCCTAGCAAAAAAGAATATTCCGATTTCAGCCATTCTACAGCCTGAACAAACGTCATGCTTTTACATAGCTGGACGAGCGAAATCACGTCACCGCGAACATCGTCACAGACCCAACACCGAAACGTCCCGCGTTCCTCGGAAAAAGAAACAGACGGAGTGCGGTCGCCATGCGCATGGCGCTGCGGGAAAAAGCAGTGGCAACGCCCATGGACAACATCGATGCCCAGAGCCTTCGCGACCGCCGTTATCGAAAGCGACTCCTTGAATTGTTTCAGTTCCTCATTAGTCACAATTAAATTATAGTAATTAAGTAGGAAGTAGGAAGTAGACAGTAGGAAGTAGGAAGTAAACAGTAGGCGGTAGGAAGTAGATAAAGATTGGTGCTAGAATATTTTTCCAAAATTTCTCTCCTAACTATTAACTAGCAACGAATAACTATATTTCCATCATGATTCTCCTTGAAAACGAACCGATGTGCAAGCACACCTCCTTTAAGGTCGGAGGGCCGGCACGCTACTTTGCAAAAGCAGAAACGGTCGAAGACCTGAAGGCGGCCATAACACTTGCCCGCGAGAACGGTCTCCCCTACTTTATTCTGGGAAACGGCACGAACCTGCTCGTCTCGGACAAAGGCTATGACGGAATTGTCATCACGCTCGCCGGGGATTTTTCGACAATCGAAAATTTAGGGAACGGAGCTTTCAAAGTCGGTGCAGCCGTTCCGCTCGGAAGGTTCGCACGCACTACGCTCAAACAGGGATTTGCCGGCATCCACAAGCTCGCTGGCATTCCAGGAACACTGGGCGGCGCCATCTACATGAACGCCGGAGCCTACGGGCAAGAAATCGGGACTTGTTGCTCACTAGTAATCGCACTTGACGAAAGTGGGAACATCCACGAAATTCCGGCAAACAGCTGTGCATTTGGGTACAGACAAAGTATTTTTCAAAAGAACAAGGCAATTATTCTTTCAACGACTTTCCAGTTGCCAGCAACAAGTGCAGAAGGCAAGACTGTCACCGACCTCGAAGCCGAACTTGCCGAATGTATGGCCAAGCGCAAGGCAAGCCAGCCGCTCAACATGCCCAATGCAGGTTCCACATTCAAGCGTCTTGACAAAGGGGCCGCCGACACTCCGGCACAGATTGCACCTGGCTATTATATAGAACAGGCTGGGCTCAAGGGGTACCGCATCGGTGGCGCCGAAGTCAGCACACTCCACGCGAACTTCATCGTAAACGCCGGTGGCGCTACAGCCAGCGACATCAAAACCTTAAGCGAATACGTACAAAAAGAAGTCACCGAGAAATTCGGCATCGAGCTCAAACGCGAAATTATATTGCTCGGGGATTTTTAGGCTCAAAGGAAATAATGGCGAATCGCTCATTTTTAGACGAAATAGCGGCTCTTCGAGCCTACAGACTATAGACGAAAGAGAAATAATGGCGATTCGTGCTTATTAAGGCATAAAATCTCTCGTCTAATTTCTATATTTTGCCCCGAAAAATTATCTTCAAGGATACTAACATGAAACGTACTCATAACTGCGGCCAGCTTCGCAAAGAAGACGTTGGCCAGACCGTAACACTCGCCGGTTGGGTGGATCGCCGCCGCGACCATGGTGGTGTGATTTTTGTGGACCTCCGCGACAAGTATGGCAAGACCCAGATCGTCTTCAACCCGGACTACAATGCCGACGTGATGAAGACCGCCGAACAGCTCCGCAACGAATACGTGATTACGGTGACCGGCAAGGTCTACGCCCGCGAAGAGGGCAACACGAACGAGAAGCTTGCCACGGGTGAAATCGAAGTCAAGATTGACCAGATTGAAATCCTGAACGCGGCCCTCACCTCCCCGCTCGCCATCAACGACCCGAACGAAGAGTGCAAGGAAAACGACGACCTGCGCCTGCAGTACCGCTACCTCGACCTCCGCCGTCCGTGGATCCAGAAGAAGCTGTTGCTCAAGAGCCGCTTCCTCAAGGCCGTGTACGACTTCTTCTACGCTAACGGTTTCGAAAACATCGAAACGCCGGTGCTCTGCAAGTCCACTCCGGAAGGCGCCCGCGACTACCTGGTGCCGTCCCGCGTGAACCCGGGCAAGTTCTACGCCCTGCCGCAGTCTCCGCAGCAGTACAAGCAGCTCTTGATGATTGCCGGCATGGACCGCTACTTCCAGATTGCCAAATGCTTCCGCGACGAAGACCTCCGCGCCGACCGTCAACCGGAATTCACGCAGATCGACGTCGAAATGTCCTTCGTTGACCAGGACGACGTGATGGCGATGTTCGACAAGTTCGTGACCGAAGTTCTCGGCAAGGTCTGGGACTTCGAGCCGCCCAAGAAGATCCGCCGCATGAAGTGGCACGAAGCCATGCTCAAGTACGGTTCCGACAAGCCGGACCTCCGCTTCGACCTCGAGATTCACGATGTTTCCGAAATCGGTGCCAAGTCCGAATTCGGCGTGTTCAAGAACTGCGTTGCCGCCGGTGGCAAGATCCGCGGTATCGCCGCCAAGGGCTGCGTGGACTTCACCCGCAAGCAGATTGACGAACTCACCGCCTACGTGGGCAAGTACGGTTCCAAGGGCCTCGTGTGGATGCGCGTCAAGGAAAACGACGAAGTGGAAACGCAGGTCGGCAAGTTCTTCACGACCGAACAGCTCAACGAACTGCGCGACGCCGTTGGCGCCAAGTGCGGAGACATGATGTTCTTCATCGCCGGTCCGGAAAAGGTTGCTGCAACCGCTATGGGCCAGCTCCGCCTGGAAGTCGCCCGCATCAAGGGCCTCCGCGATCCGAAGAAGCGCGAGTTCGTGTGGATTACCGAATTCCCGATGTTCGAATACAGCGACACCGAAGGCCGCTACATGGCCATGCACCACCCGTTCACCAACCCGCTCCCGGAACACCTGGACATGATGCTCGGCGGCAACCTCAAGGATTGCAACGCCGAAGCCTACGACCTCGTTCTGAACGGCGTGGAAATCGGTGGCGGTTCTATCCGTATCCATAACCCGGAAGTCCAGGAGAAGGTGTTCCGCTTGCTCGGCCTCTCCGAAGAACAGGTGAAGGAAAAGTTCGGCTTCTTCGTCGACGCCTTCAAGTACGGCGCTCCTCCGCACGGTGGTTTGGCCTTCGGTCTCGACCGCGTGGTGGCTACCATGGAAGGTGAAGAATCCATCCGTGACTTCATCGCGTTCCCGAAGAACACCAGTGCTTCGAGCCCGATGGACCAGTGCCCGAGCGAAGTCGACCTCCAGCAGCTGCAAGACATCCACATCTCCGTGCAGATGCCGAAGACAAAGTAAGCAGACGAAAGAACGCTCGCAAGCTCGCTACAGACGAGAGACGAGAGAAATGCCCCGCGGTAACTGCGGGGTTTTCTTGTATAGGTTCCAGGCTCGAGGTACGAGCTGTGAGCAGTGAGGTATAAGCAATGAGCTATGAGGTATGATTCTTGTAGATTCACTGCTCATTGCTGAAGGCTCAGAGGGAGCCGGAGGCGACCGACCTCACTGCTCAAAGCGAGCTTGCGAGCTATACAAGACTTGCCAATTTATTGGCTTAGTCGTTGTTATGCCCTATGGGTAGACCTCAAAGGCACGAAGTGCCGACCTCTTAGCTTATACCTTTCAGATGACCGGCGGAGATTGCTTCAGGGCTTCGCCCTTCGCAATGACAATTTTTTCTCTCGTCTGTAGCCGCGCAGCGGCGTTCTCCTCATAGAGGATAACTCTACTAAGGCACTAAAGTGCCTAGTATCGTTTATCTCGTCTCTCGTCTATTTTCCTAACCACCAACCACTTCCTACTGTCTACTTACCTCAAAGGGAGCGTTAGCGACCGAGCTCACTGCTCAAAGCGAGCTTGCGAGCGACCTCATCGCTCCTACTTCCTACCCTTCTTATGCCCATACCCGTAGCCATAGCCGTAGCGGTAATAGCCATAGCCGTAGTGGCCGGGTTCGTGTTCGCAGTGGTTCATCACGAAGGCGCCCGGTTTCTGCGCATAGCGGTGCAGTTTCTGGACAACTTCCTTGATTTCGCTAATGCTGTGCTTTCCATAATGCAGCACATACAGGCCAAAGTCGACAAGCGGGTAAATCAGTTCCGCATCGGTCACCAAGTTGAGCGGCGGTGTATCGATGAACACCATATCAAACTTCGAGCGGGCCTCGTCGACGAGTTTCGCCATATTATCGCCACGGAGCAGTTCGCACGCGGCCGAGAGGGCCTTGCCAGCGCCGACCATGTACAGGCCCTTCACCGCAGAATGTGGAGCCACGGCCGTGTCGAGTGTCGCCTTGCCGCCGAGAATTTCGGCCAGGCCAAAGTCCGATTTGCCGCGCAGCATACCTAGACGCATGTCGGCATCGATCAGCAGCACCTTCTTGCCGCTTTCGGCAAATAGCGACGCGAGGTTCAACGACACGAAGCTCTTTCCGACTCCCGGAATCAAACCGGTAATCATCACGACCTTGTGTTCCATCGAAGCCATTGAAAATTCCAATGCCGTTTGCAAAGAGCGGAACGATTCGCTGACAGGGTCTTCGGGCTTGGTGATGACGAACGGATTCCCGTGCCTCAAGTGGCTGTGGCCCTTCAGGGCGCGGCTGCTGGACTGCGGAATCTTGGCGAGCACGCTCAGCTCTGTCGCACGTTCCACTTCGAGGCTGCTGCGCACGCCATTCTTGAGGATACGCCTGACGAACACTGCAAGAATTCCCAGCATAAGGCAGGCCGCAATGGAGCAGACAAAGATGTTGAATTTTTTCGGTTTGCTCTGGATGGGTTCGATTTGCGCATAGTCCACGACGCGCACGTTCCCGACTTCACCCGCACGCACCACGCGGAGCTGCTGGATGTTATTGAGCATGTTCGTATAAACTTCGTTGTTAACCGCGACTTCTTCTTGCAGGCGCAAAACCTCTTGCTGCGTCAACGGCATGGTCTCGGCGGTTTTCTTCAATTTGGAAAGTTCGGCACGCAAGCGATCCTGTTGCTTGACAATCGTGCGCACGTTCGGATGTTCTTCCTTGAACAGACGCATCAGGGCCTGACGCTGCTGTTCCAATTCAAGAATCTGGCGCTGCAAATCGACTTCCTTTTCGAGGTGCGCCCTGGTTTCGCCGGTCATATCGACAGAGCCTATCTTGTAGCGGTAGTCGGCAAGAATTTTTTCGGCGCTGTCCAGCTTTGCCTTGACTCCAGGCAACTGAGCCTCTAGGAATTCCAAGGTCTTCTGTGCCTCGGCGCTACGCATTTCTACGTTCTGCCGCAGGTAAGTTTTTGCAATAGTATTCAAGATAGATGCAGCTCGGTCCGGATAGCGGTGGCTCAGGCTCACCCCGATAATTCCCGTCTGCTTGCCCCTCTCCGAAACAGAAAGAGAACGCGCAAGTTTCCGAACCGCCATCAGCGGATTGGTCTGGCGGAGAGCGAACTGTTCCCCTTCCGAGGCGCGCATCAGCTTAACGCAAATCACAAGCGTATCACCAGCATACGGCGCGCGCAGGCGGTCGCCAACCTTGCCTTCGAGCAATTTGTTGCCTTCGGGAGTATAGACGGCATAGGTATTCTCGCTGAGTACTTCGGCAATCCAGCGTTCCATACGTGCCAAAGCCGGTATGTTGAGTTCCTCGATATCCATGCGGCCTTCGCGATGGAGGAGTCTGTTCAACTTACTAATGGGTGTTGCGCCATAAGCCAAACGCTCCGCATCCACCACATAGTCCAGAACCATGCGGCTCTTGATCAACTCTATTTCGGCATCGGCAGGGCTTGACACGTCAAGCAAGGCACCCATTTCGCCCATAGCCTTCGTGGCCTTGTTTCCGCCCTTGACGTTCACCTGCAACAGGGCGTCACTCGTAAACTGCGGGCGGATCCACATGCCCACCCCAATACCAATCAAAGCGCCCAAAATCATGCATGCCAACAAGAACAGTTTGCGGCTCCAAAGAATGCCGAATGCTTCAAGCAGCGTAATCGATTCCGTTGGTGTGGGAATCTGCAATTGAGCCAAACTAATCGTCGTACTCTTCTCGTTTTCAGCCATAAAAATTCCTATTCAGTTTGTTATAAAAATAAAAAAAACGCCGAGGAACAATGTGCTCGTTCTTCGACGTTATCCTTAAAGATATAACTTCTGTCTTTACTCGTTGCTGGTCGGGACCATCTCTACACGACGGTTAATCTGGCGACCTTCCTTGCTGTTGTTGCTGGCGATGGGCATCGTGTTGCCATAGCCAACAGCACGCAAGCGAGATCCTTCCACGCCCCTCTTCACGAGGTAGTCCACAACCGTCTGGGCGCGCCTCTGCGAGAGGTTCATGTTGTATTCGTCAGTACCGGTATTGTCGGTATGACCTTGTACTTCAAGGCTTGCGGTAGGGAACTTTTTCATCAAGCGAGCGACATCATTAAGCGTACCAAAACTTCTCTGGGTGAGCTTGGCGGAATTTGTATGGAAACGGATGCCCTTCTTGAGTTCATCAAGGTCCTCCTTCTTGTTCAGCGGGCAACCATTGGAGTCAATTACCACACCCGGAAGCGTGTTGGGGCACTTGTCCTTATTGTCAGGCACGCCATCCTTGTCAAAGTCAGGGATACAACCGTTGCTGTCTACCTCGGCTCCAGCCTCGGTATTGGGGCACTTGTCCTTGTAGTCGGGCACGCCATCCTTATCATGATCAGGCGGGCAGCCGTCTTCGCCGACTTCAATGCCCGGTTTGGTATTGGGACACTTGTCCACGTTATCCGGCACACCATCGTTATCGAAATCACCCACCTTGGGTTCTTCCTTCTTCGTGGTATCCTTCATGATAATGACAATCGTATCGCGTTGCGGTTCATGCTTGATGACGATTGTATCACGGAGCGGACGTTCAGGAGCCTTCTCTTCCGTGCCACCGAAGCGAATAGTCAACAAAGCAGCACCGGCCCAAAGCGGCGTAGGAGCATAACAGTACGAGCCTTCGTGGCCGCGTTCACCCGAGAAGTGAATCGTCTTGCCCTTGCAACCTTTCATTTCTTCATCGTAATCGAAGTCGAGGTTCTTGAAGGTACGTGCGGCAATATCCATACCAATGGCAAAATCAACATTCTTGGTAATGTGGAAGCGCATACCCGGAGTTACAAGCATCGGGTCGTAGAACGGGTCAACATAGTAATCACCCTTTTCTTGCAAGCGCATTTCACCGCTGAATTCAACGAAGAAGTCAACAAACTGTATCGGAACAAGATTCAAACCGGTGCTATACACGAACGTGGTCGCCTCGCCATCCCCGGTAGGGACAACAACACCAGCAGATCCGTTCCAGCGCAAGGGGAAGCTCCTCTTGGAGAAGTCCATCGTGAGAGCCAAACCGGCACCGAAGGCCCAACTATCGGCCGTCAGCGGTTGCGTATAGCCTTCACCATTCAAGTACCAGGCGTGTCTCGGACGGACACCGGCCTGAGTTTCACCCGTCGGGGCGTAAGCATCTAACAAGAGAGCGACGCTCCAAATCCTGTTCGTGTCGAAGGGGGCGCGAATCTTGGCAAAGATGTCCAAGTCACCACGACCGATAGCCCACATGTTCGAGGCCCCGCCCGGGCTGTCCGGAGCATGGTCGTAGTAGAGAGGCATGCTAACACCGAGGTCTAAGAAATCCAACAGACCTATCCCGATGAAGAAATCACCGGACATAGTCGCGGCCCAATCCAAGAAGGCATGGCGTTGACCATTCATTTCGTAGCCACCGCCACGAGTAAAGGCCCAAGCATCAGTGGCTATGGTTCCGCCAGTACCGACTACGGTATTCCACTGGCCAAGGGTTTTCGCGTTAATCTGATGTAAACCATCAGATCCCCCGGCTACAATGCCGGAATGGGCAAACGATAGGCCAGACGCCAACAGCGCACAGCCCAATACTTTGTTAATTAAACGCACCTTAAAACTCCTTCTGGATTTTCGGTTTTTAAGTCTTATATAAAATAACAAATAAAAAAGCCAAGCAAAGTCATTTCAACAGCCGTGGAGCATTTTTTCAAAAAATTTCATACAAAACACCGAAAAACACGCCCATCACCCCTCCGGCAGATTATTTTATGCGGCACCGCGCTTGTCTGCCGCCTCCCGAAGGACCTTTAAAAAGTAAGCAGAATCCCCACTTTTCCAGGCTCTTTCGATAGCCTGGAGTGCAGATCGGTCCGTGCTATAATTGGGCTTTTCAACAAGCCCTTGTCGCTGGTTCATGATTCCCCTTCCTGAATCGCAAGTTTTTTGTAACATCAAATATAATACACAAAAAAGAATGCGTCAACTGGGGAGGTTTGTCTAAAATTTGCCCAAATTAACCCGGGTCGCCCTATGCGTCCCCGCATCCCGTACAAAATACATTCCAGCCGGAAAATCGGCTTTTTTAAGTAAAAAACGGCAATCAGAGGGAGTTGAGCACCTTAAAGACCGGATACGGCCAAGCCATTTCCCGTTCAAATCGAACACGTCTAAAACAACTTCATCCTTTGCAGAGGCCAATGCCGGAGCCCTCCAGGAAACCGTATGCGAAGAGTCCTCCGCAAGCGAATCCTCTGCCAAAGCATACCAAATAGCGCCAGCGAAATCGGCCGTTGCATCGGTCGGAGGTTCTGTGAGGTTGGCCCCGAAATTGGCATTGTTCAGCATATCGGTGTTCACCATGCCGTAGAAAACACCCTTGGAAATTTCGGATGTGAAATTGTTTTCGAGGTCGCCACGGAGCTGGGCCGTCCCGCTCAGTTTTTTCCCGTCCACAGGCCACATGACGCCGTGGACCTGAGCCTTCCCCGACACGGTGCTATTCGTAATGACACTGAGAGCACCAACACGGGCATCATCCTTAATTGTCCCGCTCACAAGCCAAGCATCTTCTTCGAGGATGGCGTTATCGGCCATGCTGCCACCACTCACAAGCGCACGCCCCCGGACCACGGCCTTCCCGCCAACCGTGCCGCCGTTCACGACGGCAAAATCTTCAATCCGGGCATCACCCGAAACAGTGCCGCCGTTCACGACAGCATCCGGGCCAACATAAACCGAAGCGTCCACCTTGGCCTTGCTGCTGACCCAGCCGCCACCGTTCGCATGCTTCGCATACCCTTGAGCGCCCCCGCCGGCATAGCCGGCCGGTTTCCAGAAGTTGTCGTTGTAGCCTTCGGGTTTCCCGTTCACCACCTCTATCATGTACGGGTAACGGTAGACGCTGTAATAGAACTGGTCCCAAAGAATCGTCTGCATCTCGGAGGGGGCGGCGGTCACGGCGAGCCAGAGGGCCTTGTCGGAGGCCTTCGTTTCGATGGAGATATTACCCGCCGTATCCAGCATCAGTTCGCTGTAGCGCGGTGTGCCGTCGGAACCTTCGGCCACCAACCCCACGGCCCACTGGCTCGCCGGATCGGGCAAGGCATCCGGTGCATAGTTGCACCACTTGTAATGTTTCCCCTTGTACGTATCTTCGTTGTCGCCAAAGCACTTGTAGCCTTCCCCTTTCTTGTGCTGGACAATCCCGCGGAACTTGACAGTCACCTTCCCTGCCGAATCAGGGTAAATGCGCACGATGTTGTAACCCCAGCGCTGCGGAGCCCAGTAGCTCGGCACAATGTAATGGTTCGGGCCACCCGAGGCAGAATCCATCCTATTCAGCATCGTCACGCGCATGTGCCGTGCCGTATTGGAAGTGTTCCGGCGCGTCGAGAATTCGTAATCCCCCCAAGACTTGCTGTAGAGCTTTTTCTTTTCGGGAGCATACTCGAACGTTGCATTCTTCATTGCAAATTGCCCGAACTCACGGTTCAAATCTTCCAGAGACCAATCGTACACCATCATCATCGCGGTAAAGGGGGTCTGCTCCATGCGGCCATCCTCGCCATCGGGAATCGATTCCATCCAAAGGCGGTTCACCTCCTTAGCCCCATCATTGCCACCGCCAAACTTTTCCTTGAGGTGTTCCAAAAACTGCCAGTTGCAGTAGCGGTCGCGCGTGGAGCCGTAATAAAGATAAGGGAAGTTGATGAGGTATTCGGAGCAATGGGCATCCTTCGGGTTGTACTGGTGCGCCATCCAGTTGGCGTGCGACTCGGCAAACCAGCCCGCATGGCTGTTGTTGCCCATCCAACCCGCAACACCTTGCAAGCCGTGCGCAAATTCGTGCGACGTGCCCCAATAATCCTTCAAGGAACCCACACCAATCCACATGCCAGGCCCGTACTCGCCGTTCAAATCCTTGACATAATCGAGCCCGCCGTAAAGCGACGCCATCACTGCATTTTCAAAAACATAGATGTTGCTCTTGAGTTTCTTGTCTGGGCTTTTGGGGAAAGGCAACATCCATCCAAGGGAATCCGTGTAGAACGAGAAAACCTTCTCCAATGATTGCAACACCCCCTGGGCATCAGCTGCAGGAATCGAGACATTGTTTGTGATTCCATCGTCTGTTTTCGGTTTTTTGCAGACTTCGAAATGTTCAGATTCATCGATTAACGAAAATCCGTTACCAGCGCACTGGTTTTCCCATGTTATGGCAAAACACAGGCATGGCAAAATCGCCAACAGAAACGGAATAAAAATCTTCATAGGAACTCCTTGCACAACCCATAGGAAAAATATACTCGTAAAACGGCTACGTCAATATCTACGCAAAACCGGTTCGAAATTTTATAAGGCTAGCTTTTTATTTCGTGGCGTCCGGCGCCGGATTTTCCGCATTTTTCTTATGGCGGCCAATATTCTTGAAATCCGGAGTCAGTTTAGCGCAAGCCGAATCCTTCGGCAAGGAGCGGTACAGCACGAGTTCCTTCGTAAAGAACCCTTTGGTCGAGGAGCTGACAGTCCATTTGTTGCCAGCAGCACAGCCACCGAGCTGTACCTTGTTCTCGGCGACAAAGCGCGAGCCCGTCACCTTGTACTTGAAATAATCCGTCTGCGCCGTATCGGGGAGTTGCAAGGACTTCGGCCCACCGATATCGTTGTTCCGAGCAAAGTACACCTTCTGTGCATCCACGTAGCCCGCGGCCCAGTCCTGCATGTCCTTGAGCGCTGATTCCACATTGGCAACCTGCTGCCTTTCGGAAAAACCGGAAAGAGCGACAATGAGCACAATTAAAGCAACCACTCCCCCAGCCGAACTGGCAATAATAATTTTAGCGCGACGGGACAGCGGATGAACTTCGGGAGCGGCTTCATCATCAAGCAAGCCTTCCATTGGTTCAACCGTATCCCACTTGAGCAGGCGCATAGCCACCAAGACATGTACTGCCTGCTTGGGGAACGCCAGGCAAGCCAAAGCAACCACCAAAATGAGGATACCGACAATCAAAAGCACCGTAAGAGCGGTTTCGGCTGTAGGCAACAAGGCATTGACATCCTTGACCATCGCCAGGAGTTGCTTGTCTTCGGCAAAGTTCTTCGCCGCAATCCGGCCTGTAAAGTTGGAATAACGCGCAAGTGCAAGGTGAATCGCATCAGTCGCTATTGCAAGAACAGCAGTAAGCACCCTCGACACGAGTACGAAAATCATGCCGATAATGGCAATCATCGCTCCGACAAGGCGGACCGTGCGTATGGGTGTCAATCCGTTCATTTCTTTGCCACCAATTCCTTGGCCAATTTTTTCGCCGTTGTAAAGTCAGCTTTACCCGTACCGAGCTTAGGCACCTTGTCCACAGCAAACGCCGCCGACGGGAGCATAATCGGCGGGAACCCGCTTGCACGCAGTTCCGAAAGCACATCCTTCGGGTCTTTTTCGCCCTGGTAAAGGAGCACAATCTTTTCGCCCTTCGCCGAATCGGGGATAGCCGTCACCACATAGTCACAGCCTTCGAGCACCGGCGTATCTTGAATCTTCTTTTCCACAGCACCGAGGCTTACCATCTCTCCACCCAGCTTGGCAAAGCGGCTGTAGCGGTCGACAATCGTGAGGAAGCCGTCTTCGTCGAGGAAGCCTTTGTCGCCCGTGCGGTAGTAACGTTTGCCTTCGATTTGCACCATCACGCTTTGGGTGCGTTCGGGATCCTTGAGGTAGCCCACCATCACCTGGCAACCGCCAATCAAGACCATGCCCGCTTCGCCTGTCGGCAGCGGCTTGTTCGTCTCGGGGTCCACAATCAAGAACTGGGAACCAGGGAGCGCCATGCCCACCGTGCCCGGCTTGTTGTTCACCTGCATGGTCATGTAGTCGCTGCGGAGGTTGTTCTCGGTGTTGATGGATGCCACCGGGGCCGTCTCGGTGCAGCCGTACCCTTCGTAAATTTCCTTGCCGAACTTGAGGCGGAACGCAGTCACCAATTCCGGACGCAAGGCCTCGGCACCAGCAATAATCAAGCGCACATACTTGAGCGCCATCGGGTGTACGTAACGGCTAATCGTAAACGCGCGCAGGAATGTCGGAGTCGCGACAAAGGCAGACACACGGAATTCCGCACAAACTCGCGCCATCGTCTTCACATCCGTCGGATCGGCCACCGTCACGATAGGGCAACCTTCGGTGAGGTTCAAAAGCGTCGTCACCGTAAGGCCAAAGCTATGGAACAGCGGGAGTTCCGAGAGCATCACATCGGCGCGCGTCACGTTGAAAATACAGGCGAGCTGCTGGATGTTGCCCATGAGGTTCCTGTGGCTCAGCATCACACCCTTGGGCGTGCCTTCGGAACCGGAACTGAACATAATTGCCGCAATGCTATCGAGCGACACGCGCTTACGGAAGCAGAACTTGATAAGCCAGCTCGGGGCGAACATGCAGAACACGAGGAAGAACGCAATCTTCGCCTTCGGGATTTCTTTCATGAAGTCTTCGGCATAGAACAAACGAAGCTTATCGCTAGCGATCTTCGAGTAGTCGTTCCCGCGGCCTTTCAGTTTCTCGATGAACTGGCGGCTCGTGATTACGGACTTCACATCGGCACGGTCGGCACAGAACTTCACGTTGTCGACCGACGAGGTGTAGTTCAAGTTCACGTTCGTCTTGCCCAAGAGCCAAAGAGCGAGGTTCACGATGACACCCGCAGGGCTCGGCGGGAGCATGATACCCACGTTACTTTCGTCGGGACCGAGAATCTTCTTCAGGTGCCTGCTGAACGCGACAACCGCACCCATCAATTTGTAACCGGAGAAGTGCCCTCCATCGGGATTGTAAATAGCGGGGCCATTCTTGATATGGCGCTTGTACGTACGAATCCAGCTATCGGCAATCGGGTGGACAAACGAAACAGCATAGCTCCACGCATCAATCGAAACCTTACGGACAATAGCGCGGACCTCGTTGGGCGGAGTGGAGGCTGGAATCGGTTCACCGAAGGCAACCGTCACGACGCGTTCAGAAGAGGCGCCGTACATATCGGAGTCGCTATAGCTGTAGTTACTGCCCCAAAGCCCCTGGATATAGAAAGGCAACACCTGAGCTTCCGTCCCCTCGACAACCTTCGAGTAATCTATGGTAAACGGTTCAACGTGCGGGGACTTGGAAACTTCGCCGGTGGGGAAAAACACAACCGCACGGCCTTCCAACAAAGCCTGGTGAATGCGGTCCATAGCCGATTCCTGATGGCGAGAGTCGTAACGGATGACACCCATGCGCTTGAGCAATGCACGCAAGTACCATTTTTCGAAGTGGTCCTTACTCGTTGCAATAGTGAGCGAACGCGGGGATGCCATCTGGACCATGGCCCAGTCGATAAAGCTGTGGTGGTTACCCACCAAGAGAATCGGGCCATCATTCGGAATATTCTGGACGCCGAGAACGCGAATCTGGTACTTGTTGAAAACAAGGCGCAAGATAGAGCGAATCAAAGCCTGCGGCAAATTGGAAATGGCCCAAATAAACACGCCTATCGAAATCACGGCAAGGCCGATAAAGTAAAGCTGCGGAGGAATATCCGTATAATGGCGCATCCAGGAGAACAGGAACAGGAACGCAACCAGCACGACCGCCTGAATCAAATTAGCAAGCGCAAGGACCCAGCCCGAATTATTCGGACGCGTATTGTACTGGAGCAAGGCGTTCACCGGCACAAGGAACATGCCACCGCAGAAGCCGATGAGCGAGTACAGAATAGCGAGCGGAACCGGATGCACGAGGAACGGGACAAGGAACATGCAAACCGAGAGAAGAATCATGCCCAGAGGAATAAACCCGGTCTCGATAAAGTCCTTGGATTTCTGTGCTGCAAAGATGGAACCCAGCATGAGACCGACCATCGCGAACGGCAACATGTTCTGAATCATGTTGATGTCGTTCGAACCGGAAAGGTCCTGGAACATGAGTACGAACACCTGAGCCATGGCCCAGAACATCGCAAGGGCGATAATCGAAGCCCTGAGCGTAGAATGACGCCAACCGATGCCGAACTTACGGCGGGACTTGTAGAAATTCAGATTCAGGTTCTCGTAGCGGACCTTGGGCACAAGGAAACTAGCGACTGTACCCAGGACGCTGATTCCCGTCAGGACCCACGGGATAACCACCGACCGAGAAATAATCACCCCGACCGCCTCGTAAGACGCACTTTCGTTGAGTTCGACCAGGTTCACTGCAAAAATGGCAAGACCCGAAGCGCAAATAATGCTTATCAGCGAGAAAATCTGGAGAAAGGCGTTCGCATAACTCAAGTTGCGGATGCCGAACATCTCCTTGAGGATTGTGTACTTGGCCACGCTGTGAACGGCGAAACCAGACGAAAGGCCAATAGAAAGCCAGAAGGCGACTCTCGGGAACCCGCAGGTCACAAGGACGGCCATCGCGATGACAAATGCCGTCATGAACAAGGCGGACCAAGCCAGGACCTTGTTCTTCGAGAACTTATTGGCCAAGAATCCGGCAGGGAAGAACATCAGTACGTAAGGGGCAATAAAGAATATCTGGAGCATGAAGCTCTGCCATATCTGGCCACTTTCACCCGCAGTAAACGATCCCGATAGAATCTTCTGCGTATAGATAAACACACCCATCTGCACAAAAGTCATGGCAAGGATGGAGAGGAAATACCTACACGAACCCTTAATTTTCCACATATTCGAGTCCTTATGAATAATGGAGATAAAGATATAAATATAAAGGAGGCAAATCGGGCTTGGATGTTTTAAATAATATCAGAGGCCTTCGCAGAACTCATTAAAGCCTCGATTTCGCCCACCGTTTTGGGAATCCGGCTAGAAAGGTTTACATGGCCGGTCTTGGTAATGAGCAAATCGTCCTCGATGCGGATGCCGATTTTTTCGCGATACCGCTTGCCCCCGATAGTCGCCGAGAACGTCCCGTAAAGCCCCGGTTCGCACGAAATCATCATGCCCGGTTCGAGCACCGTCGTAAGCGAACGGCTCCCCGGATCCCCTTCGTGGATTTGCTCCCCGATAAAATGGCTCACTCCATGCGGACGGCGGTCGTACAGCAGTTTGTAAGTACCGCGAGCCCCCTTCACCAGGCGCGTTTCGAGTTGTTCCATAATGTAGTCCCACGGAATTTGCCCGATTTCCTTGAGAGACACCCCAGGGCGCACCGCACGGCGGTAAACTGCGGCAGAATCCAGGACAATTTCGTACAACATTTTTTGCAAAGGATTGAACTTGCCGTTCACGGGAATGGTGCGTGAAATATCGCTGTGGAGCGTCCCTACGCGGGTTCCGAAATCGAGCAGCACCAGGCTTCCCTTCTTGAGAAGTTCGTCCTTTTTCACGTAATGCAGGCAGCAGGCGTTCTCGCCCGAAGCGACAATGGTCGGGAATGCCAAATCTCCGTCGCCACCAAGGAGCAGTTGATGGTCAAGAAACAGGCCCAAGTCGCGTTCGCCCTTGAACGTGGGCATCGCCATCAACAGTTTGCGGAAAGCCTTGTCCGTGGCCACTTGCGCGCGCTTTGCCTCATCGATACGCGGGGCATCCAGCGGGAGTCTCAGTTCCCAGTGCAAATCGGCGACACTCCGCACGGCAACCCTATGTGGCCGCAAGGCTCGTTCCACTTTTTGTTTGAACTTCCAGTTGTGGTCGCCCTGGAATTTATCATGAAAAAACGCATAAACAAACGACTTTGATCCCTTCTTCTTCACAAGAGATTCAAGAGTCTCGTAGAACTTATCAGCAGGCCGAACATCCTTGAACCCCGTCAGTTGCGCGGCCTCGGAATCCCCATCCAGGTAGCCAATCCGCTTGCCCACCCAAAATTCCTTGAACGGGTCTTTTTTCGGGACGAACAGGATTTCGGACTTGGATGCGGGGTCGAGCAGCAAAAAACATCCTGCCTGGTTCACGCCCGTCAAAAAGAGAAACGCCGGTTCTTGAATAAACTTCGTCCAAGTGGAAGTGAAGGCTTCCTCGCACCCTGGGTCCACGGGCATGCCCGCAAAAACGCACACGGAGTCCAGTTTTTCCATCAGGGCCATGCGACGGGAATGGTAAATTTCCCTGGAATCATGTTTACAAGAAGATACAAATACCTGAGAATAGGCTTTCGCCAAAGAAAAATCCTTTTGCATAGGTAAAAATTTATGTTTTTTACAATTAATTGCCTTTTAACAATATATATTTAGGCTACCACAGACTAGAATGGAGCCTGAATAATGATTTTAAAGAATTGGAAACTCATCCTCGCTGCCCTCAGCCTTGCCATGTTCACTGCTTGCGCCGGTTCCTCCGGTGGTAGCGACGATAGCGGTGACGACGAATACTCCTACGAAGACGATGGTAGCGGCAACACCGTAAAGAAGAAAAAAGCGCCCGTGAAGGTCGACAAGGACGAACTCAAGGAATCCGAAAAGGAAGCCATGGCCCTCACTGAAGAGAACCACAAGCTCCGCAAGGAAATCTTCGACGCCAAGAACAAGCTCGGTTTGCCCACCGGTCAAGGGAGCGACGACGCTTCTGCCGGTGAATGATTAACGAAGAGCATTATCATATTTCCGACGACCTGAAACGCATTGTTTCAGGCGAGAACGAGACGGTTTTCCGGTTATTGGAGAGCCGTTTTTCTGTTGAGATACAAACGCGACTCCCGGGGCTCCGTATCAAGCCCCGCAAGGGGGCCGACATGGAAGGCGTACTCTCTGTGCTGGACCAGCTCAAGATGTCGGCAAGGCATGGCGACGGCATGACAGCCAAGCAACTCGACCGTATTCTTGGCCCGACCGTCGAACCGTCCGGCAAGTCCATACCCGACGCCCCCATCTTCCGCAACCGGTTCGGCATTGCCATCTCAGCAAAGACCCCCTCACAAGTGGAACTGGTCGAAGCCGTCGAAAAGAACGACGTCATTTTCGCCAAAGGCCCTGCAGGGACCGGCAAGACTTTCCTCGCCGTAACGCTTGCCGTCGCAAGCCTCGAGCGGCACGAAGCCGAAAAGATTTGCCTTGTCCGACCGGCAGTCGAAGCCGGAGAATCGCTCGGATTTTTGCCCGGCGACCTCAAGGAAAAAATCGCGCCGTACCTGCGCCCGATCCACGACAGCCTTTCTGAACTCCTCCCCGCCGAAAAGCTCCGCCGGTACGAAGAATCCGGAGCAATCGAAGTGGCCCCCCTCGCCTACATGCGCGGACGCACGCTAAAAAGGGCCTTCATCATCCTCGACGAAGCGCAAAACACGACAATTGCGCAGATGAAAATGTTTCTCACGCGCCTGGGCCCCCATAGTAAAGCTATCATTACAGGAGATGCCACACAGGTGGACCTCGCCGCAGGTCAGGTTTCCGGTCTGGAGCACGCCATGAAAATCCTGAAAGGGATTCCCGGAATCGCGCAAGTGCAGTTCACGGCAACCGACATCCTGCGCCACCACCTGGTCAAGGACATCCTGCACGCCTACGCCGAAAAGGAAAAAAAGAAATGAAGAAGAAACAGATGAAGCTCCACCTCTTTATCGGATGGCTACTCATACTAGGCATCGCCTTCTTGCTTTTCCCAGACAAGAACGTAGCCGTGCAAGCCGAACGCCCGCACCTGGGGCAGCTCAGCACCCGCACCATCGTTGCCCCCATCAACTTCGAGGTTCCCAAGACCGAACAAGAAATTGAGCAGGAGCGCAACCGCGCCGCCGAAAAGATCAACGCCATCTTCGAGTTCAACACCGACGAGAGCAATCGCATTCACGACGACATGAAGCAGTACCTCTCGAAGCTCGCTTCGTACGGAGCACTCCAGTCCCAAATCAATTCGACCGACGACGAAGAATCGCCCATCCAGCCCAAGGTGCAACAGGCTTCCCGCCTTTACGAAACACTCAAGTCCCGCCTTTCCCCCTCGGCCATCAAGCAGCTGAGCGTCAACTCCAAGGCAAGGGATTCCCTGCTTTCAAAATTCAGCAAGATGCTGCAAAAAGGTGTTTCGAACACGTACATCGCCAGTTCCGAAACGGCAGTCCAGCTTTACCGCGATACATACAACGTCCAGGAACTCAAGTTCATCATTTACAACAAACCGAACGTCGCGCTCATCAAGGACAACCAGGAATTGACGCTCGAAGTCAGTTCTATACAGCCGGTCCAGCGCAGCATCGACGAGACTTTTGCAGAACTGCAGCTCAGCTTCCCCAACGACCAAGGAATCCTGAGCGCCTTCTACGAAGCGCTGTACGTATTCACGCTGCCCAACGTATTCTACCTCGATAAAGAGACGATGGCCCGCAAGCAGCAGGCCCGCGACAAGGTGACCCGCATCAAGGGCATGATCCCGCGCGGCATGGAAATCGTGACACAAGGTTCCCCCGTCACCAAGGAAATTCTCGAAAGGATTGACGCGCTGCAGCTCGCCCAGAAAAAAGAAGAGAACTCGAGAGTGCTGACCGCACCATACGGGCACTTCCTCATGTTCCTCATCGTCATCACGGCGTTCTACCTGTTCATGCTCGTGGTCTCGACGCACTCGATGTTCAGGACCCCGAGGCAATTGTGGAGTTTGTCTGTACTCGTCGCATTGCAGCTGTTCGCCTTCTGGGGCGGAAAGTACCTCACGGACTTCCTGAGCCAGACTCCTGAACTCGCCTCCTTCTCCGAGAAGGTGGACTTCATGTGGCTGTACCCGTTCGCCTTCACGCCGGTCATCGCGACTGTGCTCTACGACAGGCGCCTGAGCACAGGCTTCTGCGTATTCTCCGCATTCACGTTCGGCATTCTCAACGGATACGACCTTGCAGCGACCATCGCCGTCATCGTGGTGCTCTTCACCACGACACAACCGCTGACCCGCATGCGCTACCGCGTACAGTTCTTGTGGGGAATTTTCGCCGGCATCGGTTCTTTGGCCGTCGCCATCACGATTATGTTCCTGCTGCGTAACCGCATGGAATTCGCCCCGTTCTACCAGACGCTCATCGCCGCAAGCGTAAACGTCATTGCCTGTACGGCAATCGCTTCCGTGCTCTTTATGCACTTGATTGAACGCATCCATGGCATCACGACCGTGCTTACGCTCATGGAAATGTCCGACTTCAACAGGCCGGCCCTCAAGCGCATCTCGGAACTCGCTCCCGGCACGTTCCACCACAGCATCCAGGTTTCGAACCTCGCCGAGAAGGTTGCCGACAGCATCGGTGCCAACTCCCTCCTGGTCCGTGTCATGGCGCTCTACCACGACCTCGGTAAGACGATGCGCCCGGAATACTTCACCGAGAACCAGAAGCAGGGCGTGAACCCGCACAACTCGCTCGACCCGTACCAGTCCGTCAAGATTATCACGGGGCACGTGGAACACGGAGCCATTCTCGCAAAGGAATACAAGATTCCGGACCTCGTTGCCGCAGGCATCACCGAGCACCACGGTACGACCATCATCCAGTATTTCTACCACAAGGCCCTCGAAGAGACGACCGATACCGACAAGGTCGTCAAGGAAGAGGATTTCCGTTACAAGGGCCCGAAACCGCAGAGCAAGGAAACCGCTATTCTCATGCTCGCCGACATCATCGAAGCCACCAGCCGCTCCATGACAGACACCTCCCCCGAAAGTCTGGAAGAAATGATCCACAAGACAATCCAGGGCCGCTTCATGGAAGGCCAGTTCAACGAAAGCGACCTCTCCATCAAGGAACTGTTCAAGCTGGAAAAGGCGTTCCTGCACAGCCTCGACGGGACGTATCACACGCGAGTGAAATACCCGGGACAGAGGTAGAGTAGTAGGAAGTAGGAAGTTGGACAAATGCGTAAGGCGAGTGCCGCGGTCAAGCTTGCTTGAACATGGCCGAGCCGAGCATTTGGTACTTGAGCGTAGCGAGAGTACCAGTAGACAGTAGGCAGTGGTTAGTGGTTAGGAATTAGAATCTAGGATCTAGAGGCTAAGGGAGAAATATCACGGCTTCGCCGTCTTATATTGACGCACGAAGTGCGTGATTCTTGTTCACTAACCTCAAGCCTCTAGTCTCTAGTCTCTCACCTCGCCCCTCACTGCTCATAGCTCACTGCTCACGGCTGACTCAATTATTTCGCCAAAAAACCAAAGAATCGGTTGACAATGGCCATAAACTTTGTATATTTGGCTCTGTAACTTTGAGAACGAATAGAAGGTTATCGGATGAATAAAAAGAATCTCATTCTTATTGCTGTCGGTGTCCTGATGCTCGTCATCGGTTTTATCTGTCTCGCCTCCGGCCCGGCAGACAATCCGGTCTCGCTCACGGTTGCGCCTCTTATCCTCTCGCTTGCCTATGTGGTGATTATCCCCATCGCAATCCTCTGGAGCGGCAAGAAAGAAGAAAAGAAGTAACAAATCCGGGCGATTAGCTCAGTTGGTTCAGAGCGTCTGCCTTACAAGCAGAATGTCAGCGGTTCGAATCCGTTATCGCCCACTACCGAAAGTCGGAAACGATTTGGGGTGGTAGCTCAATTTTGGTTAGAGCACCGGCCTGTCACGCCGGAGGTTGCGAGTTCAAGCCTCGTCTATCCCGCGAAAAAGCCCTCTCGAAAGAGAGGATTTTTCGTTTTTGCAAAGCATGATTTTCATTAAAAAAAAAGACGAATTAAATTCCAAATACCCTTGACAGGATTCAAAACAATTAATATATTTGGCAAACCACTGGGGTGGTAGCTCAATTTTGGTTAGAGCACCGGCCTGTCACGCCGGAGGTTGCGAGTTCAAGCCTCGTCTATCCCGCGAAAAAGCCCTCTCACACGAGAGGGCTTTTCGTTTGTTATGCAAAGCATGGCAAATCAAAAAACACCTCTCAGGCAGAGAGGTGTTTTTCGTTTGTATTCAATCTTCTAAAAAAGACTAACAACCGAGCTTGGCGGAGAGGTAAGCCTCGAGTTCGTCGATCTTGACCAGTTCCTGCTTCATGGAATCGCGTTCGCGGACGGTCACGAAGCCGAGCTTTGCCGGATCGGATTCACCCTCGCCCACGGTGTCGAAGTCAACGGTCACGCAGAACGGCGTGCCGAGTTCGTCCTGACGGCGGTAGCGCTTACCGATGGACTGCGTTTCGTCGTATTCCACGTTCCAGCGGTTGAGGAGCTTCTGGTAGAGTTCTTCGGCTTTGGCCTTCACCTGGCCCTTCTTCACGAGCGGGAGCACGGCAACCTTCACCGGAGCAATCTTCGGGTCGAAGTGGAGAACGGTACGTTCATCGTTTTCGAGCTTTTCGACTTCGTAAGCGTCGCAGAGGAGCACGAGGAGCAGGCGTTCCACACCGAGGGACGGTTCCACAACGTACGGGATGTAGCGCTTGTTCTGAACCGGGTCAATGTATTCCTGCTTGACCTTGGATTCGTTCTGGTGCTGCGTCAGGTCGTAGTTCGTACGAGAAGCAATGCCCCAGAGTTCACCCCAACCGAACGGGAATTCGTATTCGACGTCGGTGGTACCGTTGGAGTAGTGGGAAAGTTCTTCCTTGGCATGTTCGCGGAGGCGGAGCTTTTCCTTGTTCACGCCGAGGTCGTTCACGAGCCAGTCGAAGCAGTACTTGCGCCAGAAGTTGTACCAGTCAAGTTCGGTACCCGGTTCGCAGAAGAATTCGAGTTCCATCTGTTCGAATTCGCGGGTACGGAAGATGAAGTTACCCGGAGTGATTTCGTTACGGAAGGACTTACCGATTTGGCCCACACCGAACGGAATGCGCGGGCGGACGTTGTCGACAATGTTCTTGAAGTCCACGAAGATACCCTGAGCCGTTTCCGGACGGAGGTACACCTTGTTGCCTTCGCCTTCGATCACGCCGATTTCGGTCTGGAACATCAGGTTGAATGCGCGGGGCTTGGTCCAGTCGGTCTTGCCGCAGGTCGGGCATTCAATCTTGTTGTCCATCATCATCTGATGGACTTCGTCAAAGTTCTTGCCGGCGCAGCAGCCTTCGCCGAGCTTGTCTTCCAAGAGTTGGTCGGCACGGAAACGTTCGTGGCAAGCGAGGCAGTCGACCAGCGGGTCAGAGAAGTTGCCCACGTGGCCAGAGGCCTTCCAAACGCGGGGGTTCAAGAGAATAGAACTGTCGAGACCGAGCACGTCCTGGCGGCTGGTCACGAACTTCTTCCACCAGAGGTTCTTGATGTTGCGCTTGAGTTCCACGCCATACGGACCGTAGTCCCAAGTGTTGGCGAGGCCGTCATAGATTTCGGAGCCGGGGAAAATGAAACCGCGGCGCTTGCAGAGGGAGATGATGTCCTTGAGGGCATCCTGGACTTTCTTTGCCATTTTTTTATCCTTATAATTTTTTTGCCTAAATATAGCAAAATATGACCATAAACATCATTTCTGCCATTCTCTCGTCTTTCGTCTGTAGCCGCGCAGCGGCGTTCTTTCGTCTAACTAAGGATGATAGGCCCTGACGGGGAACAAATTTAGCAAATAGCGGTTAGAAGATTGGGTTATCATTCGGCTTTTACGCAGCGATACCAGTTGCCACGCACAAAAGATTGTCTTAACTTTAAGGCATGCAAAACAATCGTGAAAACTGGGGCTCCAAAATAGGAGTCATCCTCGCTGTCGCCGGTTCGGCGGTCGGGCTCGGCAACTTCCTTAGATTCCCCGTACAGGCAGCCACCAACGGCGGTGGCGCATTCATCATCCCCTACCTCATCGCCTTCCTCCTGCTGGGCATCCCGCTCGCGTGGATGGAATGGACGCTCGGCCGCTATGCAGGCAGGCAAGGCTACGGCACCGCCCCGAGCACGCTCCACATCATCTTCGGCAAGAAGAAGCGCTGGGCGAAGCATCTGGGTTCCATCGGCCTTTTGCCGCCAATCTTCATCGTTTTCTACTACGTGTTCATCCAGTCGTGGATCCTCGCGTTCGCCTACTACTCGCTCACGGGCAAGCTCATGGAAGTCACGGCCCAGGGCAGCGCCGCGGTGACGCAGTTCTTCGGCGACTTCATCATGCTCAAAACATGCGTAGGCCCCATCCCCGTCGCCATACTCTTCTTCCTCATCACGTTCGCCTGCAACATGGTCGTCCTCGCCTTCGGCGTGCGCAAAGGCATCGAGCGCGTGAACAAGATTTGCATGCCCATCCTGCTTATCCTCGGCATCATCCTCGTGGTGCGCGTGCTTACGCTCCCGAATATCGGCAAGGGGCTTGCCTTCATGTGGAACCCGAACTTTAGCGAGCTCGCCAATCCCAAGGTCTGGATGGCAGCCGCAGGCCAGGTGTTCTTCACCATGAGCCTCGGCATGGGCATCATCTGGTGCTACGCAAGCTACCTCAAGCCCAAGGAAGACCTCGTGCTTTCTTCGCTTACGGCCAGCGCCACGAACGGCTTTGCCGAAATCATCATCGGCGGCACGGTCGTCATCCCCATCGCAGTCATCATCGCGGGCGCGAACATCGAGGAATGCGCAAAGCTCGGTACCTTCGGGCTCGGATTCCAGACCATGCCTTACGTGTTCGGCACGCTCCCGCTCGGCGGCGTACTACAGACAGTCTGGTTCGCCCTGCTCTTCTTCGCAGGCATCACCAGCGCCATTTCCATCATCCAGCCGCTGATCAGCTTCTGCGAAGACGACCTCAAATTCAGCCGCAGAAAGTCCGTCACGACGATTAGCACCATCACCTTTATCGGCGGCCTCACCGCCATCTTCGGGCTTGCAGCCGGCACGGTCGACGAACTCGACTTCTGGGGCGGCACGTTCCTGCTCGTGGTGTTCGGTGCCATCCAGGCACTCGTCTTCTCGTTTATCCTCGGCCGCCAAAAGGTCAAGACCGACGACGGTTCCGAAGACAACGAAGCGTTCGCCTTGATGAACGAAGGTTCGCAGCTCAAGCTCCCCCGCTTCTTCAGGCCCATCATCCAGTACGTCTGCCCAGCCTACCTCATCATTTTGCTCGTGTCGTTCACGCTGACCGACGGTCTTCCGCTCATCACGCTGAGCAACATCCCCGCCGACGCGAAGGTCACCTTCCTCGGCTCGGAATTCTCGCAACTGTATTTCACCTGGGGCTTCCGCGGATTCCTGCTTTTGCTGGTCGTCTTGCTGAACGTCGCCATCGCCTACGCCTGGCGCAAGGGTGGCACCGCAGAACGCGGGCGAAGCTCGGGCATCCAGAAGATGCCTATCGGCAATTCCGACGAAACCACGACTAAGGAGGCATAACATGGACGCAGAATTCACAACCGGCGGACTCGTCTTTATGCTCACCTCGTGGGCGGCAATTATCGGGCTGTGCGCCTTCTGCTTTGCAAAGGTATTCAAGAAAAAATAAAGGAACGTTTATGGATATCCAAAAGAAAATCGAAGAACTGGGCTTGTTTCTACCGGCCTGCCCGAAACCACTAGCGTCGTACGTTCCCGCGAACCGTATCGACAACCTCATCTATGTTTCAGGGCAGCTTCCCTCCATCAAGGGCGACCTCGGATCGTATGTCGGGTCCGTCCCGTCCAGCATGTCTCCCGAAGTGGCGGCTAGGGCAGCGGGCCTCTGCCTGCTCAATAGCATCGCAGCGGCGATGTCCGTGCTGCAGCCCGGCGAAACGCTCAAGCTGGTGCAGATGCAGGGCTTTATCCAGTCCGACCCCGACTTCCACGAACAGGCCGCCATCCTGAACGGAGCAAGCAACCTCGCCGTGAAGATTTTCGAAAGGAACGGCTACCATTCCCGCACGGCAGTCGGCGTTTCGAGCCTCCCGAAGAACGCAGTCGTCGAACTGAGCTGCATATTCCAGGTCATCGCAGACGAATCCAAATTTACCGGAAGAAACGACTGGCTGCTCTAACAGGCTATTTCAAGACGCCCTAAGCCTTACGGCAGGACGGTCTTGAGCCATTCGCGCATTTCGTAGACATCGACGCCCGCAGTCAATGACTTGCGGGCGATTTTTTCACCCGCCGACGTCGCCATCTTTTTGGGATTGAGTTCGAACCCGACGCGGCCCAGGTCCAGACGGTCTGCATCGTAGCAAGTATCTATGGTCGCATCGCCCGTGGAGCGTTCCTTTGTATGGAACTTGCAGGCGTGGTACAGTTTCTCGAATTGTTCCTGCGTGATGTCGAGAAGTTTTTCCTCGAAGCACTGCTTGGCAAATTCCGCCCCGCGTTCGCCATGTTCACCATCATAGCCGTCATCTTCGCGCTTGCTGTCGTGGAAGAGCGCGAACAGGCGTACTACCGTAATGTCCGCATGCGTAACCTTCGCAAGGCTCACCCCGTTGAACTCCACCTGCCGCCAATGCGCAAGACCGTGGATGTTCGAATCGAACACCCGGTTGCTGAAGACGTAATCCTGTAAGGCGGCAAAGTCGATCATGTGGAGTGGTTAGTAAGCAGTGGTTAGTAAACAGTGGTTAGTGGTTAGGGGTAATGTGAGTTGTGAGTTATGAGTTATGAGTTATGAGTTTTGAGTTTTGAGTTTTGAGTTATGAGTTTTGAGTTATGAGAGAAATGGTTAGTGATTAGTGGTTAGGGGTAATGTGAGGTGTGGGGTGTGAGGTGATTTTCATTACACATTACACATTCCACACTACACACTTCAGACTATTTTCCATAGTTCTCCTTCAGTTCGGTCAGGCATTGTAGCGCCTGGAGCGGGGTCATTTCTTCGGGCTTGAGGCGGCGGATTTCTTCCTTGAGCAACTGCGTGGATTCGTCGGGAGGCGCGAACAGGTCGACCTGCGGCTTTTCCATGAGTTTCTTGTGCGTGGCCCCGTCGCTCGGGTCAATTTTCTGCTTCTCGAGGCGCAGTAGGATTTTGCGGGCGCGGCGCAGCACGTTGTTCGGGAGCCCAGCCATTTCGGCCACGTGGATGCCGTAGCTCGAATCGCAGGCGCCTTCCAGGATCTTGTGCAGGAACATAAGCTTGTCGCCCTTTTCCTGAACAGCCACCTGATAGTTGCCGGCATGCTCAAGGCTGTCCACAAGCCCGGTCAGTTCGTGATAGTGCGTCGCAAACAGCGTGATTGCAGCACGGGCAGGTTCATCGTGCAAAGTTTCTACAATCGCCCAAGCAATCGAAAGCCCATCAAAAGTACTTGTCCCACGGCCGATTTCGTCCAGCAGCACAAGGCTGTGCGACGTCGCATTGCGCAAGATGTTCGCCGTCTCAATCATCTCGACCATGAACGTCGAGAGGCCGCGGCTCAGGCGGTCGCTCGCGCCCACACGCGTAAAGATGCGGTCCACCACGCCGATGCGGGCACTTTCGGCAGGCACGAAGCAGCCGATTTGCGCCATCAGCACAATCAGGCCGGTCTGGCGCAGGTAAGTCGATTTACCGGCCATGTTCGGGCCCGTGATGAGCATAAGTCGCGTTGCATCGGGCGAAAGCGAAACATCGTTCGGTATAAAGTCCAAGTCCGGATTCACGGCGACAATCACCGGATGGAACCCGCCCTTGATTTCAATCCCCGAACCTTCAAAGACTTCGGGGCGCACGTAGTTGTACTTGCGTGCGGCACGGGCAAAACTGTAGAGCGTATCGACACGCGCAATCGCGTTCGCGATTTCCTGCAGTTCGGCACGCCAGCTATTCACGCGCTCGCGCAGTTCGCAGAAAATCTTGTATTCAAGCGCATGGATGTTCACTTCCGCGTTGCTGATGACGGATTCGCATTCCTTCATCTCGGGAGTGATGTAGCGTTCGGCGTTCACCGTCGTCTGCTTGCGGATGTACTCGTCGGGAATCGGGCTCGTGGCCTTCGCCATCGCGGCACGGGTCACTTCAATGTAGTAGCCGAACACACGGTTGTAACCAACCTTCAAACTTGAAATCCCGAGGCGTTCGCGTTCGCGGACTTCGAGCGAAGCAATCCATTCGCGGCGGTCCTTGATGTCGGCGTTCATCGCGTCGAGTTCTGCATTGGCACCCGCGCGAATCATGCCGCCCTCGCGTACAGTCAGCGGGAGGTCGTCGTTGAATTGGCTCAAAAGTTCTTCGCCACGGCCTCGGGCGGCAATGAGGGCCGTTCGCATCGGTTCAAAAATCGGGGAACGCAACCCCTCGAGCACATCGGCCACCTTGGACGCCTGCGAAAGCGAACGGCCCATGCCCGCCAAGTCGCGGGCATTCGCGCGTCCGGACCCCACACGGCCCATCAGGCGTTCCATGTCGAGGATGGACGTCAGCGATTCCTTGAGTTCGTCGAGCGCGACCGGGTTGTTCACCAGTTCCTCGACAGCTTCCTCGCGTTCGCGGATGCGGTCCACCGAAATCAGCGGATGGCTCACCCAGTCCTTCAGGTTTCGCCCGCCCATCGCCGTCACCGTGAAGTCGAGCACGTAACAGAGCGTGCTGCTGATGTCGTCGGCGTTCAGCGGGCGCACCAGTTCCAGGTTCCTGAGCGTACTCGGGTCGAGCGTCATGTAATCGTCGAGATTCAGAATCTCGAGGTTCGTAAAATGCGAAAGTTCGGACTTTTTCTGGTCCATCAAGTACTGGAGCAAGGCCCCCGTCACCTGAGTTTCGGCAATGCGCCCGTCAAGGCCGAGCCCGTCCAGGGCCTCCACCTTGAAATGCGAGAACAGAACGTCCTTTGCGGCATCTTCGCCGAACAAAAAAGCCGGCAGTTCCGTCACCAGAATATTCTCGGAGCGGATCAAATCCATCACGCCAGAGGGAATCACGGTCCCTTCGGGCACCACGACTTCCTTGGGCATACGGCGACAGAACTCGCATTCGAACGCCTGCTGCGAACTTTTGCAAGCCGCCAGGTAGCCTGTCGTCACGTCGGCAATCGCAAACGAGATGCCGTCTTTTTCGGGGATGAACGAGCAAAGGAAATTGGCCTCCTTCGCGTTCAAGTTCGATTCGCTCATCGCGGTGCCCGCGCTGATAATCTCGACGATATCGCGCTTGACAATCCCCTTCGCAAGCTTCGGGTCTTCGACCTGCTCGCAGATAGCGATGCGGTAGCCTGCCGCCACCATCTTGGGCACGTAGCGTTCGGCAGCATGGTGCGGGAACCCGCACAGGGGCGTGGCCCCGGCGGCGCCGTTGTTACGGCTCGTGAGAGTAAGCCCCAAAATCTTGGAGGCGATGACGGCGTCGTCCTCGAAAAGTTCGAAGAAGTCGCCCATGCGGAAAAACAATATGCAGCCGGGATTCTGTTTCTTTATCTCGTAATATTGCTGCATCAACGGGGTTGCGGCCATTACGCATCCCCCATGGACAGTTCCACCTGTTCAGGATTCTCTTCGGGCGGAGCCATCACTTCGGGTTCGGACTCCTGCTTCGCGTACTGCGGAACCAGGGCGCCCGCTTCCAAAAGTTCGCTGAACTCGCGCAGGCGCGGCAAATCTTCGGGAATGCGGTTGATTCCGAAATACTTCATGAATTCCTGCGTGGTCACGTAGGTATAGGGGTTGCCGACAGTCTCGGCACGTGCGCCCAGCGCGATAAAGCCCTTGTCCAGCAAGTTGCGGATCGGACCGTCCGCCGACGACACGCCGCGCACCTGTTCGATGGCAGCCTTGGTAATCGGCTGCTGGTAAGCGATGACGGCAAGCGTTTCGAGCGCCGCTTGGGAAAGTCGCCTGGCATTGGCCTCGGGGAAAAGCTTGCGGACCCACGGATAATACTTGGCACGGGTGCGGAAGCGGTAGCCTCCGGCCTGTTCCACAATCTCAAACGGGGCATTAATCTTGTTCAGGGAATCGTTCGCCAGAATCAGCGCATCCGCGACGGTACGCGCGTCCAAGAAATCGCCGAGAATCTCGCGCAATTTTTTCAGGGTCACAATATCGGGCGAAGCAAAGACTAGCGCCTGGATAATTCTCGCCAAGTCCTCACGGCTCTCCACTTTCGGGAGTTCCGCAGATTCCTCGGCCAAATCGTCTAAGTTCTGGTTTTCTTCCATGATTCCCTTTCAAGTTATAATGACTAGAACACGACCAGGTCGTTCTTGTGGATGAGTTCGTCCGGGACATCCGCACCCAGAATCTCGTGCACCTGGGCGGTTTTCTTGCGCAAAACGAGTTTGAGCGTCTCGCTGTCGAATCCGGCCACGCCACGAGCGACCGCATCCCCCGACGGGCTCAGGACTTCAATCAAGTCGCCCTTGTCGAAATGCTTCTTGACGGCGCACACGCCCACGGGCAACAGACTCGAATGCTTTTCACGGAGCGCCTTCACGCCGCCCTCGTCCACCACCACGGCCCCGCGCGGAGTCGTGATAAAGCTGAGCCAGCGCTGGCGGCTGTTAAGCTTTTTCTTGGAGCCCACAAAGAGCGTACCCTGCGCATTTTCGAAAAGCACCTGGTGCGGCAACACCTTCATGCCGCTTGCAAGGAAGGCGTTGCAGCCGCTCTTCGTCACGTTGCGGATAGCTTCGAGCTTGCTGCGCATACCGCCGGTACTCACAGCAGAACCCGTCTCGCCGGGCTTACCGGCAAGGGCCAAAACGGCAGGCGTAATCTCGGGCACAAAGCGCAACAATCGGGCATTCGGGTTCTTCTTCGGGTTGTCGTCAAAGAGTCCGTCCTCGTCCGTGAAAATCAAAAGCAAGTCGGCATCGAGGAACAAAGCCACGTCGCTCGAAAGTTTGTCGTTGTCGCCCACCTTGATTTCGGCGACGGCGAGCGAGTCGTTCTCGTTGATAATCGGAACAATCTTGCGGGCAAGCATCGCCTTGATGGTGTTCTGCAAGTTCTTGTAGCGGGTGCGGTCGCGGAAATCGTCGGCAGACAAAAGGATCTGCCCCACCGAGAGTTGCATCCAGCGGAACATTTCGCGGTAGGCGTACATGAGGTCAATCTGGCCCACGGCGGCGCAGGCCTGCTTTTCGGCAAGCACCGTCGGTTTTTCCTTGTAGCCCAGCTGGCTCATGCCGGTGCCCACGGCGCCGCTCGTCACAATCACGACTTCCTTGCCCGCTTCCATAAGGCGGGCAACGGAATCGGCAAGTTTCTGGATATAGCGGGTACGTACACCGCCCTTCTCGGAATCCACCAAAATACGGGACCCGATTTTCACCACGATACGGCGGGACTCATCTAAAATATTCTTACGAAGTTCACTCATACAACTAAAAAATAGAATGTATCAGCGCGACAAAAAAAGTTGACGAAGAAAAACTAGCGGAAAACAGTCGTTTGACCATTTTCAAACCGGACGAGTACCGGTTTACCCTGTGCCTTGAAGTTCCCTTGCCAAGTACCGTCGTAGAGATACACTCCGTTCAAGTCAAATACGCGATACCGCATCCCCGGCTTAACAGACTGCGCCAAAAAATTCGCCGATTCAAAAATCCGTAAAGGCTTCTCGGATGTATCCGCGGCAGCCCCCGAAGAATCCCCCACCGAAGCCGAAGAGTCCTTCGGCTGTTCACCTACCGAGTCTTTTGCCGACGTGTCTGCCGGAGCGGGTTCCGCGGTTTCTGCTAGAATTTTTTTTTGAGGGAGGCGCGAAATATCCTCTTCGGTAAGCCCAGGTGAACCACTCCCACCCCAAAGGACCTCTCCTTGGCATGCCGATGGCGATTCCTCGTCGCAAACCTTTTTATGGATAATTGTACGGCCCTGAATATCTCTCGATTCCGGTAGGATACGGTCCAGCAAACGTTGAGCACTATCCTTTGTCATCTTGATAATACCCCACTCCTGCCACTTCATAAACTCATAACGCAGAACTGCCGTTATCTTGACACCTCTTCCCGCAGCAGCTTCTCTTTGTTCATCTTCGTTTAAGTATTTAAAAATCTGCGCCTTTGTGATTAACGGATTGAAAAGCACTGCGAAGGAGGTATCCATCGTAGAATAGTACGCAAGACCTTTGTCCAGCGAGCAGTTGATATAGGTCGTATCCACATTGCAAATTTTTGCAGTGTCTACTTCCAAATACCCTTTTTCAAACTGAAACTGCGTCCAAATAAGGTTTACATCGGACCACGCCGAGGCGGCGAGGAAAACGATGCACATCAATATTGGTTTCATGCTGCGCCTTCTTTGTTAAACCATGTCCGTCAATGGGATTGGACTGAAATGCACCCGATAGATAGTCAGTCCTTCTCCCAGATTAACCTTTTTAGCAACAAACGAACCATACGCTGTCTTTTTGCCCTGACCCAAAGTCAATTCACACCACCTAGCATGAATCGTACCAGCCCAATCCCCTTCAATATGGATAGAGCCAGGAGCGTACTCGATCAATTTAAATCCTTTCGCAACGGTTTGCAAGTCCGAATTCACAATTTGCGGATTCCAAATGACGTTTCCATCGGCAATAATCACCGTCTCGCGACCCGGATTCATAAACTCCAGACGGCTTCCGGCATTCAAGGTAATGTTTCCGACCCTTATCGTGCCGGTTCCCAATTTGAGGGTGCCACCAGAATGCACAACGATGCTTCCATACGACTCACCACCACTTAAAACGAACGTTTCTCCCCTATTGACATTCCGATCATTCCAAAATTCCTTGCCTTCCAAGGAATGGTGAGCATCATCAGAAACAATATAGGGCCATTCACCCAAATAAAGCACACTTGTCGTTCCAGTCACAGAGGCTCCCTGAGACAATACCGGAGAAGGCGAAGTGGTCGGTAAAGAATAAATGGACAGGTCACCAACAGCATGGGCATTGTTATGCAATTGGACATTTCCCTTTGAGAAAATACCCCCAACCGTAGAATTTACGCCTACGGACACCGCATAGGACAAGGCATATTCAGAGGCAATCTGGCAATATCCATGCATTCCGGAATTGCAAGTCACATTATTTCCGACATTGATTTCATTAAAGGCATATATACCCACGAGACTCGGGGCATCCCACTCAACCGTTTCCACCGGGTTGAAATTCGCAGAATAATCATCCGAAATATTATATGGATCCGTTTCACCATTATCCACGTAACCATTATGATTCAAATCTTCGGCTCCATCTGGAAGTCCGTCATTATTCGGATGGTCCGAATCCACATCCAATTCGGCGCGAGCACCATCACCGTCAATATCGGCATATTCCTCCATACGGAAGAATTCATTATTTTCCGATGTATAATAATCTCCTATATGGAAGGATCCTGTTTCTTCATATCCCGATTTAGGATTATAGCGTTGTAAATCCAACGTAAATTTTTCCTTAATCGTATAAGAGAATATTTCTACCTTGTCATCAATATCATCCCCATCGGAATCCTTCTTGAAGGGATTTGTTTTAAAACGTTTCACTTCGTCAAAATCAACAATACCGTCGCCATCAGAATCTATGTGTACTCGGTAATCACTCATTCTCGGATTAGAAACAATAGGAGGAACAATATAAAGACACATGACGAAACTGCTGCTAGGGACCCATTCCGCTTCTCCACCATTATGTATATTCACCAAATGTATTTGGAATTCGTCCCCTGAATACCTGTAACCATCCAAAATCATTATATGTCGTGGTTCATTTTGGCCAACATACATAGGACGGCCTGCATTAATAAACGGAACTACATCATCCGCAGTAAGATATCTGGGGTATTCTTCTGAACTCCAATAATCCATTTGGGATTGGTCTTCTATATTCAAAGCCCACATCAAGAGTGCAAACAACTCAGGAGTAGCCCCCGACCCATGAAAACCTAGAGGGAAAGCCCCTATAAATTTGTCCCTCTCAGGCCTTGAATAGCGGTTCCCATTAATTTCAATATTTTCAAAAGCAGCGGTCTTTCCATGGAACTTTATCTCATCCTGAGTCAAATTGCCTTTATAGAAATGATTAAGCATTTGAGCTCCTGCAACCCAACAACGCCAAGACACCTCAAGGAAAAGATCATTAGGACGAGGCAAGAACAAGTAACTATCATAAGGGATTTGATTATAGACAAATACATCTGGATGGTCCCATGAAATTTCTGGGAATTCCGCTAATTCACCCCAGTTAGGGACAAGCATCCTCGTATCTTTATGAACGGCATACTGAGGAACTCGCAAATAGTGTTCATGGCTAAAATCATTGCATACCTTTACAGTTTTTCTCTTCCAAATGGTATAGTGGTCTATCCATGGATTGCTCACAGAGTATTTATCACTCCAAAAAACAACACAGACACTCCATTCGTAGGTTCCCGCTTCCAATTCTTTATCATAATAAGCGTGATGTTTCATTCCATTGTAGACAGTATCCCCACTCACGGATTCTATTATCGTCAATTTGTAACCAATCGCCCCTTCTACCGGATGCCAAGCAAAACGGACGTTTCTTTTCGATTTAGGATTTTCAGGAGAGTCCAAGCATATCGTTTCTTCATTATGGTACGCAATCGGATCTGGGACATCCGTCGTATTCACATCATAGTCCGGCGTATAGCTGTACCATTTTCCATCTATCTTTTTGTAGAAAATACCATCCCAGACATAATGCCAATACTCATCAAAAAATCTCCCATCACACCGAATCCGAGTATATTGAATATTCGCTTCACGCGCAGTCGCGGCCAGTCTTTTATCGTTTAAGCCCCAAGACAAGTAATCCTTGGCAGAGCCATCGTAACGGAGAAGGACCTCGCCCTTTGCCCCCATCGTCAGCATCGGCAGGGCAGCAACAACATCATCGTCCGGACAACCCAACTGAACTGTACAAATGCGCATTTTTTGACCCGGTTGCAAAATAGCGCTCGACACAGCACCCGTAGCTGTTCCATTTACCGTGGCCCATTCCAACGTCATGTGGCTCAAGTCAGCAGGAGTCGTTCCGTAATTCTCGATTTCTATCCACGCAGGAATTCCATTGGCACCAGGTACCGGTTGAAGACCAACAAAGCGAAGGCTCGGGACAATCAAACTCGGATCAATATAAGAACTTCCACCAATCAGGTTATTCCCTTGGAATACATTGTAGTTGAGGGCGGTCGTAAAGGTAGAACCCAACGGGAATCCATTGGCACTCGTTTTAGACATGGGCTGCCAATCGGTACGATGGATTCCGACACTCACTCCACTGGAATTCGGGGAAGTCCCTGCCCCCAAATGCGGGATAGTTGCACGGATGATGACATTTTCACCAGACTGTTCCGCAATCGAAATCGTCCAATCTTCCGTGTAGTAGGAATCCAGGGCAAACGTCTCGGAAGGATTCTTTTTCAAGTAAAAATCGACCGTTACGTTATCGTAGCTTTGCCCCGAATTATTGACAACGCGCATGCGCAAGCCAAGCATTGACGCATTATAGACCTGTTCATCGTTCACTTCGACAGTGATTTGTCCAAAAGAAAGTACCGACAAAAAAAGTACGAAAAGGCAAAGCCATTTATTCATAAACAATTCCTCCAATAAAGCCCAAAAAAGGCCACGCAAAATATAGCCTTATTTTGTAGAAAAAGGAGAAATTTTATATATACAAATAAAAAAGCGTTGTACTACCTGCAAACAAGCAGTCGGATTGCATCCAAACGAATTTGCGGGTTCGAAACCGTCTTCTTCCATTCCTGCACGTTCTTGCGCAGTTGCTGGAGCTGAGCGCTGTTACCGCCCTTGCCACGCATAGTCAGCAAGTGGTTCATGCGCTGGTATTCCTGTTCGCACCGTGCTTCGACTGCAGCCGAAGCACTTTCCGCATATTCCTTGGCCGAAACCATCGCTATACGGCGAGCGGCAGCAAAACCTTCCTTCGCAAAGAACTTGAGCGTCATGTCTACGGCGGAATTCCCTTGCGGCACTCCGACATCCTTGAACTGGGCGCCTTGCAGCTGTTCCACCAAATTAGAAAGGTCCGTTCCCTTGGAATCAATCACCACGCTCACGTATTTGGGCCCGGCAATATCGGCAACGCCCCATTCCTCGAGAACAGGCAATTCCACCAAGAAATTGTACTGCATCAAGAGCCCGCGCATCCCCGAATTCTGCCAAATGCAGCTGGCTATGGCACCATGGGAAAGTCCGGTTTCAAAGTCAATGACGCCTTGGGCAAGAGGATGCTCCAAGCTGACAAAATCAATTTCGTCGTGAATCATTGCCGTTGCACGGTCAAACGTCACTGTAAGCGAGATATTTTCCGAGCCTTGTTCTTCTTCGGCATCAGCAACAGCGACCATTCCCTGCGTAGGCATGCCCGGGACGGTTCCCGCCTCCACCTGCGGCCCCATGGTCACGACGCAGCAATTCGGGATTGCGCTCGGTTCCACGTAAAGGCCCCTGTCGCGGAGGGATTCCACCATCAAATTCTGGAGTTCCGGATTTTCGTCAATTTGCCTGATTTCATCCGTAATTTCTTTAGCCTTTTCGGGATTGCGAGAATTGAATTCCAGCAACTTGTCGCGGCCCTTCTCGATGTTCTTGCGCATCTGTTCGCAATCTTTTTTCACCTTGGGAATGACGTTGGCAACAAAGCCCTCAAGGCAACCCTGCGGGTCGGCCAAGGCCTCGATGAGACTGTCCGTGTACTTGAGGAACAGCTCGCCCCCGCTCATGAGCGGGGCACCAAAGGCGTTCAGGCCGTCGTTGTACCAGCGGAACATGACTTCCTGGCCGGAACCGGCAACATACGGCACGTGGACCACGATGTCCTTCGTCTGCCCGATTCTATCCAGACGACCAATGCGCTGTTCCACCAAGGCGGCATCCAGCGGCAGGTCGAAAAGCACCAGGTGGTGCGAGAACTGGAAGTTACGGCCTTCCGAACCGATCTCGGAAGCGATGAGCAGGTTAGCGCCATCCGGGCGGCTGAACCACGCGGCGGCCTTGTCGCGGGCCATGATGGACATGTTTTCATGGAACATGGAGAACGTCCCCTCGCCCAGATATTCGGTAAGCAACTGTCCAAGAGCCTGCACCACGTCGATGGACTCGCAAATCAAGAGGACCTTCTCGTCCTTGTATTCCTTCAGGAACTTCTTGAGCCACACGAAACGCTCGTCCATGGCCCAGGCATCGGCATACTGGGTGCAGAGCAACCCGTTTTCCTGGATATCCGTAGAAGCGTCCAGGTTCTTCTCGGCAGCGATATTCACCATCTCGCGATACCGGGGATCCGGTTCCAGGCGAATTTCGTCAAGGACGCGGCTGGGGAAACCGCCCACGCCCTTACGGGTATTGCGGAACACGACCGAGCCCGTGCCCATGGCGTCGACAATACGGCGCATCCATTCGCCGGCGGGCATGCTCTTCGAGTTTTCCTGCTCGAGCCACGGACGGATCGGGGAATTCTTCGGGACAGACTCATACAGGTCGTCCCAACTCATGTGGTGATTCGGGTCCGTCGGCAACTTGCTCAGGTCGTTCACGAGCTTGCGGTAGGATTCCTGCGACTTGATAAAATCATTGTAATCCGCGAAACGGGCCGGATCCAGCATGCGCAGTCGGTTAAACTGGGATTCCGGATGCAACTGCAGCGGGGTGCCGGTCAAGAGCAGGATGCCCTTGGACTTGGCCAAAATGGCATTTGCGAGCATGTACTCGCGGCTGGTAAAGCCGTCTTCGCACACCAGGTGGTGCGCTTCGTCGATAATGGTCATGTCCCAGTTCGTCTTGAGCAAGTCCTCGATAAGCGCAGGCTGTTCCATCAAGAAATCGATAGAGCAGATGATGTCGTTGCTCTGCAGGAACGGGTTCGGCTTCTCGTCTTCCTTGTCCACAGAAATGAACAGACCACGGACGTAGCCTTCGTCGACCAGGGTAAAGAGCTGGTTGAAGCGGCGCTTCATCTCGATCATCCACTGGTGCTTCAGCGTCTCGGGAACGATAATCAGCGTACGGGATACGCGGTTGCGGGCCCTGAGGGCATGCCAGATCATGCCGGCCTCGATGGTCTTGCCCAGGCCGACTTCGTCGGAGAGCATGAGCCTCGGGAGCGTAGAACTTGCGCAGGCCCTGTAGCACAGGTAATACTGGTGCGGAATCATGTCCACGCGCGGGCCGATCATGCCGCGCACAATAGACGACTGCCACTTGCAAGAGAGCTTCATCGCGCTTTCGCGACGCGCAAAGTCCTTGCAGGAATAGGTTTCGCTGTTGAGCAGCGCCCTGAAAAAGTCCACCGGTCTGGAAGAGACCTTGGAGTTCAGCTCGGACTCCTTCATCTCGCGTCCACCACGACCCACATAGACAACTAGCCCGTTCGCCTCGCGCACCGACTCCACCGCAAACGACGTGCCCTTCTCGCTCTTGGCCGTCTCGCCCGGTTGCAAGACATACCTGTCGACAGGGGCGCTATCCGTCCTGTACATGCGACATTGATTAACTGCGGGGAAATTAAACTTGACGGTCCTTCCCTGAACTTCGGTGACTATTCCTAATCCCAAATCGGGTTCCAGTTGGCTTACAAAACGCTGGCCGGGCTTAAATACTATCATAGTGCCCCAATTTAGTTTTTTTTGAGGATTTCGGCATACCCCGAACTTACTAAATACTAAATTATAGGGCGAATATGAAATGGTTCTATATTGACGAAAGCATAACCGACGGTGACCGGAGACAAGGCCCATTTTCCATCGAGGAAATCCAGAACTTTGTCAAGGAAGGCAAAATCACCGGTTCGACCCTCGTATGGCACAGCGGCGAGGAAGCCTGGAGACCCTGGAAGGAAGCTGCGGCCGAAATGGAACAGAACGAGGCCAATCAGGACAAAATACTCCAGGAAACCATCAACGAAATCCTCAAGCAGCAAGTTTTGACCAAGCGCTACGCCGGATTCTTTGTCCGAAGCCTCGCCATGAGCGTAGACAGCTTTATCCTCGGCATTGCGGGGATTGTCATCATGGTAATCTTGTGCGCCACGGGAATCGTTAACCTCCAAGAGTTCATCCAGACTTACGAGAACTTCGCTAGCGACCCTTCGATCGAGACACTGAACAAGGTTTTCACATTGCCCGGAATGGACTTGTTCGCAAGCCTATCCTTTTTTATACAGACACTCTACTTCATCCTCCTGCACGCCCTATACGGAGCGACCATTGGCAAGAAGATTTTCCGGATACACGTGGAAACCGGAACCGGCAACAAGATTACATGGATTGGAGCCACCATCCGCTACATTGCAAGCATCATGAGCATAATGCTCTACGGTCTCGGCTACCTGACCGTACTCATCGACCCCAAGCGCAGGGGCCTTCACGACTTTATCGCAAGCACATGCGTTGTCTATAATACACCCAAGACTTTACAAATCACGGAGAAATAGCTATGGATCAGTTTGTCGTCCCCCAAGTCAAAGGGCCCGTTGACGGCGAAGTAGAAATTTCTGGTGCAAAGAACGCCGTTCTCGCCGTTATGGCGGCGACACTCCTTGCCGACGGTATTTCCGAAATCACGAACGTCCCGCACCTCAAGGACATGAAGACCATGTCCGACGTGCTGCGCGTCATCGGCTGCCGCATCAGCGGCGGAAGCCACGTCCTGAAGATAGACACCCGCGGCGCCGACCACCTCGAAGCCCCCTACGAACTCGTGAAGACCATGCGCGCAAGCTTCTACGTGCTCGGCCCGCTCGTGGCCCGTTTCGGACGCTGCCGCGTTTCCCTCCCCGGCGGATGCGCCTGGGGCCCGCGCCCCGTAGACCTGCACCTCAAGGGCCTCGAGGCGCTCGGCGCGAAGATCACCGTGACACACGGCTATGTCGAAGCCACTTGCGAAGGCCGTCTCCCCGGCGGAAACTTCAACTTCCCGATTTCGAGCGTGGGCGCGACGGTGAACGTGCTCATGGCCGCGACCCTTGCCAAGGGAACAAGCGTCCTGCAGAACGCGGCTCTCGAACCCGAAATCGATAACCTCATCGACTACCTCACCAACATGGGAGCCAAGATCCAGGGACGCGGCACGCGCACGCTCACCGTGCAGGGCGTCGAGAGTCTCCGCCCCGGCAACGGCAACACCATCCCCGACCGTATCGAGGCGGGCACGTTCCTGTGCGCCGCCCCCATCACCCACGGCCGCGTGAAGGTCACCAAGGTCATCCCGGAACACATCGCGTCGACCCTCGACGCCTTCCGCGAAATCGGTTGCAAGGTCACCACCGGTACCGACTGGGCCGAGGTGGACGCCCGCGATGTGCAGCTCAAGCCCATCAGCATTTCCACGTTGCCCTTCCCCGGGTTCCCCACCGACATGCAGGCACCGCTCATGGCCACCCTCCTCGCGGTTCCGGGCAACAGCCTCATCCAGGACACCGTCTACAACGACCGCTTCAAGCACGTTGCCGAACTTGAACGACTCGGCGCAAGCATCCAGCTCAACGGCAACACGGCAACTATCAAGGGCGGGCTCCCGCTCGAAGGCGCCGACATCATGGGCTCCGACCTGCGCGCTAGTGCAGCCCTCGTGCTCGCTGCCATGATGGCCGAAGGCGAAACGACCATCAGCCGCATCTACCACCTGGACCGCGGCTACGAGGACTTCGAGGCCAAGATGGCAAAGATTGGCGTAACCGTCAAGCGCGTCAATCCGGACGCAGCCGACGAATAAAAAAGATTAAAACAAAAAAATAAAGGGCGGATTGAAGAATCCGTCCTTTTTTCATATTTCCTAATCGAATTACTTTTCGATTTCGTACTGGGCAATGAGATTGCCTTCGTCATCCAAAGCGCGGACAACGTTTTCGTCGCGCTGGAGAGTGAGGTTAGCCTTCTGGCCTTCAGCCGTGGTGAGTTCCACGGACATGGAACCGTCGGCATTCTTCACTGCTGCAACAGAGTTGCCCTGGGCATCCTTCTCGAAGTAGGAATCGCCAGAAGCGAGCGGGTTGGAACCAGTCCAGAACTCGATCGTATTGAGGACGAGGCCGTCAACGAGGCCGAGGCAGATCCAGTAAACACCGAAGATCTGCAGGATGAAGTGGACGATGGAGTTCAGCCACTTGTTGCCAAGCGTGCCATTCCACTTGTGAAGCTTGTTGAAGCAAGCGTTAGAGCCATAGCAACCAGTGAGCATGATGACACCGGCGCAGAGGAGAGTACAGATACTTTTTTTCATTTTTTTTGCTCCTTGAGGATATGTTGTCCGAATGTCCAAAAATATAACTAAAAAAATTTTTTTTGGGGTTTAAAAGCATACTTTTTTAATTTAAATGCTTATTTTTTTGTTTTCTTTGACATACATCACACTAGGAGGAGACAACTTTATCCTACGTAAGTCGTTAAATTTCAACCACTTACAAAAATTTGGACCTGTAGAAAGGATTCTAGGGGACTCAGGTAACATTTTTACTGGGAAAAAACGGCAGTCAGGCAATTGCTCACAGCCAAAAGCAGGCCCAAGACCCCCGGAAAAGGCCCTTAACCCGGCCGATTCGAACACCCACGATTCAATGGAATGTTCCACAGTATCACCAAAATCAATGGGAGTCATCGGAAATTCCCATGTACCCCCATAGGGCGACCCCGGCAACCGCCTGCGCATAAGGACTCGATCCCCATATTTAACAATTCCAACGGCAACGAGCATTCCACCTCCATAAAAAGCCTAAACTTTTTTTTTCGTTTCTCTTTCATTTTTTATAGTAATTTACAATTTAGGAATCTCGCGAGCAAACGCGTCCGCAAAAAGGTAATACCCTATGAAAAAATTTTTTGGGAGACTCATCGCCTTCATGGCATTTTCCGTACCGGCGGTTTTTGCATCTGTACAGCCACTCACCGTATGGATCATGCCGAACGGAGCCTCCCCGAAAGAAAAACTCGAACAGGCCCTATCCCAGTTCACCCAGCAAACAGGAATCCCTACCCAAATTCAAATTCTCGACTGGGGCGATGCATGGAACAAGATTTCCACGACGCTCGAATCCGGAGAAAACGCCCCCGACGTTTTGCAACTTGGCACGACATGGGTCCCCTACTTCGCTTCACGCGGCGAAATCAAGCCACTCAACAAGCTATTGCCCCAGATCCAACCCGAACGATTCGTACCGATTAGCTGGAGCACAACGCACATTGACGCCGACACGACAATCTATTCCATCCCGTGGTTCATCGATATCCGCCCTGTCCTCGGGAACAAACGCATCCTCAAGAAAAACGGTATCACCAAGGAATCCATTGCGACATACCAGGGATTCCTGAATGCAGTGCGCAAGATAAACGATTCCAAGGAAACGCTCGACGACGGAGTCAGGGTGAAAGCTTACGCGCTCCCGGGCAAGAGCGACTGGAACATCACGCATAACTTCGCCCCCTGGGTATGGAGTAACGGCGGAAACTTCCTCAAAAAAGACTCCAGCGGCAAATGGCAGGCCAACATTCTGGACGAACAGACTTTGCTCGGCATCGGCCGCTATCTAAAATTTGTCCTCGACACACTCGTCTCGCCCGAAATGCTGCAGATGAACTCGGCCCAGATAGCCCAGCTATTCAACAACGGCGAACTGGCATTCATAATCAGCACCGCCGAAATCATCACGCAGACACGCATCCTCGGCGACCAAGGCGGTCTTTCGAATGCTCGCATCGGAGCCGACGGCGTAGAAGCATTCCCCATCCCGTTGGGGACGGAAGGCAGTGTGAGCTTTGTCGGCGGGAGCAACCTCGCCATCCCGGCAAAGAACAACCGCCCCGAAGCCGAAGACCTGCTCCTGTACCTGACACAAGACGAAAATCTGGACGCCTACACACGGCAAATCGGGTTCCTCCCCACATCGGTGAAAGTCCTGGAAACATGGTCCGAAGATTCTGCCTACACAGAAATGGTCAAGGCGCTCGAAACAGGGCGCACCTACACGACTATCCCGGAATGGGGAGACATCGAACAAATTCTCGTGGTCATGTTCAGCGCAGTATGGGACCAGCTTGAAATTCCCGCCCTCTACTCCGACGAAAAACTCTATAACATCTTCATGGAGTACACAGAGCAAATAAACAAGAGGCTCGGCTACAAGGGTACCTCGGTCATGACGCTTGCCGAATTCCAGGCCCTCTGGAAGAAAATTCTCGACACGCCGAACGAGGCCGACAAACCGAAAGAAGCCACAACGACAGACCACATCCGGAACAACCTGCGCATAGCGCCCTGGCTGTTCGCCATCCTGTTTGTATTCGGATTTGCATCCGCGTATAAACGGAAAAGGAAGAAATAAGAACTATGGCTGCCAACGAATTCAAGACAATCCGGATTTCCAAGAGCATCATTTTCAAGAGCATCGTCCTCTTGATTCTCTCCATGTCGCTGATTGTCATCGCGGGCACGGCGTTCTTCACGCAGCGCCAGCTCAGCTTGATATTCGAATGGAGCCACAACAACAACTCCAGCCTGCTGCAACAGGCATCGATGTCTGCCCATAGCGAGATGCAGCGATTCGGCAACACCCTCGAGTTACTCGCCAAGACATCTGCCATCCAGAGCATGATTCACGACACAGCGGCCAGCTATCTCAAGAGTTACAACATTTCATCCTTGTTCATTTCCGGCGAAACGGTATCGCTTTTTGACCGCGAAAAGAAGATGATTTGCGACAACTCAATGCTGACCTCAGCCCAAGTCACCTACCCCATCGACTTCAGCCGGATAACCCCGCACAGGCCCCTCATATCTCCGTGGTACAGAGACGAAAACAATACACCAACGAGAGCGTTCGGCACGGCAGTTACCGATCTTGCCGCAGGCGACGGCAGCCTGGTCGGCAACTTTTCGTCCAAACGCCTGTGGAAGATTTTCTCGGAACACCATATCGGGCAAAACGGGTTCCTAGTCGCCATCAACGCAAACGGGGAAATCATCTACCACCCCGAACTGAAAAAATGGCTCAACGGGACGCATAAAATTTCCGAACTCGGCATCAGCAATATCGACCCCAAGACCTACGAAATCGTGACAGCGACATTCATCACGCTGAACGACGGGAACACCTACCTCACCAATTACGTGTACGACCCGAACTACGACCTCGGGCTGTTCTCCTTCCAGCCACAAGCCGAGATCAACAAGCTCGTCACAGCGGTCATCACATCAAGCATCATCATTCTCGTAGCATCCATCATCGCGCTGCTCTTCACGGCCATTTGGCTGTTCTTCATCCTCGGCCGACCGATGAACAAACTCATTTCGCACATCAAGCAAATCAACAACGGCGACTTGGATATCGACGAAATCAACGTCGGGCGGCGCGACGACGAAATCGGGCAGCTTTCGAAGGCGTTCAACACCATGCACGCCACCATCAAGCGGCAAATCTGCGAACTGAACGCCCACCGCAACATGTTGGAACAAGAAGTCAAGGAACGCACCCGCGAACTCGAAATTGCGAACGCCAAACTGGATATCATCTCGAGGACAGACGAACTGACAGGGCTCCCGAACCGCCGCGACATGAACAGGACCATCAACAACGAAATTGGCCGCAGCGAACGTTCCAAGAAACCGTTCTGTTTCATCTTCATCGACATAGACCACTTCAAGCATATCAACGACACCTACGGCCACAACTGCGGAGACAAGGTGCTCCAGGAAGTGGCGCATACTATCCGCGGGCTCCTGCGCCGTTACGACGTGCTGGCTCGCTACGGTGGCGAAGAGTTCCTGACGCTCCTCCCCGAAACCGATCTGGACGGTGCAGCCGTGGTAGCGGAGCGCTTCCGCAAGCAGGTTGAAAACATGGAATTCATGTACGCCGACTACAAAATCAAGGTGACGATTACGCTTGGCGTAACCCGCTTCGACCCAAAACTCGGGGCAAGCCGGAGCATCCAGACGGCAGACAAGGCTCTATACGAAGGGAAGGATTCCGGCAGGAACAAAGTCATCATCTGGGACCCCAGCCGTACAACCGAAGAAGATTACAGGGCTGCCGCCATAGAACTCGCCGAAGAGCAAAAAGCGAACAAACGGACAAAAAAGGGGTTCAACCCATAATGCAAAAAAGCACCGCTTATCGCAGTGCTTTTATCGGGATGACTGAATTCGAATCAGCGACCTCTTGAACCCCATTCAAGCGCTCTACCAGGCTGAGCTACATCCCGTGGGTCGGCGTCAAATTTAGGTTAAATTTCGCAATTTTTCAAGGTGAAGCCCCGAAAAAAACGAAATTTTACTTCCAATAACCCACAATCAGCACCTCGGGAGTCGCCCTCGGGAACTTTTTGCTCTTGAACGCCACAATTTTGCGAATACTCTGCTGTTTGAGTTCCCAACCCTCACGCAAGAAGCCCTTCGTCGTAAGCGTAATCTTTACGCCGGGGACCTTTCCGCCTTCCTTAATCTGATCAATCTTGTCCACATTCAGCATGACGTTTTTCGATTTCATCGAGAACTCACGGAGACTTGCCGAATCCAGAACCAAGTCCGGCCTGTCCTTCTTGTCGGTCTGCCACACGTAGAACGTCCATTCGCGTTTTTCGCCCTTGGCATAATACCCAGCATCAAAAAGTTTCTCGCTGAAGAAGAACGGAGCCACGACAAAACCGTCCATCTTGGCGGTATAGGGCTTTCCGTCTGTACCGACCATCACGACAACCGGATTTATCTGGCCATCCATTTCGGAAAAGTCGATATCGAATTCGATAGTGACCGGAGAATTCTTGGCAATCTTTGTGGGATACTTGAAGTTCGTCATCCCGATGCCCTGACCAAAAGCGTTTTCAAGATTGATATCCTTGCCCGAAATATTCGCACCCTTGAGCACAATGTGCTTAACATCGCCCTGGTTGACATAACCGATAGGGTAAGTTTCAGGAACAAAGCGGATAGCATCGTCAGCAAAGGATGCCGATGAGCAAGCAAGCGCAACAAAAACGAGAGATTTAAAAATTTTGAAATTCATGTGCTAAATATATAAAAAGATACGTCACGGGAAATATTGCAAAACACCCCGCCACTTATCGTGACAGGGTGATTTTTACAGGTTCGTCATTCTGACACCGAAGGTGCGACCCCGAGGCATTACTCATACCTCAAAGCGAGCTTGCGAGCTATACAAGACTTGCCAATTTATTGGCTTAGTCGTTGTTATGCCCTATGGGTAGGCCTCACACCTCAGACCTCGTAGCTTCGCTACGACACGAGCATCATCGAGAACACCATGACGAACAGCGCGACGGTTTCGCCGACGCCAAGCACCATCAGGTAATTCACGAGGCCCTTGCCGGTTTCCCCCAGGGCGTTGCAGGCGTCCGCAGCGGACTTGCCCACGTACCAGGCAGAAGCCATCATGCCGATGCCACCGAAGATACCCACACCCAGGTATGCAGCCCAGTTGGCCGGAGCCGCCTGGGACTTGTTCAGGATGTACATCATCAGCAACATGCCGTAGATTGTCTGCGCAATCGGCGCGCCCACGAAGATGAGCAGCGTAAACAGCGCGTTCTTACCCTTGAGATACGCCTTCTTCCAGGCCCCGATGGCCGCCATGCCGGCAGTCCCGCAGCCCAGCGCAGAACCCACCGCGGCTAGGCCCAAGGCCGCCACCGCGCCGAGTTTCGCGAGCGTTAAAAGTTGAGCTTGATCCATACGTGTTACCTCGCTGGATTAGAGCACCATCATGGAGAACACGAGAACGAAGAGGGCCACGGTTTCCACAATACCGAGCACCATCAGGTAGTTCACCATGCCCTTGCCAGTTTCGCCGAGAGCGTCGCAAGCCACAGCTGCGGACTTGCCCTGGTACCAGGCAGAAGCCATCATGCCGAGACCACCGAAGATACCGGCACCAAGGCAGCCGCCCCAGTTGGTAAAGCCACTTTCGGCAGCCTTGCTCAGGATGAAGTTCATCAAAAGCATGCCGTAAATCGTCTGGGAAATCGGGGCACCCACGAACACCAGGAGTGTGAAGAGGGCGGACTTGCCCTGGGCATAAGCCTTCTTCCACATCGTGATGGCGGACATACCGGCCGTTCCGCAACCAAGGGCAGAGCCCATAGCCGCAATGCCAAGCGCAGCTGCAGCACCCATTTTAGCGAGAGTCACCATTGTATTCGGTTCCATTGTTTTTTCCTCATTAAGTAGCGGGAATCATCCCTTGGTTTAATTTTTCTGCTTGGCGA
>Ga0310690_10000730_pt1 | contig 65734 bp, 59 predicted proteins | sample AusTroGonzalo_MG_2_FD_207661 | JGI IMG/M metagenome (GOLD analysis project Ga0310690, IMG submission 207661) | Bovine rumen microbial communities from tropical cattle in Woodstock, Queensland, Australia - Gonzalo_04 (v2) (version 2) | ecosystem: Host-associated > Mammals > Digestive system >... | reverse complement strand
TTTGGCCGAGGCGGGCATGCCCTCGTAGAAGGGCGACACACCGAGTTCGTCGAACACGGGGATATAGTTCAGGTTGTTCGTAAACCAAGTCTCGAGTCCTGTGCCCATGAAACTCTCACTGACGGCATACCACTTCACACAGGCGCCGACGAGCATCACGGCTGCTGAGAGAACGGCGGTGAAACGCACGCCCATCTTGTCGAGGATGATACCGGCAAAGATGAGGAAGAACACGAACACGTTGAGGAATACCTCGGAACCCTGCATCGTACCGAAGGCCGTGGAGTCCCAACCGCGGGTCTCCTGCATCAGGTCCTTGATGGGTGAGAGGATATCCATGAAGATGTAACTGCAGAACATCGCCAGGGCGAGCAGCAGCAGAGCGGTCCACCGCATACCGGCGGAGTCGCGTAAGGTTTTCTGAATTGCTTGTGTCATATCTTTAGTTTTTATTTTATTTCAACCAACGGTCTAACCAATCGAAGAAGGTGCGCTGCCAGAGCACGCCGTTCTGTGGTTTCAGCACCCAGTGGTTCTCGTCGGGGAAGATGAGTAACTCAGCGGGGATGCCCTTCATGCGAGCCGCATTGAAGGCCGACATACCCTGTGTGGCATTGATGCGATAGTCCTTCTCGCCGTGGATGCAGAGAATGGGCGTGTCCCACTTATCCACCATCTTATGCGGCGAGTCATGGTAGGTCTTCTTGGCATTCGGCATCTGCGGACGGTGCCAGTAGGCCTCGTCGTATTCCCAGTTGGAGAACCAGTTCTCCTCGGTCTCGGTGTACATGGCGGCCAGGTTGAAAGCACCGTCGTGGGCGATGAATGCCTTGAAGCGCTTCTCGTGAATGCCGGCCAGATAGTAGACGGAGAATCCGCCGAACGAAGCTCCGACGGCTCCGAGACGGTCACGGTCGACAAAGGGCAGGCTATCGGCGGCAAAGTCGATGGCGGCGAGGTAGTCGCTCATGCACTGGCCCGTCCAGTCGCCGCTGATCTGTTCCTTCCACTCCTGTCCGAAGCCGGGCAGTCCGTGACGGTTCGGTGCCACGACGACATAGCCGTTGGCAGCCATCATCTGGAAGTTCCAGCGGTAACTCCAGAACTGTGAGACGGGACTCTGCGGTCCGCCCTCGCAGAACAAGAGTGTGGGGTATTTCTTGCCTTCTTCGTAGTTGGCGGGTAGTATGACCCATACCAGTTCTTTCTTGCCATCGGTCGTCGGCACCCAGTACTGCTGGATGTCGCCGAACTTCAACTGCGAGAGGATATGATCGTTCTCATGGGTAAGTTGCTGGTATTCCGTACCACCAACGGTTATTTTCTTTTTCTCTTTGGGGGCATCGGCTCGTTTGCTGTACCTTCCCGGGGGCAACACTCTGAAGATGTCAGTTGGTCGACGCATACTCTGGCATGTGGCCAGGATGCCGGCGCCCATGTTGGCCGGCTTGAGCGAGGTCCAGTCTTCCCAGCCTTCGGTTATCTGGAACACGTCGCCGGAGTTCAACACAGTGTAGATATTGCAGCAGCCCTCCCAGACGCTGAGGAAAAAGAGGCGGGGAGAGGTCAATACATACTTTCTACCGTTTTTGGCGGTCCTCTCTTTATCTGCTCTTCCTACGCTTGGCGCCCAAATGAAGGCATCCACGTCGCTCTTCCAGTCGACATACTGCTTCTCGCCCGTTGCCAGGTCATAGATACAGATGCGGTTGAGGTCGGCCTCGTAGCCGTCGCGCTCCATCGAGAGCCAGGCGATATATTTGCCGTCGGGCGAGAACTGCGGGTTCTGGTCGTAGCCCACATTGTTCTTCAGGTTTTCAGGCGCATTGACGGCCTGCACCCTCAGTGTAGTGGTAGGGTCAACCTCCGGTGCCACATAGTTGGCAGGCTTGCAGAGGTTCTTGGTCTCGCGCGTACCTATATTATATAAATAGATGTCGGAATCGGTCGAGATGGAGTAGGCCAGGCCCGTCTTCTTGCGGCAGGTATAGGCAATGGTCTTTGAATCAGGACTCCAGTCCAACTGTTCGATACCACCAAAGGGCTCCATCGGGCACTCGTAAGGCTCGCCTTCAAGAATGTCGATGCCATCCTTGATGCCCTCAGCAGTGACATCAGCCACAAAGGGATGCTGAATGCTCTCCACATAATGATCCCAGTGGCGGTACATCAGGTCGGTCACCAGACGACCTGTGGCCTTGGGCAGGTCATTGGGATTCTTCTTGATGACTTCATAGAAGTCGATGCTATGCAGCAGGATCACCTTCTTGCCGTCGGGCGAGAACTTGAAACCTTCAATATCCTTTGAGGTCTTCGATATCTGTTTGCGGTCAGAACCATCAGGATTCATCGTCCACAGTTGCCCACCACAGAGGAAGGCAATCTTACCCTGATACCACGTGGGATCCGTCTCACTCTTCGTGCCAGTGGTGAGCGTGGTGTTACCAGTGCCATCCACATTGATGATGGCAATCTTCTGCTGGCTCTTATTGGCCTTAACACTATAATAGCCTACCTGATAGACGATCTGCTTACCATCGGCAGAGGCTTCATAACTGCCGATACGTCCCATGGCCCAAAGGGCCTCGGGGGTCATCAGGTTGCTGGTGAGTTTGATATTCTGTTTGCCGATCTTCACGTCGTCGTCTGCTTTTGCGGTGCCGGCACCTGTCATGAGTGCCAAGGCCACCAAGGTTATGATCTTTTTCATGGGCATTTATCTCTTCTGCTGGTTCATTCTCTGCTTCTGCAATTCCTCTGCCTGCTTCTGCATGGCCTCTAGGCGGGCTGCCAGACCACTGGTCTTCTTCTTGGGATTGTTTTTGTTCTCCTTGAAACGGGCCTCCAGAATGGCGAGCAGTTTCTCATCGTTGGTCGTCTTGCGGAGGGTCCACATGATGATGGATGAGAAGAACAGCGAGATGAAGTAGTAGAAGTTCAGACCGCTGGAGTAGTCGTTGAACATGAAGAAGAACATCACTGGCATGAGATACATCATCCACTGCATGTACTTCATCTGCTCGGCCTGGGCACCAACCATCTGGTCCTTCTGCTGACGCATGGTGAACCATGAGTAAACGAGGTTAGAGCCGCAGAACAACAGACACGACAGTGACAGATGATCGCCGATACCCCAGATGTGTGAACCCCAGGAGATGATGGGGTCGTAGGTGGCGAGGTCTTCCATCCAGAGGAAAGACTGACCACGCAACTGGATGGCATTGGGCACGAACCAGAACATGGCAATCCAGATAGGCATCTGGATGAGCATTGGCAGACAGCCACTCAGCGGTGAGACACCATATTGTGAATACAACTGCATCATGGCCTGCTGCTTCTTCATCTGATCCTCGGGCTTGTCATACTGCTTGGTAGCCTCGTCGAGTTTGGGTTTCAGCACACGCATCTTGGCCGATGACATATAACTCTTCTTCACCATCGGGAAGGTGATGGCCTTCAATAAAAGGGTGATCAAGATGAGCACAATACCCATCGGGAAGCCCCATGAGGCCAGCCAGTCGAAGACATAGAGGGTGAACCAGCGGTTGATCAATCGGAAGAGCCACCAGCCTAAGTTCACCAATTGCTCCAGGTCGAGGTCCTTGCCAAACTGGCTCTGCTTCTCCACATCCTGAATCAGACGGAAATCGTTAGGACCGATATACATTTCGAAGTGAGACGGCTTCTGACCTGTGGGGTCGAAGGCCGTGCGCAGTTTGGCACCAAACTGCTTCAGATAGCCTGATTCTTTCTGATTCTGAACACTGCTGAGGGTGGAACCGCCAGAGAAATTATCTTTCGAGATAAGGGCAGCACTGAAGAACTGGTTGCGGAAAGCCACCCAGTCGAGTGTCTCTTCAATGGTCTTGGTCTTATCTTCTGTCTCTGACAGGTTGTCGGTAGAACCATTCTGAGCCTCTTTATAGAAGAGGGCGGTATAGCGGTTCTCAAAGTAGAAGCCTTTCTCCTGCTGACGGCTGTGGCCGTTCCACTCGATGTCCATCTCCTTGTAAGTAGGCGCAAACATTCCACCGAGTCCATTGGCGGTGAGTGAGAAATGTAGCAGATGGTCAGGACCGAGATGGTAGTCCAACACAATACTTCCGCCATCCGAAGCCTGAGCAGTCATGGTGACCGTCGAGTCGCTGACATTCGATGGTGTGAAGTACAGATCCTGGGTAATGATGTTGTCCTGTTTGCCCGACAGCAGGAAGTTCATTCGCTGGTCTTTCTTGTCGAAAAGGGTCACATCCTTATTGCCATTCTTATCAGCAAAATCCTTAATGACGGCCTTGGTCATCGTACCACCCTTAGTGGAGAGTGTCAGTTCCACTTTCCCATTCTTCAGAACGATATCCGTTTCGCTGCCATTCTGTGCGGCATAGAATAATGCGGTGGTATCGCCCTTGGCGGCTTCAGCCTCTGCCTTCTTGGCAGCAGCCTCCATTCGCTGCTTCTTTTCTGCATTTTCTTTCATGACAGCAGCGATGCTGTCTTCCTTACGCTGTGCCTCTATCTGTTCTGCAGATGGCTGGTTGTACCAACTGAAACCAATGAGTACCAACGCAATCAATACAAATCCGATAATAGTGTCTCTATTCATTGTTTATTTTGTTTTTGTTTCTGTTATATTAATGTACGCGCAAATCAAGGTGCAAAATTACAACTTTTTTTTGGCATTAAGGCAGAATAACTAAAAAAAATCGTAACTTTGCACTCAGTTATGAGAAAAGTTGCATTATTATTTGCGGTAGTTTCTGTGCTCAGCGCAAGCGCCGCACAGCCGAATGACAGCCTGAACGGACGGTATTATCGTCTGTTTACTCCACTGACATTTTATCACAATGTGGCAGGTCATGCCTTGTCCCTGGATGAGACGAATCTGATTGATGATGAGGTCGACAATGCCTTGATGACGGTGTATCTGAATCGTCCTGATCTTGTAAAGACAACAGAGTCGGACCTTCAGGAAACAGGAACTATCCGTGAGGATGTCGACCAGCCGATAGAGAATACGATTGATTTCGTGGAACAGGTAGACGTGCCTGTCATTGAATTTCAGGAAGAGGTTCCTGTGGAAGTCGAGGTTCAGAAGCCGAAGTTCTGGACACGTAAGGGAGACGGTTTCCTGCAGTTCATGCAGAATTATGTGTCGGGCAACTGGTATAAGGGCGGTGAGTCTAATTACTCTGCTGTTGGGTCGCTGACATTGGAGGCCAATTATGATAACAAGAACAAGTGGAAGTGGGACAATAAACTGGAAATGAAACTTGGTTTCCAGCGTACCCGTACCGATTCCATCCATAAGTTCAAGTCGAACGAAGACCTGATCCGTTACACCGGTAAGGTCGGTCTTCAGGCAACGAAGAAATGGTATTACACGCTTCAGTTGATTGCCTATACGCAGTTTACCCGCGGTTTGAAAGCCAATGATTCCAAGACCTATTCAGACTTCATGTCACCCTTCAACCTGAATGTCGGTCTTGGTATGGATTATAAGGTTGAGGCTTTCGATAAGAAACTGACGGGAACGGTCAACTTGTCACCAATCGCCCTGAACTTCCGTTATGTGGACCGCTCTTTGTTTAATGGCACAGACTGGTTCCCATCGCGTTACGGTATTGATGAGGGTAAGCATACCTTGTTGGACATTGGTTCCCAGGTCACTGCCGACTTGGAATGGAAACTGAGTGATGTCGTGAAGTGGAAGAGTCGTTTCTATGCCTTCACATCCTATAAGCGAACGGAAATAGAATGGGAAAACACTTTCACATTGCAGGTGAGCAAATACATCAGTGCTAATATCTTCCTCTATCCCCGTTTCGACGATGCCGGCAAGCGTGATTTGGATTTAGGTTACTGGCAATTCAAGGAATACAGTTCAATAGGTTTCAACTATACGTTCTAAAATAAAAAAGCACCCGCGTTATGCGAGTGCTTTTATTTATTCTGTTGCTTCTGTCATGTCGCCTTCAATATAGAGGCGGGTCATTTCAACAGCGCCATTCGTTCTGACTGTAATAATCTTTTTGAAGTGGCCGGGGAATTTGCCAGTGCCGTTATATGTTACCTTGATCTCTCCCTTCTCACCAGGCTTCACAGGTGTCTTGGTATACTCGGGAACGGTGCATCCGCAACTGGCCACCGCCTGATTGATTACCAATGGCAGACCGCCTACGTTGGTGTAAGTGAAAGTACAAGTCACCACAGGATTCTTCTCTGAGAAAGTCCCGAAATCATGGGTCAACTTGTCGAACTTTATTTCTGCTGGCTTTTGTGCCAGTGCTGCTGTCATTCCACAGATGAGCAGCAGGGTCATGACTACTATTTTCTTCATATTTTGACGTTTTAATCTATTTTGGGGGCAAAGATACGAATAATTTCGAAAATACCCAAATTTATTTGGTATTTTACTCGCTTATTTGTACCTTTGCACCTCAAAAGGATAAAAAGCAAATAAATATGTATAGGAGTAAGACTTGTGGAGAGTTGCGACTCTCCGATGCCGGCACGATGGTGACACTTGCCGGATGGGTACAGCGAAGCCGTAAGATGGGCGGTATGACCTTCGTCGACCTTCGCGATCGTTATGGACTGACGCAATTGGTTTTCAATGATGCGGATGATGCACAACTCTGTGAGCGTGCCAACAAACTGGGCCGTGAGTTCTGTATTCAGATCAAGGGTGAGGTGAGTGAGCGCCAGAGCAAGAATCCCAAGATGCCCACGGGCGATATCGAGATCCTTGTAAAGGAACTGAATGTCCTCAGCGAGAGTCTGACACCGCCGTTTACTATTGAGGATAATACCGATGGTGGTGATGACATCCGCATGAAATATCGTTATCTCGACCTTCGTCGTGCAGCAGTCCGTAAGAATCTCGAACTGCGCCACCGTATGACCATCCTGATTCGTAACTTCCTCGACAGCAAGGACTTCATCGAGGTGGAAACACCTATCCTGATCGGTTCTACGCCCGAGGGCGCACGTGACTTTGTGGTGCCTTCGCGTATGAATCCCGGACAGTTCTATGCCCTGCCGCAGTCGCCTCAGACACTGAAGCAGTTATTGATGGTCAGCGGTTTCGACCGTTACTTCCAGATTGCCAAGTGCTTCCGTGATGAAGACCTTCGTGCCGACCGTCAGCCCGAGTTTACACAGATTGACTGTGAGATGTCGTTTGTGGAACAGGAGGATGTACTTCAGTTGTTCGAAGATATGGCCCGTCACCTGTTTAAGGAGGTGCGTGGTGTGGAACTTCCTCCGCTTCAGCGTATGACCTGGCATGAGGCGATGCGTCGCTTCGGTTCTGACAAGCCTGATCTCCGTTTCGGGATGGAGTTTGTTGAACTGATGGATGTGCTGAAAGGCACGGGTACATTCCCGGTGTTCAATGACGCCAATTATATCGGTGGTGTCTGTGTACCTGGTTGTGCAAACTACTCCCGTAAACAACTTGATGAGTTGACAGAGTTCGTGAAACGTCCACAGGTAGGTGCCAAGGGCTTGGTATATGTGAAGTTCAATGAGGACGGTACTGTGAAGTCGAGTATCGATAAGTTCTATGAACCTGAGGTTTGGGCTAAGGTGAAAGAGGCTATGGGTGCCAAGGATGGCGACCTTGTTCTGATCCTTTCCGGTGATAATGCCAACAAGACCCGTGTTCAACTCTGCACACTTCGTTTGGAGATGGGTGACCGACTTGGTCTGCGCGATAAAGACACGTTCGTATGTCTTTGGGTTGTCGACTTCCCGCTCTTTGAGTGGAGCGATGAGGAGCAGCGCCTGATGGCAACCCACCATCCGTTTACGATGCCCAACCCGGATGATATTCCTTTGCTTGATACGGCTCCGGAGAAGGTTCGTGCCGTGGCATACGACTTCGTTTGCAATGGTGTCGAGGTCGGTGGCGGTTCGCTCCGTATCCATGATGGAAAGTTACAGGAGAAGATGTTCCAGATTCTTGGCTTTACGCCCGAGCGTGCTATGGCACAATTCGGCTTCCTCATCAATGCCTTCAAATATGGTGCACCTCCTCATGCCGGTCTCGCTTTCGGTCTTGATCGTTTTGTGTCTCTGATGGCAGGTCTGGACAGCATCCGTGACTGCATTGCGTTCCCGAAAAATAATAGTGGTCGCGATGTGATGTTGGATGCTCCTGGTGAGTTGGACCCGAAACAACTTGAGGAGTTGAACTTATCGGTTGACTTACATCAAGAATAATTACATTTCTGCTAAAAATGCCTAAAAATCAGTGAGTTGTCTGAGAAAATAGAGGTAATTTTGCAAACGAAAATTAAAAAGAAGTATAAATCTTCAATTAGAGTATTAATTTTTAAGTATTATGGCAGAAAAGAAAGCAACAGCTAAGAAGGCTACCGAGACAAAGGCAGTCGCAGCAAAGAAGACCACAACCGTAAAGAAGGCCGCTGCTCCTAAGGCAGCCGCAAAGGCTACTCTCGTTGTAAACGCAGAGAATGCTGGTTTCAAGGCAGGTGATGTGTATCAGGCACTGGCAGCAGCAGGTAAGGCTCTCACCGTAAAGGAGATTGCTAAGGCTGCAAAGATTTCTGAGGAGGAGACTCTTCTCGGTCTGGGTTGGCTCTTCAAGGAGGGCAAACTCGCTAACGACGCTGCGAAAGTTACATTGGCATAAGACCATTAACAGCAATAGAAAGAAGGTCGGTAATCACTGATTTACCGACCTTTTTTTAATATGACATACGACCAGCAGATATTAGATATTCTTACCGATGTAGGTGATCAGGGCATTAGCGTACAGATGTTGTCCAAACATCTGTATAATCTGAATACTTCCTTATTTGCACCTTTGGATATAGAAGATATTCGGAATTATGTACAACAATATCTACTGAAGAATTCCAAATCCCCACAGTCTTTGATTGAGAATACAGGACGCCGTGGCTTTTATCGGTTGAATACCTTGAATAATGCAGATGCCCGTCAACTCATGTTGGAATTCAAAAGTCATGTCATCCCAGAAGAGATAGAGCCCGAGGAGAACGCTCGCCCGGACTTATCCCTTGATTTATTTGGCTGATCGACCAATCTCCTTGTATACATCCTCGTAGAGATCAAGCAGTCTTTCGGCAGTTTGCTTCCAGGAGAAGAGTTGGGCCCGTTCGATTCCAATCTTCTCTTGTTGACGATAGAACTCATCATCTCTCTCCAACCTGAGCATCATCTCTGCAATCTCATCAGGATTCTCCGGATTAATCAAGATGGCATAAGGTCCGCCAATTTCCGGCATAGATGAGGTGTTCGAGGTTATCACTGGTGTGCCGCAAGCCATGGCCTCAAGTAGGGGGATACCGAAACTCTCCCTCAGCGAAGGGTAGAGGAATGCAAAGGCATTATTATAGATGTTGGGCAGGTCACCATTAACGATATAACCTGGAATAACAATCATTTTCCGGATATGTTCAATGTTGTTCCGGCTTAAGATGTCATTCAGGAAGTGCCTGTCGAGATCGGCCATCAGCAACTGCCGTTTGACATCTGATTTCTCCAGATATTTCGAATAAGCAATCAGTGTGCGCTCTGTATTCTTTTTCGGGTCTGTATTACCGAGGAAGAAGAAATAGCCAGATTGGTCAATGTATTTCTGATAGGTAAAGTCGGCTTCCGTGGAAGGCTTGAACCATTCGTTGTAGCCGTTATAGATCATGGCCATCCGTTCACGGGGAATCGATAACTTGGAAACAATATTGTTGAGTTCGAATTCTGAAACGGTAATGATACGCTTGCATTTCTTTAAGATACGCGGAACGACCAGTCTCCGATAGATCCATCCGAGATTCTGATAGAATGAACGGTTTGACTTATCCCTTGCTTCTAAGAAGATAATGTCATGAAGCGTGAGTATCAAAGGCACCTTGCAGCACAATGGTGCTGTATTGCTGGTGCAATGAAGGATGTCGAGATTGAGTTGCTTGATGGCATGTGGCAGGGTGATCTGCTCCCACATGGGGTAGAAGCCGTTGCCGATCTCCATGATATGAACATTACGGGTGTCACTTAAACAACGGTCTTCACCGGGTGCCACAAATACGAAATATTCATTTCTGGTGTCTATCTTCTGCAGTTCCTTGATTTCCTCAAGAACCACATAGTCCATTCCATGCTTGTTTTTCCTGAATATCCTTTGTGCTTCTATTCCAATTCTCATATCTGCTTGATTACTTTAGCGGGAACCCCTGCCACCAGAGAGTGGGGAGGAACATCCTTTGTTACTACTGAACCGGCTGCAATAACAGAATGCTGTCCGATGCTGACACCGGGCAGGATTGTTGCATTTGCACCAATCCAAATATCATCTTCTATAATGACTGGCGTCGTTGATACGCCTTGCTCATCGATTCGCTTCTCAGGGTCGGAGAAATTATGGTTTAAAGCCGTTACTGTAATTCCTTGAGCCAGATTCACGTGGCTACCAATGGTTACAGGACCTATAATCGTATTATGGAGCCCGATGCGCGTATGGTCACCGATGACCACATCACCCACAGCATTGTTGATGCAGCAGAATGACTCGATGACACTATAATCTCCTAAATGGAATTTCCGGTATGGGGGCGTGTCCATCCTGACAGAACGATGGATTACCGTGTGCTTGCCTCTATGTTGATATAATGGAGCCAGCATCCGGACGTACCAGCGAGGACGCGTCTGAACCTGATTCATGATCAGCCAGTCAACGAACCTTTTTAACTTTGGGTTGTTTTTTAAGTTATCTCTGATACTTTCGTTATTCATTCTTTGAGATTATTTTTGCAAAGATACGAAGTTTTCTTTATAGTTCCAAATTTTTTTATAATTTTCTGGCTTATTCGCCTTTAGTCTTCACAAAGAATCTCACAAACAGGAAGTTGATGGGGGCACTGATGGCATACATCGGCCAGGGTGCCCAGACTTTGTCCATGCCAATCCAGATAAAGAAATTGAGCAACAAGGTCTGGATGCCCCAATTCATCAAATGGCTGAAAGCGAAACCGCCAGCCCTCTTCTTGTTGGGCTTGACTTTGAAAGTGAAATAGGTTGTCAGTAGGAAATTACAACAGAAACTGATGATATAACCGATGGTATTGGCTATCGTCTCATTCATATAGTCTATCAGCAATAGATAGATGATATATTGGATGGCGATGGCAATACAGCCAACGATTCCAAATCTGAAGAATTCTATAACCTTCTCTTTTTCAATCATTATCAATCAGATTCTTCCAGTGGCTGATGATATTGCTGATATCAAATCGTTTGGCAATCTCGATAGCCTCATGTGACTTCTTGCTCCAATCTATGCGAGTGGCCTCTTCCAATCGCTCTGCCAAATCTTCAATATCCCCGTTTTTGTAATAGAGGCCGAAATCTCCCATGATCTCTTTGCTGGTTGGCAGGTCAGAAGAGACAACGGGTAATCCATGTGCCATAGCCTCTACGATGACAAGCCCAAATCCTTCCCATCTTGAACTGAGCACATATACCTGTGCTTTTGAGTAATACGCTTGTATATTATTGGTGAAGGGGTGAATGGTCACTCTGTCTTCCAGATGGTATTTCTTGATGAGTGATCTGTAAAGATCCTCTTCCATTCCTTCGCCTACGATATCCAGTTTCCATTCCTGATTTTTCTGTGAAAACAGATGGAAAGCCTCTATCAACAAGTCAAAGCCTTTGTGCTGATACGAGAAACGGCCCACGGCCAAGAATGACTTTGTATTTCCAGTAGATGGAACGCCAGGCTTTAGGGTCAGGGGATTGTGAATCACGGTGGGCCTGAATGCTGGATCGTATTGATGGTAGGTTTCTGCATCGTGTTGACACAGAAGTACGGTATTATCCAATTTCCTGAATTGAAATACATAATGCCTTTTCCTTGCAGCCCCGATGTAGATGAAACCATCACTGAAAAGTGCCTCAAATGAATTGTGTATCCATCCAATACACTTTACATGAGGTAAGTTTCTTTTCATGGTGGCTAAACGACCGGCCAACGGTGCATGCACACCAACAATTACGTCGTAGTTGCCATTTCGTAACTCATTCGTAAGTGCTTTTCTCAAGGGAGTAGGGAAGGAACTACGTGCATAGAGGTTGGAGGCCCATCTTGATTGTAGACTGTATTTTTGATAAAAGCCACTATAGGCTCTACATATCTTATTATATATAGAACTTGTAGAAGGATAGGCAAAGAATCTATAATGAATAGATGCCTTATCGAGTTCATATAAAGACGTATCTTTGTCTTTGGAATCATCAAAGGTAATGATTGTGACATCGTATGTCTTTGCTAATTCCTTGGCAATGACGGCAGTGACGCGTTGTACCCCGCCAAAACTGAAGATACTGTCAACAAGGAAACAAATCCTCTTCATGCATCAAAAAATTTAATCACACGTTCCATCTGGCATTTCCACGACAGGTCCTGAATAGAATTCCTGATGTCGGATGGCGTTAACTTGACTGTTTTATAGAATGAAATAATTTGATTGATATCGATAGGCGTTTCGTCTGCAGGCGCTTTTAATGTGTATGGCTTGTTGTCAAAATCGCTATCTGTCTCGGAATAGATGAACGGAATGCCGCGGGCGGCATATTCCCGATTTTTTAAAGTCTTTATTTTGTCAATACCTACACGATGTCTGCCCAGACTTCCTATTCCAAAGTCACAATAGTCGAATATTGTGTCCAAGTCGCCTCCATGTTTCTTGCCATAGAGTATGACGTATCTTTCCATGTGGTGGTCTGCGATGATCTTCTTAAATTCTTCTTCTCCCTCTTTTGAGTAGAAATAGCCGACCACGTGGAATTTTACAATATATTTCTGAGGTTTCGAATAATAGTTGGCGAGGCCTTTGATTAATCTGTCAAATCCATGCCAGGTATGTATCTCCGCTACACCAATTAAATTGAGTTCTTTTGAGGTGTTGTTGACTGATGACTTCATCTTCACACTGTCAAAGTCAATACCATTAGAGATGCAGATGGTACGTTGGCCGAAAATGACATCGTAGTCTGAGAAAGTGACAATTGCATCCAAATGTCTGGCAAGTTGGTTTCGGAAGAGTTTGTCTTGGAAGATCTGGTGGCTTATTCCCTGTGCCTTATATTCTGAGTCATAGGGGAAAGTCGGTATTTCCATCACCACTTTCATACCCTCTTTTTTCATTTGCTTGACCATCTGAATTGTAAAAGGACTGGCATTGTGATTGGAACGTAAATAAACGAAATCAATGCCATGCTCTTTCGCATATTGGGTAATGGAGGAAAATTCTGTTCTCTTTCTGATTTTACTGATAATTCCATGACCATAATCTGCAATGACCTTACCGTCTATCAATCTCTTCTTACCAGAAGTCTCGTCCATATAGCACAGATGCACTTCCAAGCCACATGCCTTCAGGGCGTTTACCTGATAGAATATCTTTTTGCTGATACCGTTGTTGGGATCAAATCCGTGAAAGATAATAAAAATAACTTTTCTCATCCTCAAAATTTTTTGCTAAGGTAGTCATTTTTTTGATAACATCCAAATAATCTTGCTTTTTTTTGCGTTTTTGGAAATAAATGAGTACATTTGCATGCCCAAACGGATTCAATTAGTTCATGAATAATAAAGAATATAAGATTTGTTATTGTGCTCCAGCATTATATTCTGCTGGGGGTGTGGAGCGAGTTGTTTCTGTGAAGGCCAGTTATTTTGCCGAGGTCTATCACTATGATGTGACGATTATCGTAACGGAAGGAAATGGCAGGGATTGTTTCTTCCCATTATCAGATAAGGTGAAGGTGATCAATCTGAATCTTGGTTTTGAAGAATTATGGAAAGTCTCATTTCTGAAAAAGATCTTTCTTTATCTTGGAAAACAGTTCAAATATCGCAGATTGCTGAAAAAAGAACTGATGCGTATTCGTCCAGATATTACGATTAGTGTGCTTCGACGAGAAATCAACTTTATTAACTCAATTCCCGATGGAAGCCATAAGATAGGCGAATTGCACGTTAATCGTTCCAATTATCGTAATTTTACCAGTCGTGACAGTAACCTTGTGAAGCGTTTCTTTGCTCATTTCTGGATAAATGATTTGTTGAAGCACTTGAGGAAATTGGATCGGATGGTCGTACTGACGGAAGATGCCAAGGACGATTGGCCGGAATTGTCAAATATTCAACTGATACCAGATCCTATTCCGTTTAAGATTGACCAAGTGAGCCCGCTTTCATCAAAACGAGTGGTCAGCATCGGTCGTTATGCTTATGAAAAAGGCAATGATCTATTGCTAAAGGCGTGGGCTAAGGTGGAGAAAGCATGTCAGGATTGGTCATTGGATATTTACGGTATGGGAGATCAAACCCCATACAAGAAACAAATGCATGAATTGGGGATTGATGAAACCCGATGTCATCTTCATGGCAGTCTGACGGACGTGAAGGATGTATATCTTGCCAGTTCTGTTTTTACACTTCCATCGCGATTTGAAGGATTCGGCCTGGTTATTATCGAAGCGATGGCCTGTGGGGTTCCTGTGGTGGCATTTGATTGCGAGAATGGTCCTCGTAACATTATTACGAATAACCAAGATGGCATCTTAGTCACGCCTTTTGATACCGATGCCTATGCTGATGGTTTACTTCGTTTGATACGTGACGACCAATTCCGTAGTCAGTTGGGCAGATGTGCACACAATACCTCTAAACGCTATTTTATCGAAGACATTGCGATGCAATGGAAGGGCCTTTTTGATGAAGTGATGGCGAATGATGGATTATGATGTTACCATAGGAATTCCTTTCTATTGTTCTGTTGATACGATTGGTCAGACATTGGAATCGGCTCTGTCTCAGACTTATGAGTCCATAGAATTCTTGTTGATAGACGATGGTGGTGGGGATGGCTCTTTGACCGTGGTTCAGAGTCTTCTACAACATCATCTGCGGGGAATAGATGTCCGGATTATTTCTCACGAACATAATATGGGGGTCGCTGCGTCACGTAATGAAATCATAGATGAGGCAAAGGGAGAATTTCTGTATTTTCTGGATTCTGATGATATCATTGATGTGAAAACCATCTCGCTACTCATGAAACAGGCGCGTGAGCATGATGCAGAAATGGTTTTTGGCTCTTATGAGAAGATTGGTTTGGATGGTAGAAAGACTTTGTTTCAGTATCCATTTATGCTGTTTACAGAGTCAGACCAGTTGGCAGATTTTGCCTATCGGGAATATGGCAGAATCCAAGCATCAGCATGTAATTATGTCGTAAAAACATCATTGCTGAGGAAGCACCATCATCGTTTCCTTAACTCTAATTATTGGGAGGATCTGGTCTTTACTTTCGATTTAGTGACTATGGTGTCACGCGCAGTCCTTCTTCCCGATGTGACATACTCGTATCGCTGTCGTCCGGATTCTCTTTCTCACTATCAGGAACGCAGTAATGTCTCTAAAGAAGAGATTATGCAGGTGATACGGACTGTTGATCATCTTAAAATCGGTTCTCATTTGATTCCCTCAAAGCCGTATTTCCCCAACCGTTGCTATCAGGTTGTCATGACCGATTTTTATATTGCATGTCGCATCCTGAAATTAGGACGTCATATCGTACCGAAGATCTTGAATACTGAGATCAAGCAGATGATGGCTCATCCTGCTACATTCCGCCAGATTTGTTCTTTCCGCCAGTCTCGGGGGAGAAATCTTCTTTTCTATTTTATAAGCAAATTTCCTGCATTTTTGTGCGTTTTAACTATGTGGTGTCTTGGAAAAGTTAAAAAATTAATCTAAAATTTGGTGAAGTGAAGAAAAATGCGTATCTTCGCACACAAATAAAGATATTAATGTCAAAGTGGTACGATAAATATTTGTCGATATATGGAATTCCTTATGACGAGGTGCCTCATACTATACTTGATGAAATCAAGGATAAACTGAGGGCGCAGCAAAGTGAGGAGCCACTTGTCTCCATTGTTGTTATTGCCTATAACGAAGAACGGAGACTGGCGGCATGCCTTTGGTCGTTAAGTGAACTCCAGACAAAATATCCAATAGAAATCCTGGGCGTCAATAACAACTCAAAGGATCGTACCGAAGGGGTGTACCAGCGTTTGGGACTTCCATATTATAACGAGTCCAAGCAAAGTCCAGGCTTTGCCAGGCAATGCGGACTTGAAAATGCGCGTGGTAAGTATCATTTTTGTATTGATGCAGACACTTTCTATCCGCCTCGCTATATTGATCTGATGATGTCAAAGCTGACACGGCCAGATGTCTCTTGTGTCAGTTCTTTTTGGAGTTTCTTTCCAGATGAGCAGCATTCCTCGTTTGGCCTGTTCCTATTTGAGTTGGTGCGTGATACGTTCTTGTTTGTGCAGCATTTCAAGCGTCCGGAACTTTGTGTTCGAGGTATGGTCTTTGCTTTTAAAACTGATTTAGCCCGTCGGGTGAAGATCCGTACAGATATCCGTCGGGGTGAGGATGGCTCTTTGGCACTGTCGCTAAAACCTTACGGTAAGATTGCTTTCCTTTATCACCGTCAGGCACGTCCTGTTACCGGTTATGGTACGATTGGTTCTCAATCGCTATGGCAGAGTTTTGTACAGCATGTTAAGATCCAGGGTAGAGGGTTAACTCGTATATTCTATAAAAAAGATCACTATGAAGATAGTGATGAAAATCTTGTAAAACCGCAACGATGAGAATTGTATATGTAACTGATGCACTGGCTATTTGGGGCGGTTTGGAGCGTATCCTTGTAGAAAAGGTTAATGAACTGGCTGAAAGATATGATTATGAAATGTATCTTCTGACGGCCAATCAAGGTGATCACCCGATTCCATTTCCGTTAAGTCCCAAAGTGACATGCGTCGATCTGAAGATACAATTTCATAAGCAGTATCATTATCGAGGTGTTCGCAGGTTGTTGAAGGAAATTGAGTTGAAACGATTGTTCATACATCGGCTAAAAGAGCAGATCAAACATATTAAACCTGATTTGATTGTTTGTGTACGTACGGAGTTTGTCCGTGCTGTATCAAAAGCCAAAGGGAATATTCCATTGGTATTTGAATCACATACGTCTCGGTTTGCAGACCGTTTTATAGGTGGTAGTTGGTATTCACAAACAAAAGTGGATATCATGAATTATGCCGTGCATTCCGCTCAGATGGTGGTGGCATTAACTGATGGAGATGCCAAGGACTGGCGGGGAATCAATCCTCATGTTCAGGTCATCCCCAATATGGTTCATCTTAATCCTACGGGGCGTTGTTGCAATTATGATTCAAAGTCCGTGATATTTGTAGGTCGTTTTTCTGCTCAGAAAGATATTTCGAGTCTGCTGAAAATATGGCAGTTAGTTCTTCGTCGACATCCGGATTGGCAGTTGCAGATATATGGCGGTTATGGAGAGGAACAGGAAAAACTTCTGCCCATCATCGAGGAAATGGGCGCAAATATAATTGTGCATGAACCTACACAACATATTTTTGAAGGTTATTTAGAGAGTTCTATCTTCTTGTTGACTTCTCGTTTTGAGCCTTTTGGCTTGGTCATTCCGGAAGCGATGAGTTGTGGTTTGCCTGTTGTCGCATTTGATTGTCCATATGGACCTGGTGATATCATATCCGATGGTAAAGATGGCTTCCTCATTAAAGATTATAATATAACAGAATTTGCAGAAAAAGTGTGTTTGCTTATTGAGAATCCTGAATTGCGTAGAACGATGGGACAGGCAGGCATCCTGTCATCTCAACGATATGATGCATCTCTTATTATGCCGAGGTGGAAAGATTTGTTTGAACAATTAATATCAGAATAGTTATTTAGATAAAGAATTAATAGTCATATGATACCTAAGATTATACATCTATGTTGGCTTAGCGGTGATCCATATCCTGCAAAGATAGCCAGATGTCTGGAAACTTGGAAAAAGTACTTACCTGATTATGAGGTGATGCTTTGGGATACGAATCGTTTTGATTTGAGTTCATCTATTTGGGTACGCCAGGCTTTTGAAAAACAGAAGTATGCTTTTGCTGCAGACTATATTCGTTTCTATGCGTTATATCACCATGGTGGTATCTATCTGGATTCGGATGTTGAAGTACTTAAGAGTTTTGACGACTTGCTTGACTTGCCATATTTTATGGGTGCTGAAAAGGCACAGACGCCTGAGGCTGCTATTATGGGTGCAGAGAAGGGGTGCGATTGGATCAAGGCATGTTTGGATTATTATCAGGATCGTCCTTTTATCAACGATGATGGGAGTCTGAATATTCAGACGGTGCCTGATATTATGATTAAACAGATTGAGCAGATCAAGCCAATACGTGTTCTCTCTTTGGAGGATAGTTTGAATATCCGCAGACTTGATATGCAGAAAGAGGTGTTGGAGTTTAATGATGCATTCTTTTCGCCCAAGGTCTTTGACTCTCGCGAGGTAGAGATAACCCCATATACTTACGCCATTCATCACTATCAAAATTCATGGTTTTCCCCTAAAGCAAAGGCATATTATCGAAGTCGTGCATTCCTGGTGAAATTATTAGGCCAGAAATTTGTCCGTAAGGCAGAGGTGATGTTGATGCCATGGAAGTTTAAGAAAAACTGATTTTAAATCTGGTTAGGATAAAAGAATGATAAGTGTTTCTATTGTAATACCAATATATAACGTATCACAATACATCAGACGATGTGTTGATTCTATATTAAATCAACAAATCGCTGATTGTGATATAGAGTGTATCTTTGTGAATGATAATACCCCAGACAATAGTATGGAAATTGTCCATGATATGGTTGACGATTATCAAGGGAATTATCATTTCATTTTTTGCAATCATGAGACTAACAAAGGGATATCCGCAACCCGTAATACCGGTCTGAAGGCTGCAACTGGGGATTATGTGTTGTTTATTGATTCTGATGATCATATTACGACTGATTGTTTAGAGAAGATGACAAAGGCAATATGCCAATACCCTCAGGTTGACATGGTCTTGGGTAATGTTCGGTATTGTAAATACGGCGGCATGTTCTTTCCTCCTGTAAAGGAAATGACGGTATATACTGATAACGCTAAGATGTTGCGTGATTCGTTTGTTGGAATTTTGCCGTCTTTTGCATGGAATATGCTAATTCGTCGGGATTTCCTGTTGAAGCATAATTTCTCATTTGTGGATAATCTGTATAATGAGGATATGCCATGGTGTTATCGACTCTATTCAAAGTTGAATTCTATGGTCGTTCTACCTGATGTGACGTATATATATGAAGACAATACAGGCTCCTTCACGAATACGACTGGTGAGAAAATTGATGAAATTGTTCACAGTTTTTGTGGTATTATCAATTATATACAGGATAATATCTATGAGAAAGTGTGGGTCGACAGTATGATTTACTGTTATAGTATTTTGCTTCGTACCATGGATAATGCATCGAGATATGGTTGCTCCAAATCGGTTCGGAAAGAGATGAATAGCATAAAGCGCCAATTGTTTTATAAGGCATTGCGGTCCTTGCACATATTCATGGCATTGTTTTTCCTCACGGCGTTTAAACCGCTCTCGTATATTTATAAATTCTCATGGGTTCGTAAGAAGTATGATAAACTTGCTATGATAATAAGTGTAATAGAGAACCATAGTGTTAAACATGGATAATATGGCGTTATTGAGCATTGTCCTACCTGTATATAAAGTAGAGGATTATATCAGAGCCTGTTTGGAATCAATTTTCAAACAGGGGGTGCCTGATTCAGAATTTGAAGTTATTCTGGTAAATGACGGAACGCCTGATAATAGTATTGGTGTTGTCTCTGACCTTGTAAATCAACATGAAAATATCACGGTCATCAATCAAGAGAATCAGGGCGTTTCGTGTGCGCGTAATACGGGTTTGGCAAGTGCAAAGGGCGAGTATGTCTATTTTATGGATCCCGATGACATGTTGGTGGATAATAGTCTTTCCATCCTGATCCCTAAGGCCATCTCTTCAAAAGTGGATGTCTTAATGGCCGATTACATTAAATTTAATGATGGCGAGGATGTACCCTCTATTATCCATGCGGAAAATCAAGACTATAATGCCAGACAGAAGTCTGGGGTTGATTCCTATCTTGAGGATTTGAGTCCATATGAGTGCTATATCTGGCGTATGTTGATAAGACGTGATTTCTTAATCAATAATAAGATAGATTTCAAGCCCTTTTGGTATGAAGATACATTATTCTGCCAAGAATGTCTTCTTAAGGCAGGGAATTGTTTAAAGGTTGACTGCCAATTATATTTTTATAGGCTACGTAAAGGTTCTTTTACTTCGTCTATGAACTTGAATAAGATGCTAGACTTAAATAGTTCGTTGTCGGCTCTTCTGCGACTGAAAGATCTTGAAGGATTGCCTACTGTCGCCCAAAACCGACTGATGGATAATATCTTTATGTCTTTCTCCTATGGTCTGTGGTGTATTGCGCATAATAAGCAATTGTATGCCCAGAAAGAAGTCATCATATCAGATTTGAAGGCAAAGGTGCGAACATCAGATTTCTGGTTCAGGTCAGATGTCAAGCAGAGGTTTGTATCATTTATGTTTTGGTATATGCCAGGTGTTTATTTGAAGATGCGATCGTTATTATAAGAACAGGTTATGAGAATTATTATTATTCATAGGTCTTTTGCTCTGGTAGGCGGTGCTGAGAGGGTTATAACTGATAAGGCCAATTATTTGGCAGGTTTAGGACATCAACTCATGCTTGTTAGTTATGAACAAGGCCAACATCCTTTGCCTTACGAATTACACACATCTGTAAAACATTGTGATTTGGATTGTCGCTTCTTCACATTGTCGCGTTATTCTTTGCCTATACGGTTGTTCCATTATTTTAGGTTAAAACAGAAATTCAAGGCCTCTTTAAATAAATGTGTTGTAGATTTTCGGCCAGATGTGGTTGTCTTGGCTTCTGATTGGCAGACGCTGATGGGCGATGTCTTGAAGGCTGTTAATGCTGTACCCGTCATCGCAGAGTTTCATAATGCTTACGATTATGTCATGCGAAAAGTCGGTGTGTCAGGTAATAAATTGAAAGTCTGGCTGATTCAAGCCTATTATAAACTGACGATAAGAAATCTTCAGAGATGTGCTCAATTGGTTGTCTTGACAGAAGCGGATGCACGGTTATGGCGTCAACATTTTAATCATGTCAGTGTCATTCCTAATCCTGTCACTTTCTATCCTGATGTCATTGATGATATTCCCAAGGATTCAGGACGGATTATCTTCGTCGGGCGATTTAATCATGAAAAGCGTATCGACAGACTCGTTTCTGCTTTTACGATGATAGCCGATAAATATCCGACATGGCATGTAGATATCTTTGGAGATGGAAATGAAAAAGAGAATCTGTTGAGTCAGATCCAGTCGTGCCACATGGATAAGCGTATCATCATCCACGAACCAACCAAACAGATCTTTGATGAATACAAGCGCAGCGAAATGCTCGTTTTGTGTTCTGAGCATGAAGCCTCACCGTTAGTTCTGGTCGAGGCAATGGCCTGTGGCGTTCCTTGTGTGTCAATGGATTGCCCTAATGGTCCGCGTGAGATTATCAGAGATGGTGAGACAGGACTATTAGCGAAAGATGGAGACGTGGAAGATCTCGCCTCAAAAATGGAATGGCTCATTACGCATGAAACAGAGCGTAAGTTGATGGGACAAAAGGCGAGGACTGCTGCTGCTGCCCGTCAATTGTCTGTGATTATGAAGGACTGGGAAAAACTTTATTTCAATGTCCATTATGAATCTTGATTCATTTGAAATATGAAAATTGTTTTTATATATCGCTACTTTACAACAACAGGTGGAGTTGAACGCACTTTGATTGATAAGGCAAACTACTTGGTTCAGCAGGGCCATTCAGTCACTATTGTTACCTTTGAACAAGGTCAACACCCCTTTGCATATAAGATAGATGATAGAATAGAACATATTGAACTGGATTGTCGACGGTTTACCTTATTTCATTATCCAAAATACAAACGCGTTTTCAAGTTGTGGCAGATGAATCGGAGATTTGTTCAACGATGGAATGCTTTTGTTAAAGAGGCAAAGCCCGACATTGTCATCACAACAACTAATTCTGGCGATTTCCTGAGGGAAATATTAACAGCAAGAGATAAAACCAATATAATCGTGGAATCCCATACTGCTTTTATCTATGATATGGGTTCTGATTCCTTGATTCGTAAACTCTGGTTGAAGAGATATATGCGTATTGTTAAACAAGGCAAGATGATAATCTCTTTAACTCAAGGTGATGCCCAATTCTGGAAGGAACATGGGGCAAAGCGTGTTATTGTTTTGCCTAATCCATTAACGATGTATCCAGAGACGATAAATGATGTGGAAAAAGATCCTTATCGTATCATATTTGTGGGACGGTTTGATAAGGTCAAGCGTATTGATTTGTTGGTTTCTGCCTTTGCACTTATTGCAGAGAAGTATCCTCTTTGGCATATTGATGTATATGGTGGTGGTGAGACGGATGATTTTGAGCAATTAATTATCGACAACCACCTGGTTGATCGCATCAAGATTCACCAACCCACTCCAGATATTTTCACGGAATACAAGAAGAGTCAGATGTTAGTCCTCTGCTCTAGTTATGAAGGCTTTGGCCTTGTACTCATAGAAGCGATGTCCTGTGGCACCCCTTGTGTGTCATTCGATTGCCCCTATGGTCCGCCTGAGATTATTAAAGACCATTATAATGGATTATTGGCAAAGAATGGCGATATAAAAGACTTGGCTGACAAGATGGAATGGCTTATTACTCATCCTGAAGAACGTCATACTATGGGAATTAACGCTCATCAATATGCAGCCCAATTTAAGAAGGATGTGGTTATGAAGGATTGGGAGAATGCATACAATGCTTTAATCGACGATAATATGGCATAAGATGATCCTCAAATATCTTCCCATATAAGTAATGTATGTGGATATAAGTATGGGGCATCTTCTTGAAAATGAAGTTTATAATCTTCTGCTTTTTCCCATTCTTGAAATTAATATTTTGTGTGTTCTGCCATAAGAAATCCACAATACAAATTCTTTCCTTCAGATTCTTCGTGCAATGGGAGATTGTACTGATGAGGACGGAAAAAGAAGTGAAGACATCGTTCTCTATTTTTTGTCGGACTGCCGATGGTAATCTGTCTATGGCTGTAAGTTCCCATGTTTTGGCAATGGAAATGCTGAAATCTTTTCCTTTTTTCTCACTAAATGAAAAAGTCGTTGATTCATGGCCTTTCCTGTAGATATAGAAAGGCCAGGTCGCGATTTGACATTTATTGGCTTTGATATAGCATTCGTGAACAAAAGGAACATCTTCATAGGTGATTCCTGGTATAAACCAGATGTTGTTTTTTGTCAAGAACTCCCTTTTATAAATAGTTCTCCATATATAACAGTGGTGGGGATTTAGTTCAAGAAGTAACTCGTTGCCTGTTTTTTCTTGTGCAATTAGTTCCTTGGGGGAAGAAAACTGCAAATTAGAGATTTCTTCGTCATGTAATTCAAGAAAATCACCAATCGTCAGGTCTGAATCACGGGCCTGTGCCTTGTTAAGTAACGGAAGCAGGGTGTTGTCAAGCAACAGGTCATCGGAATCAATCATGATAACATATTTCCCATGTGCATGAGCATGTCCATTATTGCGGGCTGCTGCTTGGCCTTGATTCTCTTGATCAAGCACTATGATGTTTGAGTGCTGACTGATAAGATCACTTATCACCCCCATGCTGTTGTCTTTGGTACCATCATTGACAAGAATAATTTCGAAATCATTCTCGTCTAAACCTTGTCGATAGATGCTTTCAATACAGGGGCGAATATAATTCTCGACGTTATATATAGGTAAAATAGCGCTTAATAACATTTTATTCTAATTAAATAATGTGATTTATGATGCAAATATACAAGATTTTATTTAATACTGCAATATTTGGTTATAAAAAGATATATCCGAATCATTTAATTACTAGAATCCAGACTTCTTTCCGAGAAGTATAGGAGCATATCTTTTCCCATATATGATAATAGGGCAGAGTAGGATACAGATAGATACAGTGATGAGTATTGCTTCATACCATTCATACGAGATGTCGTTGATGTGCAGGACTTTCTCCAATCCGTAATCAATAATGCCAATAAGTATTCTGTGGAGACCGAAAATCACCATCGTGCCATAAGATATATAAGTAATCAATTGGATCTTGATGCTGTTTAATGTGCGGAAGAGATGGATAATGGCAAAAACGGACAGGGCATTAACAATAAAGTAGAGTAGAATATGCATAATGAATATGCTCTCATGAATATGCCAATAGAATAGTAACATGCTTAATGCCAACATTGAAAAACCGATACACAGATCTTTTCTGACGCATACCTCTTTTAAATAGTTTGCATTGCGTAGCAGATTTCCCATGAAAAAGAAGCAAATACAGCGCACTAAGCCGTGAAAGGGCAGATAAGGTGCATAGTGAAAATATTTATTGGCACCATATAATATCATGGCAATTATAGATATGCATAACATCCACATCTTTCTATTCTTCTGTCGATTACAGATATCTGTTATCCAGTGTATGATGAAGAGGGATATCAGAAACCAGGTAACACCATTGAGTTGACAAGAGAAACTGGAGTCTAGTTGTCCCAATAAGGCTCCGATGATTGGCTTTAAATAGTCGGAGGATGATAAAAGTCCTCCTTGATCAATGTAGGTCTTTCCTATCCAATAGGGATAGAAAATGGCATTATATATAAAATAAGGTATAATCAGACAATAAAAATACTTCTTCAGAGATTCTTTTTGTGAAGTGGATGGTTTCTTCAAATAACCAGATATGAAGAAGAAGGATGCTAAGTTCGTTCCTGCCAGAAATTGCAATAGGAATGGACTGCCATCGTGTGGTGTGTGGTCATATACAACCACCATCATGCACCACGTCTTTACCCAGTCTATCCAATTGATTCTTTGCATCTTAAATCCATGTCTTGATGTCTTGCCTACTATAGGAGAATGTGTCGGTATTGGTGACCTTTACCCTGTCATAGATTTTACTGGCATATACAATGTCATGCAGCGCGAGGCCATAATTATAACACAATATTCGTTCATCTTGATTGGTTCGCCCAGGATTCAAACCTTGGAGTACATGATGTAATTCGTCATATTGATGGAATTGTGAAAAATACTTCCAATTGCGTATCTGATCCGTATCATCGCCAAATACCTTGTCAAAGAATAAATCACAATTCTGGAATCCTCTGACATGAACGGGTATGACCGTGATTCCTTTCCTGAATAGCGAATCATCCGGGAAGAGAAGTTCGGTTGCAACAGTAACACATGAAATCACTACATCAGATTCTGATATAAATTGTTCCTTGTCGTCAATGATTTCGAATGATACATGACTTATATTCTTGAACTTTTCAGCAAAGATTTCTGCTTGATCTTTATAACGCATCAATCGGATCTTAATCGGTTTGTCCTGATTGTCTGCAATCAGGCACATGGCCACGGCTCTTGCAATGTTGCCTAATCCTATCATGGAATAAGTATCTGTACCTTCTTTCTGGAAGAGTCTTGTTGTCAGCGCTGCTACTGCGCCGGTTCTCATGGCTGTGATCCAATCACCATCCATTATGGCAAGCAGATGTCCAGTCTTTGCATCATAAAGATATATGATACTTGATAGGGCCGGTTCTTGACTCTCAATTCTGTTGACAACTTTAATGCCAAAGCGTTTGTGCCCATCTTCCACAGGCAGTAGGCATGGCATAGTGGTCATGAAATCTTCTCCTTGTGGATGGACACTAATCTTGGCTGGCATCTGTGCCAAATCTTTTTTTTGAAATCCCTCTTCCACCCATTTGATGCATTCTGAAGGGGTAATTCCCAATGATGCGATTGTCTCCTGACTGATAATAGCGATTTTATCTGTAATCATGGACTGTTTCAGTTTCTTTTATTGTGCAAAGGTAATATTTTCTGTGTGAATGACCAAAGTTTCGGGCTTTTTTCTGTATATTTGCATCCAGAATGGGTAAACAACGAATAGAATACATTGATGCGATGCGAGGATTCACCATGATTCTTGTTGTCTTCTCTCATGTATGTGGCATGTGTCTGGGCGACAAGTGGATGGGTTATAATGATGTGTTTTTCCTGTTCCGTCTGCCTTGTTTCTTCTTTATCAGCGGTTGGCTGTTCGACCCGCTTAAGGGATCTTTGAGTTCCGTTGCGAGGCATAAATTTATGGTGCAGATTGTTCCAACGGTGATTTTCCTTTTGTTACTGGCTCCGCCACCCTTGTTTTTCTCCAGATTAGGTGCGACGAAAGGAGGCTATTGGTTTACGTTTGTACTTTTTGAGTTCTTTATGATCTCAATGTTGTCATCGCGATTCTGTAAGAAGTGGGGACTGTTACTTGCAATCGTTCTGTCTGTTTCTTCTTATTTTTATGACGCCTATTACAACCGATATTTTGTCCAGTTGGGATTTGTTAAAGATATTGTAGGCTTCCTAAGTTTCAAAACATGGCGTTTCTATCTGTTCTTTTATCTGGGGATTATGGTAAAGCGCCATTTTAGTGATTTCTTGCGGTTGACAGACAAACGCTATGTGTTGGTTGCGGTGATTGTTTGTTTTGCCATCATGGCCAGCCTGCCACATACCGATTATGTTGCTGTCTCTTATTTGATCTTTGCGATAGCCGGAATATCTGGGGCATTCATGATCTTCACCCTTTTCCGTATCCTATATTCATTGCCTATTGCAAAATTATCCATTATCCATCATCCATTATCCATTTCCCAATTCATTGGGACAAGAACTTTGGATATTTATTTACTTCATTATTTTATTTTGCCCCGCTTCTTATTATCTTATGGTGAGCAATTGCAAGCCTATGATTGTAAACCGTTAGAGTTCCTTGTTGCGCTGGCATTGGCTTTAGTGATAGTCGCTGTCTGTCTTCTGATAAGTTATATTATTCGTCTCAGTCCATTCCTTGGGCATTATTTGTTTGGTGTAAAATATTAATTTTTTTTCTCAGAAACTTTTTTATTTCGTTTTTATTTTGTACCTTTGCGCGCAAATAATGTAACAACCATGGCTAAGACATTTAATTTTCGTGAAGTCCCTACAGGTTATCGACTCTGTTTTAATGAACATTGCTCAAAGCATGAGGAATGCATCCGTTTTCTGGCTGGTCAGCACTTGCCGGCAACGATGATGAGTGGTCCTGCTGTCTATCCCAATGCAGTGAGTGATGATATTTGTCCGTTTTATAAGCAAACACGTGTCATTCATGGGGCATGGGGTTTCCGTAATCTATACAAAGGCGTGTCTAAAGAAGATGCTCAGGTTTTGAAGGCAAAAGTCGTCAATTATTTGGGCGGACCAGTTGCCAGTTATGGCTATATGCATGGCGAACAGTTGCTCACACCAGAGCAGCAGGAGAGTATTCAGGGATTCTTCAATGAAATGGGTTACACCCATACGATTGTCTTCGAAGGCTATACCATCATTTACGATTTCAGCGAAGAGTGATCTTTTATAGGTAGATAATTGCGAAGAATGAGGCAATCCAGCCGATGATGCAAATCTGTATGAAATGATCCTTCACCAATGATTTCGTTGGACTGCCGCTAAGCCCGTAGACAATCATATTCTGCAAATATCGGAGTAATCCTGCCAATACCCAGCCGCTTGTCAGATAGACATAGCGGGTGCCCATCCTTGCGATAACTTCTGGTGACATCGTATACATGATATAGCATACCATGGTGACGGATGCGATGATGGCAGTTGCTTCATTAATGAATGTCTTGTTATAGCCAGTGATGGAGACACGTGGTTTCTGTCCTGTCTGCTCATAGAGCCGATAGTCATCATTACGTTTTGTAAAGGCCAGGAAGAGCGTGACGAGGAAAGTCATCATTACCAGCCAATGCGAAATCCAAATGTCTGTGGTGATACCTCCCACGAGCACTCGCATTACAAATCCGATGGCAATAATCGAAACATCAAGAATGGCAATCTGCTTGAGTCGCAAGCAATAAGCGATGTTCATCAGCCAATAGGTTCCTATTATTATATATAAATAAGGTGTATTGGGACTATGGGCCAGAGGCAACACCGCAAATGCGCCAATCATACAGAGTATCATCATCGCGTAGCCGCTTTTTACAGAGAGTCTTCCTGAGGCTATCGGACGAAGTCGCTTTTTCGGGTGTTGACGGTCTGCCTCCACATCCTGTAGGTCGTTGAAGCAATAGATGGAACTCGAAATGAGACAAAATGACGCAAACACCACCAGCGTGGGCCAAAAGAACTCTGGCTTCAATAGGTTGGTACTGAAGAATGCCGGAGCAAACACGAATGCGTTTTTGATCCATTGCAACGGCCGTAGGAGTTGGATATAGCGCTTTATCATTCTCAAATGCTTTCTATTGCAGCAAAGATGTTCTTTGCGTATGTTTCTTTATCGAAGAGTTTAGAGCGCTCGAGCGATGCCTTTGACATCTGTTTGCGCTTTTCAGGATGTTGGTAGAGATCGAGGATTGCTGCTGCCAGATTGTCGACGATATTCTCTCTTTCTACAATTGTCGCGATGCCCTCACAAATCTCTGGGATTCCGCCACTTTGTGTGGTGATGAGTGGGAGACCTGCTGCCATTGCTTCTACAACCGTCAATCCAAAAGGCTCTTCCCACATAGAAGGGACAACAGCAATATCAGCCGCTTTTAAATATGAAGGAATATCATTATAATCCACATAGCCTGTATATAACACAGAATCCTTGATTGATTCAGTTTCTTCTTCCAGTTTCTCTATGAATGGGGTAGGTTGCTTATCCTTGCCGTATGCGCTTGCCCCAATAATCAGTAACTTGCAATCAACAATGTTTCTTATTTGTTTTATTGCAAGAATGAGTTCCAAGATGCCTTTCTCAGGCGTAAGCCTGCCACTGAAAACAATGACAAAGTTTGTTTCGTTTATACCGATTTTATCTCTTGGTATAGCAGTGGCTTTGTAGAAACGCTCCGTGTCAATGCCATTTAGTACGGTATGGCATTTTGAGTCATTAGGGTCAATCGTGCGAACCCTTTGCGTTACATAAGATGAAGTGTTAATGATACAAGCGTATCTCTGGTATATTTCAGAAGAGTTTGGTAATAGCGAATTCAGATAATCATTCTCCTGATGGAGAACAAGTTTGGCATTTGTTACGCCTTGTAGTTTTAATGCAAAAGCAGGGCGATTTTCTATGATGATAACATCATAATTACGCTTCGCTATGTGCTTACATGCCTCATAAAAGAAATACTCTACAGAATAATGATAGCATTCTTCTCCTCCATATTTGCGCAGATAGATCTTTTTCTTTATCTTGGCAATCCAACTATCCAGATTAATATAGCGGTAATGGTTGTTATGGGAATGTAATGCCTTATGCGTTTTTACCTTAGGATGGGCAATGCTATACACCGTAATATCATGTAGACGATATTTGTCATTGTATTCAAGACAAAAGTCTATCAGATTTTCCACTGCTCCACCTTGGACGGCAGGAACAGGTAAAACGCCGGCAGTTAATATGGCAATTTTCATGATTCTTATTAATTCTTTCTGCAAAGATAAGAAAAATAAATCTAAAGAACAACGGATTATGGAAGATTAACGTAGTTCGGTCTAAAATAAAGGATAATGGGGAAGAATGCGGATCACTATACTTTGTTAAAGCCCAATTAAAATAGTGTAGGCAAGCCCTAACCAAGGTGTAGGCAAACCCTAACCATACTCATTTAGTATGCGAACACTATGCCAACAGTATGCCAACACTATGGCAAGGGTATGGGATGTAGCCTTGTAAACTATGTCCCAAATTACGAAACTAAAGAAGAAAGAGTGAAAAAAACATCAAAAACTTTGCCGTCTCATATATTCTGTGTACCTTTGCATTCAACATTTAGTCATAAATACATGGGGAAACGGCTTGAATATGTAGATATATCTAAAGGTATTGGAATTGTATTGGTTGTATGCTCACATTCTGATGCATTGGATTTGATGTGGCTGTTTATGGGTATGTTCGTTCCTATTTTTTATTTTTGTTCAGGTTATACATATTCAATGAAAGGAACAATGATGGAATGTATAAGAAAACGGTTTAAGAGATTGTTTGTTCCATATTTGTTCTTTAATGTTCTGCTGTTTTGTGCATTCATGCACTTTTCTTTGAGGGAGATTGTCGGTGTATTCTATTCGAGGTATAGCCTATATCCTTTAGATGTTTCCCCCAATGTTAAGTTTTTGACATCAGGTAATTATCCATTGTGGTTCCTGACATCGATGATAGTTTCTTATTTGTTATTTTATTTAGTTGTATATTTTGAGAAAAAGAAGTATTGGCTGCTTTTAACTTATGCAATACTGACGGCAGTCCTGACCAGATGTCCAATACTTCTGCCTTGGAGTATAGATACTGCATTCATAACTGCATTATTCATGTATGCAGGCTTGATTGCAAGGAACAGGAACTACATTTCCTTTAAATGGTGGCCGGTCGGACTAATAGCAATGACATACATAGGACTACAAATAATCGGTGGTGATATAAACCTGTCGGTCAGAATGTATGGTACTTCTGTTATTATCTATTTTATTTTAGGATGTCTGGGAAGTTTTGTCATATTATGGGGGTCAAAATTCCTGGAAGATACATATATTGGAAAGATATTCATGTCGTTAGGTCGACACTCTTTGACCATCTTTTGTATTCAGATATTATTTATCATGTGGGCAAAGGATTTGTATCAATACCTTTTCCCTCAAATGCCGTTAGGATATCTGGTTGGTTTATTTGAGATCTTTCTAGCGCTGGCTGGAGGATACATCGTCTCACTGCTTCTTCATAAGAATAAGTTCCTATGTCGTCTTTTGTTTTAATATTGTAGAATAATGTCAAGATCAGGAGTCATCATGGTTGTTATTATTTCAGTCATCCTTTTTGTATTATTGATTATCGGCCTGTCTGTCTATTATTATAATCGTTGGAAACATTTGTGGGCTATGGATGTAAGTATTCCCACTTACGAAGTTAAGTCAGAAGCAGATGACTCATTAAGAGTCGTTATGATTGGAGACAGTTGGGCCGGGTTGCATCATGAGAACGGGATGGATACCTATCTGTGTTCAGAATTGCAAGATAAAGTGTCATGTCCTGTTATTGCTGTTTCAAAGGGTAAGGGAGGAGAGAGAAGCAGGGGAATTTATCAATTGATGTTTTCTACTGATGGTGATGGCACAAAGTCCCTTTTTACTCCGAAACCTGATTATTGCATTATCTCTGCAGGGATTAATGATGCTGCTGCAAATTTGGGAACACGGCAATATTGTCATTATTATCGTCAGATACTTGATTTCTTGTTAGAGAATCATATCCGTCCCGTTGTAATAGAGGTGCCCAATGTAAATTTATGGCATATATATGGAGGAAAACCATTCAAGGATTTGGCGATTGATTATGTAAGATCTATAATGACCAGATGCAGAATGTATCATGTTCAAGAGTATAGAGAGGCGTTATATCAGATGCTGATAGATGAACATCTTATGGAAAAAGTTGTCTATGTTCCAATGGAAGACTGGAATGGCGGAGGACCTGATATCAACAAAGATCTATTTATGGCAGACCAGATCCATTTGAATCGTCATGGGTATGAGAAATTAGATTCTTGTATTGCTTTGGCTATATCGAAGGATCTAGAAAAGACGGGTAATCCCGACCTTTTCAATTAGCCAATGTACCATAATACCTAATAGTGATGATATGATAATTAGAAGAATACTTATTATATCATGATATTCCGCAGGAATTATGATTAATCCTGTTAAAATTCCATGAAAGAACATTCCTTGTATGATATAAATCTCCAGACTGGCTTTACCGACAGAAGATATAAGTGGATTGACAGGAGATATTAGTTTTGAAATGAAGGTGAAACAAAGTATAAATATCGGAAGAAGAAATATTAAAGAGAAATATTTGAAATTATAGATCTCATGGTGATGGGGGAATAATAGAATAAAGAAAGGGATACCTGCAAGAAGCAATAAGTAATAGTATTTCTCTGAAATGCGATTCTTTATCCAATACGCGCACGCCATTCCAAATATAAAAGCGGGAACACGGTATAGTAAGAAGAAATGCGGTTCGCCTTTTGTGATGTATTCATTAGCAATAATATAATATGATGCCAGCAAACAGATACAGCATACCGATATAATGATAATGAATAATTTCTTATGATAGAGTGCTTTAAATAATGGTGCCAGCAAATAGAGAAGGACTATCGACGGAATGTACCATTCTCCATATACACCTCCAGTCCAGAAACCGATGGTGGTATATCTAAATAAATAGGTGACAACAGAATCATTGTATAGCAAGATGCTCGCAAAGATTCCTAATATATAGTAGGTGGGAAATATTCGAAGGAGTCTTTTTTTGTAGAAATGAAGCAGGTTGCTGTCCTTATCCAAGGAAAAGTATAACCCGAATCCTGATACAAACATGAAGATTTCAACTCCCGCAAATCCGTATTGTGCCAGAAATCCAAGAGGTTTGATCTGGGTGAATGTAAAGTGAAGCATCATAATCCAAAGGATCGCCCAACCCATCAGTTCTGAACGATAGGTAGAGATGTCTTTAAATGTAAAGAGTCTGTTCATGATGCGTCTTATGAGATGGTTATCTGATATGTCCTTTACCTATTTTCCACAATATACGGTCTTTCCACTGATAGTATTTTGTCATAAGCCTACGCTTTCTGCTGTAGAAATGCAGTTTAAGTGTAGTGAAGTGCTTTGGGAAATCCTTTATGGTTCTTGGCGTTATCAAGAAATGATCATAGTCCTTTACACGGTCTTTCATGAATGGACGATGCTGGAAATGAGCATAAAGGGACTCTTTCTTTTCTAACTTACCATTACAGAAGCGTAGCATGTAGAGTTTACTGCCTTGATGTTCGAACAGAATTTGCTTCCATCCCCTTGTCAGACTATTCATCGTATATGATTGCTTGGGAATGGATACATTATCGAACTGCCAATCTAAGAAACAATCCTGTGTCCGACATTCCTTCCACTTGTCGGCTGTTCCTTTGTGGTCATACTCATCAAAGAATGTTTGCTCGTGAATGGTCAATGCTTCTCTGTAATCCTGATAACCAGGTATGATCTCCTTGTAATAGGTGTTGGTTTCTTCATCGTTGCTGTATAGTGTCAGATGTCCAAAACCCAAGAAGAACTTATATCGTGAAAGGATTTCGTCTGTAAAGAATGTCCTGAAGTCACCATATACGACATCCAGATCACCATAGCCCCAGAAATCATATTCCCCTATATATTGCTGAAGAGCCTGCCCATATACAGGTTTGAAATCGCAGAGAATATAAGGACGATCGAGAACAACGGGGAAATCGAATACGGCTTGAATGTATTCCCTAAAATCTTCGAACTTCATCTTATGCACAATGATGTTCTTTGCGGGTTCTACGTCTGCATCTGTGAAAAACATAAAGTCAACAGATGGGTTGCGGAGTGCAGATTCACGCCACATCTTATATTGTACAGGCAGTTTGCCGAAATAGGGGAATATGATAACAATTGATTTCATGATGCTTTTGTATTTTTACTTTTATATCCAAGTATTAAATATGCAGATGTCGGGCTTAATCTGATTACATAACTTACAAGAAGGGACATCGCAATAATGACAAGTGATATGGAAAAAGTCAAGGCAAATTCTATAATCGGCATTGGAGTGTCGCGTAAAACTGACATATTCTCATATAATGCGAGTGGTAGAAAGAAATAGTGAATGAGATATATGTCTAATGTTCTTTTCCCTACAAATGTCATAATATGATTCAAATACCCTTTAGGAGGATATGACATGAAGAATTTGAGAACTAGAATTATTCCGGTTAAATATGTTATAATGCGGAAGAGGTTAAAGTGGTTGTTTTGAAGGGGTTGATTAAAGATGTTAAAGAGAATGAACACAAAGATGCATACTGCTATAAATGTATTGTTATTTAAAAGTTCAATAAATTGGGTATAATGTTTTCTTGCTAATACTCCTAATATGAAAAAGAAAAAGAATCCCCAGTATTCCATTCCCACTAATTGTTTGATAGTGTCATTAATAGGTAAGATGTAATAAACGGATTGAACGGAAAAGAGTAAGTAAGAGAGGGCTCCGCATGCAAGTAAAATGATAGACTTTATTTTCTCATTTTTAAAAGAACTGAGAGATAGTTCAATGATAGAATAAAAAACGAAAAAAACAAAAAGTGACAATGTAAACCAGTGAAACCACAGATCTTTGATATTGTCATGTAAGAAGGTACGTCCATGATATGATGGATGTACATATAAAAGGACTGCAAGAAATAAAAAAGTAGGCCATGCAATTGCTATGAACTTCTTCTTTATGGTTTTATAACAGAATCGACTACCCCAAACAACGCCAATCTTGTACGCAAAAAAGCCACTGATGAAAAAGAATGGAGGGTTCCGGAATTCAAATAGTATGGGAAGGAAAGATGGTATGTCATCTTGTATTCCCAGGCAGAAACCTGCGACATGACACATGACAACGGAGAGAATCAGGAAGCCTTTGAGTGCATCAATATAGTCAATTCGTTGCCCTATCGTAGAAGATGTTGTCATATTATCCATAGATTCTATTCAGGATTTTAATGCAATATGTTAAATACTTATTGGTTCTGGGAGACTCTATGAGGTGAAATAGTTTATATAGAGTCGCCTTATCCAACATCGCTAATGTCTGATAGTCTTTTATCGCTCCTGTTGGTAGTGTTTGTTTTAAGACAGCCATGTGTTCTGCAATGCGTCGCTCATTATAGGATTTGCTGATGCCATCAGGCTCACGCTTGCATATGATGTCGTCAATTTGTTCTATGCTACATCCTTCCACACATATTTTCTGGATATAGAATTTAATGTCAGCCACGATTTTCAGCGATTCGTCATAAGGTGAATTGACAAATAATTCACGTTTGAAGAATGTACTTTGATGGGGTAGGGTTTGGATGTAGAATGTCAGCATGGAAATGCGTGGAGGTAGGATTGTGCTGAATCCCTGTTGCGTCTGAGAGTTGTAGTGATAATCCTTACCCACAATCATGTCGCATGCCAGTTGCTTGTCAAAGACACGCTGGAGTACTTCTTCATTATAGAAACAATCTCCGGAGTTCATAAAATTCAGATATTCACCAGTAGCCTTCCTGATACCTTTGTTCATTCCTTGGTAAATCCCACCATCTGGTTCTGACACCCAATAATCAATCTGAGCATCATATTCTTGTAAGACATCTATGCTCCCGTCAGTTGAACCTCCATCAATGACAATGAATTCAAAATCACGAAACGTTTGATGAATCACGCTTTCAATGGTTTTACGTAATCCTTCTTTATTGTTGAAACTGACTGTAATGATAGAGTATTTCATCGTTTTCTGATGTTTTTAATTCTGTAGAGACTATCCTTAGCGCCTTTTGCAAATAACAAGGTGGCACCGAGATCGATTGTTAAGAATATAACCATGCCAATGGCTGCATATATGGCCCAATCCCAGATACTGTGATAAGGATTCACGGGAATATACTTGATGGCATAGGTGGCCAATAGGAAAGCCGAGATGGAAATGCCGTAATTTCTGACAACTCCTTTCCAATAGATGGATACAGACTCTTTAAAGCCTGAAGTGAATAAATAGTAAGGCTTCCATATAACTACGATTGCCAACAAACTGGTTATCTTTCCGAGTAAGATGCCGATAATTCCCCATTTCAAGCCTCCAATGATTGTAATGGATACATTAATGATCAGTTCGGCCCAAGCAGACCATACATCTGCATAGAGTCCATGGGCATAGTTGAAACTATCAACAGAAGTCCTGGAATTGGTGATATAGATATAGATAATCAGAAGCACAAGTATCCAGCGATCCATGATATATTCGGGACCTAACCAATGTGCTATAAAGGGCTCGATAAAGGTATAGAGGGAGAAACTTAGAATTGCAGCAATGGTATGCTGGATGGTCGTAAATTCCCAAAATACCTTCATCATGCTTTGTTTGTTGCCTTCTGCTACCAGATTTCCAATACTGGCTCCTACGCTACCGGTAACTGCGGAGAACAGCGAGATTAACTTAGAGATGATAATCATATAATTACCATAGTAAGCAACCATCTTCAATGATACAAAGAGAAAGATGAATAATTCATCACTCTTGACTAAGACGAAATCCTTAATCTTATGAATAAATACCTGCTTGGTCTTTGTGATGATCTCAGGATATTGCTTTAGTAGAGACTTACCTCTACTCTTGTCAACATTCAGCCAAGGGTATTCCTTGTTTATCTTCCAGTTTAATATAAGACACCCTACGATACCAAATAGGAACTCTACACCAACCCAGACGTACAGATTCCGATAATGATAGGCGAGGAATATCTGCAGAATGATCTTCAGAATATTGGCAGATTGGAAATAGATGGCTACCAGATAGTTTTTCTGGTCTGCTGTCAGAAGAATTTGTCGGTAATTGATGAAATATCCAATTAGGGAGGACCCCAAAAAAGAATAGTAAGCGAAATAGATAATGCCTAATTCTAATTCTGCTTTTGCAAAGATAAGCGGAAAGAATAGGCTGATGATGATACCACCGGCTAAGATGATGCAACCAATCCAATTGTAGAGGTATCCGAGTAATGAGAGAATGTCTTGGATTTCCTGTCGATTATTTGTTTGAAGTGGTTTGAAAAGGAAATAACCAATGCAGGCCGTTATGCCGAGTTCTGCTAAATTGAGATAGCCTAATATGTTGCCGAGTGTACCTGTCAGGCCAATAAACTCCGTGCCCAGACAGTCAAGAAAGATTTTCCTTGAGAAAAAAGCCAAAAAGAGTGTCAGGAAGTAAAAAATGATATTTACTTCTGCATTTAATATGCTTTTATGAACCCTTTCACCCATTTATGCATTATGTTCTGTGTGAATAAAATCTGTGTTTTTGTGGTCGATGTGGAGCATGTTCTTGAACATACGAAGCACAAGACCAGGAATCGCAAAGACCTTTGCAAAAGATTGGATGCGCATTTGTGCCGGCAGGGCTATGAATAAGGCAATTCCAAGTAATCCGAACAGAACCCACCACTTCTCACACCATTCGGGTACCAGTAGTGTCATGATGACAGAGATGCCTCCAAGAAGGACAATAAGGATGGATCTGGGAATAAGGGCCTGCTGGACAACTTTATCAACGAAATTGACGTTGCCATGTAGAAATGCCTTCGGAACCTTGGGTAACTGTGAAAACAGACTTTGGATCTGGGCTGTCATCCAGCGCATGCGCTGACGTTGGAAATTATCCTGACTGCTGACTTTCTCATCAAACACGTGGATGTCGGGTGCATATTTGATAAAGACACCCTGATGAAGTAAAAGGGCTTCCATCTCGCGATCTTCACCAGCCGTGGATAATTTAAATACATTCTCCTTGAATAATTCATATTTGAAGCACATGCCGGAACCAATCAGGGCAGAAGAAAGACCAAGACGGTTATGCGCTTTGCGGAAGATTGTATTATTGATTTCTTCGCTGGCACCATCTAATACTGCAACATCGTTGTTGGCGTTCTTTGCACATCGGTGACATTGGATGGCGTCATAGACACTACATAGCACATTCAATTGTGAGAGGAATTCTGGCCGTACGACATTGTCCGCATCAAGAATAACCACATTGTCGAATTCGGTATTGATATTGTCAATTGCGAACTGCATCGCCTTGGCTTTCGAACTTTTTTCAAATGTCGGCTGGAGTAGGGTGATGGGCAGTTTACTGAGTTTTTCATTGGTCTCTGGCCGCATGTGGTCTGAGATGACAATGACGGTATATAAATCCTTGGGATAATCTTGCAGAAGGAAGTGCTCAACGGCATTGATAATCACCTGATCTTCATTATAGGCGGGGTAGAGAATCAGGAATTTGGCCCTCCGATTGCTGAGGGCAGTGGCATGCATGGCAATGCGATCTTCTTTCTCATAGAATAGGGAGATGATAGCAAAGAATACGACGTATGCTACTGATCCGGCAATGATAAGCCAGATAATAATATCAAATATGTGTATAATCTCCCAAAGACTCATAATCGTTCATCATTTTTTCTTAAGAATGAATTTCGCAAGTTTAGATCTTCCAAGAAATCTGATATTGAATAGGGCCCATAGACTGACCAATGGAGAACGCAGGAATGTCTTGTCCCACATCTCATCGACTAAGTAGTCGGGTGTGGCCAAAGCAAAGAAGAATAGGCCAATTGCTCCTAGGAACCACCATTTGATAACCAAGGAGAAATAGATGAAAGGCAAAACCAGACTCATCACCATGATGATACCGACCATGACTGTTCTGGGAACCAGTAGCCATTGGATAATCTTGTCGGCTAAATCACGTTGCTTGTTAAAGATGGCTCCAGGCAGATACCTAATATTACGGAACAGATTCTTAAACTGTTTGGCAGCCCAGCGCCCATGCTGGATGTTGAGTTTCTCTGTCGTCCTAACTTTCTCGCCATAAATAAGGATGTCATGGAAGTAATCGATATAGATCTGATTGCGTAATAACATGGATTCTAATTCTTTTACTTCCGCAGATGTCTTAGTTCTCATGACATTTTCCTTAAACCATTTGAATTCAAATGCCGTTCCGGAATCTGCCAATGAAGCAGACAGTCCTATATTAATGTGTCCTTTTCTGAAAATGGAATTGTTGATCTCTTCGAAGATGGCACTCATACGGGCTGCAGCCGTATCCCTGTTCCTCGAAACAGTATGGGCTTGAATGGCTTTGGTCGCAGCCGATTCATAAGCGTTATTCATTTGTGTCAGGAAATCCTGATCCACAATATTATCTGCATCCAGAATCATCGCTACATCATATATCTTGAATTCTGGCAGATTTAAGATGGCATATTGAAGAGACTTTGCTTTAGAACTTTCTGCGAAGTTGGGCGTGAGTAAGGTGATGGGGTATTGCGCCAGGCGCATGTTGGTTATTTCGCTCTGATGGTCAGAGATGACTGTGATATCAAAAAGACGTTGAGGGTATGATTGAGCCAAAATGGAAAGAACGGTTTGTTCGATGATGTGATCCTGCTTATAGGCTGGAATCAAGATGATAAAACGCCGTTTTAATTTGGCCTCATTGATATTGGTTGTCCTTGAAAACAGAGATGCAATAGAGAATATACCCAGGTATAACACCGTACCTGCGGTAATGATGAAAAAGAACCAGTCAAAGATATATAAAAATAACCAAAAATCCAATGTCATAACTTTATATTGAGAATTCCTTTTATGATGGCATTAATATGTTGGAAATGCCCTCGAAGTGCATACTTGATGATATCGCGGGTCGCAACGATTGCTATAAGGTATATATAAGAGAGGAACTTTGACGCCCCTATCCAATTCCGCTTGACAAGTAAAAGCCGATTCCGGGTTATGTAATAAGTACGTAAAGGACTATTCTGTCCTGTACTTTGGCTCTCCTTGTGATAAATGGTGCTGGCGGGCTCATACCAGATTTCATAACCGGCACGGGTTATCATCATTGACCAATCTAATTCCTCATAATAAAGGAAATAGCACTCGGGCATAAGACCTACTTTGTCGATGACCTCTTGTTTAAGCATCATGGCAGCACCATGGGCGTATGGCGTTTGGTGATGCGTGTCATATTGCCCTTTGTCATCTTCGCCAAAGCCGATGGCTTTATTACGGACCGTCATCGTGGATAGTGGGGTATACCCCGCAAATTGGATGGGATTGTTTCCCCATGCGAAGCGGATCTTTGGACATACCATCGCAATCGTCTGTGATGATTCTAGACGATGAATGAGAACCTGAGGATTGAAATCCTTTAGGAGGGTGTCGTTATTGATAAGATACAGATATTTACCCTTAGAAACCCTCATGCCAAGATTGTTTCCTCCTGCAAATCCCAGATTCTTGTCACTTCGAATGGCCCTGATGTATGGATAACGTTCTTGTAGAATGCTTGCTTCATCTTCTTTAGAACCATTGTCTACCACAATCACCTCCATGTCTTCATTGAAGGGGATGCTATCAATCAATGCGCATGTATCTTTCAGCCCATTATAATTGACTGTTATGATAGACAGTTCATACTCTTGAGGCAAGTTTCTTCTCTAATTTTAAGCGTTTCCTCTCTGCTTGCTCGGCGAGTTGCTTATTTTCGAACTCAATCCACGCAGGCTCTAAATAGGGTAATACATATACGATGGAAAGACCACCGTAGAATATAAGGCAATTCGGGAACTGCATTAAGACCTGGTTGGCATAGCCTCCTAACTGGATGGCAACAAATGCGCAACAGAGTCCTCCTCCGATACCTATTAGTGACTTGCTCTTTAATTTGAATAAGACAACACAGCAGGCACCGCCTAACATGATGAGCATCGTAATAATAAAGAGTGTGATGCCGATAGGACCGGTTCTAAGCCATATAAATACATATTCTGAATCTGGTGGAATGGTTGCCAATCGTCTGTATTTATTATTTGCTGGCACATTATCCATACCCATACCAAGACCAATTCCCCATGGGGCATCCTGGATATGTTTTTTCATGACTTCTTTATTCATGTCTCGTACGTTCATCGAGGCATCATCTTTATTAAAGGCAGATCGCATACGTCGAATTTGTTGGTTGCCATTACCAATATTAGTAAAGATGAGTATGAATGCAAAGAATACGAAAACAATCGTGAATGGTACAGCAATCTTTACGGATTTTGACAAAACCATATAGACCATTAATCCTGCTGCTAAACAGAAAATAGCCGTTCTCGTACCAGACTGGAACATGCCCCAGATTACTAAAACAGATACGATGATGAAGAATATGCGAAGTTTCTTGATTTTGGTCGTAATCGCAAATATGATAAAGGCTGCTGCAGTTGCTGCTGCATTACAACCATAGTTGGCCGCATCACCAAATGTGGAAAAATATCTTATTAATGTTCCTGCATTAAGAATGTGTGTGGTACGACCGCGAGTTTCCAACCAGATCTGTTCTTCTGTTGTAAAACCATAGGTCTGCTGTTTCCATACCCAAAATACAGAGAATAGAGCCATTGCTCCCCATACAATCAGATATTTTTGTAATATCTCAGGCGTTGAGATGTATATTGAGAATACTAGAAAAATGTACAATATCTGAAAGGCCATCAAACGCGCCCCTTGATACCAACTACCTACATTGATACCAAGATTACAGGTGTCGTTTAGAACCTCAAGTGTACAAAATCCACACCAGATGCAAAGGGCAAATAGCATAAGATTGGCCGCTTTCTCAAAATGGGGCGTCTCTCGCGCATCAATGATTGCAATAGCCAATAAGACAATCTGGAGCATCTCATTGGGGAGAGACATTGGCAATGGCAAATGCTGGGAAATATCCTTCATTTGGATAAAATAGTTGATAAATATTAACAACCAAAACGTCAGCATTTTCCATCGGAATGCACAATATATTGCAACGACAAGAAGTGGTGATAAACAAACAACAGCAAATGCAGAAAAACCTGCATGTGTTAATTGATATAGAGCCAGCAAAAACAGGAGAAAGAGTAATAATACTCTTCCTCCGTTATTGCGGGAATATGTCATAAATGCGTTTGTCATTTATTTGGCATGACTATTTTCAACGGCCGTCAGACCCATTTGAGAGATGCGATATACAAAGTTGTTGAACTTGGTATATGGTGGCAATTGGCCAACAAACTCTTCAACAGCGTAACGCTGAGCCTCTGTGAGGTACATGAAGAGTGTATTCGGGTCTTCCAGTTGTGACTGTAATTCCTTTAATGCCTTCTGGTCAACATCCTTCCAGGTGCGGTTGGCACGGGTAACCAACAGGTTTATGGTACCCATGTTCAACAATGCAGGTGGAACAGAGTTGTCATCCAGATTGGGATATTCAATAATAGCAATCTCATTAGGCAGGATATCGGGACAGATGTCCTTAATATCCTTGGCCATGATGAAACGGCTGTCTTCTGCCAGATAGTCCTCATCATAGGTCAGACGACGAACCTGCAAACCAATGGAAATCCAATAATTCTCCAATTCTTGAGCAATATAACTCTTACCGTTTCCTGCATCAGTAGAAATCAGATTGAGCACATTCTGCTGGCCCTCTTTGAAGTGGGGGAGAAGCGTCTTGCTCAACTGGCGAAGCGCCATATCGGCAATCGTCTTGTTGAAACGGCGATAGCGAAGTGTACTTTCTTTCGGGAAGCATCCCATAACAGGCACCTTGGTGATGCGCTCTGAACGCATACGGTCGCGAAGAGTGCGATCCAGCAATTCGATGATGAAGAAGTACAGGGCTGTTAAAGCAAATGTCAGCAGGAATGCACCAAGCAGAATCATCATACGGTTGGTGGGCTGGGCATTCATGGGGAACATCGGCGGATTCAGCACACGCAGTTTTGCCGTTGTCATCTGAAGGTTACGCTGACGCAGACGTGCTGAGTTCAATGCTTTCAGCATCTCCATATAGTTACCTTCGATGAAGGAGATATGGCGGTCTTTACGGGCCAAGGTGGCACCAATAGGTGCATAGTAGAGAATCTGCTGATCCAGTTTCTGGCGCATGATATCCTGTGCACTCATTTCAGCCTTTGTCTTTTCTAACAACAATACTTGCTCCAGCCATTTTGAAATCATTTCATTTGCCTTGACGCCTGTTTCTGTGCTGTATGAACCGGCTTCAATATCACGTGTAAGTTCTTTCATGCGAGCCGTACGATCCTGGAGCATCTTCTCTGCCTTGGCTAACTCTAACTGAGACTCAACATTGCCTTCACCGCCTTCGCTATTCATCAGACGCAGGTTGGAGATACGGGACTGAATTCTCGAGATATCTGTAATCTGGTCTGTGAAGTCACGGTTGGCCCTGATAATCTTAGCACGATCGCCCAATTGGCGCTCCAGATAATCCATCAGAGACTTGGCAGTCGTGTAGTTCATCAACTGATCGTTGTCTGAAACCTGCTGACTTCCATCCATACCTGCCACGACCTTGGTCTGTTCACCATAGTTGATGATTCGTTTTGAGACGTTATAACGAATCAGGTCATCTTCTGCGCCTGTCAGAATCTTGTAAAGGCGAGCCACTTCGCGTTCAAAGAACTTGATGACATCATTGGTCTCACCAAAACGTAATTGCTGGTATTGACGGGCAAAGACTTCGTTCAGGATGTCCAAAGTGTTATAGGTAATACCGGCATCATTTGCAGAATAGGCAATGTCAATAATATCACTCTTTTGCAGTTGCTGAACCTTCAGACGACTTGTAATGTTATTGATGCCGAACCAAGGATGGTAATTCAATAGTCCAAACAGGTAGTTGTCTTGCGAGGGCTTCTCATATGCCTTCAAGTTTGCATAAGTAGCCTGTTCACTATTATGATTGATGAGGGCTTTGACATCTGCAGGTACTGTTGCACTTAACTGACGGAAATGCTCTGATGAGATGTAGTTATTATCCTTGCTGGGATTACCATACATCATACAACGGGCAAACAAACGAAGAGATACCTCGTGAATGGTGACGTCGGTCGTCATCAACAACATCAAGTTCGTGATGTTTGTCTGAGACTGTCCACCAGCAGCGCCAGTGCCACCTTCCAGGTTGTAACCGGTGATCATACCGGTATAGATGGTCGTATTAGCATCGTAGACACGCTCCATGTTTCGTGTCATAAACCATGCAATAATCAATGCGATCAGTGGTAATATAATTAAATACCAACGAATCTTGTATAAAAACCTGACTATATATCTGAACAAATCCATAATCTTCTGTCTTTTTTATTAATACTTATTTCTTTGCTGCTTTCTTTGCTGCTTTCTGGGCTTTAGCCTCGGCCTTTTCTAAGGCTTTCAGTTTCTTGTCCTCTTCTTCAGCAGCCTTTTTGATACGCTTTTCAACCGCCTTGTTTTCTTTGGCCAGTTCCTTTTCTGATTTCTGAACACTCTTATCCAAAGTGATTTCAGTTGTGGAATTAGTCAAGATAGGGGTATGGGTAATAATTTCCAGCGTAAGAATGTCTGTAATAATAGCGGCCTGTGCACTTTGATATGAATTGACAGCCTGGTTCTCACGCGCTTTTGTTTCAGCAAAATCTTCTATGGACATGTTGCCATTGTGGAAATCTTCTAGGGTTAATGCACCAGCACCCTGATAGATGGCAGCATTCTCACTGGCAGTCTTTAATTGTATCAGGCTTGTAGTGATTTTTGTATAAAGACTTGCTATCTGTAATTTCAGTTGGTCGTACTGATGGTCTTTCTGATAAATGGCCTGGTCGACTTCCAGTCTCTTACGTTTAACCGCAGCACCTAAGTCCAGAATATCCTCAACAGGAACTGCCAAGTTGACGCCGACATTCCAATAACTCTGCTCATTACCAGTAAACTGCATCATCTGAAGTGAGTAATAACTGGATGAACTCTGCCCCCACATGTCTGATACACCATAACTGTAACTTGCATGTCCTGTCAGGTAGGAGAAGATGTGCCGTTTTTGCTTGGCAACTTCTGCCTCAGCGATCTCCTGGGCTTTTTGCAAGGACATCACCTGAGGGGTGGACTTGGCATTTTCAAACAATACAGCGAGAGGAGGCAGATGGAACTCTGAGAAATTGATGTTCATTTCTTTACTGGAGTCGAAGAATCCTGCCGCAATTCCACTGTCATCAAATGATGACTGCGCGAATGAAACGCTGCTTACACCTGCTATGGCTACGCAGAATAACAAACGTCTGAACCTGTTCATTTTTTTATCTTTCTTATTATACATTTCCTTTTTGAATCATTGAGGTTAGGGTACGGAAGATAATCTTCATGTCAAGCATAAAGTTATAGGTCTGTCCGTAGGTGATGTCTAATTGCTTGCGTTCCTCAGCCGACATCATGCCGCCCTTTCCGCGTTCCTCGACCTGCCAAAGACCTGTGAGTCCGGCAGGTGCCATGAATCGGTCGATGCTGGCATCGGCTGTAAGTTTCTCTGCTTCGTAGAGTGGGAGAGGACGGTTGCCGACAATTGACATGTCACCCTTGAGAATATTGAAGAGTTGAGGTAATTCATCAATGCTCGTCTTACGGATGAATCTGCCCACTTTAGTGACACGTGGATCATTCTCAATCTTGACGAAAGCATTTTCGATTTCCTCTTGTTTTTCCTTGTTGAAATCGCTTTCTGCTACCACGAAGTCATCACCTACAAGCATGACTTCATCGTCGCTGATCATCATATCGGATTCCATGCCCATATCCATCATCATCATTTCTGCTTCCAAACCGAGTGGTGCAGTGATGACGGCTTTCTCGTCACTCTTATCCTCGCCGTTCTTCTTCTGTTCGGTATATTGGTTGCCTGCTTCTTTGGCTACTTCTTTCAGTCTGTCTTCAGCATCAATGTACATGGAACGGAACTTCAGGAAGTTGAAGATGGTGTAGTTGGTACCTACACGTTTTGACTTGAATAATACCGGTCCCTTGCTTTCCAGGCGGATGGCAATTGCTGTGATGATGAAGACTGGCGAGAGGATGATGATGGCCAATAAAGAAGCAACGATGTCAAACAGGCGCTTCCAAGCAGGAATCTTAAACCTCAGGATGCGGTGTTTGGCTGACTGCTCGTCGAATAGCATACCTTCACGGTCGGAGATGAACTGAATCTTCTTGTTCAACTCTGTGACAGAGGCGTCTACGGAAATCGTGTCGTTAATACCGCACTTCTGATAGACCTCGCGATCCTCTGGCGTTAACTCGTGGGTAAGCAGAATGACATAGATGTTCTTGCATTTCTTTCTCAGATAGGTGATAGCCGTAATGTCTTCGTTACGGATGGTTTGCTCGAAGAAGAGAATGAAATGCTCATTCCGAACATGGGAGACACAGACAGATGCAGCCTCCTTGTAGTTCTTAGCGAACTGTACAAGCCGTCCAGGAATGTATTTCAACCGATCCTCGGTCTCTTTACTATTACCTAAGTAGACAACACCTATCATATAATATTATATTAAGGAACGATTTTCTTGACTCGGATTTTCAACTCCATCGGATTGAAGGGCTTGACAATATAGTCTTCTGCGCCAATCTCAAGCAAGCGAATGCGCTCGCTGGTGGAGTCTTCACTAGACAACATGATGACGGGAATGTGCTTGAACAGTTCGTTCTGCTTGATCCACTCGAGGAAATCGTCACCACGCATGCCCGGCATACGGATGTCAGAGATGATCAAGTCAGGTGTGTTACCTGCCTGAAGCCATTTTACGCCTTGCAGACCATCGGGCAACCACTGCACATCGTAATCGCTCATCAGATAAATTGAGAGCACCTTTGCGATGGTCTCTTTGTCGTCAAGTATTAGTATTTTCTTCTTCATATATGAATTATATTTTGCAGCTAAATAGCCATAATCTTGTGCAAAGGTAAAAAAAAAATTTTAATTGTGTTCAAAATTACGTAAAAAAATCACCTTTTTTCCTAAAAAAGTTGTTTAATCGAAAAAAAATAGGGAAATTTGCGGGTAAAACGTACTATAACTAGAAGTTTTTAATCACTTATTATGGCAAACAGATATCTTTTAGGTTTTGATGTCGGAAGTTCTTCCGTGAAGGCATCATTAGTCAACGCCGATAGTGGCAAGTGTGTAGCAACGGCTTTCTATCCGGAGAAGGAAGCACCCATTACTGCCGTGAAAACGGGATGGGCTGAGCAGGATCCCCAGATGTGGTGGGACAATGCCAAGTTGAGTTTGAAGAAAATCATGGTTGAGGCTGGTGCTTCGGCCGACGAGATTAAGGCCATCGGTATTTCTTATCAGATGCATGGCTTGGTCTGTGTGGATAAGAATCTGAAGGCTTTGCGTCCTTCAATCATCTGGTGCGACTCTCGTGCCGTTCCTTATGGTGAAAAGGCATTTAAAGATTTGGGTAGCGAGCAATGCCTGAGTCATTTGCTGAATTCTCCTGGAAACTTTACAGCCGCCAAATTGGCCTGGGTAAAGGAGAATGAGCCCGACCTTTATAATAATATATATAAGGTGATGTTGCCTGGTGACTATATCGCCATGCGACTGAGTGGTGTGGCTAATACCACCGTTAGCGGTTTGTCTGAGGGTATGTTCTGGGACTTCAAGAACAATCAGGTGGCTGACTTCCTGATGAAGTATTATGGTTTCGACAGTTCTCTGATTGCCGACATTGTTCCTACCTTTGCCGAGCAGAGCGTGGTGAGTGCTGAGGCGGCTGCCGAGTTGGGACTGAAGGCTGGTACGCCGATTACATATCGTGGCGGTGACCAACCGAACAATGCCCTGTCGCTGAATGTACTGAATCCTGGTGAGATTGCTGCAACGGCTGGTACGTCGGGTGTCGTCTATGGTGTTCTGGGTGAGGTGAACTACGACAAGCAGAGTCGTGTGAATACTTTTGCTCATGTGAACCATTCGGCTGATCAGACGCGCTTAGGTGTGCTGCTCTGTATCAATGGTACGGGTATTCTGAATGCCTGGACACATCGTAACATTACCCCGGAGATTGGTTATGCCGAGATGAATGACTTGGCTGCTAGTGTACCCATTGGCAGTGAGGGCGTAACTGTTATTCCGTTTGGAAATGGTGCTGAACGTGTGTTGGAGAATAAGGAAATCGGTTGCTCGATAAATGGTCTGAACTTCAATAAGCACAATAAGGCTCATTTGGTTCGTGCTGCCCAGGAGGGAATCGTATTCTCGTTCTGCTATGGTATGGAGATCATGCAGCAGATGGGTATGGACATCCAGAAAATCCATGCAGGCAAGGCTAACATGTTCCTGAGTCCGTTGTTCCGCGACACCTTGGCAGGTGTGAGCGGTGCTACGATCGAACTCTATGATACCGACGGCTCTGTTGGTGCTGCCAAGGGGGCTGGTATTGGTGCCGGTATCTACAAAGATAGCAATGAGGCTTTCGCTACGCTTGACAAACTGCAGGTGATTGAGCCGGATGCCCAGCGTCGTGCAGAGTATCTTGCTGCTTATGCCGCTTGGAAGGAAACATTGAAAAAGAACATATAATATCTTAACAAAACAACAAAGATTATGGCAAAAGAGTATTTCGCCTTTACAGGCAAAATCCCCTTCGAGGGAAAAGACAGTAAGAACGTGATGGCTTTCCACTATTACGAGCCCGAGAAGGTTGTAATGGGTAAGAAGATGAAGGACTGGCTGAAGTTCGCTATGGCTTGGTGGCACACACTTGGTGGCGCTTCTGCAGACCAGTTTGGTGGTCAGACTCGTTCTTATGAGTGGGACAAGGCTGCTGATCCCGTTCAGCGGGCTAAGGATAAGATGGATGCCGGCTTCGAGATTATGGATAAGTTGGGTATCGAGTACTTCTGCTTCCACGATGTTGACCTCGTTGAGGAGGCTCCGACCATCGCTGAGTATGAGGCTCGCATGAAGGCCATTACTGACTATGCTCAGGAGAAGATGAAGCAGTTCCCCAACATCAAGTTGCTCTGGGGTACCGCTAATGTCTTCGGCAATAAGCGTTATGCCAATGGCGCTTCTACCAATCCTGATTTCGACGTTGTAGCCCGTGCTATCGTTCAGATTAAGAATTCTATCGATGCTACGATTAAACTTGGTGGTACCAACTATGTATTCTGGGGTGGACGTGAAGGTTACATGAGCCTGCTGAACACCGACCAGAAGCGTGAGAAAGAACACATGGCTACCATGCTGACCATGGCTCGCGACTATGCCCGTGCTAAGGGTTTCAAGGGCACGTTCCTCATCGAACCGAAGCCGATGGAGCCTTCTAAGCATCAGTATGATGTTGATACTGAGACCGTTATTGGCTTCCTGAAGGCACATGGTCTGGATAAGGACTTCAAGGTGAATATCGAGGTGAACCACGCTACGTTGGCTGGTCATACCTTCGAGCACGAACTGGCTTGTGCTGTTGACGCTGGCATGCTAGGCTCTATCGATGCAAACCGTGGTGATGCTCAGAATGGCTGGGATACCGACCAGTTCCCCATTGACAACTTCGAGTTGACACAGGCTATGCTTGAGATCATCCGCAATGGTGGTCTGGGTAATGGCGGTACCAACTTCGATGCTAAGATCCGTCGTAACTCTACCGACCTCGAGGATCTGTTCATCGCTCATATCAGCGGTATGGATGCTATGGCCCGTGCCTTGATGAATGCTGCTGACATCCTGGAGAACTCAGAGTTGCCCGCTATGAAGAAGGCTCGTTATGCTAGTTTCGATAGCGGTATCGGTAAGGACTTCGAGGATGGCAAGTTGACCTTCGAGCAGGTTTACGAGTATGGTAAGAAGGTTGAAGAACCGAAGCAGACCTCTGGTAAACAAGAGAAGTACGAGACAATCGTTGCTCTCCATTGCAAATAAGCAAAAATGTAGTAATAAAAAGGCCCGCCAAGACAGCGGGCTTTTTTATTGTGATCTATGCAAATGGACTATTTGAGGGAGTCTTTATACCATTCGAAGAGTTTCTTCACACCCTCTTCAATCTCAATCTTATGTGTCCAACCGAGAGAATGGAGTTTCGAAACATCAATGAGTTTACGCATGGTGCCATCAGGCTTTGAGGTGTCAAACTCAACGACGCCTTCGAATCCTACGGCCTTGACAACGAGTTCAGAGAGTTCGCGGATGGTGAGTTCCTTGCCCGTTCCGACATTAATATGACAGTTGCGTATTTCGCCCAATGAAGGAATAGCGCCTCCTCGTCCGGTGGAGTGATTCCTGTCTACAGCGCCATCAGTAGAGGCTCCGTAATGAACGGAGGAATATTTCTCGATACCAATGACATCCTTGAAATCAACATTCAGCAATACGTGAACGGAGGCATCGGCCATATCCTCGCTCCAAAGGAACTCGCGGAGTGGGGTGCCTGTGCCCCAAAGCACCACTTTGTTATCGGATATGCCATATTTGCCTAAGACGGTCAAGATCTCCTCATGAGAAGCCTCACCATTGACACCTTCTACAGGACGCTTGTTGAGATCAATGGCAATCTTGTCCCATTCTCCGTCATGGATGAGTTTGGCGAGGTATATCTTGCGCATCATGGCTGGCATGACATGAGAGTTCTCCAAATGGAAATTGTCGTTGGGGCCATAGAGGTTAGTGGGCATTACGGCAATATAGTTCGTGCCGTATTGCAGATTATAACTCTCACACATCTTCAGACCGGCAATCTTTGCGATGGCATATTCCTCATTGGTGTATTCCAATGGTGATGTCAACAGACAATCCTCCTTCATGGGTTGGGGTGCATTCTTAGGATAGATACAGGTGCTGCCTAAGAAGAGCAATTTCTTGACGCCATGGGCATAGGCCTCGCTGATCACATTGCATTGGATCTTCATATTCATCATGATGAAGTCGGCGCGATAGAGCGAATTGGCCATGATGCCGCCTACGAAGGCGGCTGCCAGAACCACGGCATCAGGACGTTCTTCGTCAAAGAACCGTCGGACTGCTACCTGGTCGGTCAGATCCAGTTCCTTGTGACTGCGACCTACGAGATTGGTATAGCCTCTTTGCAGGAGATTATTCCAAATAGCGGAACCCACAAGTCCGTGGTGTCCCGCTACATATATCTTGCTGTTCTTGTCTAACATATTTATTTTACGATACCTTTTTCCAAATATTCTGCCAGATTGGTGCGCACTTTGGCAGCAGCACCTTCCGCAGCCACCTTGGCCATATCGCTGTCGACCATGATATTCACCAGTTCTTCAAACGAGGTCTTGTTGGGATCCCAGCCCAGTTTGGCCTTTGCCTTGGTGGGGTCGCCCCACAGGTTGACAACGTCGGTGGGACGGTAGAAGTCGGGACTGACCTCCACAAGCACTTTGCCTGTGGCCTTGTCGATACCTTTTTCGTCGATGCCTTCTCCCACGAACTCCAGTTCGATACCCACATGCTTGAAGGCATGGTAGCAGAAGTCGCGTACAGAATGCTGTACACCAGTGGCAATGACGAAGTCTTCTGGCTCCGGTTGCTGGAGGATGAGCCACATGCATTCCACATAGTCCTTGGCATAACCCCAGTCGCGCAGGCTTCCGAGATTACCCAGATATAACTTATCCTGCTTGCCTTGCTTGATACGTGCTGCGGCAAGGGTGATCTTGCGCGTTACGAAGGTCTCGCCACGACGCTCACTTTCATGATTGAACAGGATGCCCGAGCAACAATACATGTTGTAGGCCTCGCGGTATTCCTTCACAATCCAGAATCCATACTGCTTGGCTACAGCATAGGGCGAATAGGGGTGGAAGGGTGTGTTCTCGTTTTGTGGCACTTCCTCCACTTTTCCATAGAGTTCTGACGTGGAGGCTTGATAGATACGGCATTGTTCCGTGAGTCCCAATTGACGAACGGCTTCCAGAATGCGGAGCACGCCTACGGCATCCACATCTGCGGTGAACTCCGGCGAGTCGAAACTCACCTGCACATGACTCTGGGCTGCCAGATTATAGATCTCAGTAGGCTTCACCCTTCCGATGACGCCGAGAATACTCATCGAGTCCCCCAGGTCGGCATAGTGAAGGTGAAAATTGGGCTTGCCTTCCAGATGGGCAATGCGCTCACGGAAGTCTACCGATGAACGGCGAATCGTGCCGTGAACCTCGTAGCCTTTTTCTATTAAGAATTCTGCCAAGTAAGAACCGTCTTGTCCGGTGATACCTGTAATAAGAGCAACTTTTCTGTCCATATATTTAGTTTTCGCCAGAGAACTGCTTAATGCGCTGTTCCTCTGAGAGTTTACAAATTAGCAATGTGTCATCTTTCTCAGCCACGATATAGCCGTCGAGTCCTTGGATCACAACCTTCTTTTCCTGGGTGGTGTGGATGATGCAATTGTGACTTTCAATGAGTTTGATATCCGGTCCGATGGCAGCATTGCCATATAGGTCCTTCTTGCTTTGTCCGTGCAGCGAACCCCATGTTCCCAGGTCGCTCCATCCGAAATCGGCAGGACAGACGAAAATCTCCTCTGCCTTCTCCATGATGGCGTAGTCGACGGAGATGTTCTCACATTCTGGGAAACGCTCTTCGATGATGGCTTGTTCTTTATCGGTGCCATAGATTGGCAACATCGACTCGAATATCTTGGCCATTGAGGGCTGGTAGATGCGGAAGGCATTGACAATGGTGTTGACGTTCCAGATGAAGATGCCGGCATTCCAGAAGTAGTAGTTCTTCTTGATATACTCCTCGGCCGTCTTCAGGTCGGGCTTCTCGCGGAAGGAGTCTACACGGTAGATCTCCTTATTGCGGAGGGATGAGGTGCTCAGGTCGGCCTGGATATAGCCATAGCCCGTTTCAGGACGGTTGGGCTTCATGCCTAAGGTGACAATGGCATCGGTCTCATTGGTGAATCTCATGCAGTCTTTGATAACCCGCTGGAATTCTGTTGTGTCTGTCACGATATGGTCACTCGGGGTGACGACAATGTTGGCCTTGGGGTCATTTGACTTGATGCGCCAACTGACATAAGCAATGCATGGAGCGGTATTCCGGCGACAGGGCTCACAAAGGATGTTGGTCTTGGGGATGTTGGGTAATTGTTCTTCAACAATTGGCGCGTATTTTTTGTTGGTAACCACCCAGATATTCTCTGGAGCAACAAGATTACCAAAACGTTCTACTGTCAGTTGTATCAACGTCTTGCCAACCCCAAGGACATCTATGAACTGCTTGGGTCTGTCAGCAGTACTCATCGGCCAGAAACGACTTCCTACGCCGCCTGCCATAATGACCAAATGGTTGTTTGTCTTTGTCATAAGTACGAATATGTTTGATAATAATCCGCAAAATTATACAAATTACGCCAAACAGACGAATTTTTTCGAAGAAAAAACGAATTAAGCCTGCATTTTCTTCTTTTTAAGATAAGTTTTTATGCCAAAATAGCAGCATGCCAGTATCAATAGGCCGATAATGACAATCTTGATGTATTCGGCATATTCCGATATTTTATCGTTTAACTGGTCTTCTGGAACGATGGCGTGGAGATACCATCCCAGGATGGCCAGAATAGAATGCCAGCCGCCGGCACCGATGGTTGTAAACAGAATGAATTTCCCGTAATTCATCTTGGCCAGTCCTGCCGGGATGGATATCAGATGTCGGATCACGGGCACGAATCGTCCGGTCAGCGTCGCCGCTACGCCATGGTCGTCAAAGTACTTCTCGCTTTTCTCAACTTTCTCCTGGTTTAGCAGACAGAGATGCCCTAAACGGCTATTGGCAAATTTATATACAACAGGACGCCCCACATAGAGCGCAACGAAATAGTTGATGGATGCGCCAACGTCGGCTCCTAATGTGGCGAATAGGATGATGAGGAAGACGTTCAGCGAACCGCTGGCGGCATGATAGGCTGCCGGGGTGACAACAAATTCCGAGGGCACGGGGACAACGGTGCTCTCCAACAACATCAGGATGAATATGGTGGGATAATTCAGGTTGCTGAGCAGGGTGGTGATGATATTCATGATTCCTTTAATGATTCTTTGATAAATTGCTGGTATTCTGATACTTTCATTCCAGTTGGGAATAGGTGTCCCAATACCATTCTTGCCTCTCTTGGATTCTTCTCGACGGCTATTTTTAGATAGTCGAGGAATTCGTCATAGTGTTTGATGTCCCAACAGCAGAGTGCCATGTATGAATACCCTTCGTTCCAATCGTCGCCTACAAAATCAAAGAACTTCTTGAAGAGTTTGTAGGATGCCGAAACGTATCTGTTATCATAGAGCGACACCATAATGCGCAGCATCGTTTTGGGTGAGTTGCCTGATTCTGTGATGACATTTTTGAAGACATTTTCCGCTTCTTTCAGTCGCTTGTTGGCCACCAGGATATGACCCCTGATCACTTCCATATCAATATGGTCGCAGTCCAGGTCTTTGGTCTTGTCGATATAGTAAAGAGCCGTTTCGGGGTATCTCAGTTCACTATAGGCAAAGGCCAGTTCCTGGTATATTTCCGACAGATACTGTGAGTCCTTTGGGGCTTTATCCTTGGCAATGAGCAACCGGTTGATGGCCTCCTTATATCGTCCGAGGTTGATCAGGCATGTGCCTTGGTGCAGATAGCCGAACTCGTCGGTGCTGTTCTTCTCCGAGTATTTCTCGAAATAGGAAAGCGCTTCCTCGAAATTGTCCAGATGATAGAGACCGTTGGCCTTTGTCAGGATGCTATCAGCATCGTTGGGGTCGATGGCGATGGCATATTCACTACTGGCGACGGAGGCACCATAGTCTTCACTCATGAACTGGGCACTGGCAAGGGCGTTCCAATACACTTTGGAGTAGGGGTTACGATCCAGCAACTCATTAAAGATCCGGCTGCTGTCTTCGTATTTTCCGATGCCGAAGAGCGTGCGGGCCATCAGTTCTTTGAAATCGTCGGAGTCATCGCCTTGTGAACGGGCCATCCATTCAAACGACTTGTTGTAGTCGTTATAATCTGCAAACAGATCGGCCACGTCATAGACAAAATCCATTTGTTCATCCGGTGGCAGTTCCATGAATTGTTTCCTGAATAGTTCGTCGGCTGCTTCGGTCTTTCCCTCACAGATGAGGATCTCGCCTATGAGAAAGAGATACTCGGCATTGTCGATGATGCGGATTCGTTCCGCATAGTCTCTGGCAATCCCGAAATTGTTGAGGCTGAGGGCTTCGCGGGCCTTATAGAGCAACGGACCGATGGCGTCGGGATTAAACTGTAGGGCCAGTTCAATGGCTGCCGTCGCATCATCCAGCCTGCCTTTATAGTGGTAATAATCGGCTATATCGGCCAAATCGTCGGCATCCATATAAGCCGGATGCCCCGATTTGACCGAATCCTCATATTGTTCAAGGAGTTGCTTGAAACTCTCACTATCAAAATAGGCTGTGTCGTCTATCATCTGCTTATTGCTTTTTTGCCCAGGAGTCTTTCAGACCGACGGTCTTGTTGAAGACGGGATGGGCGTCGCTGGTGTCGCTGTCGGGCGTGAAGTAGCCGATGCGCTGGAACTGGAGATAGGTCAGCGGCTTCATCGTGGCAGCAAAGGGCTCCACATAACAGTTCTGAAGGATGTGGAGTGAGTCGGGATTGATAATCTGCTTCATGGCGGTCACGGCATCGCAGTTCTGTTCCTCGCGGATGGCAGCCATATCGTCACGCGGATTCTCCACCTTCCACAGACGGTCGTAGAGGCGCACTTCTGCCTTCACGGCATGCGCACAACTCACCCAATGGAGGGTCTTGCCCTTGATCTTACGGTTGGAGCCGGGCAGACCACTACGCGATTCAGGATCGTAGGTGCAATAGATGGTGGTGACGTTGCCGTTCTCATCCTCGTCACAGGGATGCGCTTCATCGCATTTGATGATATAGGCATTCTTCAGACGCACCTCCTTGCCGGGAGCCAGACGCATGAATTTCTTCTCAGCCTCCTTCATGAAGTCATCACGCTCGATCCACAGTTCGCGACTGAACTCGATGGTGTGGGTGCCATCGGCCTCGTTCTCAGGATTGTTGACGGCTTCCAGTTGCTCCACCTGACCTTCGGGGTAGTTGGTAATCACCACCTTCACAGGGTCGAGGACGGCGCTGACTCGGATGGCTTTGCTGTTGAGGTCGTCGCGAACGGCACTCTCCAACAGGGCCATGTCGTTCAGGGCATCGAGTTTGGTGTAGCCGATCTTATCGATGAAGTTCACGATACTCTCAGGGCTATAGCCTCTGCGACGGAAACCGCAGATGGTCGGCATGCGGGGATCATCCCAGCCGTTGACGAGTTTCTCGTTGACCAATGCCAGCAGGTTGCGCTTCGACATCAGGGTGTAGTTCAGGTTCAGTTTGTTGAACTCTGTCTGACGAGGACGGTTATCCTCGATATTGTCGGTCTCACCTTTCCATTCCTTCATCCAGGTAACAAACAGGTCATAGAGGGGACGGTGCTCCACAAACTCCAGGGTACACCAGGAGTGGGTCACGCCTTCCAGATAGTCGCTTTGACCGTGTGTGAAGTCGTACATGGGATAGGCATTCCACTTGTTGCCGGTACGGATATGGGGGATGTTCAATACGCGATAGATCAGCGGGTCGCGGAACAGCATGTTGGGATGCGCCATGTCAATCTTCGCACGGAGCACGAGTGTGCCGGGTTCGCATTTGCCGCTGTTCATAAACTCAAAGAGTTTGAGGTTCTCCTCGACAGGACGGTCACGGAACGGACTGTTGGTGCCAGGACTGGTGGTCGTACCTTTCTGCTGGGCAATCACCTCAGCACTCTGCTCGTCCACATAGGCGCGTCCCTGTTTGATGAGCCACACGGCAAAGTCCCAAAGTTCCTGGAAATAGTCGCTGGCATAGTAGACGTTGGCCCATTGGAAACCGAGCCACTTGATATCGTTCTCTATGCTTTCGATATATTCAGTATCCTCTTTAATCGGGTTCGTATCGTCAAAACGGAGGTTACAGATACCATTATACTTTTTGGCCAGACCGAAGTCGATGGCAATGGCCTTGGCGTGTCCGATATGCAGATAGCCGTTGGGCTCTGGCGGGAAACGGGTCTGCATTCTGCCGCCGTTCTTCCCTTCTGCCAGGTCATTGATTACTTTCTGCTCAATAAAACTGACAACCTTCCTCTCTTCATTCTCATTAATAATCTTCTCTTCCATATCTTAATTTTCAATTTTCAATTCTCAATCTTCAATCACTTAATTCCTCGTTCGTTGAGCGCTTTTGAATAGCGAGCGGCATTCTTCAGGTGCTCATTATAGGTCCGGGCAAAGTTATGACTGCCGGAGAAATCTTCTTTGGCACACATGTAAAGATAATCGTGAGCCACTCTGTTCAGCACGGCATCGATGCCCTTGATCGAGGCCACCTTGATAGGACCTGGGGGCAGCCCCGTATTCTGATAGGTGTTGTAGGGACTGTCGTAGAACAGCATGTCGTGGTAGATTCTGCGCAACTCAAAACGCTTCATGGCGAATTTGATGGTGGGGTCTGCCTGAAGGGGCATGCCGGCATGGAGTCGGTTCAGGTACATGCCTGCCACCATCGGCTTCTCCTCATTGTTGGCTGTCTCTTCGTCGATGATACTGGCCAGGGTGCATACCTCGTCGGGAACCAGTCCGATGGCCTCGGCTTTTGCCGTGCGCTCCCCGTTCCAGAAGTGGTTGTGCTCTTTCTGCATGCGCTCCATAAACCCGTCAAGACTGATGTTCCAGTAGATCTCATAGGTGTTGGGCACAAACAGACAGGCAATGGTGGCTGTGTCATAGCCCCAGCGGCCGCAGAAGTCGTTGTCGGTGAGCGAGGTTGCCAGCGTCAGACTGTCGAGCATCAGTTTTCTGGCGAGGACACCTGCCAGTTTCTCCATCGTCCTCGATTCGGGAATGGTCAGCATCTCTGCCTGCTGGTGGCCGTTCTTCAGTTTACGGAGCACCGTGAAGGCACTCTCACCGGGCTGGATGGCATAGCGGCCGGTACGGATGTTTCCTGCATAGCCCCAATAGCGGCCCAGGTATTTCACACCCGTCAGTCCGTGATAAGTGGCAAAGGGCTCCAACTTCACATAGACGGAATCCGCCGTGTCATCATCGTCGATATAGAGGTAGGACACCTTGTCCTCTTTTGCCACATCCGTCAGGAAATAATAGTAAACCAATCCCACAATCACCACTAAACTGATGGCGACTGGAATCAGGTAATATTTGGCCTTTATTGTCTTCATATCTCTTCTATCATGAAAAAATCGGTGCAAAGTTACAAAATAATTGTGAATTGTAGATTGTGAATAGCGATTTATTTGTATCTTTGCACTAAAATAAGTTGATTATGAAACTGAAATTCACCATACATTACGGCACGCAGTGGGGTGAGAGTCTTCACGTGGTGGTCAGTTATCTCAGTTCCGACGGCACGCGGAAAACGGCCAACCTGCAGATGCTCACCGACGACGGCGCGCTGTGGACCTTGGAGACCTCAGTCGTGGAGTCGCGCCAGCATCCGATAGACACCTTTTCCTATCATTATCAGGTGGAGGATGAGGAGGGTCATGTGCTTCGTCGCGAATGGACCATGATTCCCCGCATCTACCGTTTTGACACATCGCGGAACTACGTGCTGTCAGACCTATGGCGCGATCTTCCGATTCAGTATCATCTCTACAGCAGCGCTTATATCACCACCAAGGGCCTGAGCCGTGATGAACAGGTTCATCCCCTTCGTGTGCCCCTTTATCGCAAGACCATCATTTTCCGCGTCTCTGCGCCGCAACTCCTCAAGGGACAGTCGTTGGCCATTGTCGGCAGTCATCCTGCATTGGGCGACTGGAATGCGGCCCGTTACCTGCGGATGGAGTATCTTGGCCAGTACGACTGGATGATATCCGTCAATGTCGAGGCCGTTCTCCTGCCCTTGGAATATAAATATGTGATTATCGACGATGCCACGAATGCGCTGGTGGCCTGGGAAGAGGGCGACAACCGCACTACCGACGGCCTGTTGCCACCGGATGTTACTACGGTTCCTGAGGGAACGGTATTGGTGGCCTATGGCGAGAATTTGCGGGTGAAGGAACAGACCTGGCGCGTCGCCGGCGTGGTGGTGCCGGTCTTCTCGCTCCGTAGCGAATCCTCCTATGGCGTGGGCGACTTCGGCGACCTGAGGCGATTGGTTGATTGGGCTGCCCTGACAGGCATGAAGGTGATTCAGATCCTGCCTGTCAACGATACCACGGTCTCGCATACCTGGAGCGACTCTTATCCCTATAATATCGTGTCGGCCTTTGCCTTGCATCCCCATTATCTGGATCTGGATGCTTTTGGGAGTCTGAAGGATAAGTCGAAGATGACGGCCTATCATCGTCAGCGGCGCGAACTCAATGCCATCGGTTATAGTGACTACGAGGCGATAGATCGTGTGAAGACGGCCTATATCAACGACCTGTTTGAGGAACGAGGCAAGCAGACCTTGGAGTCGAAGGCGTTCAAAGCCTGGTACGAAGCCAATCAGGACTGGTTGGAAGCCTATGCCAAGCACGACCCACAGGTGTGCTTCGTTCAGTATCATCTTCATCTGCAGTTGAAGGCAGCCACCGACTATGCCCGTTCCAAAGGCATCGTGCTGAAAGGGGATATCCCCATCGGCGTGAACTTCAATAGTGTGGAGACCCAGACACATCCCCGGCTCTTCAATCTCGATGCCCAGACGGGGGCGCCGCCCGACACCTTCTCGCCGAATGGTCAGAACTGGGGCTTCCCGACGTATAATTGGCAAGAGAAGGCCATCATCCCTTGGTGGCATCGGCGCTTGGCGTGGATGGCGCAATACTTCGATGCCTTCCGCATTGATCATGTGCTGGGATTCTTCCGTATCTGGGAGGTGCCCGTCGATGCCCTCTTCGGCATCCTCGGTCATTTCTCACCGGCATTGCCATTGACCGTTAGCGAGATAGAGTATTTCGGACTGCCTTTCCGCAAGGACTTCATGACGCGCCCGTTCATCAACGATCGTGTGATAGAGCGTCTGTTCGGCATCCATGCCCAGTATGTGAAGGAGCACTTCCTCATTCCACGCAGTTATGGGTTGTACAACCTGAAACCAGAGTTCAATACCCAATGTAAGGTGCGCGACTATTTCGAGGGACGTGGCGACGAGAACAGCCTTTGGATTCGCGACGGCCTCTATCGCTTGATCTGTGGCGTGCTGTTCCTCGAAGACCCGCGTCAGCCCGACATGTATCATCCGCGCATTGGCGTGTATAAGGAACCCGTGTTCGAGGCGCTGACCAATGAGGAGAAAGATGCCTTTATGCGTCTCTACAATAATTTCTTCTACCAGCGTCACAACTTCTTCTGGGGCGGTGAGGCCACCCGTCGTCTGGCAGATGTGTTTGGTGAGACACGGATGCTCTGTTGTGCCGAAGACTTAGGCATGCTGCCCGACTGTGTGGCGCCGGTGTTGGACTATCTGCGTATTCTGACCCTCGAGATCCAGTCGATGCCCAAGCAGAGCGGTTTCGAGTTCACCCATCTGGACGGCAATCCCTATCGTAGTGTGGCCACCTTCTCCACCCACGACATGTCGCCCCTGCGGCTTTGGTGGGAGGAGAGTCCTGAACGCACCCAGCGCTATTACGTCACGATGCTCCAGAAACAGGGTAGGGCGCCTGAGCATCTGCCTGCCCACCTGGCGGAGGAGATCATTGCCCGTCATCTCTATTGTCCGTCGATGCTGTGCATGCTCTCGTTGCAGGACTGGTTGGCGATGGATGGTGAACTGCGCGCCAAACAGCCCCGTGAGGAACGCATCAATGTGCCCAGCGACCCCTATAACCGTTGGAAATACCGCATGCACCTGACCATCGAAGACTTGCTCAAGGCCGACAAGTATAATAATAAGGTAAAGACCATGATTCAGCGTTCAAAGCGCTAATTTCAATTTTCAATCTTCAATGTTCAATTTTCAATATAAAACCTATATCTTTGATCTTGATGGGACGTTGCTCGACACGTTGGGTGATCTGGCTGCCGCTACCAACTATGCCCTTCGCACGCATGGCCTGCCCGAACATTCTGTCGACGATGTGCGACGGTTCGTGGGCAATGGAGTCCGTAAGTTGATGGAACGCGCCATTCCCGATGGGGCAGATAATCCGCGCTTCGACGAGACCTTCGCCACCTTCCGCCAGTATTATATGGCCCATTCCCTCGATACCACCCGTCCTTACCAAGGCATTCCCGAAACCCTCGAAGCCCTGAAAGCCCGTGGCTGTCGGTTGGCGGTGGTGAGCAACAAGATGCTCGCGGCCACCCAGTCGCTTTGCCGACATTTCTTCCCCGACACCATCGAGGTGGCCATCGGTGAGGATGAGGCCGCTGGCATCCGCAAGAAACCGGCACCCGATACCGTGATGGCGGCCTTGAAGGCCTTGGGGGTGGGGAAGGATCAGGCGGTCTATGTCGGCGACAGCGATGTGGACATCCAGACCGCCCATAATAGTGGACTGCCCTGCATTAGTGTGCTCTGGGGATTCCGCAGTCGCGACTTCCTATTACAAAATGGAGCGGAAACCTTCATTTCCGCTCCAGAAGAATTATTATTGTAGTTAAAAACTTCTAAAGTTGCTGTAATCTCGCAATGTATTTGCCGAGGATGTCAAACTCCAGGTTCACAACCGAGCCTACCTTGATATCGCAGAAATTGGTGTGTTCGAAGGTGTAGGGGATGATGGCCACCTGGAACGTGTTGCTGGTGGGGTTGCAGACGGTGAGGCTCACGCCGTTGACGGTCACGCTGCCCTTGTCAACCGTGAAGTAACCCTTCTTCGCCATCTCACGGTTCTCCGGATGTTCGAAAGTGAAATAGGTGGAACCGTCGGCATCCTCCATCGCGATGCAGCGGGCCGTCTCGTCCACATGTCCCTGCACGATATGGCCGTCCAGCCGCCCGTTCATCAGCATCGAGCGTTCCACATTCACCTTATCGCCCACCTGCAGCAGGCCGAGGTTGGTGCGGTCGAGCGTCTCTTTCATGGCGGTGACGGTATAGGTGCCGTCCTTGATGGTCACCACGGTGAGGCACACGCCGTTATGAGCCACACTCTGGTCGATCTTCAACTCGTCCACAAATGAGCATCTCAACGTAAAGTCAATATTCTCGCGGTCTTTCTTTATCGCTACAACGGTAGCAAACTCCTCAATGATTCCTGAAAACATAATTATCAATTATCAATTATCCATAAAAAAGCGGGTGCGTGCCGATGATTTGGTGAAAACTCCTGTTTCACACGATATGGGTGCTCTCCGTCGTTGTAATCCACCGGCATCAAGATGCTCTCCCGAGGGATGTGGCCCGCCATTGGCAAGAGAAACTGGCCCGAATTGAATTTTAATGTAGAGTATCCCGATCTATGCGGCACGACCCGTATTTCTGAGTGCAAAGATACGTTATTTTTCTTAAATAACCAAAGAATACCAAAGAAATTCACTATCTTTGCAACAAATTTGGAAACGTTATGAATAAAAACATTTGTATTGTGGCGGGCGCTCGCCCTAATTTCGTGAAGGTGGCTCCTCTGATTCGTGCCATTCAGAAGTCAGAGCAGGCCGAGTACCAACTCATCTATGCGGGCCGTGACGACGATCCCACGCTGGAGCCGTCGCTGTTCGATGATCTGCAGATGCCGCGTCCCGATTTCTATCTGGGTGTCGACTCCGAAAGTCTGAACGAGATAACGAGTCGGGTGATGGGCGAGTTCGACCGTTTCCTTGATACCCATCCTACCGATGTGGTGATTGTGGTCGACGATCTGGCCTCGACGATGGCGGCAGCGATTGTCACTAAGAAGCGCGGACTGAAACTGGCGCATCTGGTGGCAGGCACCCGTTCCTTCGACATCAACATGCCCAAGGAGATCAACCGCCTGGTGATTGATGCCCTGAGCGACTATCTCTTCACGGCGGGTGTCAAGAGCAACAGCGTGGCCACCCGTGAACAGCAGTCGGAAGGTTCGCAGACGTTCATGGTGGGAAATATCCTGATGGACACGCTCCGTTTCAATCACGACCGACTCCAGCAGCCGGCCTTCATGTCGGAGGTGACGGGGCCTTATCTTGTGTTCACGCTCAACCGCCGGGCCTTGATTGCCGACGAGGAAAAGATATGCCGGATGGTGGAGTCGATGCTCCAGGCAAAGGGCGATCTGACCATCGTTGCACCCCTGCGCTCCGGAGCCCGTAAAATACTTGAAAGGTATAATGATAAGATACTGGTAACTAATCCGTTAAGTTATCTTGAGTTTGGTTGGCTCACAGCCCATGCCGCTGGTGTGATTACCGACTCTGGCAATGTCGCCGAGGAGGCCACTTTCAATGGTGTGCCCTGTATCACCCTCAACGATTACACCGAGCATAAGGAGACGGTCACCGTGGGTTCCAATGTCCTTGTCGGTGAGGATGCCGATAAGTTGTGCGAGGCTGTCGGTCAGATGGTGGGCGGTACATGGAAAAAGTGCGCCCTTCCCGATCGTTGGGACGGACGCACCGCTGAGCGAATTGTTCAAATATTGATTTCTTAATAGTTCTCCGCCTTGACTTGGAAGTAGGCTTGCGGGTGGTCACAGACAGGACACACCTTCGGCGCCTTCTTGCCAATCACGATGTGGCCGCAGTTGCTGCATTGCCAGATCACGTCGCCATCCTTCGAGAACACACGCTCCTTCTTGACGTTATCCAACAGTTTGCGATAACGCTCCTCGTGCTCCTTCTCGATCTTGGCCACGCCCTCAAACTTCCTGGCAATCTCGTCGAAGCCCTCCTCGCGGGCCTCCTTGGCCATGCGGGCATACATGTCGGTCCATTCAAAGTTCTCGCCATTGGCAGCAGCCTCCAGGTTCTCAGGTGTGCTCTTGATTTCACCGCCTTCTAACAGTTTGAACCACATCTTGGCGTGCTCCTTCTCATTGTTGGCCGTCTCCTCAAAGATGGCGGCTATCTGTACAAACCCGTCCTTCTTGGCCTTCGAAGCCCAGTAAGTGTATTTGTTACGTGCTTGACTCTCACCTGCGAAAGCCTCCTGCAGGTTCTTCTCGGTCTTTGTTCCTTTCAGTTCTTTCATAATCGTATCTGTTTAGTTCGAATTGTTATTATCTTATTCATAAAACCATGAATTGGGAACTGAATTACGCTCGTGCATCCAGTTCACTTGCGTGTCGACAGCGATGATCATGGGGATTTCTCCCTCCTTCGGGAACGGAATGTAATAAACACCAAGGTAGCCGTCTTTACCATCCACTTCGATCGTGATGTTGTCATTTACAGCATCCCAGTCCATATCCTTGATGACAAACTCGTCAATCTTGCCGTTATAGTTGATTGCTCCACCAACGCCCGTATTCACCATTTCTGTCACCGGTGTCACATGCTCGCTCTTCTTCCATGACGTAGAACCGATTTTAATCGTGAAGTCAAGTATGCCACCAGCGGCACGGACGACAGCCCACTGACCAATCAATTCCGGACCTTCTGTACTAACAAGTTCAATAGTACCATCTGGTTTGTAACTATAGTTATAGGTGGTCTTGTACTCATTATACGCGTCGACAACAATGTCGTTGAAGTCAAAGTCGTCGGTTGAGCCAAGGTCTTCCACCATATAGCGCTTCGGGATGGTCTCATACACAGTCGTTGGCTGGGTGATGGTGAAATCACCATAGATGAGGAAAGCCAGATCCTCATAGTCATTGTCGGAAGCATCCTCGCAACCAATGATTCTAGAATTAGCCTTGTCGGGCACGCCGTCGGGCCTGGGGCAATTCATAGCGAGCATCTTCCTGCTCAACGAAGAGATCGTGGCATACCGATTCTTTTCGGTATCGTTGTTATAGGCGTTTTCGTCATCCCATGCCTTCAGATAGAAGTGCATCTTTCCTGTTGGCATGTCGCTAAACGTGATGGCAGGTGCTACCACTTCATAAGCCTGCTTGGAAACGCCTGACTGACCTTTGCCCACTTCTATCAGTTCGCCGTTAGCGGCTGTTCTGTAGCCCAGGTCTTCGCCCTTTTCCCAGACCTTCACATCTTCGGAAAGTCCATCCACATGCATCCACAACTGCCAGTATTTCTTGGCATTACCCTGGAAGATGGGCACGATGGTGAATTCCTCCTGAGAAACCGTCATGTAGAAAGGTTTACCTTGTTCGGTATTGTTATGACCGGCAGGCGTGTTCTGGAAGAACCATGACAGCACTTCCTGTTTCACAACGAAACCGGGGGCTTTCGTGCGAGAGTAGGAGTCAGTACCGCGCGTAACGGCTGCTCTTGATGTAGCCTCGTGCCAAGGCGTCAGACTATACTCGGGAAGCCCCCTCGACAGATCCCACGACTGGTTAGGGTCAACCGGACCATACTTGTTAATGAAGTTCGCAGCATAATCAGCCTTGTGTTGATTTAAGAGAGCCTCACTCTGGTCTTCAAAGAAATCGCTCTTCGAACACGATGAAATAGCGATGCCAACGACCGCCATGCCTAAGATTTTAAAAAAGGTTTTGTTCATTTGATAGAAAAAGTTTAGATGATTGGTGATTTATTCGGTTGCAAATATACGAAAGTATTTAGAATAAATACACATTCCCGGCGTTAAAAAAAGTTTAAAGCCCACAAAGGTACGTATTACTGAATTTGATGTTTTCCATCGATTTTTCGGGAGATGAGTTTTACATAATAGTCGAGGCCGAAGATGCTGGCGACGAGCAGGAAGGCCTGGGCCACATAAACCAACAGACCGTTCGGCCGTTGGCTGCCCTTCCACGTAGAGTCCATCGACTCGCCCTTCACCCACCAGATGCCCTACGATGGCATGTACGCCCAGGCCCTCTACCTGCTGCAGAGCGGCTTCAACTACT
>Ga0310690_10000729_pt1 | contig 65747 bp, 41 predicted proteins | sample AusTroGonzalo_MG_2_FD_207661 | JGI IMG/M metagenome (GOLD analysis project Ga0310690, IMG submission 207661) | Bovine rumen microbial communities from tropical cattle in Woodstock, Queensland, Australia - Gonzalo_04 (v2) (version 2) | ecosystem: Host-associated > Mammals > Digestive system >... | reverse complement strand
ACAATCCTGTCCCGGTTGACGGCACGCAGAACTTGTGGATCACCTTCTACCAGAGCGGTGAGACCTATCCTGCCGACGCTTGCGCCGACACGGGTGACGCCAACAACCGCTGGGTGAGTATCGACGGTGCCTCGTGGATGGATCTGGCCACTGCCGGCCTGCCTGGCTACGGCTGGATGATCCGCGGCTTCGTGACCAACCAGGCCAAGGGTGGCGAGATCGCCAGCCTGCCTGAGTTCAAGGGCAACGTCGGTGGTGAGCTGAGCCACAGCGAAGTGGTGAGCAAGCCCGCCGACCTGAGCTTCATGAACCGCGCCGTCTTGGTGAAGTACAACGTGTACCGTTCGACCGAGGCTACTGGTGGATACACCTTCCTCGGCTCGGTTGCCGAAGACGGCAGCGGCTACTACGAGTACGTCGACACGCCTGTCGATGGCGGTACGTACTACTACCAGGTCCGCGCCGAGTATGACAACGACTGCGAGTCCGAACCCGCTCTGGCTGCTGACGGCTCAGGTAACAACTACGTGAGCGGCACGACCATCGGCGACGGTATGGATGAGCTTGACGGCAACGTCAACCTCTACCCGAACCCGACGAAGGGCAACGTGACGATCGAGGCCAACGGCATGAGCCGCATCACTGTGGTGAGCGTCCTCGGCCAGGTGGTCTACGACAAGGTGATTGGTGCTGACACCTACACCCTGAACATGAGCCAGTTCAACGCTGGCGTGTACATGGTGAACGTCTACACCGAGAACGGTGTCACTGTCAAGCGCGTCACTGTCATGCAATAATGACCATCGGTTGATGTAGAGACGCACGGCCGTGCGTCTCTACAACCAACCGAAAACAACAAGAGAGGCAACCTCAAACGGGGTTGCCTCTCTCATTTTATGCCATTGTCGATTTACATCGGATCCACATCCACCTGCACCTGCACCGACTTATAGTCGGGGTCTTGCTGAAAGAGGCGAATCTGCTGCGCAATCAGTTCCTTAATCTTCTGTGCATTGTAGTCTCGGCGGAATTTCACCATCATCTGTTTGATGTAAAGATTCTTGACCCTTGAAACCACTGGGTATTCCGGCCCAAGGAGGTCTTGCTTGAAGATAGGCCGAAGCATCGCAGCCAGTTCCGCCGCTGCGGGATTGAGTTTCTGGTAGTCCTTGTGCTTTAAACGAATCAAGATAAGGCGGTAGAAAGGCGGATAGCCAAACTGCCTACGGACTACCATCTGTTTCTCGTATAGTCCACGGAAATCGTTGCCCAACACATCCTGCAACACGGGATGCGCGGGTTCATAGGTCTGGATGATGACCTTGCCCTGCTTACCCTTGCGGCCTGCCCTACCCGCCACCTGCGCCATCAGCTGGAAGCTGCGTTCATAGGCGCGGAAATCGGGGAAAGAGAGCATGTTGTCGGCATTGAGGATGCCCACCACCTTCACCGAGTCGAAATCAAGGCCTTTGGTGACCATCTGTGTGCCCACAAGGATGTTGGTCTCATGATCCTGAAAGGCCTCCAAAATGCTCTGGTAGTCGTTTTTCGAACGGGTGGTGTCCAAATCGAGACGGGCAACCTTGGCTTCAGGCATGACGAGACTCAAGTCCTCTTCTATCTTCTCTGTACCGAAGCCATGCATTCGAATATTGGTGCTGTGGCATACGGGGCACTCCGTTGGCACGCTGGCCGTGTAGCCACAATAATGGCACCGCAGCACATTCTGACTCTTGTGGTAGATGAGACTCACATCGCAATTAATGCACTGAGGCACATGGTGGCAGTCGTCACATTCCAAACGCAGCGAGAAGCCACGCCGGTTTTGGAACAGGATGGTCTGATTATGGTCTTCCAACGCCTCCTTCATCGCATCGAGCAGGGTGCTGCCAAAGTCGGCTTTCATGGTCTTACGCCGCCGCTCCACGCGCATGTCGCTAAGGATGATTTCTGGCATCTGCACGCCGCCGAAGCGCTCGGTGATTTCCACCAAATGATAGCGGCTGTTCAAGGCATTGTAATAACTCTCATACGCAGGTGTAGCCGAACCTAACACAATGTTGGCCTTGTGCATAGCGGCCAACACGATAGCGGCATCACGGGCATTGTAGCGCGGTGCCGGGTCGATTTGCTTGAAGCTGCTGTCGTGCTCCTCGTCGACGATGATGAGGCCAATGTCGGAATAAGGCAAGAAGATAGCCGAACGTGAACCTATGATAATCTGGTGCTTAGGTGATTGCGTCTTTTCAAAGTCGCGCACCTGCTCCCACACCTCCACGCGCTCATTGTTGCCGTAACGCGAATGGTATACGCCCAACTTGTCACCGAAGTATTCCTTCAATCTATTGATAATCTGGGCTGTGAGTGCTATCTCTGGCAAGAGATACAACACTTGTTTGCCTTGATCGATGGCTTCCTTGATGAGTTTAATGTAGATGGCGGTCTTGCCACTCGATGTCACGCCGTGGAGGAGCACAGGCTTCTTCGCCTCAAAGCCTTCCCGAATGCCATTATAGGCCCTCTGTTGGGCTTCGGTGAGCTGAATGGTGTCCACATCAGTTTGCACCTTAAACTCCTTCAGGCGGCTTACTTTGCGCTCGTAGACCTCAAAAATGCCCTTCTCGGCCATGGCTTTCAGTATCGTCGAATTGGCGTTGGCCTTTTGGAGCAGGGTTTTGGCCATGACATCGTTGTCGGCATCGCCGCCCAAGGTGATGAAGGCAAGCAACACTTCCAGCTGCTTATAGGCGCGTTTAGTGAGCGCGTCCATCAGGTCATGGAGTTGTGCCTCGTCGCGATAGGTTGCCGCAAGCCTCACGAACCGTTCGTATTTGGCCTTGTATTTCTCGTTCAGCTCCTCCTCCATCATCAGGATGCCTTTCTCCATCATGGAATGGATAAGCGGCATCACTTTCTTGAAACCGATGATTTTGCTCACCTCGCTGACGGTGATTTTCGGCTTGATTTGCAGGGCCTCTACAATAAGGTATTCAAAGTCGTTCAAAGCCACCGAGTCGATGACATAATCGGGCGACAGGGCCACTGTGGTCTCGCTGCTCAACTTCAGGGCTGAGGGTAAAGCGGCCTGCATCACCTCACCGAGATGACACATGTAATAGGTCTTCACCCAATCCCAGAACTTCAGCTGTTTTTCGTTGACCAAAGGCTGGTCGTCGAGCAAAGCCATGAGGAACTTGACTTCCACTGAAGGCACCTGTTCCGTGAGGCTCACGATGAGTCCCGACATGATCTTGGTCTTGCCGAACTGCACCACGGCCCTTTGTCCCACACGCACCTGGTCGTTCAAGTCGAAGGGCACGCGGTAGGTGAAAGTGCCGGGCACGGGAATCGGCAACAGCACTTCAGCAAACAATGTGAGACGCTCGGAGGTCATGTCAATGTGAGTTCACAATAGCGTAGCCTATCAGTTCGTCGTAGCCCTTGATGCTGTTGTAGTAATAGAAATACAGCTTATAGATGTTGGTGGTCTCCCAGTGGTTGCCCACGGTCAGGTCGGTACTGATTTCGTTGGTCTTTCGGTCAAGGGTAACGATCATGAAGTTGTAGAAACCTTGCTTGAGCACCATTGAGCAGGTATAGCCATGCAGTTTGTAATCGTACACCATCTTGTTGCTCTCGTTGAAGCACCAATCGTTGAGGGCGCCCATGACGTAAGGATCCTCGTGGGTCAACGGAGCCTCACTCTTGTAGAGGAAATTGACGAGACAATAGTCGGCTTCGGTCGCATTGTCGAGGTTCTCGTCCTCCACATAGATGAACTTCTCGCCATGGATGTCATCATAGGTAACATAGGCTTGCCGAGCTATTGACTCACAGGGGTCGATGTCGATGACATAAAAGTCGTCGGTACGATAGATATGCGCCAGATTCTCCGACTGGAAACGGAAGTCGCTGGTATTGAAACGGAAGAACTGGTTGTTACCAGGGAAAATCGTCTGCGGATGATGTTCAAACGAAAGGTAATCGGGATAGACATAGGTGGGCTTCAGGCCTTCGGCGGCATTGTCCCAGCGTCCGTTTTGCCTGATGGTCAAGAAACTGAATTGCTGCGTATTGCCCGTCAGATAGTTGTTCACATTCACCTTGACATTGAGTTGTTGGTGCGTGTCGGTGAGGTTGAGGTCGTCAGGATAACGCGGCACAGTGACACCGATATGGGCTTTCTCATCAACAATCATGAAACGGCGAGTGAAATACAGGTCGTTCAAGTCGTCACCGAAAACGACAAGAAGATAGTTGCCCGAGACGAGCGGCATCATGTCCTCTTTGGGAAACTGCAGGTGATAGTTGACATATTCAACCAATGTATTACGTGAGAAGGCATAGTCGTCCAAGCGGTCGGAATCGAAGCCCGAAACGTATTTGATGCGAGAAAGCTCGGTGGGCATCCAGTCGTGGTTGCAATGGATGAAGGTGTAGTTGAGCACCTCACCATCGCCATCGATAATGTCGAACGAAAGGGTCAGGCGTCCCAGCATATCCTCCAAGGGGATGATGGGGTCGGTCAGTTGGTCGCCGTCGGCATAGAGTAACACGGTCTGCACCTGAGGCTTATAGTTGACGTTGTCGCAAGGAAAGTTGTAGTCCTGGGCAAAGAGGCCCGAGGTCATGCAAAGCGTCAGTATAAAAATGGCAATTCGTTTCATAAAGTTGGATTTTCGGCAAAGGTAATAAAAAAGTAGAGACGGTGCGTGCACCGTCTCTACAAAACCTATACCAAGGAGCATTACAGATTCTCCACGATGCGCTTCTGCACCTCAAGGAATTCCTCCTCACTCAGGTGGACGTGTTCTTTCTTGAAGTCCAGGTCGCCCTCTTGGGTGATGGGGATGAGGTGGATGTGTGCATGTGGCACTTCCAGACCGATGACGGCCACACCGATGCGTTTGCAGGGCACGGCCTTCTCGATGGCCTTGGCCACTTTCTTGGCGAAGACCATCATGGCACCGATTTCATCGTCCTCGAGGTTGAAGATGTAGTCATCCTCGCGCTTGGGAATCACAAGCGTGTGGCCTTTCATGACAGGGTTGATGTCAAGGAAGGCGAAGAAACGCTCGTCCTCGGCAATCTTATAGCAAGGGATTTCGCCTTTTACGATTCTTGAGAAGATGGTAGCCATGGTTTCGGGGTTTATCGGGTGATTTCGATGACTTCAAACTGAACCTTGCCGGCGGGCACCTGAATCTCAGCGATGTCGCCCACCTGCTTGCCCAGCAGACCCTGTCCGATGGGCGAATTGATGGAGAGCTTACCTTCCTTGAAGTTGGCTTCCTTCTCAGGCACGATGGCGTAGGTCATCACCATGCCCGACTTGACATTCTTGATTTTCACCGTCGAATAGAGCAGCACCTTCGAGTTGTCCATCTTGGACTCATCAAGGATGCGGGCGTTGAAAATCAAATCCTGCAATTCAGCGATTTTAGCTTCAAGCAAGCCTTGGGCTTCCTTGGCGGCATCGTATTCGGCATTCTCGGAGAGGTCGCCTTTGTCGCGTGCTTCCTGGATGGCCTGCACGATGCGCGGACGCTCGCGAAGAATCAGTTCGTCGAGTTCGTCTTTCAGTTTCTGTAACCCTTCTGGGGTAAAGTACTTGATTTCTGACATATTCGTTTGTTGTATTTATTTCAATGCAAGTTGCAAAAAAGAGACCCTTACCGAAATAAGGGTCTTCTTTTTGTTTGCGACTGCAAAGATACGAATTATTTCTGAACTGGCGTCAGTTTTAGAAAATAATTCTTGCGCCGACGCAGTGCGTGCCACCATAGGTGTAGGTGTCTCTGTAGGAATAATCCACAGCGATCTTCATGGCGTCTTCCTTCTTCGACAGCGGGAACTGCAGCGACAGACCAGCGCTAAGGCCTCTGTTGATGTTCATGCAGCCGTCGTCATAGAGGATGCCGTCGTTGAAGCCTTGCTTCGACCAGATACCTTTTTCCCAAGTGTAACCGGCACGAATCATCAGCATTTCTTTCCAGGCATACTCCAAACCACCGGTCAGCTGGTCGTTGGTGAAGGAGTTGGAGCAGAAGTTACCAGCAATGGTGATTCTGTTCGTTTCGGCGAACAGGAAGTCGTAGGCGGCTGCGATGCTCAACTGAGTGGGCAGTTCGAAGTCGTCAGCGCGCTGCACCATGGTGAACTGCTGGTTGCTGTAGTCGTTCATGAACACACGCAACGACAGACCGTCGCCCGAGAACTTCATGGTGGGTCCGATGTTCTTCAGCGTGATGCCGAAGTGCACGTTGTCGTAAGGACCAGTGACATACTGGATACCAGCATCGATAGCCACGCCAATGCCACTCATATCCTTGATAGACTCGCTGATGATCTTCAGGTTGAAGCCACCGCTAATGCTATGTGAGAACGAATGGCCGAAAGCCAGGTTGATGTTCATCAACGTGGGCTTGTAGGTACCAAGCGCACCCGGATCGGGGTTCTGCGTGGTGGTAATCGGAATCTCACCGATGCTGAACGACATGAAGGAGAGACCCAACACGCTCGACTCACCCACGCGGGCCAAGACGCCGAACGAGGAGATACGGGTGTCGTTGCCCACGCCCTGCAGCCACCAGGTGTGGCTGAAGTTCAGGTCCAAAGTGTGGCACGAAGTGATACCGGCCACGTTGCCGTACATGGCTTCGAGGCCATGCACGAACGACATGCCTGCATTACCCCAACCCGAGGAGGCTGCCCAAGGGTTGATCAACAACTCGGAAGCGCCTGCCTGGCCTGAACGGTCTTTGTTACCTGCAAATGCTTGAGGAGCACTTAATCCCATAAGGATTACGAAGCTCAATACGATATATCTAAATGATTTCTTCATGATGATAAATTATTTACGGTTAGCAATTACATTGTTTAGAATGTGTTCAGGTCAACTTGACGCATGGCACCGAAGAACTTGATGGTACGCTGACTGCCGCTGGTCAAATCCTTGATGTGAATCAGGTAGAAGCCGCTGGCGATGGGGGTACCGGCAAAGTTCGTCAAATCCCATTCGACGCTCGTGATTTCATTATCCTTGCGGAACTGGCGCACCTTTGTGCCACTCAGGGTGTAGATGGTAACCACGCACTTGTTGGGCAGGTTGGTGATCTTCACCTTGTTGGTCAAGGCGTTGGTCTCGTAGGTGTCGTAAGCATAGTAAGGATTGGGCACCACCGTGACAAGATCGAGGTCATCCTCAGTCTTTTCAGGATCGTTCTCAACCGGATCCCAACCGTCGATGGTGAACGTGTACTTCGGATAGAGGTCATTGATCATCAGGTCCTCATTTTCCGTTTGCAGATTGTAGCCGTAGCCAGGAGCATAAGGCTTGGCCAGACGGATACGGATGCGGCAGTCGTTGCCTTCAGGCAGCCATTCCATATCTTCGATACCCATCGGCATACCAATCCACATGACCATCTTGTAGAGGTTCAGCATCACGTTGTCAGCAGCGTTCTGTTGTGCCATGTTCTGAGCAAAGTTCATGGTGTTGAACAGCAACTGACCACCGTCGTAACCGTAGTTCTTCACCTGCTTCCAAGGAGCCGAGGCAATCATCGGGATGGAGTCGGCACGCCAGAGGTAGACATAGTGCTTACCGCCAAACACGGCTTCGTAATCGGCGTTGCGGTAGATGGCAGGATCGATTTGTTGATAGGAACCGGTCTTGTCCTCAACCGTAATCTTCTGCAACTTGGCAGGATTGAAGATCATGTCGTTACCGTTCATGGCAGAGTCGGAGAGGTAGGAGTCTTCACCGAAGGCAATGTTCATACGCATACCGGTTTCGATATCAATGGCATAGCCCGGGAACCAACCCATACCTTGAGCGGCGATGAAGTTGGCATCTTCCTCGTTGTGGCTGATGTTTTCAGAAGCACCGGCATTGGCCCAATCGTTGAACATCACGCCGTCTTGCATGTAAGGATTACCGTCCTTGTCGACAGAAGCATGCTTACGCAGGAAGAAGCGCTTGGCACCGTTTTCCGAGAGGTTCTTGTCCATACACATCTCGATGACGGGGCAACGAGTCCACTTCGACTTGTCAGTGGTCAACACGATATCCACGCTGGCTGTTGCCTTGAAGGCTTCGCCCACACGCGAGGTACCTCTGAAGAGCGGGCCAGGATTCTGGGCACTGCCTTGACCGGAGGTCGTGGTGAGCAGCGCGGGAGCCCAAGTGCGGCTGGCAATCTTCTCAAAGTTCTCGCCCGGGTCCCAAGGCTTACTGTCACCCTTCGAGTTGGTGGCAGAAGACATGGCGTAGTCGTTGTTGGAAGCATCGTCCATATCGACATACGTTCCGGAACGGATCCAGTTCAGGTAAGAAGCGGCCACATCAACGTCCTTGATACCATCCAACCAAGGCTCATCAGCTTTCTCGAACTCAATGGAAGAAGTGATGACACCATTGTTGGGGGCAATCACTGCCTCATAGGGGTGATAGTCTTCAGGACCAACGCCAGAAGGCTCGACATCGTTGAAGAAGGTACCGATATAGACACGACCGATGTCATAGGTCTGAGTGACATTGATAGAGATACCCTTGTCAATGAACAACTGTTCGTTGTCGTAGATGGTGAGCGTGTCGCTCTTTCTCGGGTTGGTGCCCTCCTCGACAGGCTCGTCGAGGTCGAGCAGATACCAGTGGTTGACCCAACGAGCGGCGGAGTCACCGAAGATGTCGTTGTCGTTGGTGATATGCTGCGTGTACATCTCAATCATCTCATCGAAATACAGCTCATAGCGGTGCGAAACCACATTCAGCGGGTCGATGATCTTGACATCAATAGGACCATAGCCGGCCTCATAGGAAGGATGGTAGCAGATCGGGTAGTTGGGGCTACCGAAGCGGTTGGTCGAATCGTTGGCCATCTTCACTCTGCCATTTTCATCGAACATGGCCTCGTTGATGGATTCTTGGGACATTTCAAGTTCGTTGCCACCGTTACCCACACCGACGAGACGGGTGATCACCGGCTTGTCGCCATAGTTGGAGCGGAGCACAGTACCGTTGACGGTCTTGTGAGGCACAGCGCTATAGATCTGGATGTTCTTTCTACCTTCGAGGTAAGGCTTCTTCTGACCCAGCAGGCCGTTCTGGACGCTAGGTTCTTGCGAGTATGTCAGGTAGTTGTTGTAGGCGTAAGCCACAGCCATATAATAATAGGTGGTGTGGTTGACCAGGTTCGGGTTGTCGCCCTGGGCAAACTGGTCTTGCGTCAACACGAAGCTGTGAGTGATACCGGCATCGCCGCCAACCACTTTCTGCACAGGCACGTTGGCTTGCAGGGCCTCGTCAAACTCATAGTTGATGAGGGTGGTCACGTTGTTGCGCACGTCGCACTGGAACACCAGACGAGCTTTGTCGGTGTTGCTGAGTTCGTCGGCACCCACCTCATCGCTGGCCAGCTGATACACCTTGTAACCTTCGAAGCGGTAGTATCTGTCATAGAACACCTCTTCGGTGTGGTTCTCAACATGGACGGAATTGACCGTGTCACCATGTTCGGTGATAACCTGGACCGTGTCGAAGGTCATGGTATTGTCGACTCTCGAAACCGGAATCTCAGGATCGAGTTCGGTGTAACGTTCCTTATAGTTGTTGGAAAGGACATCGTTCGACAGATAAACGATGAGCTGTTGGTCAAGCTCGCGGATGGTCAGGTCTGGAGCGCTGGGGCCATCGATGACCTTGAAGCAGTTGTCGAACAAAGCTTGGCACTTGTCGTCGACCACGCGCAGCAGCTCGACGGAAGCCCAGGCACCGCCAGCAGTGGCACGAGCCCACGGCACACCGAAGGTGATGTAGTTGACTGCACCAGGTTCCAGAGTGAAGGGACCAGCGGACTGCATGAAACGACGGTCGTTAGGTGCGTTCTGGCACTGCTCTTCCGACCAGTACTTACCATCGGTATTGTAGCCACCATTGGGCGGGGTGCCTTGGGTACCCCAGTTCCACGGGTCAGAGTCGCCGGGGAACATGAAGTCGCACTCAGGACCCACCACATCGTTACCCGTCAGGGCGTTGCCACCGTAACGCATCTTGGCACCGTTCTTCCAGATACCACGCAGGTAGTTGTAGTATTGGGGAGCCGTGCTCGGGTCACCGTTATCGGCAGAGCTGTTGTTGTGATACACGAAACGGCGCATACCGAAACGTTCATCGTCGACGATGCCGTTGCCAAAGTTCACACCGTTGATGCTCTCGTCGACCACCTGGGAATAACCCGTGGTGTCGTTGACGAAGATGGAGTCACCAGTGGCAGGATCGATATGGTCGAAATAATGGTCAATAATGTAGTTATACTTGGGGTTATCGATACCATCGGGGTCCATGTAAGGGCCTTGGAAGAAGTCGATACCGATCGCCGGAGGCTGCGAGCCATAGGCTTCGGGTTCACCGCTACCGTCGACTGCGGCACCGTTGTAGCCGTAGCCAAGACCGCGGGCGACGTCGCAACCTACGTAGTCGTCCCAGCCGTAACCGAGGTCAACGTCGGTCCAAGGCGAGAAGTAAGTACCCGTCAAAGTATACGTGGAACGGTTGATGATTTCGTAGCTGTAGAAGGTCATGTTGTTGATTTCGTCGTTCGTGGCGAAGGCAAAAGCCTGGGCACGCACTTCGATACCAATGGCTTGACCGCCTGACTCGGTGTGTGCAGCACCTTTATCGTTGAAGATCCACCACAGGGTCTGGTCGCCCTTCAGCACCTGGTCGGCAAGGATAGAGCCATACATGGTGCCTTCCTGTTCTTCTTCCATGGTCGGAATCTTGGTGTGGCAGAGTTCGTTGGTGATGTCGTAGTACGGATAGTCACCTTTGGTAGGCTCATACAAATTGTTACCATCGACATCGTAGAAGGGAGCCAAGAAGTTGGAAATACCTTCGTCCTCAGCATAGGGGTGAGCGGGCCAATTCTTGATGATGGACGGCATCTCGTAATCCTTATCCAACTGGCCGTCTTGGAAGTTGCTGAGGAATTCGTCGACTTCGGCACGGGTAATCTTGAAGATCTTGTCCCATCTGGCGCAGGTAGCATCGTCAATGGAGGCCTTACCGTCGACGGTCAGAGGACCGGTGTAGTAGTCGTTACCGACCTGGCGGAAACGCAGGGCGGCGCACTTCAACTGGTTGTTGACGTCGACACCAGCGATCCACAGGGAGCCGGCAAACAGTGAGGTAGCTGAACCGTTGGCAGGGATGAAGTACTTGGAACCAGTACCGGCGGGAAGGTCCCACCACATGTCACCGCCAGAGTTGATACGCGTTCTGACATTGTTGATGTCTAACCATTCGAAAGAAGACGAAGGCGTACATCCGGCTGCAGTCTGGGCACGCTGGCCTTTGTTGCCACCTTGCTCGTACTTGTACATCTCAGCCTTTCCGGGAATCACAGCGCTTACGATGAGCAGCGCCGCAAACAAAGTTCGAAATATATTCTTCATAATACTAGTAATTTTTCGTTATGAATTTGCTTTCTCATTAGAAGTTAAAGCTCAAACCAATTCTGATGTGGCGAGGCATTGAGTACCAGTAGCAGTTGTTCACGAGGATCTCATACATCTGGATGTAGGCCTGCGGGTCAATCTGGCTCTGAATTTCACGCTGCCATGCAGGTGACGAGAGGTAACCATCGTCGTCAGCATTACCCGTAGCGGCATAAACATTGGTGATGTTCTTTGAGTTCAACAGGTTGAGCACTTGCACATAGACGTTCATGTAGGCATCGTGACCCTTCTTGCCTTCTTCCTTACCACCGATGGTGAAGTTGAAGTCTTTGTCGACGCGGAGGTCGAAACGGAAGGCAGCGGGAATTCTGGAACCGTTGTAGGTACCTTTCAGCAGGTTGTTACCACCCGAGATCGGTGAAGAGACCGTACGCGAAGCGGTGTAAGGCGTACCGGAACCACCATTGATTTGCAGTGAGAAACCAGTGTTCGAGAGGAACTGGATGTCTCTGCCGTCCTTGCGGTGGATGACGGGTCCGTTGTAGTCCTTACCGATGCTGAAACGATAGTCGAGGGTCAGGTTGAAGCCATGACGGCGGTCTTCGTTGGTCGGGAAGGTGGACCTCAAGTTAGGCACACCAGCGGCGATCAAAGCCGAAGCCGTGGAGGTCGAAGAACCAGTCATGTCGGCATACTGCAAAGTATAGCTGGCACGGATACGAGCGTTCTTCGTACGACGCATGTCGTAGCTGGCAGTCAAACCCTTGACAGTACCGAAGTCGAGGTTGCTGTAGGAGTTGTAGGACTTAGGATAGGCACCGTTGAAACGGTACATCTGGATCGAGTTACGAATCTCACGATAGTAAGCCGTGATGGTCAAGGATGAAGTGTTGGTCACCTTCTGCGTGAAACCGAGTTCGTAGTCGATGGTCTGCATGGGCTTCAGGTTGGGGTTGGCCAACGTCTTGGAATTCTCATTAAAGCGCAGATAGTACAGCGGGCTGCAGTAGTAGGCACTGGAAGGACGCTGGGTCAGCACATCGTAGTGAGCGAAGAACAAGGCTTCGTCAGAAATCGGGAAGGAGAAGGAGATACGAGGCATCACCGTCCAGGCAGGATCATAGTCCTTGAAGGAGTTGATGTTGACTTCTTGCTTCTCCTGCTGTGCCTTGGTCAGCCAAGGAGCCGCACCGGCACCCATGCCGATGGCGGTCGGGTCGTTGACTTCGACACCCTCAGCGTTGTACCAAGTGTTGCCCTTACGATAACCAACAATGGATGTGATTTCATTAATCTTATTCACATAAGGAACATAATCGTCACCGATATTGTCCGGAATATAAATATCAGACACTGTGCCAACAAAACCCAGTTCTTCTTGCATATCAGCTCCCGAAGCAAGGCGGGTCTTAATATCGCCGACATTGTAGAAGTCGTAAAGGACATACGGGTCTTTCAAGACATCTTGGTTAGCGTCGAAGCGGTCGACACGGACACCGATGTTGAAGATCAGGTCTTTGAAGGCGAACTTGTCTTGGATGTAACCGGCCATGTAGATGGGCTGTTGGGCACCAATCGGGCGGGACAAGATACCTTCATCATCCGTCTCGGTGAAGAACTTCTCGAGTGAAGGACGCTCAAACATGCCGTACTTTCTATTGCCGTCGTAGGTATAACCATAATAGTTAACCGAGAACTGGGCATCGCGGGTGAGTTCGTCGGCACCGAACATGCTCATGTCGAGGCCTCCATCCACCTTGGCGGTGCAGAGTTTACCACTATTGTCATAATACTTCATCGTATTGTTGTCGAAGTCGTAGGTATCAATCAGGATCCACTCGGTGCCATCAACCGGCAGGCCCATGGCCTGACGCAGACGGGCGTCGATGGTGAATTGCGTGCTTTCGTCGTACATTCTGTTGTACATGATGGTGTCGACAAAGCCGTCGTAGCTGATAGCGTACGGATGATCGACATCAAGTTCTTGGATGTGGGCGTTGACCATCTGACGCATCAGCGTCCAAGGATTCTTGTTGTAATCAGTGATATCATACTGCATGGCAGCCTTATTCTGCACCTCAAACTGGAAGCCCAACTTGATTTCGTGCGAGTTGTCGCCTCTACCCAACGTCAAAGAACCGTTGATGTTAACTGCAATCTGGTCGCTGACCGACTTGGCATAACCAGTTTGCACCATACCAGGCACGGCATAGAGTTGATACACATTCGAGGGTTCCAAGCCATTCACCAGACCTTGGTGTTGGATGATGTTGGAAATGTTGTCATAGTATCCCGTTGCGCCGAAAGGCTCGTACAATTCGTAGTAGTTATTGACATAATTCACCAACAGGGGGTTAAAATTCGAAGGCTCGTAGTCGACGTAGGTGTCGTAGTAGTTATCGAGCACCCAAGCGTTGCTGATAGTCTTGTATTCGCCGTTGACATACACAGAGTCGATAGCGGCCTGCGAGAAACGGAAGTTAGGCTGACGCGTGGTGGTGAACTTACCGAGGTTGCCATAAGCGAAGATGTTGTTCCACAGGTCGGGGTCACCCGATTCTGAAGTGGAGTGCGTATAGTCAGCCTGGATGCTGTAGTACACGTTGGAGATCAACGAATTGCTTTCGGCGTCGGAGGGGAAACGCTGGCTGAAGCGGATGTAACCACGATAGGTACCCGACTTCGACAGGTAGTTCTTATCGGTGTTGAAGAATTGCTGGCCTCTGCCGCCGTCGTAGTGACCACCGCCTCTATACAACGAACCACCAATGGTGAGGTTGCTGGTCGGGCCAGTGCGGACGTCGATCTTACCCGTCACGTTGATGCTTTGGTTAGCCGTGTTGTTGAGGTAACGTGTGGACTTCAGTAAGTCTTTCGTAGTAAAGGCAGCCTTTTGATAGACACTGGTAGCATCGGTACCCGTCAAGACGAGGGGATGTTCGGAGATTTCATTCATCCACTCATCAGTGGCGCGGTAGTAAGGAATAGCGGAGGTGCTACCATATTCGTTGCGGTTGATATCAAAAGCGAGGAAGAAACCGAGGAGAGCTTCCTGGTCGTTCTTCTTGCTCTTGATGAGCGGTCCTTGCAAGCTACCACCCAAGCGGCCGTGGCCGTATCCGTCGACCGAATACTCAGCTTCGATACCGCCACCCCAAGCGCGGCTGGGGCCTTTGGTGGTCATGTTGATGATACCGCCCATGGCGTCACCGTACATGGCAGGCGTACCGCCCAAGATGACGTCGACCTGGTCGATGGCACTTTGCGGGACGCTACCGTTACCGATGACTTTCACACCGTCGATGTAGTAGACGGCACCTTCACGCGAACCACGGATGGAGCCGACCTCACCGTCGGACGAGAACACGCCACCGACGCTAGCGGCGACGCCTTCTGCCGAACGGACAGGCAGTTTCGCGATTTCCTCTGAGGTAATGGTGGCACCCGACTGGGTATTATCTGCCGAGATCAGAGGAATCTCGTAATCGACGACGACGACTTCATCAATCTTGATGGCGCCGCTCATCATCTTGAAGTTGTAGAAGGTGATCTTGTTGGCCGGAATGACGATGTTGTTCACAACAAACGCATTGTAGCCGATGCAGCTCGCCTTCAGCGTGTACGTTCCCGGAGGAATCGGGTTGATGTCGTAATTACCGTCGAAATCCGAGGAGGCACCCGCCACTTGGCCACCGCCCTTTTCGACGATGACGTTTGCAAACGGTACCGTTTCTCCATTTTCATCGGTAATCTTGCCTTTGAGTCTTCCTTGCGCTTGAGCCATGGTCATCGTGCAGGTGGCCAGGACGATGGCAAGGGTCATTAGTAAATTTTTAAACATACCTTGTAATTTTATGTAATACTACTTTGTTTGGTGCTAGATATAGTGCATTAAAAGTCGTCAAAATTACAACCTTATTTGAAAGTACGCAAGAAAAATGTGCTTTTTCAGCGATTTTTTTTCAAGAAAAAAACGCTCCAAGAGATTATATTTTTGATTTTCAGCCATTTGTAAAAACTTCGTTTAAATAAGATTTTTTCCGCTTCAATCGTGTTTTTTCAGTTACAGCACGACTTTTTCCCCAATACCTTATTAATATAGAACTCTGACTAGAAGAAAGGGCTCGACCGCTGCTTGCGACGCATACGCTCGGCACGGCGCTGGTCACGCCGCATCATACGCTTGGTCTTCCTCGCCTGACGCTTAAAGTGCGCGTCTTTGGCCTTATCGTACTGTCTTTCAGATTGTTTTTCATTCCGTTCCATCTGACGCTCGGCTTTACGCATGGCTCGCGACTGCCTCGACGAGGCACAAGAGCCAAAAAGCAGAACCAGCACCAGCAGGACGGAAATAACTTGCATGGAGCGCTTCATAATAGGTAATTTTGAAGGCAAAGATAAGTTTTTTCCAAGACAAGAATACGATTTTAGACAAAATTTGCGTTACTTTGCCGTTATGAAACACGCAAAACCACTCCTATTAATATTAATGATGCTCGTACCCTTCTTGCATGGGTGCAAAGACATTCCCCAGAATCCCAACCGACCCATCCTGCCCTATCCCATCACGATTGACCTAAGAGACTCGCAATACTATCAACTCTATTTCGTGAGCGGATGGCTCTACATCACCTCCGATTTGGAAAGCACTAGCCGTGGCATCATCGTCTACCGCCAAAGCGACACCGAGTTCCTGGCCTACGACCGCATGCCGCCCAACGACCCTGACGCCTGCACCGATAGCCACGGCAACACCACCCGACTCGTGGTTGACTTCCCCTTCGTGGTCGACAACTGCAACAATGCCTATTACAACATCCTCAACGGACAAATCATCGTGGCCGAACCCGACAAAATTCCCAACTTCCCCACCGATGGCACGGTCGTCTACCCGTTAATTCAATACCATGTCACCTTCGACGGGAGCAAACTGGTCATCACGAATTAAGAGAAAATTCAACATATTCTATTGATTACCAATTTGTTATTTTCAATTTGTTGAGACTTGTTGAAAAAGTGGAGAGGGTTTTTCTTGCCCAGATTTCGGGCATGGCGTAGTTTTGCAGCGTAATCGTAATACTACAACATTTGGTGCATCAATATACGCGGCGGCGTAGAGGATAAGGTCTGCCTTGGCAGGCCTTATTCGTTGTCGTCCTCCATGATTTGGCTCTGCCGCTCAATGGAGGCCTGATGGATGGCTTCAAACACCTTATTAATTAATAGCGGCGACAGACCCATGGCTTCGCCAGCGGCCACATGGTCGGCAAGGATCTTCTTCCAACGGTCCATCTGCACCACCGTGACGTTGTTCTGCTTCTTATATGCCCCAATCTGCGCACTGACTTCCATGCGCCGCGCCAAGAGCTGCAGCAAACCGCTGTCGATGTCATCGATTTCGCCACGAAGTCCTTCAAGGTCACGTTCCACATCGCATGACTGTTTGGAGCGGAAAACCAGGTTCGAAAGCAAGACACTCAACGCTTCAGGGGTTATCTGCTGTTTGGCATCAGTGAGGGCGGCATCAGGATTAATGTGGCATTCTATCATTAATCCGTCAGAAGCGAGGTCGAGGGCTTTCTGTGCCGTGGCCTGTAGCAGTTCGCGATTGCCGCAGATGTGGCTCACATCGGTGATGAGCGGCACATTCAGCCTCCTCGTTAGCTCGATGGGAATTTCCCACATGGGCGTATTACGATAGGGCGACTCCTTATAATACGAAAAGCCGCGATGGATGGCGGCCAGCCGGGAGATTCCCGCTTTCTGGAAACGCTCGAAGGCACCGACCCAGAGGTTCAAGTCGGGCGCAACAGGGTTCTTAATATACACAGGAATATCGATGCCATGCAGGGCGTCGGCCAACTGCTGTACCGAGAACGGATTGACCACCGTACGAGCACCAATCCACAGGGCATCGACATCATATTTCAAGGCCAGTTCGACATGCTCGGGCGTAGCCACCTCGGTAATGACGGGCAGGCCCGTCTCTCGTTTCGCTTCGCGGAGCCAAATGAGGCCCTGTTCTCCCCTGCCTTCGAAGGCATCGGGGCGCGTGCGCGGCTTCCAGATGCCACCGCGCAGCATCGTCACCTGCGGGATTTGGGCCAAGGCTCGCGCCGTGGCGAGGATCTGGGCTTCGCTTTCTACGCTGCAGGGGCCGGCGAGGATGATGGGGGTATCTTGGTTTGTAAGAGCAGGGGATGAATCCGCCTGCTTAATGTCCATCACCCCTACGGGGTTCCGCCCAGTCCCGTAGGGACGCAGGACATTAAGCAGGCTGTGCAACTCCTGCTGACCACAAATCGCCGACTCTGTCGGAACCCCGTAGGGGTGACAGGAATCCATCCGCTCAGTCTCCAAAGGCATATCGTTCATCATATTCGATTCCATACGCTTTCAACGTATCGCAATACTCATCGTGATACGTTTTGGTTTTATGATGTTCAGCTTGGCCAAAGATGTATTTAGTGGTTCGCGCCATCAATGACGGACTAACGCTAAACGCGCCATAACCCTCCTGCCATTGGAACGGTTCATAATACGCGTCCACCGATTTCAGCCATTTGCTGCTTTTCGCCTTGATGGCACGAACAAAATCCGACATGGCAACCATTTTCGGCAACGTCGTCAATATGTGGATATGGTCACATACACCACCCACAGCATACGGTATTGCTCCTTCGGTGCGGATAATGCCACCTATGTATTCAAACACACGACTTAAATCCTCATCTCGCATAACGACACTCGTGCTTTTCGTGTGAAAAACAATGTGCGTGTATAATTGTGTATAAGTATTGGCCATATTGTTTGCAAAAGTACAACAATTTCAGACCTGCATTGCATTTTTTTGTAACTTTGCACATTATTTATAACACTCGACAAAGAATAGCATCATAATATGAAAAGAGTAGAAATCAAGCAAGCCTTGCAGATGCAAGCCTCTGACAATGAGATTACTGTAATGGGCTGGGTGCGCAACAAGCGCGGCAGCAAAAACGTGGCCTTCATCGCCCTCAACGACGGCTCCACCATCAACAACCTGCAATTGGTCATCGACCTGAATGTCATCCCTGAGGAAAAACTGGCACTCATGCATGCCGGTGCATCGCTTTGGGCCAAGGGCGTACTCGTCGCCTCAATGGGCAGCGGCCAAGCCGTAGAGCTCTCCGTGAAGGAGATCGGCCTGTTCGGTCCCGCCAACCCCGATGAATACCCGCTGCAACCCAAGAAACACTCGTTGGAGTTCCTGCGCGACATCGCCCACCTGCGCTTCCGCACCAACACCTTCGGCGCCGTCATGCGTCTGCGCCACGCCATGGTGTTCGCCATCCACAAGTTCTTCACCGAGCGAGGCTTCTACAATATCCATACGCCGCTCATCACTGCCTCCGATGCCGAAGGCGCCGGCGAGATGTTCCAGGTCACTACTTTGGACCTCAACAACCCACCTCGCGACGAGCAAGGCAACATCGACTACAAGCAGGACTTCTTCGGCAAGTCGACTAACCTCACCGTGTCGGGTCAGCTCGAAGGCGAACTGGCGGCCACGGCCTTGGGTAAGATCTACACCTTTGGTCCTACCTTCCGTGCCGAGAACTCCAACACTACACGCCACCTGGCTGAGTTCTGGATGATTGAGCCTGAGATGGCCTTCTACGACATCAACGACAACATGGACCTCGCCGAGGAAATGCTGAAATACTTGATCCAATACGCCTTGGACAACAACATGGACGACCTCCAGTTCCTCAGCAAACGACTGCAAGACGAAGAGAAGGGCAAGAAAGAAGAAGAGAAGTCGATGGAACTCATCAGCAAGCTGCACTTCGTGCTCGAGCATGAGTTCGTCCGCCTCACCTACACCGAGGCCATCGACATCCTGCGCAACTCCAACTACAACAAGAAGGGCAAGTTCCAGTATCCTGTGGACGGTTGGGGCGTCGACCTGCAGTCAGAGCACGAGCGTTACCTCGTCGAGAAGCACTTCAAGAAGCCCGTCATCCTGACCGACTACCCTAAGGAAATCAAGGCCTTCTACATGAAGCAGAACGAAGACGGCAAGACCGTCCGCGCCATGGACGTGCTCTTCCCCGGCATCGGTGAAATCATCGGTGGCTCCGAAAGAGAGACCGACATCAACAAGATTCTCGACCGAATGCACGAAGTCGGCATCCCCGAAGAAAGCATGAACTGGTACCTCGACAGCCGCCGTTTCGGCTCTGTGCCGCATTCCGGCTACGGCCTCGGCTTCGAGCGTCTGCTGCTCTTCATCACCGGAATGACCAACATCCGTGACGTCATTCCGTTCCCGAGAACACCTAAGAACTGCCTATATTAATGCTGAATGTTGAATGCAGAATGTGGCGAAGCCCAGCGTCGCATTGCGACATTCAGCATTCCGCATTCATAATTCATAATTCAACAAACGATGAATAACCAACGATTGACTCAAACCCAACGGCAGGAGCTGAAGCTCTCACCGCAGCAGATCCAGCTGATGAAGTTGTTGCAGCTGCCATTGATCGAACTCGAACAACGCATCAAGGAGGAGATGGAAATCAACCCCGCTCTGGAGGATGTTCGCGACAACGACTACGATGACAACGAGCCAACCGTTGACGACAGCAACGACAGCGACAACGGCGAGAACGACGACTACAACGATGACGAAGTTGACTTCAGCAAAGACGACGAGTTCGACTTCAACGACTACCTCCCTGAGGAAGACCGCGACGACTATTCCTACAAGCTGCAAGCCAACAACTACAGCGATGACGATGACCCCTACGAGGCACCCATCGTCAACGAGGAGACTTTCCAAGATTACCTCAAACAACAGCTGGCGTACCGCAACCTGACCGAGAAGCAACTTGCCATCGGGGAATACATCATCGGTAACCTCGACGACAACGGTTACCTCAACCGTCCTGTGCCCAACATCGCCGACGACCTGCTCTTCACCATGAACATCTCCGCCACCGAGGAAGAAGTCCTCGAGGTGCTCGAAGTCGTGCAGGAACTTGACCCACCTGGCATCGCTGCACGCAACCTGCAGGAATGCCTGCTCATCCAGCTGAAACGCTTGCAGGAAGAGAACCCCTTCATGGACCTGAGTCTTTCTATCACCATCGTCAAGGACTTCTTCGAGGAGTTCACAAAGAAGCATTACGACAAAATCGCCAAGAAGCTGGAAGTCAGCAACCGCGAGCTGAAAGCTGCCTTGGACGAGATCCTGAAACTCAATCCCAAGCCCGCCGACGCGTCAAGCACAGGCACCAAGAACATCCACTACATCACGCCCGACTTCTTTGTCTTCGTCAGGGACGGCAAAATCGAGCTGTCGCTGGACGGCCGCAACGCCCCCGAGTTGCACATCAGCAAGCAATACCTCAAGATGTTGGAGGACTTCTCGAAGAGCAAGGACACACGCAGCATGCAGGAAGCCGCGCAGTTCGTGAAGCAGAAAATCGACGCCGCCAAATGGTTCATCGATGCCATCAACCAAAGGCAGAACACCCTGTATGTCACCATGAAAGCCATCACCGAGCTTCAAGAGGAGTATTTCCTCACCGGCGACGAGACCAAACTCAAACCGATGATCCTGAAAGACGTGGCCGACAAAGTCGGACTGGACATCTCCACCATCTCGCGCGTGGCCAACAGCAAATATGTGCAGACCCCTTACGGTACCTTCCTGCTGAAGTACTTCTTTAGCGAAGGCATCACCAATGAAGACGGCGAAGAAGTCTCGACCCGCGAAATCAAGAAGATCCTGAAAGATGCCGTGGAAAGCGAGGACAAGTCGAACCCGATGACCGACGAGCAGCTGATGCAGGTGCTGAAGGAGAAAGGCTATCCCATCGCCCGCCGCACCGTGGCGAAATATAGAGAGCAACTGGGAATTCCGGTGGGTAGGATGAGGAAAAAGATTTGACGAAGAGGATTGCAAATCCCCAATTCGGCACGGTTGGATTGCAAATCCGACCGAACTTCAAATAGCCAAGTTATAATAATTCGATAACTACATCGTTTTTAGCTTAGTGAAAACGAACCTCTATACCAACAAGAAACGCTGGAAATGGGCTTTGGCTATCATCGCCCTGCTTTTCATCGCGGCCTCGCTGTGGTACACCAACCGCCTCGTGAAATCCATCGCCGAGCAGGAGACCCGACAGGTAAAGATGTGGGCCGCCGCCATGGAGCAACATGCCATCATGATGAAATCCACCGAGGAGTTCTTCAACAAGGTGAGTGAGCAGGAACAGCTCCGTGTCGACCTCTTGGCCAACGCCTACCGCCGCGTCATCGACATCACCAGCAACGAAAACACTGCCATCTATCTCGACATCATTCGAAACAACATCAGCATTCCCTTGGTCCTCACCGACAGCGACGGCAACATCATGTCGTCAAACAACCTGCCGCCTGATCAGGAAGGGAAAAAGGTATTCGATGACGTGATGAAACAGGCCTTCTCCAAATTCGCCCCCATCAAGATTGATCCGGGATATGGCATCGTGCAATGGCTGTACTACAACGAGTCGCTGAACTACACAGAGCTGAAAGCCGTGTTGGAAGACATGATCGACCACTTCATGGAGGAAATCACGCTCAACTCGGTGGGCGCGCCCGTCATCATCACCAACGAAGACCAAAGCAAAATCCTCAGCTTCGGCAATCTTGACAGCCTGATGATGCAAGACACCAACTATGTGCGCCAGCAACTGGCCATCATGCAAGACGAGAACGACCCGCTACAAATCGAGTTCATGAACACTGGCAAGGCCACCGTGTTTTACCGCACCTCCGATTTGGTGGAGCAGATGCGCTATTATCCTATGATCCAGCTGTTTGTGTTCGCGCTGTTCCTCCTCATCGCCTACCTGCTGTTCAGTTACGCCCGCCGTTCGGAGCAAAACCAGGTGTGGGCCGGCATGGCCAAAGAGACGGCGCACCAACTTGGCACCCCCATCTCGTCGCTGATGGGCTGGGTGGAGCTGCTGAAAATGCAGGAAGAGCCTTTTGTGGGCACACACGAGATGGAGAAAGACATCGAACGCCTGCAGATCGTCACCGACCGATTCTCTAAGATCGGCTCCGTACCCGTGCCCGAGCCTATTGACATCAACTACCTCATCCGCGACACGATGGACTATCTGCAAAAGCGTTTCTCCAAGAAGTTCGAGTTTGAAATCAACCTGCCCGAGGGCGAACTGGTCATGCCATTAATACCCTCGTTGTTCCGTTGGGTGCTCGAAAACCTTACTAAAAATGCCGTCGATGCCATGGGCGACCACGGCAAGATCACTCTCGACCTCATCGACGACGGCGACCATATCCACATCGACCTAAGCGACACGGGCAAAGGCATCCCGAAATCGAAGATCAAGCAAGTGTTCAATCCAGGTTATACGAGCAAGAAACGCGGTTGGGGCCTCGGCCTCTCCTTGGCCAAGCGCATCATCGAGGACTACCACAAGGGCAAAATCTTCGTTAAGTCTTCCGTGGTCGGCGAAGGTACCACCTTTAGAATCACCCTGAAGAAATGAAAAAGGCCGGACTGTTCCATCCGACCTTTATTTTCACATGAATTTCCACGAATGTAACACGAATTATCAGAAATATAATTCATGAAAAATTCGTGGTCAATTCATGACAATTCGTGTTATCAAAATCACTTCACGACAATTCTTTGGGTTTCGGCCTTACCGGTTTGGTCATAGACCTTCAGCAGGTAAATACCCTGGCACAGTACACTGACATTCATCGATTCCGTCGTGCTTTCCATCAGTTTCTGCCCTGTGAGACTATAGATCTCAGCCTTTTGGAAGCCTTCGGCCTGGATTTGGATCTCGTTTTCGGCAGGCATAGGATAGACTATGAAACTGACGGCTTGTGCGTTTTCGTCAAGTCCAGTGAGGTCGACAAAAGTCACATCTACGCGACAGCCGTAATAGTTGGTGCTAGTGGCATTGTAATCAAAGGCCATTTCGATATCGTTGTCAGCAAAAGTCCAGTCGTAGCCGCCAAAACCATAGCACTCGCCGTGTTTGGCATTGCCGTTGACATCATATTCATAGGTAAAGTGATAGTCGTTCACCCAAGCCGAGCCATCCCATTCTTTGATGTACTTGTCCGTAAATACGCCATTTTCAAACAGATAAGTGGTCTGCTCGCTATTGACCCACGTATTGTCCGCCCAAACTTGCGAAATGATTTCGGTGACATTGTCATCAAAGTCGAGGGTATAGATTTCCTTCCCTTCGTTTTGCCATGCACCGCCTTCCATGTATTGCATGAGCAGTTCGATAGTATTGCCGCTACGGGTATACGTGTAGAGGTCCTGTGAAGACCATGTGGTGCCATTCCATAGCCAGTAAAGCACGGTCCAAGTGTCGCCGTTGTAGTTGTAGACTTCCTTCGTGACATTCATCCACACGCCACCCATATTATACTGATAGATTACTTCGCTAAGCATATCACCATCGTAATCGCAGCTCATCTTCATCTCGTCTTCCCAGTCGCCATCGCTCCATTGTTGCATGAGGGCTTCCAAGACGTTGCCGTTGAAGTCATACTCGTAAAGGGCACGCGCCTCGTTCGTCCAGCTGTCATAGTAAGTCTCCACGACTTCCTCGCTGAGTGTAAATTCATACTCGTCGTAGTAGTAGGTGTTACGGTGCTGAGTGCCGTCAACCTCGCTATAGGTTGCCTGTTGAGGCACAATGGAGCTTTGACGGACAAGTCCATACTGTTTGAAGATACGTTCCGTGGTCTTCGCTTTCATTTCAGCCTTGCTTTGTGCAAAGCCCATGTTTCCAAACGCCATCACAAGGATAGCCAAAGTAAATAATGTTTTTTTCATATTGATAAGTGTTTAGTTTTTAACGACATCGAAGTAATAATTGATATAAACCGGGCCTTCCAGCGTAGACGATTTCAGTTTGCGCACATACCCGTGCAGGCGGACCTCTTGTTTCTCATTGGTGTAGACCGTAGCCAACACTTCCGGCACACCATACCCAGGGATATTGCCCAACTGCAACAAAAAGTCATCATCGTTAAGGACGGGATTTCCCGTATAGCTTCTTTCCATGCCAGCTTTCACACTCTTGAAATCCAGCCTAATGCGGCCACCAACATTGGCGATGGTAATCTGGGCATCGGTGCAGATATGGCACAAATCGCTTTCCGTCAGGCCATCAAAGGCATCGACCACGCCAGACGGGGCATAAGTGCCGATGACATCCTGAATGGTATAGCCAAAAAACACGTTCCACACAGCCTTCTTGCTGCATGAGCCAAAAGTAAGTCCCAACAGCAACAAAAGAGCCAATAATCTATACTTTTTCATCTTGTTGTTATTTAATGATTAGTTTTTCAATAGCCAATATTGCGCCGTCCTTGCCAGTGCGCAGCAGCGTGTAGCAGCCTTTGGGCAGGCCTTCTGTCGAGATGCTTATGCCATCGGCGTGGACATAGTCGATACGTCTCAGCTCCTTACCGTCGAGGCCTAGGATGCGGATCTGGCCGTCGGAGACATCGTCCCAACGCAAGGTGACGCTACCCTTAGCAGGATTAGGATACACCTGCATGCCCTTTACAGTCACGGCATACTCCTCGGTAGCAAGGGCTTCCTTGTCCCAAACGGCAAGGGCATACTCGCCCGAGGGGAGGTTGTCGACTATGAAGCGGCCGTGCTTCCAAGTGCTGCCAGGGTATACGGTATGCGGAATCTCATGCCAAGCATCGGTGACATCACGACGGTAGACCAGCGTAGCCGAGTCGTTCTCGGTATGGATGATGTCGCCATCCGATGAGTTGGTGAAATCGAACCAGCCCGACACCTCGGCCTCACCGAAGTCATAGCGGTTGATGGTCCAGAAATGCTTGGTGGAAAGCGTCAGATTCTCGATCAGCGGATCATCGTAAGGCGCCACCAGATGGTGTTCCACGGCGACAAACACCGAATCTGTCAATGTCTCAGGCTTGAGTGTGACATAGGCGAAATTGTTTGACGATGTGGTCTTCATCATGAAGTTCTTTTGGGTGCGGCCGTCGAGCCAGTTGTTGTTGTAGTCGTTGACGACACCAACCGGTTCAAAGTCGAGGACGACCGTAGTCTCCGCATGCAAGCCGTCCCAATGCACCTTCTCGGTGGCCAGCTGGAACTCGGGACCGATGAAAGTGACTTCATAGGCGTTGTCCTGGCCGATGTGGCTGTCACCGATGTGCTGGTAACGCAAGTCAAGCTTCACCTCGTATTGGTTGCGCAAGGGCTCCACCGAAACGATATTCGCATATAGGTGCGGCATGCCCGAGCTATAGACATAGGTGTCGAAGAACCCCTGCATGTCGATGCCCGAGTGTTGGGTCAACGCCTCGCAAAGCAGTTCGGAGGTGGCCGTCTGATAAGCATATTGCTGGAAGTATTGGCGCAACGCGGCAAGGAAGTTCTCGCGACCCATGTAGTTCATCATCGTATTGACAATGACAGCACCACGGTTGTAAACAGCTTCGCCGTCGTAGGTCATGTCGAGCGGCATGTTATTGAGCGGCAGCCAATTGATTTCGTTATTGCACCATGAATTAATGCTGTTGACTTTAGCCGACATGGTGTTTTGGAAATGCTCCTCGCCATAAACGCCCAACTCGTAAAAGACGCCCCAAAACTGCGCGAAGCCCTCGTTGAGCCACATGTCGCCCGCTTCGGCGCAAGTCACCAGGTTGCCCGACCACATGTGCGACAGCTCGTGGGCCAGATATTCCTCGTTATTGGTGTTGCCGCTGATGACACTGGTGGCCAAGGCGATATTGTCAGTATGCTCCATGCAGCCCTTGCTCGTGCTAATATAGCCAATACGGTTGAAGGGATAAGGGCCGATGTTTTCTTCGAAGAACGAGACAATCTCATGGATATGGACGAAAGTGGCTTCCACCCTACCGCTCAAGCTCGGGATGGTATAGACCTCGATCGGGATATCGCGTTCGATGCCATGATACACATCTTGCCATAGCTCAAAGTCGCCCACAACGAAGGAGATATGGTAGGTCGAAATCTCCTGCGGCGTGATCCAATGCCAGGTGGAGGTGCCGTCGCCGTTGTCGATGGTCTCAACGTGGTTGCCGCCACAGATGGCTTTTTTGTCGTTGGTGGCGGTCACAAACAAATCGTAAGTGGCCTTGTCGGTGAAGTTGTCGACGCAGGGAAACCAAGCCTTGCCGAGGTTATGCGGCTGGCTGTCGAAGCCCACGCCGAGGTTGTAGACATACTGGCCCCACCACTCAACGCCGCCAAAGGTCTCACTGAAGGTCGAGCCCATATACTGAATGTCGAGAGTCATTGTAGAGCCAGCCGGGGCAGGCAAATCAAGAACGATGATAAGGAAATCGCCATCTTGACTGAAATGGTTCACACTATAGCCATCGCTGGTTACACTAGTAGCATTAAGACTCTTCAGCTCCAACACGAAGATATCGGTAGACGCAGTTGTGGTGAGCGTGACAAAGGTCTCGCCCATGAGCGTATGGTTGGTGAAGTCGAAGTCGCCGACATGGATTTCGTAGTGTGTCACATCGATGTTCTCGCCCGCCGTCTGAGCGATGAGCGAAGACAAGGAAAACAACAACGCGAGTATAAAAGCAAATCTTTTCATAGGTTATTTATTTCAGATTTATGGACGATTTGTTTCCTGATGTAAATATCGGATCCGTTTGAATCACATTGCTTTCATGCAAGGCACGGTCGAGGATATGGATTTCAAACTTGATCGTGTCGTCGGGCGAGAAGGGGTTCTGCACCGTCATTTTGTAGTCCATGGTGCCGCTGATGGCCTTCGGGTCCTCGATGTCGCGCAGCCGCTTGAAGCGGGCGTTGAAGGTCACCGTGTCGAAAAGGACCAAGGTGTCGGCGGGGTTGGTCGGCACATGAGGGCTAAGCAGTGGCGTCTTCACAAACGTGCCGTTCTCCCATTTCAGGTAGTCGACCACAAGATTATAATAATGTGCGTCATGGAAGCCGAAGGGCGGCAACGTGTCGGAGTCATCGAGGCCCAAGTCGCCGTCGCCATCGGTGTAGGAGAACGAGACTATGCCCTCGCCGCTGAAGGTGCTGTCGGGATTCATCAGGTAGGTAAAACCCTCATAAGCAATCCTCGGCTCGATGGGGTATTCCACCTTCTTTTGGCAGGAACAGACAGCCAAAGCCCAAAGAAGCACCGTTATCAGACACAGTTTTTTCATCGTTTCCGTTTTAGGCGGTAAAAGTACAAATTTTTGGGAAGAATTGGCATAGAATTATAGAAAAAGGTCATGCTATCGCAAAAGTTAGTGGTCAACAGGCTTCAGAAAGCATGTTCTTTCCTGCGCTGGGCTGTGAGAGAGGATGAAATCTATGCTTTTTGAAGCCGTCATAAAAGGAAATTACTTTGTTGAATCGCCTCCCATAGATTCCAAGCCAACGCACACACCTCCGTAGGAATGACATGGGAGGCAAACCTGTATGATTTTCAACCTATTACCAAAAACTCTCCAAAAAATATCGTGGAAAAGTGTGGAAAATTGTTGACATATTCACAATTATTGTATCTTTGCAGCGTGTTTGGCACGAAAAATGCCGATACAAAAACGAGCAGAATTATTCTTTGATGCCGAATTTGTATATCATATCAGGTTGCAACGGAGCGGGAAAGACGACCGCCTCCTTGACCGTGTTGCCCGAGACGCTACAATGCAAGGAGTTCGTCAACTGTGACGAAATCGCCAAAGGTCTGTCGCCGCTCAATCCCGACGGCGCCAAGGTCGCCGCAGGCCGCCTGATGTTGTCGCGCATCAAGAAACTCATCGCTGACAAAGCCGACTTTGCCATCGAGACCACCTTGGCCGCCAAATCCTACCATGCCCTTATCATCAAAGCCCGCGAGCAAGGCTACAAAGCCAGCCTGATCTATTTCTGGCTGCAAAGCCCCGAGTTGGCCATCAAGCGCGTGGCAGAGCGTGTGAAACACGGCGGTCATCATGTGGACGACAATATCATCCGCAGGCGCTATCGTGCGGGCATCAAGAACCTTTTCAACCTCTACTGCCCTGTCGTTGACTACTTCCTGTTCATCGACAACAGCCTCATGCCCTCCGAGATCATCGCCGAAGGAAACATCAAATCCATCAAGTTTTACAACGAAGAAAAATTCAAAAAGATCAGACAATATGACAACAGTAACAGTGAATGCCAAGAAGAATGAAGTTTCGTCCTTCACCAAGAAATTGATGAGTGGCCTTGATCTCTCAGCACAACGCCTGCTGGCCTTGCGCTGCCGCCACAACGGCACCTTCTGCTTCTGCGACGCCAATGGCAATATCTACACCGTCAAGGCCAAGGATGTCAGAGCCATGATGGAACAGGAATAATCTCTTTCACTACATAGAACAAAAACGAACCACGCCTCGCAGCGATGCTGCAGGGCGTGGTTTTTTTGGCGAGAATAAAGTCTCATGATGGGAATAGCTTTGCAGTTCAAAAATACAATTTTCACCGCATTATCTTAAAACACGACTTGTTTAATCCTATATTTTCACTTTTTTTCCTCAAAAATAGGCTCTTTTAAAAATTGTTTTTTTATTTTTGCCGACAGAAAGTGTTTATCATGATTAACATATCTTTAAAAGAAATGTTTATTATGGTTATCATATATACAATAAAAATGTTCATATAAGATAACATTAGAATTTAAAATGAAATGTCATGGAAAGTCTGTTTAAACGCCACGACGCCTATCTTTCTTCAGTTCCAATGGAGTATATCCGCGACTACATGCAACAGGTTAACTGGGAGTCACGTCTTATTGTAATCCGAGGGCCAAAAGGAGTAGGTAAGTCCACACTGATGCAGCAATACATCAAGCAAAATTTCTCCCCAGGAGACCGTCATGTGCTCTATTGTTCAGCCGACACGAACTATTTTGCCGCACATTCATTGCTTGATTTGGCAGAAAACTTTGTAAAGATAGGGGGCAAATGGCTTTTCATCGACGAAGTGCACAAGTATCCAGGGTGGAGCCGTGAAATCAAAGAAATCTATGATCTTTATCGGGAGCTGCATATCGTGCTCAGCGGCTCATCCCTCATCCAGATTAATAACGACCAAGCTGATTTGTCTCGACGTCTCATGCCCTATGACATGCCAGGACTGTCACTACGCGAATTCCTGCACCTTGACATAGGTCTTGACCTCAAGCCCATATCACTGGACTGTCTCTTGGAGAATCCGACTGCGTATTGCATGCAAGTAGTATCCTCGTGTCACCCGCTTGAACATTTTGGACGTTACCTGAAATTCGGCTACTATCCCTATTATTTTGAACAAAAGCAGGAATACTATGACAAGTTAGAAAACACCATCAACTACATCATTGACGTGGAACTGACCAAATATCGCAGCTTGGATGTGGGCTATACTCGACAGGTTAAGGCATTGCTGCACATCATTTCACAAATGTTACCCTACGAAGTGGATATTGCCAAACTATCGAAAGCCTCGGGAATTAGTCGTCTGTCCACACTCAAATACCTCTCCCATTTGGAGGAAGCTCGTCTAATTCGTCGTTTGTTTACAGACTTAAAGACTGTGACGGATTTGCAAAAACCGGATAAAATATACCTTGACAATACGAACCTGTTATTCACACTCAGTCAAGAGAAACCGGAGACAGGGACTGTGCGTGAGACCTTCCTAGCCAACCAACTGGCTTCCGCGGGTCATGTGGTAGAATATGCTGGCTTTAAGAAGGGCGACTTCCGTGTTGATGGCGACATTGTTATTGAAGTGGGAGGCCAAGACAAAGGTTTCAGCCAAATAGCCAGGCAGGAAAAGGCGTATGTAGCCGCTGACAACATCGAGTCGGCATATATGAGAAAGATACCCCTTTGGGCTTTCGGCTTTCTTTATTGATTGTAGTGAGATAAATGTAACTATGGCACATAGGGCGACCTTCATTTTTTGAGGGTCGCCTCGACCTGCCGGCCACCCCGTGCTACAGCTGCAACAAATAATCTGCCAAGTAGGGTACGGCAAACACAAGCTCGCCTCTGCGGGGTGCCTCAATCACACCGGCATCGAGAAGGCGCTTGCGATAGGGCTGCAGGGCTGGGCCTTTTTTCCCTAACGCGGCTTGCAATTTGGCGGTGCTCACAGGATCACCCAAACGAGCCATTGCTTTCAGGAAAATCTTGTCGTTATCGGACAAAGGGGCCAGGATAGGCTTGAACACGTTGTCTTCCATGTCGCCCATGGCCGCTTTTTCCACTTTGTCCATGATTGCGCTGTCGACGATGCCACCTTTTTCAGTGTATTGGATGATGTAGTATCCTATCAGTTGCATCAGGTATGGGAACCCACGGGTAGCCAGCGCAGCCCTGTCAAGGATGGCATCCGAAACCACAAGGCCTGTTGACCTGAACGCCTTTTCGTAATAGGCCCTGATTAAATTCGTGGAAATCAATCCTAACTCCACCTTGCTCGCGCGGTTCAGGAAGGTCAACACACTGTCGTTCAACACGCTTGAGACAGCATGTGGCAAACCGGCCATGGCAATGGCCACGTTCTTCCTGTCGCCCACAAGTTCCTGATAAGCCGCGGCCACTTCCCGCATGGCGGATGAAGTGCGAACCTCGTCGATAAGAATTAGCGCGCCTTTATCCTTCTCGGCAAATTTGTCGCACAGCAGTGACATCTTCGAACGGAACCCGTACTGCCGCTCGGCAGCCTCTGAAAACGTAAGGCCAAACGAAAAGCCCAGCACTCCAGCCGTCACTCCCGTCATCTTCCGTTTCTCGTCCTTGAAATACTCCGAACCGTTCAGTTGTAACTGTTCAATGATGGCTTTCGGCATTCCCTCGTGAGCGGTCACACGCGCCACCACATAGCCTGCTTTTGTCGCACGATCGCTCAATTCAAGCAGCAGGGCGGTTTTACCCATTCCCCTTTGTCCGAGAAACAGCGTGCAGCGATTGCGGCTCCCGATGGGTTCCTGCAATCCCTCCATAAACTGCTCAATCACGCCGTCGCGACCGATAAACTTTTCGGGGCGGTTTCCGAATGTGGGCTGAAACAAGCCCCAATCCATGCTATCTGTTTCCTTTTTTTTCATTTATTCTCTTTTACTATTCTTTATTCTCTTTTACTCTTATTTATTCTCTTTTATTCTTTTCACATGGCAAAGGTACAACTTTATCTTACACGGAGTTAGAGAAAAGAAACTTTTTGTGTTTTTGTCTTTCCCAAAATTGCCCTGCCAGTTGGGCTAATCCCCCACCTGTTCCACACTAGGTCAGCTCAAAGGATTTTTATCTCCTCTTTCTTTCTTATTTGATATTTTCCCTATCTTTGCCTTTCCTAACCCCTCGCCCTAACCTCATCGTGAAAGCGAGACCAAATTGTAATAAAAGAAAAAGAAGACAACTGTTTGAATAACATATAAATAGAATAGCGTTTTTGCTTTTCTTAGTTGTACCCTGAAAACTGGACACTTTCATGTACTACCTAACGAAGAAAGCAGGACGCACACGGTTTATCCGTGTGCTTTCTTGTTTGGTAGTAGGTAGTCCAGTAAATCCTAGGGTACGGACAGAAAGTTACACGGATAATTTTTTGTGATGCTTGGGAAAGGCAAAGCGCCTACACCAAAAGCATCATGGCAAGAATATACGACAATATAGAAATCAAGTTCACCGAAGGTCTAAAGGACATCATCACCGGATTAGGTGTGAAGCGCGTGGACTTTTGTGTAGGCTATTTCAACCTACGCGGCTGGAACCTTGTAGTTGACCAGATAGACCAGTTGCAAGGCGAAAATGTTTATGAGAACGACAAAAAGGTTTTCCGAACCTGTCGTTTGCTTATTGGAATGCATCGCCCACCCGAGGAATTGATAAGGCGGCTCTATAGTGGAAAAGATTATACTCCTGATTCAGAGGATGTGCTGGATGCAAAGCGTAGAATCGCTGAAGATTTCCGCAGGCAACTCTTATTGGGTTTACCTACTAACGCCGACCAAGCCACCCTTCGCAATCTCTCTCGTCAGTTGAAGGAGAAAAAGGTTTGCGTCAAACTCTATCTGAGAGAACCACTCCATGCCAAGCTTTATCTCGCCTATCGTCCTGAAGACCACTTCAATCCAATACCTGCCATCTTAGGCAGCAGCAACCTAACTTATTCAGGTTTGACAAAACAAGGCGAACTTAATGCAGAGTTTGCTGATAGTGATAGTGCTCAAAAGCTCTCACAGTGGTTTGAAGACCGGTGGAACGACCGCTTTTGCGTCGATATAACCGAGGAATTGATTAAAGTGCTTGATGAGAGTTGGTCAAGCGAAACTGGAATTCCACCGTACTACATCTATCTGAAAACCGCCTATCACCTAAGCGAAGAAGCTCGTATGGGTGTGAAGGAATTTTCGCTCTCGCCTGAGTTCCGCAAAGATTTGTTTGATTTCCAGCAAACCGCCGTTAAGATTGCCGCCCGCCACCTCCATAATGAAAAACGGGGTGGTGCAATGATTGGTGACGTGGTCGGTTTAGGAAAAACGATTACGGCATGCGCAATCGCTAAGCTTTATGAAAACACATACGGTAGCAACACCCTAATCATCTGTCCTGCCAACTTGCAAGAGATGTGGAAGAAGTACAGGACTAAATATGACATGAAGGCTGACATCATTTCGATGTCCAAGCCCATCGATGTCACCAACGCACGTTATTACAAACTGATTATCGTTGATGAAAGCCACAACTTACGCAACTCTAATGGCTCACGCTATCAAAACATCCAAGACCTCATTCATAAGCAAAACAGCAGCGTGTTGCTTCTCACAGCAACTCCTTACAACATGGACTTCCATGATTTGAGCAACCAGCTGAAACTCTTCTTAGAGGAAGACCAAGATTTGGGCATCCGTCCCGAGTACTACATCAAATCATTAGGTGGCGAACGTGAATTTCTGATGAAACACAACGAGGTCTTTATCCGCAGCATAAAGGCCTTTGAGCAGAGCCCCTTTGTTGAGGACTGGAATGAGTTAATGAAGCTGTTCCTCGTCCGACGCACACGTACCTTCATCAAGGAAAACTACGCCAAAAAGGATGAAACGAACGGTCGCAGGTATCTTGAATTTCCTGATGGCACCAAATCCTATTTCCCAGACCGCATTCCCAAGTCAATCAAATTCCCGACTGCACATGGCGACCAGTATTGCCGTCTCTATTCCGACGACATGATTGATTTGATGGAATCGCTGAAATTGCCTCGTTATGGTTTGGTTCATTATATCAGTGAAGAAAGGGCGGTGAATGCAAGCAAGGCCGAGCAGCTCCTGATTGAAAACTTATCTCGCGCTGGAGAGCGAATGATGGGCTTCTGCAAGAGCACATTCTTCAAACGAATGGATAGTTGTGGCTACTCTTTCCTGTTAACGCTTTATCACCATGTTTTGCGTAATGCCGTGTTCATGTACGCTCTAGATAATGGTTATGACCTTCCGATTGGTGATGAAAACGCACTTCCCGATGATTTCATTAATGACGAAGATACCAATGGGTCAATGTTTAATACAGGCCAAACTCGCACTGGTGAGGATAAATGGGCTATCAAACAGGTTCCCACTGACCTTGCAGTTTACGAAGAGCTTGCAAAATCGCACTATCAAACCATCAAGCTGAAAAACAATGTCTCTTGGCTCAATCCCACATATTTCAAACGCACACTGAAACAGCATTTGAAATCGGATTCCGAAACCATCATCAAGATGATTGAACTTTGCGGTGACTGGAAACCAGATGAGGATAAAAAAATCAAGAGCCTGTACGATTTGCTTAACACCACCCACGGCAAGGAAAAAATCATCGTCTTTACTCAGTATTCCGATACTGCAATGTATGTCTATACCCAGTTGAAACGTATGGGAATGGAAAAAACTTATTTTGTCACTGGCGATAGCAAGAATCCCACTGCCATTGTCGAGAAATTCTCGCCGAAGAGCAATGAGAAAGACGTGGCACCTGCCGAGCAGTATCGTGTGCTAATTGCCACCGATGTGCTGTCCGAAGGCCAGAATTTGCAGGATTCTCACGTGATTGTGAATTACGATATGCCTTGGGCTATCATCCGACTCATCCAACGTGCAGGTCGTGTCGACCGTATCGGTCAGGAGGCAAAAGAAATCTTCTGCTATTCGTTCTTCCCTGCCGATGGTATCGAGAATATCATCCGTTTGCGTAGCAGACTCAATAAACGTATCAACGAAAACGCCCATGTGGTAGGTTCCGATGAGGTGTTCTTCGAGGGCAACGAAATGAACCTTAGAAACCTTTACAACGAGCAAAGCGGTATTCTTGACCAAGATGAAGGTGACTCCGACGTTGACCTCTCATCTCAGGCATATCAAATCTGGCAAAAGGCCATCAAGTCTAATCCCAAGCTCAAAGAGATTATCCCGAATCTGAGCGATATGATATATTCAACAAAGGCTGTCGCATCTGACCAAACGGACGGAGTAATCACCTTTTGCCGTACCTACAACGACTTCGACATCCTTAGCTGGTACGACCGCGAAGGCAATCTTGTAAGCCAGTCGCAAAAGCGAATCCTCACAACGATGGCTTGCGGACCAAAAGAGCAAAGACTCGAACCAATGCCAGAACACTTTGACCTTGTGAAGAAATCGGTTGACGACATTGGCGATGATGTTCCTTCAGCAATGGGAGTGCTGGGTAATCGTTTCAGCACCCGTTACCGTATCGTTCAGCTTTTGGAAAATTTCTATAGCCAACAAACCAACTTGTTCTTTGACGTTGATTATAAACAGCAAGTCAAGTTGGCCATAGATGATATTTATAATTACCAGATTATCGAGTCCACCAAAACAGTCCTCGGCCGTATGCTCAACAAGGGCGATTCGCAGGAAGACATCGTTGAGGCTGTACTTGATTTCCGCAAGAAAGGCGTTCTGTGCCGCAAGCAGGACGGCGATACCAAAAACAAATCACCTAAAATCCTTTGCTCAATGGGGCTTATCAAACAATAACCGCCTATGCAACTCACACGCACCCAGTTTGTCGGATATTTGAAAAACACCGATTTCCGCACACTCTTCATCGAAGAGATGGGCTGGAATAAAGTGACAACTAATTTTTCATCATTACCCACCTTCGTCATCGAAGAAACCTCGTTTGTTATTAAGGCTATTGCCCAGCGTAACGGTTTTCAAGTGCTGCAGTGTGTAGTGGATGAACTACCCTCAAACACCACCTGCAAGAAACTTGATACCAAACTGCGCAAGGCTGCCAACGACTATATTTGCATCTTTGTTGTTCGGGACACCGAGCATCACGAATGGGTAGCTCCAGTCAAAACCAACGAAAAGCGCGATATTGTCATCATCGAATATGCCGAAGCTGAAAGAGCACAATTCCTTTACGAAAAACTTTCTGGTCTTTCGTTCGACATCGATGAGGTTACTACCATCGTTGATGTAAAAGAACGTGTTCAAGGGGCATTTGCCATCAACTCGGAGAAGATTACCAAAGATTTTTATCAAGGCTTCAATAAACAGCACAAAGCCTTTGCAGAGTTTATTTCAGGCATCGACGACCAAACCGCCACCAAGGACAACCAAAACAAACAATGGTACGCTTCTGTAATGCTCAACCGCTTGATGTTCTGCTATTTCATCCAAAAGAAGGGATTCCTTGATGGCGATGAAAACTATTTGCGCAACAAATTGTGCTGGGTCAAGGAAAAGAGAGGCGATAACCAGTTCTTTAAGTCATTCTATAAGGGTTTTCTAGTCCAGCTCTTCCGTGGAGGCCTTAACTCTCCCAAACACGACGACAATTTTGAGGATGTATATGGTCGAATTCCTTACCTCAATGGAGGTATGTTCGATGTTCACCAAATTGAGCACGACTACGAGAACATTGATATTAAAGATGAAGCATTTGAATCACTCTTTGCGTTTTTCGACAAATGGCGCTGGCATCTCGATACGCGTGTGACAGCTTCGGGCAAAGACATCAACCCTGATGTGCTGGGTTATATTTTTGAGCAATACATCAACGACCGCGCACAGATGGGTGCCTACTACACCAAGGAGGACATTACCGAATACATCGGGCGAAACACAATCGTGCCATACTTAATGGATGCCACGCGCAAGCGCGATGAAAAACCATTCAAACCCAATGGCGCAGTGTGGCAATTCCTCCAACAAAGCGGCGACCGCTATATCTTTGATGCTGTGAAGAAAGGTGCAGGCTTGGAAATCCCAAAAGAGATTGCCATTGGTATAGACACCAAGCAACCCAATCTATTGGAGCGGCGCAAGCATTGGAACGACCGCACCCCAGATGCCTTTGCTTTGCCCACCGAGATTTGGCGCGAGACCATCGAACGCCTGCAACGCTACGAAAGCATCAAAACAAAGATTGAAAATGGTGAGATTACTGAAATCAATGATTTCATCACCTACAACCTCGACATCCGGCAGTTTGTAAACGACCTGCTGAGCAATACTAACGACCATCTGCTGGTGAAGCACTTCTATGCAGAATTGCAAAAGGTGACCATTCTTGACCCCACTTGTGGTTCTGGCGCATTCCTATTTGCCGCCCTCAACATTTTGGAACCCTTATATGAGGTATGTATCAGCCGTATGCAAGAGTTTCATGAGCAGAATTCCAATCTCTTCAAAGATGAGTTGCAGGAGATTGAGAACAAATACCGCAGCAACATCCAGTATTTCATTTACAAGAGCATCATACTGCGCAATCTTTACGGCGTGGATATTATGGTTGAAGCTACAGAGATTGCCAAGTTACGCCTCTTCCTAAAGATGGTGGCCGTTGTTGAAGTGAACAAAAGAGCAGCTAACCTTGGCCTTGATCCTCTGCCTGACATCGACTTCAATATCCGTTGTGGCAACACCTTGGTAGGCTATGCCACCGAAGCCGAATTGGAACGCGACCTTGACTATGGTGACATGTTTGCCAGATTGGAGTTTGAAGAAAAGGTTCATACCGAAATGGATAAGGTGGCTCATACGTATAATGTTTTCAAGGACATACAGCTAAAGCAGGAGGAAGACATGACCTCTTTTAAGCTTGCCAAGAGAGAACTAAAGACAAGGTTAAATGCCTTGAACGACTTGCTCAACCGTCATTTGTATTCCGCCACTATGGATTCATACACGCCCTACGAAAAATGGCTTGCTTCGTACCAGCCTTTCCATTGGCTTGCCGAATTTTACGAAATCATCAATGACAATGGCGGTTTTGATGTAATTATTGGAAATCCGCCATATGTGGAATACAGCAAAGTACGCAATAATTATAGAGTTAGAAACATCCAATGTATTGAATCAGGTAACCTTTATGCTTATGTCATAGAAAATAGTCTGAAAATATCCCATACACAATCAAGAAACGGGATGATAATTCAAATGTCTGCATTCTGTACACCTAGAATGGAATCATTTGAAAAAATATGGTTTGAGAATGCAAAATTCTCGTCTTTAGCGTTTTTTGACGATAGACCAGGTAAACTATTTGATAATTTACAACACATCAGAGTGGTTATTCCTATCTTAGAAAAAGGAGTATCTTCAAAATTTGTTGCTACAACGTGTTATAACAAATTCTATTCTGAATGCAGAATGAATCTATTTAAATTGATTAACTATTTTGTTTCAGATATTTCAAGAAAAGAGTTTTCTGTGATTAAAATTCATACTACATCAGAAGAAGATATTGTCAGAAAACTATGGCGACAAACTAGAAATTTACGTACATATGAAAGCCCAAGATTGAATAAAAACTATGTATATTATGGATATGGATATGGGTATTTCGGTAAAATATTGAATTATCGTTCGTTTTTCAAAGGGGAACTGATTGCTGAATCAACGGGAGATAAGTATTATTATTTTAACGAGCAATATGATAGAGACATATTTGTAGGGATAATGAATTCTTCTCTATTTTATTGGTTTTATGTTAATTATTCAGATGGTCATAATTTCACAAAAACAGTTATTGGTGATTTCCCCTATAACTATAATAATGATAGAGAACTTGTATCATGGGTAAATACACTAATGCAAGATTTAAAGCGCTATGCGACTAGAAAGGTCGCAAATTATAAATCAACAGGAAGGGTTGAATATGATGAATATCATCCCAATAGATCCAAGCCTATTATCGATGAAATAGATAAAGTCCTTGCGAAACACTATGGCTTCACAGAAGAAGAGTTGGATTTCATTATCAATTATGACATCAAGTATCGAATGGGAGATGAGTTAGGAGGTGAGGAATGAAAGAATTGGAACTTTTAGGTAATGAAAAGCTATTGGGAAAGCCAAAAGTTGGTTTTCTGGCATCAAGGCACGTGGCATCGGAAGAAGTGCTGAAGTGTTACGATTGGGCAACAAAGCAGACCGAAGGGCAACAATGTGTTGTCAGCGGCTTTAGTTCCAAAATAGAAAAGGATGTGCTACATTTCCTTCTGAAAGGAAAGTGCCATGTAATCATGGTTTTGGCAAGGCGAATGTATGCAAAGTTGCCAAAGGAATGGCAGAATGCCATTAAAGAAGAAAGAATGCTCATCGTCTCAACCAGTCAATCCGCACGACAGTCACAGCAGACCTCGGCAACCCGCAACCATTATGTCGCCGAAATCAGTGATGCCATCTACATTGCTGGCATAACCGAGCGCAGTTCGTTGCAACGTATCATTCAAGAATATCCTAACAAATGCATTCTCATGTGAGGTTGAAGTGAAAAGGTATAATGTACCTCGAAATTGAGAGTATCGGCAACGAAAGCCCGGAGTGCAAATACGAAAATAACAAATTACCAATCCTACCCACAAAGCTGTTTTAGGTTTCACGCTAATTCAATATATTTGCAGTCTCAATTAACTAGGTACACTATAGGTAAAGATGATAAACTATATCATACCACAAATAATAAAATATCAAAACGTTGATGACTTGTTGGAGAACAACAGGGACCGTTCGTTATTTGACATAAGAAATCATTTGTCAATAGATGAATTGCTTCAAGATAACTTCGTTTGTGTTGTAGGCGAGCCTGGCATTGGGAAAACCAGACTCGTTGATGAGATAAAAAACAAAATCTCTACAAAATTGCACCATTGCACTGCTTCAAAGATAAGTCTTAAACCAATCCCAAAAGAAATTGATTATTGTATAATAGATGCTTTAGATGAGGTTGATGGGAATGCGTTTTATAGCACATTACTCTTAATCAAACAATATAAGGAAGGTAATCCTAATGTCAAAGTATTGTTCACTTGCAGGAAACACTATGTGGCATCTTACGCAAAGCATTTTGCATCTTGCAAAGGGTTATTCTTCATCGAATTATGTAGATTAAGCGACAAAGATGTAATGAAATTGGTCGATGAGTGCTCCGAAACAACAAGAACCAATGTCTCAAAAAGCACCAAACTAAAAGAGCTTTTGACGATCCCTAGGTATTTAACATTTCTTTTAGAACACGAAAAGCAAAAAGGTGGTTGCTCAAATATCGGTGAACTATTTGAGTTTATTATCGGCAACTCAATCCTATCAGCCATAAACAAGCGTCAAGACGGCATTAATAATGAAGGAAGTAGAATCCTTATACAAAGAGTTTTAGAGAAAGTTGCCTTCATCATGGAAATAAGTCGCAAAGACCAAATCTCAAAAGATGAGCTTTACACGATTCTTGATGAAGTAAAGGGAAACATGACGCAGATGCTTGTGGTGAACTTCGATCTGCTTTTTTTTGAGAATCGCATACTGAAAGACACAAACGGGATTTTACAGTTTGAAAACACCGAGTTGCAGGAATATCTCGCAGCTAAGGAGTTGTGCCGACAAGATAACATTGAAAGTGTACTCTACGATGTCGCCGTACAAAAAGATTTAAAGCACATATATCCCAATTGGTATGATGTTATTCCTCACATATCATATACAAAAGATGAGATTCACACTTTTATCAATGTGATCGAACTCATCGTTTCATACGAGTCAAGCCTTGAGAATGATTCTTGCGAATCACTATTGAGATATGTCGACCCTTCCGTCTGCACGCTTAACCAAAAAGAAAAGCTCTTCTCTGTATTACTTGAGCATTATCTACGCATGCCAGCATACATTGGATGGAAAAATCAAACCGTTAAACTGATGAAAGATTGCTATACCTCAAAGTGTAGTAACACATTAATGCCACCTTTCAAGCATCTAAACAAGATACAATTGACAAACATCTATGCCATTCTTGTAGAAATCAATGAAGAGGGGAGCCTTGACGAAGAAGTATCAAAGTATTGGACAAATGCTGCAAATGTTCTCATCCAAGATGAAAATGATGAAAAAAAACTGGCAGCCCTAAAACTATTGTATGCCCTTAATGACCAAGATGATCTTATTCAGCTTTCGAAAAGCTACAGCGGCTTTTCCGAAGAAGTAAAAAAGAAATATCATGAATTAACCGGCTATTTGAGACTTACAGATAAGAATGTAGTAAATTGCTGGTTGGATGGGTGCTATGCACGCAATCCATACGCAATCAATGCAGTTTTATCCATAGAAGATATTTCTACAATTACTTATGCATATAACAGCATTATAGAGAACAATAGAATTCGGGAGTTCTTTGATCCACAAGGGGCATTGGCTGTTTTTTATGAATTGTATCTAAAGAAACAATTCAATATTGTATGGAATGAAGGCGATGAAAGCAGAATGCTTATAGCAAAAGTTATTGCGAGCTATATAGTTAATCATTCATACACCACCCATGACGGAATTGATGCTAGTGTCAAACAAATATTGCTGGAAGAAAAAACTGGGAATGTGTTTGTTAGCTGTTTTAATAACAATGAATGGGTTTTGGAGAATCTTTTCAGTCGCTTTGCTGCTGAACTCGTTGATGTAGAATTGTTATCCGCTTTAGATACATTATTGAATAAAACAACGACGGAAAAATGGTTGGTGGATAAGATCCTCGCTTCTCTTGTATACAAAATACGGAATGATGAAGTCAAGAGAATCTCCGTGTCTAGTTATTTAACTCGTTATGCCGAAACATTTGAAAGATGGGACAAGAATTCAGAAGAAGCAAAAAAGGAACAAGTAAATCCACAATTTATCAAGGCTTACGAGAGCCTTTCAAACCCTGACGTGTCAACAAATGAAAAATATGAAATAGCATTTAAGTTGTCTAAAAACCTAGATCTTATTCAGCAACAAGATCCTCGTCCTATTGTGGATGTTATTGAAAAGTTCTTTAATGAGATCGACTTGGACAAAATGATCTTGGAAAAGACAGGAGAGAATTCTTTTAGTTTGTCATTACCCTTGGTAAAAATACCTTACTTTGTAAGGGCATTGAATCATCTAGGTTGCCAAAACCTATTGGAGAAACATAGAACTGTTTTAGCTAAAACTCTGCCATTCGTTTGCTGCACTACAAATTTAGGCGATAGTGAAATAACTAACATCTACAAGTCAGTAATTGGGTACATAAGTGAAAAGGAAAAAAACGAACTTGTTGATTGGTGGCAATCAAGAAAGGATGATCTAATGAGCATTAGTTCGGATAGTATATTTGCTTGTATTACTGATTTCGGAATTGACGCATTATCATATAAATTGGAAGAATACATTAATGACTACATAACAAAACAAGATCTTAGTCATGGATTGGCTGCATCAAAGGCTTTGGACTTAATTTCAAAAGGATACATGGACTGGGATGCCGAGAAATATCGAGATTTATTCAATGCATTGGAAGATGACAGCATTGAAAGCATAAAAGTGCAGTGTAACGCTATAATGATTGAAAAATACCAGGACGAAAAAGCAATATCATGGCGGATTGAATATTTCAAGATCCATGTGGTGAAGTCGCTTCAAGACAACACTGGTCATATTCGCTTCATCTCTAAAGAAGAATCAGAAATGACCAGTTCCAATCCGCATATGTTCAGATGTTTTATGAACATAAAAGGAAATGAAAAGCTAGATAAACAAATGTTCGAATTATTTGATTTTGCTCTAACATTATGCGTAAGGCCTGACACACAAGAATATTCAAGTTACCTCCTTAATCAGATATACTATTTCTTTGCGATGACAAATAATGTCTATTCTATTTCTGAATTAAGAAAGAAGGTAGAGCAATTTAACACTAAAAATGTAAGTTATCTCGCGAACAACATCATGAACAATGCCGAAATGATGTATTTGCAGAATGATAAGATTCCAATTGAGAAATCTATTAGAAAGTACAACAAATGTATTGAGCAGTCTTATTTGGAAATTCGGAATGATGGTGACTTGAGACGTTATTTTGCACTTATACATTATGAGGTTCAAAAAGAGATACAGGACCAAGGTATATACGCATTAGTTCGTCAAGAAGCTTTAAGCGAAGACTTCATTCAAAGAGAGTTGAAGAATACCATAATAAACAAGTGTTGCCAGCTGGGATTGGAGACGGTTAGAATAGATAGAGAAGTGGCTCTTCAAGATAACAAGCGTACGGATCTTCTTATTAGATACGGTTTCTGTAATCCGATTATGGTTGAACTTAAATTGCTTCATAACCATGAGATTCAAAATGAGAAACAACGCAAAGCATACAAGAGCAAGTTTGTTCAATACACTAAAGCAACAAATGCTTGCTTATCTGTATTTTGGGTGTTTGATGTTCATAAAAATGATAATGACGTAGCTGGATTCAATGATTTAAAAGCAGAATACAATGACCTTGATAATACGATGGTATTGTTGACTGATTGTAAATGTAGCTGCGGTTTTGAAACTGGGTTGTCAAAAAACAAAAAACAATAGTTGTCTCCATAGAGACTGGTATTCGAATGTGTCATTGGCAATGCTTTGTTTGGCGGTCTAAAAGCTTTAATGGCTGCTAACTGTGCAAAAAAAATAGCCAAAAGGATTCATGCTTTAAACCACTTCCAACCAATCTACTTCCCGGAATTCTACAACGCGGAAACGAACGCCAGACTTGACATTTTGGAGCGGGTGTACTATTTACGCTAATAAAGCACATGAAACCTCTTTTGGCAACCTCGATAAGGTAGCTATTCAATTGCTTCTTTGGATAATAAAAACAGAAGTTTCTATCATCTTTATTTGGTATTTGCGTATTTTTTGCAATTTTTTAATATAAAAGGTTGAAAATTGGAATTTTGTTTGTATTTTTGCAATCGAAAAACAAATGCAAGTATGATACAAGAAGTAAAAACCAGGAATTTTTTATCGTTTAAAGATGAGGTAAGATTCAGCTTTGAAGCTACTAATGATAAATTTGCGGAGGATTCGCAGGTCGTGACAATCAATGAAAATACGAGATTGTTGCGATTCGCTATCGTGTACGGCTATAATGCTTCGGGAAAGTCTAATCTATTGACCGTTTTAGATTTCTTGTCCTATTTCTGGTCGTATAAGCCAAAAGACATAGACTCTGGAACGGGAGTCATACCTTTTAAACTTGACAAAGAGTCGGCTAACAAGCCATCTTATTTTGAAATTGTCTTTTTTGTGCGGGATACAAAGTATTGGTACCAGTTGGAACTTGACCAACACCAAGTTTATCTTGAGAAACTGTCGTATTATAAAACCACCCAACCTATTATGTTGTTTGAGCGAACATTGAAGAATGGACAGTCAGACGTGCAGATTAATTCCAAAGCAGAAAAGATTAGCGCTACTGCGAAAGAATTGATTAGTGGGAATTGTTTGAAAAATACGTCTTTTTTTGTAGCGCGAAATCAGGTGAATGTAAGCCTTCCTATTATTGATGCTGCAAAGGAATGGATGAGAAATCAATTAATGGAAGTTGTTTTCCCGAATACGAGGTTAACTTCTTACGCTCAAAAGAAAGCCTCGGAAAACAACGATCTGATTGGTTATATCGTGAAGTTCCTTCATGAAGCTGATTTCAATATTACTGATATTTCTACGAATGTCATCAGCAAACAACTAACAGAGGAAGCGGTCAAATTCTTGACGGAGGACAATGATGGTGTTGATGAGGAATCTGTTAAGGAGACGGAACGAATCAAAAAAGAGCACACAATAAAGCAGATTCAGACGACATTTGAACATACGGTTGAGAACGATAATGGGACAGAGATCTATCAAATGGACAAGAAGTTTGAGTCGACAGGCACAATGAGGACTTTCGGAATAGAGGCTGCCGTTTATGAAGCACTTAAGCGAGATGCGGTATTGCCGATAGACGAGCTTGAAACCTCGCTACATCCGATGCTTCTTGAGAAAATCCTGTTTGAATATCTGAAGACTCATTCAAGGTCGCAACTTATCGTCACCACACATAATGACGGTTTGTTAGACTTGCTGGACGATTTAATTCGTAAGGACTCGGTATGGTTTACGGAGAAAAAGAAATCTGGTGTAACAGAGTTATATAAACTAACTGATTTCAGAGGAATCAATCGTCTTTCCTCAATAAGGGAAGCTTACAGAAACAAGCGTTTTGGGGCGACAATGGGATGATGCTATGGAAAAAAGAGAAATAGCAGAAGTCGTAGAGAAGCGACCTTATTTTGAGGTTGTCGCCTCTAATCCAGTGACTGAACGGGATGACGGGACGAGGGATATGGGAGAACTTTCCCCCTTCCTGATTTGTGGTGGCAGAAATACTGAGCGTTTTTACTTTACGCATATCAACGACAAAACGGACTATAGATTCAACATCAGACCAAAATACTTTGGTGACGAGTCAAGTTATACAGAAACTTTCCCAAAAAGAATAAAAGAAGTGTTGGACGCAAATAATGATGTGAAGATATTTTGCGTGTTTGATTGGGATACAATTTTTGGTAATGAAGCAAAGCTTAAGAAGCATAAGGCATTTGAGAAGCAATTTAAGACAGAAATATCAAATGGTAGTGTTACGCTATGCCCCAGCATGCCGAGTATTGAGTATTGGTTTTTGCTGCATTTTATAGATTATACACAGTTGCTGAAAAACTATGGAAAAGTAGCGAATGTGTTGGCTCCATTCTTGAAGCCATGCTTCCCTGACTCGACAGAATCCTTGAAGAAATTGCTGAAAAAAGAGAAGTTCCTGAAAGATGCAGCTTGGGTGGAAAACTTATGTGCTGATGGGAAGTTGGATAAGGCAATAGAGCGAGCAGAGAAGAATATTGAGGCTGCAGTTGCCATTGGAAAACTAGAGGAGCAATCGTATTCGTATGTTTATAAGGTGTTTAAGAAGAGTTGAAAAACAAGAATTCTAATGAATGTTCCCGAATGCGTTCCCTAAAAAGGGGAAGTTTACATCTTTAGGGAAACTAAAACCGTAATAGCCATTAATTGTCAAAACAGGTCAAAATCGATCAAAATTCCAAATTGCATCCTAATTCTCTTTCTAACCCAACCAAGGTTCCCAAAAAACATGTACTTTTGCACCTGCAAGCTTCGGCATGAGGAGGTGACAGAAAGGGATCAACTCTTGCTCTTGTCCGTTCGTTGTCCGTTTGTTGTTCGTTCGTTGTTCGTTTTAATAACGGATAAGGTTTGGATATAGAACTTGGAAAAAACGGCTATGACTTGGGCCTGTTACATGCCTTGTACGAAGCTGATAAAAAACAATATTTAATCATCAATTAAAACCTTAAGATTATGAGCAAAACAAAAAAACTAAAAGGGATTCTGTTTACTGGCAGAATGCCCAAATCAGGTGTAACGGTCTATCTCAGACAAGGTGAACTTGTTACGCGCTCTGTGCATTCAGAAGGAAAGCGCAGCAACACAAGCAAACAATTCGTCCAACGGCAACGTATGCGCCACAGCATCGCCTTGTGGAAAGCGTTGAAGCCTTGCCAGCCCCTGTTTACCAATGGGAAGACCAACTATAACGGGTTCATCACGTTGGCCAACCGCCTGCCAGTGGTGTTCGTGCCAAAGTTTTGGGACGACTGTGCCGCGCTGTTGATGCCCGACATCCCCGTGAGCGAAGGCACCTTGCTGCCCATCAAGCAACAGATAGGAATGGTTGACGGCACACCTGCACTGATGACCAACCTCAAAGCCACCGAATGGGAACGACCTGAGCGATGGATGCTCTACACCGCCGAGCAATTAGAGGGTAACACCATTCCGATGGTGCGTTTCAAAGTGCGCGAGGTGCCGTTGGAAGAATTCACCGAAGTGGACGGCCGTCTGGCCTTGGTGGACAACGAGTTCTCCAACGAGATAAAAGGCTGGGCTTTAGTGCGCAGGGACGGCGACCGTTGCTCGTCGCAAGGTATCGTCACACGTTGCACTTATTATGAGAGGTTTACCACCGAAGAAGCCATGCAAAAGGCTGCCGAGAGCTATGGCGGACTGACATAAGAACGGCTCGTTATGTGCTTATCATCATTGCAGCCAAACAAAAACCGCTGCAAGGTTTCTGGCCTTGCAGCGGTTTTTCTATCTAAATGAGAAGCGATGTGGTTATCTCACCACGACAATCTCCACTCGGTTGCCTCGAGGATTGTAGGATGAATCCATCATGGTGAATTCGTCAACATAGATCCGTTCCAGCCTATGACATTCGCTCATGTCGGGGATGACGATAGTGCCACTGTTTTTGGCCACATTCAGTTCAATCAAGCTGGTGAGTTGGGCCAAGCTGACAGGCAGATCCTGGAGCTTGTTGTCGTTAACATAGAGGTATTCCAGCGACTCCAGCTGACCAATGTTGTCGGGCAGATGACGGAGTTGGTTGCGCCCGACGGAGAGCTGCTCCAGATTCGTCAAGGCACACAGCTCATCCGGCAGTGCCTGGAGTTTGTTGTGGTCCAGTTCCAGTTCTTTCAGGTTCTTGAGCCGGCCTATCTCTGCGGGAAGGGCCGTAATCTCGTTGTTCTTGAAGGAGATATGCTCCAGTTCCGTGAGTTCACCGATAACAGCAGGGACATAGGTGAGGTTGTTGGAGCTGACCACCAACTTCTTCAAGTGCTTCAGCTGGCCGATTTCCTCAGGAAGCGAATCCAACCCGATGTGGAAAAGATACAAGGTCTCAGCATTAGGGTTGTCCTTAATCATCTGTACCAGTTGATCCGCTTTGCCGCCGTTGAAACGGATTTCTTTTTTGCCCTGTGCCTGGGCGTTGCCACCGACAAGCATAAGGACCGCGAGGATGAGGACTATAAAGGGTTTTCTCATAGTGCGTTAGATTTAAAGGTTACTTCCCGAAGCCGCCCAAAGCGGTATAAAGGTTGATGAGTGCTTGAATCATCTCATAGCGGTTCTCCACCTGCGTGAGCTGTGCCGAGAGCAACGACTCCTGAGCGGTGAGGACCTCCAGATAGGTGGTCGAGCCATGGTTCATCAACTCGGTGGTGCCGTTATAGGCCTCCTGCAGGGCTTCAACGCGGATGTCGATGTGTTCGGCCTTCTCCTCTGCCGTCTCGCAGGCTTTCTTGTATTTGTACACCTCGTTACCGGCATTGTAGAGGGTATAAGCAAACTCCAGTCTTGCCTTCTCCTGGTCGGCCTTGGCGTTGCGGAGCTGTGCCGTGAGCTGTCCGCCTTGGAAGATAGGCTGCGCCAACGAGCCTACCGCCTCTGCGATGAGACCAATCGCGTTGAAAGTGCCAGCGTAGCCAATCATACCGTCGATGCTCAACGTAGGATAGAAGGCCTGACGGGCTTGCTGTGTACCATAGTAGGCAATCTCCACATTGCGTTCAGCCATACGGACATCGGGACGGGCGTCAAGCAAGCGGACGGGCAAGCCGACATGAAGCTTTTCGGGCTTCTCAAACTCCTCGAAAGTGGCACGCTCGATGTGATGCGGCGGTTCGACAAGTAACAGGCAAAGCGATGCTTCGGTGGTGGCTATTTGGTTGCGCAAATCAACAATATTAGCACGCAAGTCCTCCAACGAGGCCTGCATCTCGTACACAGCCGGGCTGTTGTAGATACCCGCCTGATACAAAGCCTGCGTGGTCTCATACGACTCCTCATACAATTTTTCAGTCTCTTCTGAAATCTTCAGCTGACGGTCAAGCATCACCAAACTGTAGTAATAATTGGCGACATTGGCGGCCAAGTCGACTTGCACGGCCTGACGGTAATCCTCATCATAGGCAAGCTTAGCCTTGGCCGAACGGATGTTGGTTCGGGTCTGGCCAAAGATACCCAACTGCCAGCTGGCCTTCACGGGAAGCTGAACATTGTAGCTATGGGTGTTGCCTTGATAACCATAGGAGATATTGGGAGAGAACGACAAGGTAGGAGCATAGCCCCATCTGGCCGACATCACCTCGTTTTGCGCCTGCTCGATGGAGAGCTGTGCGGTGCGCACATCGGTGTTGCGGACCATAGCCGTGTCGATGAGCCGCTGAAGGATGGGGTCTTTGAACACCTCGCGCCAGCTGAGGTCGCCGATCGACAAGGTGTCTTGCGCATCAACGACATCGCCCATGATATTCTCGCGGACAGCAGCATCCGATTCATATTTCTTATAGAGGTTGCAGCCTGGCAAAAACAGCAGGCCTGCGAACAGAATGATTATATACTTTCTCATATTACTTAGTAATTCTTCAAAATTAAACTGCATATTTTAGATTCCCTTCGGGAATGGAGTTGAGCCATAGTTTAGTAAACGGCGGCATAAACAATTTGTCTATTGACAAGCACCACGAGCCGCCGTATGTAGAAAAAAGAGTATAATTCTCCATTCCCTGAAAGGGAATCTCTACACATCGATTATTTAAGCTAAACTTACTCATTTACTTCTAACTCCATTTCATCAGGATCATCCGGGGTCAAACGCTCGTGGACCTTTTGGAACACGATGTACAAGGCCGGGGTGATGAACAGGATGGCGATGATAGCCACCGTCATACCACCCACCACAGCGATGGACAGCGACTTGTTGCCCACAGCACCTGCACCCGTTCCAACAATCAGCGGGATCATTCCGATGATCATGGTCAACACAGTCATCAAGATAGGACGCAGACGGTCTTGACATGCGCCGAGGGCAGCATCATAAATCGACATGCCCTGTTTGCGTTTCTGCACGGCAAACTCAGTGATAAGGATGGCTGTCTTGGCCGCCAGACCCATCAACATGATGACACCCACCTGCACATAGACATTGACACCCACACCCATCATCGTCTCCAAGGGACGGACCGACAAGTAGGCGCCAAAGATACCAAACGGGATGGAGAACAGCACCGCGAAGGGGATGAACAACGAGTTATACAACACCGCGAGGATGAGGTAGATCAACAACACCGCGATGGCATAAATGATGACCGTGGTGTTTGAACCGGCGTTGGCAGCCTCCTCACGCGCCATACCGCCAAACTCATAGCTGTAGCCTTCGGGGAACACCTCCGCCATCACCTCATCAACGGCGGTACGCACATGCGAAGAGGTGTAGCCAGGAGCTGTAATCACGCTGATGTTGTAGCAGGTAAACAGGTTGAAACGGCGTTCCTGCGAGGTACCCAACACCGGGGTGAGGGTGACCAACTCCGACACGGGAGTCATCCCATCGCTTGCCTCAACGTAAATGTTGTTGAGCGTGCTCGACTCCATACGATATTCATTGCCGGCCTCCACAATCACATAGTAGACCTTTCCGTACTTGGTGTAGGTGCCGATATACGAACCCGCAAGGTTGGTGCCAATGGTCTCGACCACGGTCTGAGGCGAGATGCCCTTGCTCTTGCAGGCCGCCACATCAACGGTTAGCTCGTATTTCGGATAGTTGGCCGAATAGGAAGCCACTGCTATGGCCACCTCCGGACGTTCATTCAACTTCTGCGTGAACTCGTTCGCATAACTGATGAAAGTTGCGTCGTCGTCGCTCGAACTGTTCTGCAGGTTCAACTCAATCGCCGAGCCATTACCATAACCTGGGATCTGGGGCATCTGGAACGCCGTGACATCGGCCTCCGGCATATTCACCATCGACCACGCAGTGATGTCGTTCACCACATTGGCAACGCTGTAGAACTCACGCTCGCTCCAATCTTTCAGACGCACCATCAAAGTGCCATAGTTGGTGCCGGCACCACCGTTCATGATGGAGAAGCCCGTCACACCACTCATCAAGTCGACATCGTCTATCGTATTGATGTAGTCCTCGAGTTTGTGGACAGTCGCCTCCGTTTCGTTCAGATAGGTGCCAGGTGTGGTTTGCACATCAACGAAGAAGAAGCCTTGGTCTTCCTGAGGGACAAGCTCCGACTGGGCGGTCTTCATTAACCATACCATACCTAAACCGAAAATCACCACCAGTATCCATGAAAAAGCAGGGCGCTTGATGAATTTGCCTACGCCTTTGATATACTTGCCCAACAAGGCGTTGAAAGCCACATCATAGGCTTGTTTGACGTAATAACTGAGTCCCTTCCTCTCTTTTCCGTCTTCATTTTTGGGTTTGAACAAAATCGCGCAAAGTGCCGGGCAGATGGTCAATGCCGAAAGGGTGGAAAGACACACCGAACCCGACATGATGAAGCCGAACTGCTTGAAGAAGGTGCCTTGTGTGCCTCCCATGAAGGTCACGGGGATAAACACAGCGACAAACACTAAAGTGGTTGAAATAGCGGCTGACGTCACCTCATGGAGGGCCTCAGTGGTGGCATTAGCAGCGGTGTATTTGCCCGTCTCCATCTTCGTCATCACCGCCTCGACGACCACAATGGCGTCGTCAACGACGGTTCCGATGGCCAACACCAAGGCGAATAGCGTGATTAGGTTAAGCGAATAGCCCAATCCCCATACAACGGCAAAGGTGCCCACCAACGACACAATAATGGAAACCGAAGGGATCAAAGTCGCCTTGAAATCCTGCAGGAACAGATACACGATGAGGATAACGAGGATGATGGCGATGATGAGGGTTTCGACGACATTATGGATAGAGGCATAAAGGAAGTCATCGGAGGTCTCCATCTGTCTGAATTCCAAACCAGCAGGCAACGACTTGGAGATTTCCTTGATGACCTTGTCGATTTCCGCGTTGACCTGGGTGGCATTGGCACCCGGTGTCTGCTTGACGAGGAACATGGCCCCAGGATGGCCTTCCACCGACGAACGATAGGTGTACGTCTTGGTTCCAAACTCAACATCGGCAATGTCTCTCAAGCGCACAATCTCACCATCGGAGGTGGCGCGCACAATGATTTGCTCGAACTCGGTCATTTCGTCGAGTTGTCCCTTGAACTCAATGTCCATCTTGTTGACAGTGCTCTCGATACTGCCCACAGGCGACACAAGGTGCTGCTCGTTGATGGCGGTAATCACTTCGTCTTTGGTGATGCCGTAGGAAGCCATCACATCCGGCTTGATCCAGATACGCACACCGTAGGTATCGCCAAGCAGTGTGGTGCTGCCCACACCTGTGATACGGCTAATACGAGGTATGACATTGATGTCCAAGTAGTTGATGATAAACTTTTGGTCAAACCGGTCGTCGGTGCTCTCCAAAGCCTGAATTTGCAGGATGGAGTTGACGCTCTTTTGCACCGTGACACCCTGCTGGGTCACCGCGGAAGGCAACGTACCTTCGGCCTGATTCACACGGTTTTGCACATTCACGGTGGCTTGGTCGGCATCGGTGCCTTGCTTGAAATACACGTCGATTTCGGCACTACCATTGGAGAAGGCCGTCGAGGAAATATACATCATGTCCTCCACGCCGTTCACCTGTTCCTCGATAGGCATGATGACCGATTTCATGATAGACGCAACGTCAGCACCAGTGTAGGTGGCTGAGATAACGACCTGGGGAGGCGCTATGTTAGGGTATTGCTCAATTGATAACGAATTGAGTCCCACTATACCGATCAAGCAAACCAGCACTCCAACAACAAGGGCGGAGACCCAGTGCTTTACGAAATATTTTTGTTTTACGGGCTTATTCATGGTTATCTGATTTTCTGTCCGTTCGTCAACTTGCCTGCACCGTTGGCAACCACTTCGTCACCCGCGTTCAAGCCGTCAAGAATGTAATATTCCGTTCCGTCGTTTGATGAATACACTTCCTTGCAAATGATGCCTTCCACCGTCCCGTCGGCTTTGACGCGGTAGAACATCATCTGGTCCTGCAAGCGCACAGCAGCCGTCTGCGGCACGCTCAGCACACTGTCGATGGTAAGGGGAATGATGACATTGGCCGACAAGCCCGAGCGCAGCACGCCGTCAGGGTTCTTGAACGCGGCCTCGCAGCTCGCCGTACCTGTTGACGAGTTGACGATGGCATCGATGGTGATGATTTCACCATCTCCTTCGTAAATGGTGCCGTCTTTCAGTTTGAGTTTCACCTTGGGCAGTGCATCGCTGACGAGTGAGCCGTTGGGGCCTTCCATGCCATTCTTACCTGAACGCAAGTGGTATTCCTTGACGATACTCAGCAACTCGGTTTCCGTGATGGAGAAATCGGCCTTCACCGTGCTGATGTCACTCACCGTGCAGACGTAGTTGGAGCGTGTAGCCATGTCGCCAACAAAGAAATTGTGGTCGGCCACGTAGCCCGTCGACGGAGCCTTTACAGTGCAATAGCCGAGGTTGGTCCTAGCGATATTGAGTTGAGCCTGAGCCTGCGTCACCGAGGCTTTGGCCGAGTTGTAGTCGTTGAGGCTGGTGTTGAGCACATACTCGCTGATGATGTGCTTTTCATACAGTTTCTGGTTCGACTCATACTCAAGCTTTGCAGACTGCATCGCGGCTTGGGCCACGTTCAGGTCGGCTTGGGCTGACTGCACGTTGAGTTGGTACTCGGTCGGGTCAATCACGTAGAGGGTCTGGCCCTTCTGGACTATGGTGCCCGTGACGAAGTTCTTCTTCGTGATAATGCCCTCAATCAGAGGATAGACCTTGACTTCAGAGACACCACAAGTCGTTGCCGGGAACGACATGTTGTACACTTTTGTTTCCGGTTGAAGCACCTTGGTCTCGTATTTCACCTTAGGTGCCTCTTGTTGTGTCTGGGTCCCACTGCAGGAAACCAATACGCCGCAGGCCAATAGCAGCGCTGAGCAAAGAAAAAGATAAGGTTTATTCATAATACGTCATTTAGTTATTATTCGGGATTGGATTCTAAATATAACGCGGCAAAAATATGAAAAAAGTAGTAGTAATACAATAATTATCTGCGACCACCCATGGGACGTCCGCCGCCAGGACCCATGCCACCAGGACCCATGCCACCAGCAGGTCTGTTGGGAGTGGACGGTCTGGGGTTGTTGGGGATAGCGGGGTGGTTGATATTGCCAGGCGTAGCCGACGGATGAGGTGCCGGAGCGTGTTGATGTTCTGCCGAAGCAGGCTTGTTCGCGATGCGGTCGGCATAGTAGTGTTCGACGAGGGCGTGGCCTCCTCTGTAGTCTCCGAAAGCTTTTGGTGCGTTGAAGAAGAACACGTCTCTCATGTAGTGGTCATACACGGCGAATGCCCAGGCCTCATCCTCCCATCTCACGGGGCGATAGAAGTATTCGATATCCAAAAACCGTTCATACTGCCAGTCGCTCAGCACATCGCGGAGGTCGGCATTGCGGCGCTCCCAGCAGATACCGAAGAGGTCGTCGGGGTTGTTGACGCACAACAAGTAGTCGAGGTTGATTTCATAGACCGCCTCATACTGTTCGTCGGTCAGATCCAGTTCGTAAACCATCTTGTCGCTCAGGAAAAGAGCTTCGCTCTTCGCATCTCCGTAGCTTATTGCTTTGGCCGTGAGGGTCATCAGCATCATCGCTGCCAGAATCATTAGTTGTTTCATTTTTGAATCTCCTGTATTTTATTATTGTTATTGCTGTTATTATTACACCTATTTGCGGGCAACAAACAAATCATCCATTGTGACTACTTTTTGGAACCTTCCGCTATAAATGCCATTTTTCAGGCCGTAGGTGGTGACCAATGTCATCTGTGGATTCTTTCGGCGTTTTGTCTGTTCGGTGATGGCAACGATTTTATTGCGGAGTTTTTCGTCATAGTCTTTGTCGATGGCAAACTCTCCTTGCACAAATTTCATCTCGCAAACATTGACCACTCTGTCGGCCCGGTCAATGAGCATGTCAATCTGCGCTCCGGGTGTGTCATCGTCCGAAATGTACCTCCACGGATATATCTCTGTGTGAACACCTTGAATGCCCAACGCCCATTTGATTTGTTCCTGATGCGAGAAACAGACATCCTCAAATGCTTGTCCTCGCCAAGGGCTGAGCTTCGGCAAGTTCTGGTTATCCTGCCAGTAGGTTTTATTGTTAGTAGGATGCTTTAGCGCAAAAGTCAAGTAAAACAGGCAGAAAGGGTCGGTGAGTTTATAGTATTTGTTCCTTTTGGATTCCCCGAAATTGAAATATGAAGTGATGATGTCGCACTCTTCCAAGGAAAGGAGAATCTCCGAAATGTTTCCTCCGTCGGTAATTCCAAGTTCCTTGCAGATTTGGGAGCGCAACACACCGTAGCGGTATTTGCTGACACATTCGACAATCCTCTTAAATTTGTCGTTATCGGCAAACATGGACTGGAATAGACGCTCGTATTCTTTTTCCAACTTGTTGCCTCGACTGAAGAAAACAGCATCCACATTCTGAGCCAGCGACTTCCCTTTCTCGAACAAAGAGAGATAATATGGCACTCCCCCGACAATCATGTAGGACTGCACAATATCATATCGGTCCATCAAGATGCCACGCCTCTGGAAGTAGGTTTCTGTTTCGGAAAGCGTGAAGGGATGAATATGAATGTCGCGGGATGTCCTGTCATACAATCCCCCGTTGTTGTTTATCAATTTGTCCAACATCCATGTTGTGGCGCTTCCTGCGGCAATCAACAACAGTTTGTGACGACCAGAGGCATATCGGTTCCAGAAGTGCTCCAAGGCACTCATAAAGCCAGCCCGTGGCGTGTCCAACCACGGCAGTTCGTCAATAAACAGCACAAGCCTTTCCTCGGCACGGTGTTGTTGTATAAGCCGCCAAAGTCTTTCAAAAGCATCAAACCAGTCTTTGATGGGAGTATTGTCTTGATACCCATACAGTTTCAACGTCTTGCCAAACTCGTCCAATTGGATCCTGTAAAGCAATTCCGGCTGTCGGTCTTTCAGTTCACGGGGAGATATGGCCGTATGGAAAAAAGTGAACTCATCGTTGAAATACTCTCTGACGAGAAAGGTCTTGCCGACACGCCGCCTGCCATACACGGCGACAAATTGAGGAAGTTCCTCCTCCATCAGGGTATCCAACAAATGGATTTCCGTTTCTCTTGCAACAATTGATGTTCTCATAAGCCAAATAAAATTATTTGGCAGCAAAGGTATAAAAAATACGTTTCGCTGCCAAATAATTTTTTTTCCATTATCTCACCACAATCTTCTGTGTCCTGACGCTATCGCCGTCAATCAGGCGCAAGACATACACGCCAGGCGCCATCCCGCTTGTAGAGACGCGATTTATCGCGTCTCCCTCGCGCGAAACGATGACGCGCCCCATCATATCCACAATCTGCAACACAGCACCCGCGCTGGCGTTAGTGATGACGATGTTGCCGTTGCTGATGAAGGCAAATGTCCCTTCGGTCGCTGAGCTTGTCGAAGCGCCGAAGACCAGTTTGAATCTGCTTTCATAGTCCGTCGTTTTGGCTTGGAAGGTGTAGCTGGCTGGACCCTGAGCCTGTCGAAGGGCCAGCAAGTCCACATCCGCACCAGTCATATTATCAATAAGGTGCAGATAACCCATCTCCACGCCTTGGGGATTGACTGAAAGGGTATAGGTGCCGTTCTCCTTGGCTTTGAAATTAATGGGTATCTCGTTTGTAGAGACATGGCGCGCCGCGTCTCTACCATTGCCCACGCTGACGATAGCATATTCCTCGCCGCCTTGCGGGATGTAGATGTTGGCGTTCTGCGTGCCGAAGTAGAATTTGCCCAGCTGTGAGCCTTCGTTGAAACTCACGATGGCGTTATCAAGCATGGCCCCGCGTCCCATAGTCTTGCGTCCCGCGTCCACCTGGCTTAACGTGATTCGCAGGCTGCCTTGGTTGTTGTTGGCTTCCTCCAGTTCGGGTTCGGTGGTGCTGAAGGTGACGGTTTCACTATCGCTTTCGGCATGCACGATGATGCCGGTGCAGGCAGGAATGTCTATCGGAGTATAATCATTATAAGTGTCGATGGCCACAATGGCGGAGCCGTCGTCGTTCATCTGGTAGAACGGCCTGTTGACGTAGGCCACATCGGTGAACGGGTTGCCCACCAGGTTCCAGCCTGGGCTGAGGGTGACCGTCTTTGTGGTTCCTTCGTTGAACGTACCTACGAAGACCAACTCCGTTCTTTGTTTTCTGGCGTAGAGGTAGCCTTGGCCGTTCACCAAAACGTTAAAGGGGTTGGTGGCATCCTCATAGTGCTGGTGGTAGTTCTCCCACATGGTGTTGCTCGGATTGAGGCGATAGAGGTCGTAATTGTATAATCCAGTAGTGGAATTATAAGTTCCTACCAGGCCTGAAACCGCCGAGGGCGCGATGTCGCTTGCCAAGGGCGAAGCGATGAAGGCCCATTTGTCGTTGCTGCTGCCGTAGCCATCAACGATGCGGGTGACGGCGGGCGTCAGGGTGGCGGCGGTGATGCTGACGTTGGCGGTGCCCATGGTGATGGTGTAACTGCCGTCGCTGTTAGGGCTCAGCACATCGCCGTTGGCTTGGATGTCGGAAACTAAATATCCACGGGCTTGGGGCGTGAAGGTGACTTGCTGTCCGTTGCCACTGTAGAGCACACCGTCGTAGTACAGGCCGAAGCCATAGACCCTAATGCCATTGTCGTAGGTGGTGGTGGCCTCGCCGAAGTCGAGTGTCAGGCCGTTGGTGCCGGTAGTGACGGTGTAGCCCGCTTCGGCCTCGCCACTCTTGTCCATGGAACCCAAATTTGAATTGTCACTGAGTACATAGCCGCGGGGACCACCGCTCCAAGGCACGTAGTAATTGGAGGCTGTCGTCTTGGCATCGGATTTTCTTCCGATAATTGCACCGACAAATTGATCGCCCGTATGACCCGTTACGTTGTTGCCGAGGTAGAGACAGTGCTCCAAATCACCCGTGCTTGGTCCATAGTGGTTTCCGACAACGCCGCCTACGCGAGCCTTGCCGTTGACGTTCGCCGCACTGGTGCAGCCATAAATAATGCCATAACTGCTGCCAGCAATACCGCCGAAGTTTTCGCTCACGCTATCGCCATTGTCTTGGATGGTGACGCTACTGGTAACGTGGCAGTTCTCTATCGTACCCCCCCGGTTCAGGCCAACGATGCCGCCGACGTAGCCTTTAGCGGTAATGGTGCTGTTGGTAAGTGTTAGGTTCTTGACCGTAGCATTGGCGCGCAAGTCGCCGAAAACACCCACGTCTTCCTTATCGGACGTTAAGTTGATGCCGCTGATACTGAAACCCTGACCGTCAAAGTTGCCGCGGAAGTTGCGGCCGTTCGTTCCGATAGCCGTATAGTTGTTCTCTGTGCCGTCATACTCAATGTCGTTGGTCATAATGAAGTATTTGCCCTCATAGCCGTGGCCTTTGTTCACCACGGTGGACATATTGGTGAGGTCGGCAATGGAGGAGACGATGTAGGGGTTGGTCTCTGTGCCGCTGCCTTGGCCTGCCCAGAGGTTCTTGTAGCGTGCCTTGTAGTAACGGTTTTCATGCACATTGAAGCCATCATCTGTGAGATTACCGATTTCACTCTCCTGCAATTCTATCGACTCGCTTGACTCTGGTGCACTGTTTATTCTTATCCAGCCAACAAAAGACATATCGTTGGGTGCGTCGGAACAGCTGGAGAAAGAGAAATAGGTGCCGTCTCTCTTAATATAATGTGTACCCTCGTCGTAGCCGCTACCGTCCTCCTTGGATTTGTAGAGATAGATGCTGTAACCCGTCGCCTCGTGATTGCAGACGGTGCAAAAGGTGTTCGACGTATTGGTGCCGTAGATATGGTCATCGTCGTAGCCATTGCAGTAGGTGCAGTTGAGATGGTGTTTGTCATCATCCTTATCAACGAAGCTCGCTCCCGCATGATCACATTCCGAAACAATGACATAACCGCTTTGGGACCTGCAGGCACTCTCACGGTCGCTTGAGGCAGCAGTTGTGCCGTCGCTCGATTTGTACACCTTCATGTTGTCGCCGAGGATTATGGTGCCGTAACATTCTGTCGGATTGTCATCATAGGCAACACCTATGCACTCTCCATTCCCTCTAGAAGGAGCATGTGCCTTGACGGTGCCGCCATAAATTTGGATATTGGTATGACAATCACCTTCGTCGACTCCTCCGGTGGCGCCGATAGAGGCACCAGCGGAATACGATTGCGTCTCCACATAACCGCCATAGATCTTGATGGTACCCCCATCCCCGTCGGAACCTGCGCCAATGGCTGCACATTCAGATTGTCTGGTCTCGGCATAGACATTTCCTCCATAGATGACAATCTGGCTATAATTGTGACTGGGTACAAGAATATCTTTAGCACCACCTTTCATACCTTCATCACTAGTATTATTCCTGCCGCCTCCGCCGATGGCGGCTCCTGCTCCGGAATAGGCCTTGACGGTGCCGCCGTGGATATAGACGGGGTACTCCATTTGAGCGGCACATCCTGCGCCGATGCCGGCACCGCTGACCTCCATGTCACCCGCGTCAGCAGTGACCGTACCGCCGTAAATCCTGATGGTGCCGTTTGATTTTGAGTATCCGCCTCCGATGCCCGCGCCGTATTCGCTGCAAGAGGCATTGACCGTGCCACCATAGATATACACGGGGCCACCGCTTCCCTCATCTCCTCCGCCGATGCCCGCAGCGTACTGGCCGCCTTTGGCGGTGACGTTGCCGCCGTAGATATAGACGGCAGCCTCCTGGTTGCCACCGCCTTTGTCATTCTCGCCGCCGCCGATGCCGGCTCCGCAGTTGCCGCCCGTAGCGGTGACAGTGCCGCCATAGATATAGACAGTGTTGCCCATGCTACCCCCCTGGCCGCCGCCGATGCCCGCGCCGCACTGGCCGCCTGTAGCATTGACGGTGCCGCCATAAATCTTGATGGTGCCGTTGCCACAGTCCTCGCCGCCACCGATGCCCGCGCCGTACCTTTTGCTCTTAGCAGTAATGGTGCCGCCATAGATGGTGACGGGCGTTGCGACCTCGTTCTGCTGACCTGCGCCGATGCCTGCGCCGCTGTTCTTGCCGTAGGCGTCGATGATGCCGCCCCAGATGGTCACGCCGCGCATACCGCTCTTGTGGTTGCCGCCACCGATACCAGCGGCATTGTTGTGGTTGGCGTGGGCCCAGATGTTGCCGCCGTGGATGACAAGATAGCCGCCCACTTCGTCCCTGTTGCCACCGAGGGCAGCGTCGTCACCATTGCCGTTGTGAACATCGCCGCCGTGGCATTCGACGGAACCCATGCCATCGCCGTCGCTCTGCGCATAGATGGTCAGCGTGCAGCCGTCCTTAATCTGGATGCCCTGAACACAATACAGCTCCGTGCCGTCCATGACTACGATGTTGACGTTGCCGTTTATCACGATGCGGGACATGTAGACGCAGTTGCTGGCGACCACATACCAGCCGCCAGAGAGCGAAGGGTACTCGCCGGAGTTGTTAGCGAGCGTGGTGTAGGAGCCGTCAGCGAGGGTTCTGGTCGTTTGCACCACGTGGCCGCCGGTGTTGCTGCCTGTCCAGCTGCACTCAATGTAGTTTACGTCTTGTGCCCAAGCCGTCTGCGTGAGGGCTATCAGGGCGAGGAGGATTAGCGATAGTTTCTTCATATTTTTATTTCGTTGATTTGTCTATGCAGGGACTCACATCGCCTGCTCACTGATGTATCGCCCCTACGGGGCTGGGAGCAGCCATGTCATCCCAACGCTGGCTTGTGCGGTAGCTTGGGATCTATGGCTGCGTTTGAAGGTTATTTGTTGGGGATTCCTTGGCTTCGTTGATTTCCTTTTGCAGTTGCATCACCTCTTCCTTCCTCGATTCGCGCTGCAGTATTTCCTTCTCCATCGTTTCAGGCTCCTTGTCCAGCTTTTCCTGGCGGAATTGTTCCAAATCCTCGTCGCTGAGTTTCATAATCCTCATGCTTTCGGCGTACTGCTGCTCCATACCTGTCACCATGTCAATGCTTACCAGGGCGTACTTCGCGAAGTCGACAGCGAGGAAGTCGCTGGCGTAGGAATCGGAATACTGGAAGCTCTTGAAAGCGGTAACGGCACTTGATCCGGTAATGTCGGCGTGAATCGAGTCGCAGATATTCGTCTTGTAAATCTGCCGGAACAGATAGAATTCCGACACGAGCTGGGTGAACTTTATGCTGCCCACCGTGTTGATACTTTCGATGCTTGACGAGAAGATTTTCTCCGTCGATACGGCGTACCTGGGTTTCGGAATCAGTTCAGCCACCCGCTGCCTTTCCGAGGCAAAGAGGGTGCTGTCGTCGGCCACCTGCCGCTGAAGCTCCATCAGCTCGAGGATATTGGCGTCCGACTGCTCTACCGACTCCAATGAGGAGCGCATGTCGAACATCACCATCATCACAATCTCGAATTTCTCTTTCTGTTTCTTTTTGTATTCGAAAATGGCTGACGTGCCGAATGTGAGGCCGATGGACAGGAGGTTGGCCATCAACACCTGCAAAAATCGTTTCCAAGAATACTTTTTAGGTTCTTCTTCCAGGCTTTTTGGGGAGACAAGCTTGTATCTCATGTCGGTTTATCATTATTGAATCGCCACACCGTGCAGATAGGCCGGGCCTCTTCTTTTACTGTTCAATCTGACACGAGCCGCACCCCAAAGCCATACGAACGGTGATAGTGGTCGTTTGAGTACACGCACTCCGGGCCGAAGAACATCATGTCAGCTTTCAATTCATTATAAATATAATTAACATAATTGCCGTTCTCTCCATACATAATTCCGTAGGAAGAATTCTGCCAGTAGCCGCCGATCTGTGGATAGATAACCGAGAGGGTTCCATTTGCATCCACATCACGGACGCCTGTGGCGGGAAGGAAGGCACATCCCATAGCCTCCATCTGTGTCCACTGGGCCAGCGTAATATTGTTGTCATTATAATTCAGGTTCAAGGTGTCGCGAGGGTTCTCGTTGATATGCTGCAGCGCGGGAATACCTGCTGGATGTGTGTACACGTCGGGGAAGATGAACAATCCGTTGATGGTTTTGTTGTGATAGCTGTCTTGGATTTGGCCTATGGCAAAACGGGCATTGGCCACTCCGCATACCGTGCTTGATGCGCGGTGATCATAAATGCTGTCTCCTCCCGCTGTTGCGTTTTCCGGGAAATTTGACTTCCTTTGCATGAAACCCAACATATAAGTAAACCGCGTGAACTCAGGTAATGACCATGACCTGCCGTAAATATTGCCTACCGCATTGCCCCAGTCGCTTTTAAGTTTTTCTTTATGAGTATTGCCATAATCTTCCCTGGTATAATCATTCACGATGCCGTAGGTTTGCATTTCACTTCCGGCATTTGCGCCGACCCAACAGAAAAGGTCAATCGTGCCGTTTGCGTTTGTATGTCCACCTTTGTTGGTGATTGCTTCATTGATTCCGCCATCTTTACCGAGAACGTCATACTGGTTCTCCGCAAAAGCGTAGGTCCACGACGCTCCATTGTTGGTCGTTGTGGCCTGTAGGTTGCCCGGGGCAAAGAACACCTTCGTACCGTTTTTTTTGATTGTGAAGCCACTGAGTGCGTTTTCAAGATTCACATCAATGCCGTCTGCCAGATAATCGTTGTTCGCCAATGCTGGGAAAGGCCCGTACACGCCGTTGTAGCGCAGGTCGCACGAATAAGCGAGGTTGGTTGGTGCGCCTTCCGTGGAAGGCAGAAGGATGGCCCAACGCTCGCCCGACCCTCCGGGGAGACGGACAGCACCTTTTTCCTGCATGTTGTTGAAAGCGCCCACCGAGCCTGATGCAAAAGTGACTTCTACCCTGTCGTTCACACCGGTGATGATGGTCGGGACGTCAGAGTTACAATCTGAGGTCACGTTGAACTTCACCAAGGCGCACTTGTTCTCAAGGGTGGCGGTGTATATGGCATTTCCACTGTAAGGCTCGTTTGAGAGGCCAGCGGAAATGACGGGGAGGCTCTTGGTTTGGTTGTAGATGTTCACCGTAAGGGTGCTTGTGGTTCCTGCCGTAAGGGTCTCTTCAGGGGTTTTGTTGCCCATGAAGTAGAAGGCGAGTTTTTTGGTTCCGTCTCCCTCGCCCGTCGTGATGTTTCCTGTGAAGTCTTGACCGTTGTAGGTCAGTGTTCCCACATACTTGCCGTCGTAGGCGGCATAAATCACGTCGCCCGTACTGAATCTGACAGCGCCAGTGTTGGGATTCACTGAAATCCTGGTGTTGCTGTCGTTGCTGCTGCCGTCAACCCTCAGGGTGATGGCTCTTGTGCCGCCCGGATAGGTGTTGTCTTTCTTGCATTGTGCCATGCCTAATACCAATGCGATGGCCATGATTGCTAATGTAAGTTTTCTCATTTTTCTAGGGTTTTTTGTTTATTATTATTATTTGTTCTCTGTTTCTTGTAAAAAGCGTAGCCTGCTCCGGCAATGAGCAGGATGGTGAGGCCGCTTCCTGTCGGCGTGTTTTCCTCACCGAAGTATTGGTTGTTGAATGAGTTGGAGAAGTTAATATCGATGGCTCCAAACGTCTGGTTGCCAAACAAACCGCCATCCGACGAAAGAGCACCAAAAGTTTGGTTGCCCAGCGCAATGTCGTCCCATGCCCACACGCCAAAACTTTGGTTGCCGAACCTGACTTGATTCGACACGCCAAACGACTGGTTGCCGATCGAGCTACCACCCAATGCGTCTCCAAACGACTGGTTGCCAATCGAGCTACCACTCGAAGCATCTCCAAACGACTGGTTGCCGATCGGATTACCACTCGAAGCACCTCCAAACGACTCGTTGTCGAAGTCGTGTTGCGCACTCAGCGGCACGGGAAACAATAGGGCTGCCCCCAATGCAAGTGCCAACGCGAAGGTCTTGATTGATTTACTTTTTTTATTCATTGATTACGTGATTTCGTTTTGCGGGCGCAAAAATATAAAACGCACGTGTACACGCGTGAGCATAGACAAATGACCAAGTGGAAAATTTGTCATTTTGCTGATTTTCTGCGAAAAACAAAATCAAGCAAGACTGTTTTCAGACAGAAAACAGACAAATTACAAAGCGTTGGCCTGCCGATAGGCGGTGGGAGTCATGCCGAATTTGGCACGAAAACTGGTGGCAAAGGTATCGGCACGCAAGAAGCCGCTGCTGCGGGAAATATCCTCAACGGAAAGCTCGGGCTGCTCGTTCATCAGGCGGACGGCATAGTCTAAGCGAAGCTCGCGGACAAAGGTGGAGAGCCTCTTGTAGTCGCTAGCCTGTGCGAACGCCGCCCCGATGCGCTCCTTCGACAAGCCCGTGCGGTTGATGAGCGTTTGTCGCTCGAAGTTCGGGTCGAGAAACAGCTGCTCGCGCTCTATGAGATCGCTGAGATAGTCGAAAAGCTCGGCGTCGGTGAGCGTTGAAAGTTGAGTGTTTAGAGTTGAGTGTTTAGAGTCAGTAGAAAGTTGAGCGTTGAAAGTTGAAAGTTGAGCATTGTGGGTTGAGAGCTCCTTGTACTTTTCCTTGTATTTCACCGCTTCGGTGATTTGCTGGGCGAGGATGCGGTTGCGCCGGCGTGTCTTGCGCAGCTGGATGACGGCATAGACGGCAAACACCAATATCAGCAAACCGATGACAGCAATCATGGTGCGCGACTGTTGGGTGTGTCGGGTGACTTCGCGCTGAAGCTCAATCTCATGCTGCTGCTCCATCACACGCTGACGTGCTTTCTCCTCGGCGCGGACGGCCTCCATCTTGTCGTCTTCCCCCAACAGGCTGTAGGTGCCGGCGATGTGCTGGCGACCAGAGAAAGTCTTGGCATAATCGCCTTGCAAGAAGAGGTCGAGATAATAGCGGGCTGTCGTGTTGTCGCCCATATTGGCATAGGCATTCGCCATGTTGGAGTAGTTCTGCGAGCGGTAAAAGTCGATGTAGCCGGCACGGAGATGCTCGGGCGGCTCGCGGTAGGTTCCGTCGTGGAACTCGTCGGGATTTTGCTCGAAATCGTCAAGGAGGTCGATGATAGCCTGCCCCACATCTGGAATCTCGTCGTAGCGGCCACAATTATTCAGCACCGTAATCTTGCGCCTCAAGGCAATGAGGGAGGCATCCATCTCGTTGAATTTGCGTTTGCCGTTGAGTTGGCTGATGACGGTGTCTATCTTCGCCAGGCCCTCGTCAACATTGCCCATTTCAGCGAACATCAGACCTATCTCCGCCTCGTTGCGCAGGGCTTCCGTCTCGTCGCCGTTTTCGCGGCAAAGCTCGATAAGCTGGGTGCACCAATGTATCGTCTTCTTGTAGTCGTTGTACTGGCGGCAAGCATTTATGAGCATTTCGAGCACGTCCTGCTTCAGCGCCGAGTCCTCATTGACCGCGTCGAGCGTCATTAGCCTTTCACCGATGAGGATGGCCGAGTCGAGCTGTGCGCCCTCCAGGGTCTGCGCATAAATCTTGGCGCGGAGGAAGTCGCAGCGGTAGTCGGGCAGGATACCGTTTGTTTTGAGCGAGTCAATCATCATCATCGCGCTGTCGGGCTCGCCGATGGCCTTCTCCAAGACACGTGCGTTCAACTCCTTTATCTCATCGTGCCTCAGGTCTGGCTTCGGCGTTTCCTCTCGGCAGCCCGCCAAAGCCAGCAGGGTTATTATTAATAAGGTGATATGCTTGATGGGTTTCATTTTTGGGGTTTTCAAAGTGGCTTTTAACTTTCTTTTTTATCCTCGCTTATCTCCGCTTTCGGATCTTCTTCCTCCTCTTTCATGCGTCGGTTCAATGTAAGAGTTTTAATTGTTATACAAATACAAAGTTGCAAAGATACACAATTTCTTCAAACCCTCCTTATTATTATTGCCATCGTATCGGATAACGACTTGCAGCCTGCACTGCAAATCGTGGTTTTGTTGTACTTTTGGCACCATAAGTGTAATATGCTGCTATTAATAAAGTAGACACGGGAGGGTGGAAAAATTAGCGGAAGTGCTATCTTTGTGGGCTGAAAGAAGTTCCTCCTGTAGGGAGGGCGTAGCCCGACTGGAAGGAGGAACTTCTTTCGAAC
>Ga0310690_10000728_pt1 | contig 65766 bp, 40 predicted proteins | sample AusTroGonzalo_MG_2_FD_207661 | JGI IMG/M metagenome (GOLD analysis project Ga0310690, IMG submission 207661) | Bovine rumen microbial communities from tropical cattle in Woodstock, Queensland, Australia - Gonzalo_04 (v2) (version 2) | ecosystem: Host-associated > Mammals > Digestive system >... | reverse complement strand
AAAATGCCGGAGGTGCTAACGTCACTATCAATGGCGGCATCGTGAAAGCGTACGCTGGAGAAAATGGTGCCGGTATAGGTACCGGTTATGATCACGGTGATATTCGTTATAACGGTAAACTGACCGTGAACGGCGGCGAGGTATATGCCTACGGCGGTGATGACGCAGCCGGCATTGGCGGCGGTTATGACGCCAGCGGTTCGGAAGTGATCATCAACGGCGGTTATGTCTATGCCAAGGGCAACGGTAACGGTGCCGGTATAGGTAGCGGTTGTGAAAGTATTTTTAAAGGTGGTTTACAAGGCGGTACGATCACCGTGAACGGCGGTGAGGTGTATGCCTACGGTGGTACGGATGCTGCGGGTATAGGCGGCGGCGAAGATGCTGACGGCGGTAAGGTGACCATCACCGGCGGTTATGTGCTGGCACAAGGCAACGACTGGGGTGCCGGTATCGGTGGCGGTCAGGACGGTGATGGCGGTAACGTGACCATCACCGGCGGTACGGTGGTAGCCAAAGCCGGTCGCAACGAAACGGAGTGCCGCGCTATCGGCCCGGGTGAAGGATGCGATGTGTATGGTTCGCTATCCCTCGGAGATGACTTGATGGTGACCTCCGAACGTAAAGCCACCGCTTCGGAGCGTAAGAATATGTGCTGGTATCGTACGCAGGTCCGCGTGGAGCCTTGTGACCACGAAGGCGCAACCTACACCGTAGATGGCACCACAGCCAGCGACCACCATATCAGTCATTGCAGCTACTGCCTGCACTCCGATACAGCACTGCATACGTTCGACGGTCACGGTAAATGCACCGTCTGCGGCGTACAAGGCGAGGTGAAAGCAGTGATCATGTGGCTGCCTAAGGCACCCTATGACGGTAAGACCTATGGTCCGAGTTCTACCCATTCGGTAGTACCGAACACGCACTATCTCTTACCTCTGCCGTCTGTCCAGGTGCCGGGCTACAGGTTCATCGGCTGGGAAGCGACCATAGAGCCTTCGGGTGTCACTTACGAGTCGCCGTACACCACGGCTGCTCAGACGCTTTATCCGGCAGGCAGCCGCTACACGGTAACCGATGGTATAGCTTTTGTGGCGCGGTACAAAGTGTCGGATATCACCCTGTATGACAATGCTCCCAACAGCGAAACATTGGCTGAGTTCAACGACCAGACGGTCAATAGCGCAACGCTCTCAGGACGTACACTGACGAAGGACAATACCTGGCAGACTATTGTGTTGCCATTTGCACTGAGTGAGGATAAGTTGGCGAATAGCCCGCTCAAGGATTGTCAGCTTATGGAACTCGACCTCGACGGTGAGTATGAGGGGAACAAGACAGGCTATGACCTGACAAGCAATACGCTCTACCTCTACTTCAAGGATGCAACCGAGATCGAGGCAGGTAAGCCGTATGTGGTTCGCTGGGCAAGCGGTACGGCTATTGTTGATCCGGTCTTCAGCAATGTGACAATCACCAATCAGTCGGCATCTGTATATGCGCCGCACTGCATCTTCGTGAGCCTGTACGATCCGAAGAGTTTCAAGGCAGACGAAGGGAATGTGGTGTACCTCGGAGCAGATAATACGTTCAGCCAACCGGACGGTATCGAGGCTGTGAACATCGGAGCTTTCCGCGCGTACTTCCGACTGACGAAGTTCTACGCGCTGCAGGCTGCGGCTACCCCGCTCACTATCAAGACGAACCTTGCAGACGCCGTTGTGCCGACGGATGTGGAGAGCATTCAGCAGTCAGCAATCAGCATTCAGAAGTTCATGCGTGACGGACTGCTGTTCATCGAGCGGGACGGTAAGACTTATAATGTAAATGGTCAAAACATTATCTTAAAATGAAAAGAATAGTTGCAATCTTTTTAGCCGCCCTGCTGTGCGGTTGGACATACTCGGCGCGTGCCGAGAAGTTGAATGAGAGTTTTGAGGGCGGAGTGCTTCCTGACGGATGGCAAGTGGTCAATACTGCAGGAAACGTGAAGTATTGGGAGGTCAAAGAGAAAAAATCCGACGCCCACAGCGGTACGTTCTGCGCCGTGGCTCCGGATGCCTCATCGGACATGACGAACGAGACCTACCTGATCACGCCGCGTCTGGCGCCGGAAAACAGAGATAGTTTGACCTTCTGGATGCGTACCCGTTATACATATACAGGCCAGACGATCATTCGGGTAGAGGTATCTACGACCGATGCCGATCCCGCTTCGTTCACTACGCTGGCTACGTATAAGTCTTTTAGCGGCAGTGAAGGTGTTATCTATTTCGATCATAACTGGAAACAGTTCAAGATCGGCCTGGCCGACTACAAGGATGAATATGTCTATCTGGCCTTCCACTCGATCGACGAGGGCAAGAACAGCGTCTATCTGGACGATGTAAGCGGCGTGACGCTCAAGACCGCATGCCCTGCTCCGATGATGCCGCAGGTAACGGCTACGACGCCGACCACCACGAGCCTCAAATGGACTCCCGGTCATCGCGAGAAAAACTGGTACCTGCGCTACAAGAAATCCTCCGAATCGGAGTGGGGTGAAGCGATGCATATCACCGGTACACCTGCTTGCACGATCAACACGGTGCCCGGCACGAACTACGACGTGCGCGTAGTGGCTGACTGCGAGGATGATATGTACAGCAACTTTGCGGAGAATACCGTAAGCAGTTATTGCGAACCGATCAACGAGCTGCCTTGGCAGTCCGAATGGACAGGTATTGTGGGCTACCTGCCTACCTGCTACAAAGAATGGCATTATTCCACGGGCTATAACGCTCCGCATGTAGATGAGAGTGGTGCTATCAAGTTCCGCGGCAACAACGTGAAAGCGATTGTTGAGCGGAGCCAGCGTAGTCTGCTTATCCTGCCGCAGGGCACCCAGGATATTCGCACGTTGGCTGTATCGTTAGAGTATAAGACCCAAGGTGTGGGTAAAGACTATCCTACGTTCCGTATCGGTTATATCGAGGCGGGTGACATCAATTCGAAGGATGTGGAGAAGTTCCATTCGCTGGATACCCTGCCCTGGTCGACAGAGTACACCCGCAGCGTGCCGTATACGCTCTCCGCAGCTCCGGAAGGCGCGTATGTCGCTATTTGTTACAATAATCCCATCGATGGTCCGGGTCATTATTACGACGGCTATATCCGTTCGATCCTGATCGAGGATGCCAACCATTGCATCAAGCCTCAGACGCCGGTCGTTTCGGCCATCACGGGTACTACGGCACATGTGGAGTGGCCATCACACGAAGGGGTGGTGTACTATCAGTATTGCCTCGTTCCCGCCGGTCAGCCGGCAGACTGGAGCGGTGAAAAACTGACCACCGATAACTTCGTTAACCTGAGCGGTCTGACCGATAAGACGAGTTACGACTTCTACGTACGTTGCAACTGCGGCGGTGAGGCGTCGGATGCCTGCTCGTTCACCACGGCGTACGGCATTCCGGCACCGGCTATCACAGAGCTGCTGGATGTTCAGGTGAGTGTGGCTTGGCCGTCCACCACGGCGCAGCAGTATCAGTATATCGCTGTGGCGAAGGATGCGCAGCCCGACTGGTCAAAGGCGACGGCTACCACAGAGTTGTCAGCAACCTTGACCGGTCTGCATGCACGCACCGCATATGACCTGTATGTGCGTGCCATCTATGCCGAGACGAACACTACCTCTGCCGCGCTCAGCTTCACCACCGAGGCCTATCAACCGCAGAAGTTGGTGCTGACCGATCTGACCGATCAATCCGTTTCCTTCGCATGGGAAAAAGCAGGTGCCGCTAACGGCTATCAGTACCTTGTTGTGAACAAAGACGAAACACCCGACTGGACGAAAGCTACGATGCTCGGCAAAGACGTACTGAGTTTGACCCAAAAGGATTTGGGCGCCAATATGCCGTACTCGCTGTTTATCCGTTCGTACTACGAAGACGGCATCTATAGCGACCCTGTCCAATTGGATTTCACCACGCTCTGCGGTCCGTACACGATACCGTACACCCAGAATTTCGGAGCAAGCTCTACTGCTCCGACGCTGCCAACCTGTTGGGTGATCAACAACTGGAACAGCGACGGCAATGCGGGAAACTGGTACGTGTATAAAGACGATGGCGCGAAGTCCGGCTATTCGTTGCGCTACAATGCCAACTGGGCGCGTGCTACCGGTTATGCCGTGATGCCGGAGATCATCGTCAGCGACAGCGCTACGCTTAAGTTCTATATCAAAAATAGAAGTTCCAATTATGAGGATTATTATCGTGCCCGGGGACGAGTGCACGTATCCAACAGAAAGGATACTTCTACCCTGAATTGGGATCTCTATAACGATTATACCCAATTATCGATGGATCTGTCCGAATATATCGGTGACACTGTGACGATCGCTTTCGAGGCGGATGTCGTACAGGATCCATGGGAAGGTAAGACCGTTTACCTCTGGCTCGATGATGTCACCGTGCGATATATCCCGGTAGCCAAGCCGGCTAACCTCACAGCCTTGGCAACGGAGGACGGAGCACTCGTCACATGGGAGAGCGCGCAAGGCGTATCGTGGAAGTACCGCTATCGTGAAAAGGATAGTGGGGATGATTGGGTCAACGGTACAATCGATTCCAAGATCCTCAAACTGACCGGACTGGAAGAGCAACGCACCTACGAGATACAGGTGATGACCTATTGCTCGCAGTACCGCGAGAGCGACTGGACGGAATCGGTGACATTCATGCCGAAGGCTTGTCCTGGCGTGATCTCCACGAAACAGTCCGACGGCACGTATAACTCCGTGACCGTAAGTTGGAAGCTGAGTTATGACTATACTGCCGATCTGCGCTACAAGGTCGGCGACGAGCAGGACTGGACTGTATTTGCGAACCTGACAGACACCTTCAAGGTCTTCGACGACCTGACGACATACACGACCTACAACTTCCAAGTCAAGGCCTCATGTGCCGATGAGCTGGCGTGGGTGAGCGCCGGTTCCTACACGCCGTCGTACAATGCGCCGACGGATGTGCAAGTATGGAGCAACACCAACGACACCCGAGCGCTGTTCAGATGGAAAGCACCATCTACAGGAACATCCACGATGTCCGGCTACGAGATGGCAGCTGTTCGCTGGTCGTATCCAGCCACCGACGTCGACTGGAGCAACCCGACGGTGTTTGCAGCGGATACGCTGGAAGGCTGGCTGGAAGGCTTGGAACCTGAGGTGACCTATTACGTCTATCTGCGTGCCGCCTATAAGGACGGCGGCAAGAGTCCGGCTATCAAGACCGATATGCGAACGCAAGCCGCGTGGCCTGAGAACCTCACGGTGGATACCGTGACCTACACCACAGCCACCTTCACGTGGCAGTCATCCTACAATGACCACCGCTACGAATATACCATATCGAGCGGCCAAGCTCGTGCCGATTGGAGTAATCCGATTTTGCTGGCTGACCAGCAGCGTACGGTAACGGTAACCGGGCTGAACAAGGGCGCAGACTACACGTTCTATGTCCGCTCGCACTACGACAACGGTGCGGTAAGTTTTCATGATGAGAAAGCCTATTTCATGACCTGGCCGGAGGATATTCCGGAAACTGCTATTCCTTGGACGGAAGGCTTCGAGGATCACGAGGTAGGAATTATGCCCGCCGGTTGGTCAAGTCTTAATCTGAACTGGGATGATTTTGACGGCAAAGGCGAAGTGACTAACGCGTCGAAGTACGTGCATACGGGCGAAAAATCACTGCATATCACAGGCAGAAGCGGCAGGATGTGTTATGCTATCTTCCCGACCTTTGCTACGTCGTTTGATACGCTGCAGATCTCGTTCTCGCACGTGGAAGAAAATGCCAACCGCAGTGCCGTGCTCACGCTGGGATATATGACCAATACCGCCGTTGATAGCACCTTCGTGCCCCTGTACGAATGCACGCGCTCCAAAGAGTGGCAGACTGAGAAATATATTTGGCTGAATGTTATCCCGAAAGATACCCCGGCACGTCTGGCGTTCCGTTTTGGCTATTCTGCCGGTTATGAAACAGGTATTGATGATATCACCATCGAATATATCGACCACTGCAAGAAACCTATCAACGTGGCAGTCAAGGAGATCCTGCCCGACGGCGCTACGATCAGCTGGGAGAGTATGGAGGGTGACCAGGATTTCGAGTACGCATGTGTAGAGAAAGATGCGGAGGTGACCGAGTGGACACGAGTGCTCGCCTATGAAGCAACGGTTCACGGCAAGACCTTGGGCAAGGAGTACGACTTCTATGTGCGCACATGGTGCTCGAAGGAGCTGCAGAGCAAGATTGCCAAGATAAGCTTCGTACCGGCAGTCCTGACACCGACGAATCTGCTGGTATCGGATATCGAGAAGACCACAGCTACCCTGTCGTGGACGGCGGTGACAGATATCCCTCAATACCAGTATATCCTGACGCGCCAAGGCGAGACACCGGACTGGAACCAGGCACAATTCACTTCCGGCACCTCGGTCAACTTGACAGAATTGCTTGCCGGCTACCGTTATGACGCGTATGTACGTTCGTACTATACCGCAGACGCTCAGAGTGAGACGGGTAAGACATCCTTCCAGATGGAGTGTGCACCGATCACGCTGCCGTGGTATGAAGATTTTGAGGATCACGATATGGATCAGGCGCCTATGTGCTGGGAGTTGCTCGACGCACAGTCGGCTTACCCGTATACCTACCCGTATGTAGGCATTATCGACAACATGCACCAAAGCGGTACACGCTCGCTGTATATGGAAGCCGACGACACCGAGGGTTACGTCATCTTCCCTGAGTTTGCGCAAGACTTGTCCGGTGCTACCATCACCTATGCGCGTGCTATCGAATGGTATCACGCGGGGGCTTTCACCGAACTCGGATACCTGACCGACATCAACGATGCCAATACATTCGTCGGCTTCCATACCACTGGCACGGATGCCGAATACGGCTATCAGTGGCGCGACGAGCCGGAGATCACTATCCCCGAGCTGCCCGAAGGTGCACGTCTGGCGTTCCGGTTCTGGAACACGGAGATCGTTTCGCTGGCTGCCTTCGTGGATGAGATTTCCATCAAAGCGGCTAAACCGACGGGAGTAAATAATGGTGAAGGGTTAATGGTGAATGGTGAATGTCAGAAGATCATTCGCGATGACCAGCTGCTTATTATCCGTAGCGGTAAGACATATACCATACAAGGCATAGAACTGAAATAAAAAACATATTTATCATGAAACGTTATCTATTTATTCTGTTGGCTGCTGTCGGCTTGCTGTCGCTGGGCATGCAACAGGCGCGCGCCAACGATTACATGGAGCACACGGAGAACTACACCGTGTATGCTTCGGGTATTGACAAGGTTCACTTCAGTATCCCCGTGTGGGTGCATGGCGCGTGGTACGAGCGTAGTTACTCGGCGCTGCCGGGCAGTCATTTCTCGTACATCTACAAGGACGGGAACAAAGAGAAGGAAGTGAGGGTGCTGAACTGGCTCGCGCACGTAGTTCGGGACAACGACAAAGACAACGACAAGGGTACGCTGGCCGTTATGTTCCAACCCGATCAGGGACAGTTAATTCTGACTTGTATGCACAACAAAGTGCGTACATCGGTGCAGCCGAACGGCAAATGGTCGGACTGGTTAACCGTCAATCAAAAACCGGCAGGCGGCTACGACCGCGTGACGTTTCTTGAGTTCGACTGGTTCCCGCCTTCGACGCTGGACGGCAAGGAATTCACGATCAAGATGCGTTCGGAGTTTGACGACTTCGAGGAGATCCTCGACGAGTATGCATATAGTTTCTGCACCATAGACGATTACAGCAGTATCGAGTGCTACAAAAATGTGAATCCGGACTACACGCCTGAGTGGACGCTCGATACGAAGTTCACGGGTAAGGCACAGCTGGTTACTCCGACGCTGTTTGAGCCGTATCTATACCAGCTGAGCGAGGATGGCGTGGCGGGCTACGGTTATGCCGCTATTCCGTATTCGCTGGCGGACGAACCGATCAGTTACAGACTGTCGAATGATACCGTTACGCATTATACCACAGACTTGGCAGGAAACATCTATGTCATGACCACCGATACAATGTTATCGGAGTTGTCGGCTAAGTTCACCGTATGGCGCAACAAAGAGAACGATACAAAGGACAGCATCGTCAGTACGAAGGTAGATCTCAAACCTTACCACCGCATTCATGATTTTGTGGCGAAAGAAGAACTGGATTCCACGGATTCGTACACCGGAGCAAACCTGCTGAGTTGGTCGGTAAAGAACCCGCTGCTCAGTGACCTCGTGGACGGCGACTACTTCGAGATCGTTCGTGCATCTGACAGCTCGTTTGCCGATGCGGCATCGTTGGCAGTTATTCCGCTGGTGCGTGACTCGTCCGGGTTGTACAACTACAAGGATGATTCCCGCGACATATGGACAAGAAACCTGGATAGTGATTCTGATTCGATCACCCATACGCTGATTTATGCGCCCGAAGGATACTATGCGTTGAAGAACGAATATGGAAATAACATGTTCCTCGTCAAGCTGCAGATCCAGACGGAGAAAGCGCTGCTGCCTTCTATGCCGGTTTACTACCGTATCCGTCGTGCATCGTCCGCCGTATGGGGATGGCATGAGGACTTCATGGAGCAACGTATGGTGTACAAGCATAATTTCCTGGCGTCGCTGGCAAGCCACCAACCGCAATACGAGAAAGATGCCGACTTTGAGAACAACCACCAGGTGAATTTCAAGGTTATCCTGGAGAACTCGGAAGTGCCGACGCTGTTGCCGACCAAGGAAACGTTTGACTTCAGCTATACGGTGGCGCACTCAACTTTCGATAGTGTTATGGTACATACCGACTTTGATTACTCCAAGTACTACCACTATCCAAGCCCTGTTCAAATAACCATCAAGGACAAGGACGGAAACACATTGGTTGACAATCAGGAGACGGACTATCCAACCAACTTCACCGTACCGAGAGGCTCTACCGTGGATGTGAGATATATTTACACTATTCCGGACTACGGCGGTGATACGGTTCGCCATACCAATAACTTTACCATCACCGCTCATAGCACGCTGCATTTCGAGAAGAGCGACTTACCTTTTGTGGGCTATATCGGCAATGTCACTTTAGAGTCTTACGATGCTCCGCAGTCTCACCCGGAGACGTACATGCCGGAGGCGCTCAAGGCACACTTGAAAGATTCGCTGTACAATGCGCTGAAGGCGGACTATGAAGCGAACCCGTTCGGACGGTGCGTATGGGACAAGACGGCGAACCTGATCCTTATCCGTACCATCGAGGAAACAGGCAAGAGCGTGGAGATCATCGTTCCTGCAGACAGTATCCGTCGCGCTACAGAACCGGACGAACACGGTAACCTGAACTGGATCGCTTCGTTCTCCGACGTAGCCGACAAGGGCTGTATGCATTACAGCTACGCGGTACGTATTGACCAGAGTAGTGCCGACCTGCATGTACGCAACCCCAAGACTCAGTTGGCGACAAAGACCATTACCGGTCCGGATCTCTATTTCGACGAGAGCGCGAAGATTGTTTCGTTCACCGCAACCCAAGGCGATGCGCGCACTGAGCTGAAGCAAGGTGTGCTGCTCAACTGGAAACCGTCTTCGTCGGCCGTCGATGAATATATGCTCTGCCGTATCGTCAAGGGCAGCAGTGATGCGCCTGACACGATCTATACCGGTGTCGAGACGACGTTCATGGATCTGACGGTCGTGCCCGATGTACATTATGAATATACCGTCAGCAGCTATTACAACTGTAACGGCAAATCAACCAGCAACTCTGCTACGACCGAAGGTTGGCGTACGCCCTACGGTGAGATAAGCGGTAGCATCCTTATGCCGGACAACAGCGGCATGGCGGGAGTAGAGGTTGCACTGCAAGACTCGGACGGCACAGTAATAAGCACCCTCACCACGGATGCTACCGGTACGTATAAGTTTGACAGTTTGGAATACGATTATGTTCGCTATCTGTCGCAAAATATGAAGGTGGTGTTTGGTAGCTATCTCACCATAGACGTTGACTCCACTTTCATCCGGGTGACCGATCCGAACGGTGAAGTGCTACAGGATTGGACATTCCTGAATAACGGTACGTATCCGTTTGCGTATGGTTCGCAGATCGAAGTCAAGAGCACCAATACCGTTATAAAGAATAGCGGTGAGATCTATTCCTTCACCCTGGATGGTAATGCTACCTTGAGGCTGGAGATGAAGCCGGAATTTGACCCCTTGACCTTTAAGACGATCTATAAGTTCAAGCCAGAGTTCAACTTGGATGGCACACAACAAAAAGAGCACAAAGATCACAGAGAATTTGTTGTTATCCCGACGCACGAGTACGGCATATTCTCGTACAACTACACCGATGCCGGTACGGCGGCCATCACGCTGTCGGCAGATAACGCCGTGGCGAGCCATATAGACTTCCGGAATACGAAGACAACCCGTCTGACCGGTCGTGCCCTGTACGAGAACACGACGATCCCGGTAGCCGGTGCAATGTTCTGCCTCAACGGTGATACCGTGCGTCGCGGCGGTGCTCCGCTGATGACGGGCACGGACGGAAACTTTGAACTGACGCTGACGGAGAACCAGCCGTACACGCTGCAGATCTTCAAGCCCGGTCATACATTCGCGCTGGACGGTTACTTCCAAATGGAAGAGGGGAAGGATACCTTCGCACTGGACAAACCGCTGGACGGTATCCGCTTCTACGATCAGACGAAGGTGCGACTCGTCGGACGTGTTGCCGGTGGTATAGACCAGCGTGATCTGAAGGAAGCGTTCGGCTTGGGTAAGAACAACCTAGGTGACGATCTGCAACTCGTCCTGCAACTCGAGGGCGATAACGTGGCACACTTCGTACACGACCCGAACGATCTGACGCGCGATACCGTGCAGCAGACCGTCGCGAACCTGAGCGGCACGACCCGCACGCTGTTCGAGAAGAAGCGTGTGATTATCCAGCCTGATCCGAAGACAGGTGAGTACGCGGTGGATCTGTTCCCCGTCAAGTACAAAGTGACGCAGGCAACCGCCAAGGGATATGCTACGCTGTTCACGGACGGCACGGGTAACGAGACCTTCGACCTCACCAATGCGCCTATGACGCAGATCATGGATGTTCATGAGGCCGATACCGTGTATTATAACGCTACCTACGACCGTATCTACCGTACGCCCGTTCAGGTGGAACTTGTGCAGAACATGTACGGCTTGGAGCGCCCGGCATACGGCGAACCGGAGATGGAGGTCAGCGGTGCTAACCCCAACGAGGAGGCGAAGATTGCGCTGTACACGGTTGATAAGGACCGGAACGTCACCTACACATTGGGCTATCCGGTCTTCTATGACAACCGCAAGTACCAGTTCAAAGCGAAGGCCTACGAGGCATATTATTACAACAACGACGCCTCGGGCAAGGAAGATATCGTTCCGCAACGCGGCGGTATCGCTATCATTCGCAATGGTCTGCACAGCGCCACGGAGGTGGAGCGTTATCCGCTCAACGAGAAAGGCGAGAACAACGTCATCTGGCTCACCATCGATGATGTGGATGTAGAGCATGCGGGTACTGCTCCGCTGCGTAGCGTGAGCATCGCCCTTGAAGACGAAGGCAACATCGTCGAGACGAACGTCTTCAGCGCTTTCGTCACCGGTACGGTACTGGAAGAGAAGAGCATCCGGGCTTCGGCAGGTAGCATCCAAGTGCTCGATATCATCCGTGACCCGGGTGGCTCTGGTTCGTCCACCTATGTGGAGAGCGGTGCGGAATATACGTTCTCGTTTGCCCAATCGATGAGTGCGCGCTTCGGTATCAAGCTGAGTCCTACGTGGGGAAATAACGTCACGCAGTATATCGGCGTTTATTCCGGCGCTGCGGCAGGCGGCTCGTGGATAGGATCGGAAGTCCAGACGCAGAAAGCATTCTCCTTCGATATACCCATCGCGCATAAGATCGACTACGGTCATTCGTACACGGTCAAACTGACCACCAATGAACGTATAGAGACCTCTTCGGACGGCAACCCGACAGGTGTGGGCAGCCCGGCGGATGTGTTCTTCGGAACAGCGGTATCGAACCTCATCGGTAAGGCGAAGACCATCAGCATCATTGATGACAGCCTGTATCAGATGTGCCAACCCTCGCTCAATGCCGGCACGATGTTGCTGCTCGCGCAGGGTGCAGATAGCACCGGCAAACCGTACTACCTGGTAACCGGTCAGAAGGTATATGTCGGCGCACGGCTGGATAACACCTTCACCTATTCGCAGCACTATATCTGGAACACGCTCATCCCGCGTCTGGCTTTGGAGCGCCAGAATCTGCTCAAGAACTTCACCGACGCAGCTGCAGCGCAGGCGTATGCCGATGCCACGGGGCAACCGACGTATTGGTACTATCAGACCGGTGAGTATCTGAACGATACGATACCTCTCGACTCCTATAAGATGTTCGTGCCTAACGACGGCGGCACATACGTGGATGAGGTGGGGGCGCTCAATATGACTATCACCCGCTGGTTGGAGATCCTCTACCTGAACGAGCGTGAGAAAGTCGAAGCCCGGACGAAAGGCGATAAGGTGGGAACGTACAGTGTCTCATCCGGCAACAGCTTCTCCCATAGCGATACCTACAACTACGAGTACTCCTACAACGAGTATCCGCAGAACATGGCATTGAAGAGTGACTTCACTTCCATGGGTGCAACGGCTTTGGGTACGCTGATTGCAAGTGTGTTCAAGAACCGACTCAACACCTCAGCCCTCAGTGCATTCCTGCAGACCTACTGGTCGAAAGGCGATGTGACATCCACAGACGGTGATGATGGTATGGTAAATGTGGAGAATAACAACGAGGCGAAGAAGGTGGAGGAAGTAGCCGCCAAGGCCGGAAACCTGGAGTTCCACATGGGATTCGATGTCATCCATGATATGAACGGCGATAAGCGCTTGACCACCACCGCTTCTATCACCAAGTCCACGGGATTCACCTTGGTGCCCGATCCGATGGGGGATATAACCACCACTGTTTACAAGGCGGAGTTTGACCAGAGTTGGTATGAGAACTCGGCCGAAGCAATGGATGCTGTAGTGCAGACGGACAATGAGAAACTGCTGTACGGATCCTACGTCTTCTTCACCGAAGCCGGTGCTACCATCTGCCCGCACGAAGAGGCGGAATCGACGATCCTGTACAACCCGGGTACGATCATTCATAATAATACCGAATGGGTCGCTAAACCCGAACTGACAGCCGAGCGCTATGAGATAGCCAACGTATCGCCGGATAAACGTGCATCGTTGCGCATCACGCTCTTCAACCAAGGGCAGATGGATGCCGGATCGGCTGAGAACGGACAGGGGTTCTACCTCTGCCTCAACGGCGTGAGCAACCCCGATGGCGCAAAGGTGTATGTCAACGGCGCACCGCTCATCCAGTCTATCTATTACTGGATCCTGCCAGGGCAGCCTATCACCCAGACTATCGAGGTCGAGCGCGGTACGGTGGATGACTACAACCTGTCGTTCTCGCTCTACTCCGAGCACTGCGCAACGACCTCTGCCGACATGAATATCGGCGTGCACTTCCTGCCGCTATCTACCGATGTGACCATCGCTACGCCGCGTCAGAACTGGGTGATGAACACCCTCTCGCAGCGCGACTCGACAGGTTACTACCTGCCGGTGACCATCGACGGATTCGATATACATCACAAGAACTTCGACCATATAGAGTTCCAATACAAACTCAGCTCTGAGAGTGATGAGAAGTGGGTGAACCAGTGCTCGTTCTTCGCCAATGACAGCCTGTACGAACTCGCATCCGGCAACAAGGCGATGATCGAGAATGGTCGTATCACACCGTTCCGCTTCTACGGCGAGCGTGATCCGATGGAGCAGCGCTATGACCTGCGTGCCGTCAGCTACTGCCGCTACGGCTCGGGCTATGTGCACAAAGCTTCACCGGTCATCAGCGGTGTCAAGGATACCCGTCCGCCACGCGTGTTCGGCGAACCCGAACCGGTGAACAGTATCCTCGGCGTAGGCGATAACCTCAAACTCCGATTCAACGAACCGATAGCCGGTAACTACCTGGATGAGGACAACAACTTCCAGATAACAGGCGTGACGAACGAGACAGGAATGATGGCTGCCACCTCGCTGCATTTCGATGGCAAGGGCTCGGCGTACACCAAGGTTAAACGCGATCTGACGGACAAATCGTTCACTATTGACATAATGATCCGTCCGTCTGAATCCGAGCGCAAAACGAATATGGTGCTCTTCGAGACAGGCAACGGTGATGTCACCGAGCAATTTATTCTCACCCAGGATAACCGTCTGCGCTTGCAGAACAAAGTTCGGAATACCGTGGTGGGCACCTCGTCCAAACCCATCGGTGCGCTCTTGTCCTACGTGCGCGTAGTGTGCGTAGTAAATAAGGAGAAGGGTGAGGTGCGTTACTATGCCGGCACGGAAGACATGACTGACAACTCCTTCGGTGACTCGACCTCTATCTTCAATATTGATCGCAGTGCGTACTTTAACTTCGGCAGTATGTATGAAGGTGATATGTTAGAGACGCGTGTGTGGACGAAAGCCCTCACACCGGAAGAGATAGTTGCTACGGCGGAGCATTCGCTGACCGGCTACGAACGCGAGTTGCTGGCATACTACCGCATGGATGAAGGCAAGGGTGAGACCGTGACCGACTATGCGCACGGCGCTACACTCTACCTCGAAGGCTGCTCGTGGAATAAGCAGCAGGGCTTCTCACTCCGTCTGGACGGCGATCAGGCTGTCAAACTCGACGGCAATCTGCTCGGACGGTCGGCGGTTTATGATGAGACATTGCTGTTCTGGTTCAAGGCCGATGCGACCGGTACGCTCTTCAGCGCCGGTGAACAGCACTGGGATGTACCCGAAGGGTATGCTGACGGTGCATGGCACCACTTCGTGCTGACCGTCAACCGTGCGTACAACAACGTAGCGTTCTTCCTGGACGGAAAGTTGATGAAGTCTTACAATGCAACGGAGCAAGACGGCATAACCGGTGCAATGTATCTCGGCGGTAACGGCTTTAAGGGAAATATCGACGAGTTCGCCATCTTTGAGCAGGCTCTGCCTCAGTCACTTGTGAACATCTATGAAGATATATCCCTCACCGGCGATGAGATGGGATTGATCGGGTATCTGCCCTTCGAGGAGCAGTTCCTCAACGCCAGCGGTGTGCTCCAGTTGCGCTTCTCGGGCAATGACCGACGCGTCATTCGCGACAAAACGACAGGTGAGGTTATCAACAAGGTTATACCGCTCGTTATCGACCCAACCAGTTGGGAGCAGATAGCGGATGGCGACAATAACGCTCCGGTTAAGTCCGGCGGACTGCTCACCAAGCTCAACTTCGACTGGTCGTTTAATAACGACGAGCTGATGATCAATATCCTCAACCGCGACTATGAGGTGAACAAGCAGTCGATCTATGTCACTGTGCGTGATGTCGAGGATCTGAACGGCAACCCGATGACCTCGCCTGTCACGTGGACAGCGTTTGTTGACCGCAATAACCTCAAGTGGTCGGAGAAAAAACTGCTCATCGATATCGACCAGCCAAGCGGGGCTGAGGAGACCGAGCAGGAAGTCACCGTACGTATCATCAACCAGAGCGGCAAACGCCATACATTCACCATCGAATCGTTGCCAACATGGCTGACTGTCAATACAACCTCCGGTGCGCTTGATCCGATGGAGGAGCAGAGCGTGCGTCTCACGTTCAATACCCAGATAGCCGTCGGCGAGTATAGCGATGTCATCTATCTGACCGACGAAAACGGACTGAGTGAGCCTCTTCCTATAGAGTTCGCCGTGGAGGCTATCCCGCCATACGATGATGTAGATAGAAACAAGTACCCGTATAGCATGTCGGTTTGCGGGCAAGTGATACTGAGCGAGTTGCAATCAAAAGCAAACAATCAGATTGACACCGACGAGCGCGATATCGTTTATGCAATGTACGGAGAGGAGTGCGTCGGCATGTCGAATATAACGTACGAGGCTGAAGCGAACACCTCCAAACTGTTTATCTCCGTCTATGGCAACGAGAACATGACCAACAAGCCGATTCGTTTCCGCCTGTGGCAGGCATCGACGGGTAAGGTATATGAACTCGCAGCCAGTCGTTCCGTATTCTTTGCCCAAAACGCTGTTTACGGGTGTGGCGACGGGGAGCCTGTTGTGTTTACCACTACAGGTAGCGAGCGACAAACCGTCGACCTCAATGCGGGCTGGAATTGGGTATCCTTCAACCTCGACCTGCGTCAGTCTGTAGCAAAGATTGCGACTGTTATGACAGCGGAACAACCGTGGACAGAGGCAGACATGATTAAGAACCCTGCTACGCGGAACTTCGTTATATACACAGACTCGCTCGATGCCTTCGTGGGTGGCTTCGATGACTTGCAGTATATCTATACCTATATGGTTTATTGCAAGGACGGTAATATAATGCATATCAGTGGCAACACGCTGCCTGCTGACTCGATGTCCGTGACGGTGAGCGGCGATGGCAAGTGGAACGCAATGCCGTGTCTGCTCAGTCAGGTAACGCCGATCAAGGATGCCTTGGCAGACTACTTCGACTATGCTGCTCCGGGTGATATGCTCAAGAGCCATGACCACTTCGCGTACTTCTCTGAGGACAAGAAGTGGGAGGGTGATCTGAAAGCCATGCGTCCGGGTGAAGGCTACTTCTTCCGCCGTGTAGGGCAGGGTAACGTCAACATCCGCTTCTTCGATACGCAGGCAGATAATGCTCAGCGTCGTGCGCAGGCTATCAGCTGTCAGTCTTCGACCTTCAGCAACCCGCAGGCTTCAACGAACATGACGATGATAGCCAAAATAGTCGAAAGTCAAAAGTCGAAAGTCGAAAGCATCAAAGTTTATGTCGGCGATGAGCTCGCATGCGTTGCCACCCCGATGGATTCGCTGTACTTCCTCACGATTCAGAGTGACCGCATCGGCGAACTCCGCTTCGAGATGGATGGTCAACCGCTGACAATAGTCAATAACGAACAATCATCAATCGTCTATTATGAGGCCAACACTCACCACGGCTCAATGAAAGCGCCGGTTATGCTCCGCAAGGATAATGACCGCCCGTACAAGATCATCGAGAACGATCACGTGGTCATCATCCGCAACAGCGAGAAGTATGACGTAACAGGTGTCAAACTCTAAGCCCGGCTGCGGCTTAGTGCCAAAAAGAATCCCACACTTGCGAATGTGTGGGATTCTTTTTTTATATGGATTGAGTCCTTATGTTTCTGTCGTAAGGGGTTCTTACTTTACGTGCTCGATATCCGGATCAACAAGTATTCGTCCGCAGAACTCGCAAACGATGATCTTCTTGTGCATACGGATGTCGAGTTGGCGCTGTGCAGGTATCTTGCTGTGGCAACCTCCGCATGAGTCGCGCTCGATAGTTACGACAGCGAGTCCGTTGCGTGCGTTCTTGCGGATACGCTTGAATGCGGTCAGCAGACGGTCGTCAATCTGACGCTCCAGATCGGTGGTCTTCAGTATCAGTGTCTCGGTCTGCTCCTTGGTCTCAGCAAGGATAGAATCGAGGTCTTGACGTTTGTTCGTCAAGTCCACGGTGCGCTCCTCGATGTCCGTAGTCGTCTTGGCTTTCTCGGCTTGCAGTTGCTCGAGGGCAGCGGTATGCTCCTTGATGCGCTTCTGGCAAAGCTCAATGTCCAAGGTCTGGTACTCAATCTCCTTGCTCAGGTTATCGTACTCGCGGTTGTTGCGCACGTTGTCCTGTTGCTCTTTGTAGCGGGAGATAGAGGCGTTGTTGTTCTCGATCTGCACGCGGCGGTCGCTGATCTTCGTCTCCAGATCCTTGATGTCGTTCTCGATGTTCGTCAGACGGGTCTTGAGTCCCTCCACCTCGTCAGACATATCTTTCACCTCTTGTGGTAGTTCGCCGGCAAGGGTGCGAAGTTCGTCAATCTTCGAATTGACTTGCTGCAATTCATACAGCGCTTTCAGTTTCTGCTCAATCGTGAGCTCTTTTTCTTCTTTTTTCATTATTCTTTGTTGTTTAATAATTTTCGATGTTTCGATAAATCGATATTTCGATATATCGAGGTTAGAGGACGTGAATTGGCGAGGCATCTGCCTCGGACATCCTGACCTCTACTTTGTCGCGGAGCAGTTCAGCGAAGATGTCGCGCGTGAAGTGCTCCGACACCCAGTGGTCAATATCCACCGCCATGATCTGCCCGGCTGCGGCTTGCATGTCGTGGTACTTCATGTCCGCGGACAGATAGGTGTCTGCTCCGGCGGCTATGGCATCCGGGATAAATTCTGCACCGGCTCCTCCGCACAGCGCCACGCGGCTGACGGTCGGGGTGACGGGCTCGGTGTAGCGCACATAGTCCGCGCCGAACACCTGTTGCACCTGCTTGAGCCACGCTGACCAGTGAATAGGCTTCGGCAGCGTGCCGATTACGCCTAATCCCACCTGTTTGTCCTCCGGTGAGGACACCAGGATGCGTATATCTTGCAGTCCTAACTGTTCTGCCATTCTTCCCGACACACCGCGCAAGGCTTTGTCCATGCTCGTGTGCGACGAGTAGATAGCTATATTGTGCCGTATAGCCTGCGCCACGCAGCGCTCCTGAGGCGTGGCTCCCGTCAACTGCTTGAGTCCATGAAAAAGCAAAGGATGGTGCGACAATATCATGTCACAACCTTCCTTTATCGCCTCGGCGACGACTGCTTCGGATACATCCACCGACAGCAGTACAGAGTGAACCTCCCTGCTTACATCGCCAACCTGCAACCCCGAATTATCCCACGCCTCTTGCTGTCTCCGTGGAGCTACAGATTCTATGATATCAATTATCTCTTTGAGTAACACTATCCTCTTTTAGTGCCTACGCCTGTCTTCACGCTGTTGGCAGCCGACTTGCTGGTCTTGACAGAAGCCTTCGGAGCTTCTTTCTTAACCGCTTTCTTCTCTTCCTGAGCAGCTACGGCTTCCTTACCCTGTTCGTCCTCTTGGAGCGTGAAGTCCGTGAATCCGGCAGCTACAAGTAGGTTGTACCAAGCCACGAACTTGCGGATATCCGAAGGATAAACGCGGTCGCGGTCGAAGGTCGGCAGCACCTCGGCAAAGAAGGCGCGCAACTGCTCGTTGTCGGCTTTCTTGGCGTCGAAATCGATGGCCTTGAAACTGTACTTCTTCCCTGCTGCATTCAGTACCTCGCTCAGCGATACATCTTCGCCCGTGGTGTACATCGACACCTCTGCCAGCGAGACAACCTTGTCACGTGCGTAGGTCGGCATGCGTTTGCCGTCAACCAGTGACTCAACGATTAGCATGTTCGTGCCGCGGCTAACTAACTTGTACAAACCCGGTTTGCCGGTGATTGCGAGAATGTTTTTTAGCATATATCTGTAATTTTATTTCAATATACAATTTTCAATTTTCAAATTTCGGCTGCAAAGATAAGAAAATATTTGCAAAAATGCAAATCTTTTTGTAACTTTGTGCGATTTTTTTGCGAAAACGGCAAATCCAATTGCAAATTGCAACATTTGCCTACTTAAATGGTAAATTGTAAATAGTTAAATTGTAAATCGTTTGCGTCTAAAGAGCGAGGTAAATATCAAGAACCGTCGGGCTACATTCGACTACGAGATACTGGAACGCTACACCGCCGGTATCCAGCTTTTCGGTACGGAGATCAAGTCTATCCGTGAGTCGAAAGCAAGCCTGGCTGACTCCTACTGCCAGTTTGTTGGCACGGAGCTCTTCGCCAAACAGATGCATATAGCCCAGTATCAGTTTGGCAGTTACGCCAACCACGATGTACTGCGTGACCGCAAGCTGCTGTTGAACAAACGCGAATTGCGCAAACTCCAGAAGGCTACCAAGGACACCGGCAAGACGATCATCCCGCTGCGGATGTTCATCAATGACAACGGTCTCGCCAAACTCGAGATAGCCCTCTGCCAAGGTAAACATAGCTATGACAAACGGCAGTCGCTACGCGAGGCGGATGACAAACGTGAGATGCAGCGCATGATGGCACGATAATTAAATGAATACAAGAATATGAGCAAAGCATTACTAATGATTCTCGACGGCTGGGGAATCGGAAACAAAGACAAAGCCGACGCAATCTATTGCACATCTACTCCGCATTGGAACAAGCTCTTGGAAACGTACCCAAACTCCCAACTGCAAGCCAGTGGTGAGAACGTCGGTCTGCCTGACGGTCAGATGGGTAACTCCGAGGTGGGTCACCTTAATATCGGAGCGGGACGCGTTGTATATCAAGATCTTGTGAAGATCAATCGCGCTTGCAAGGACGGCTCAATCCTTCAGAATCCTGAGATTCAATCCGCTTTCGGTTACGCACAGAAGACCGGCAAGAACCTGCATATCATGGGTCTGACCAGCGACGGTGGTGTACACAGTTCGCTCGACCATCTGTTCTACCTCTGCGATATCGCTAAGGAGTACGGTCTGCAGGGCAAGACCTTTGTGCATTGCTTCATGGACGGCCGTGACACCGACCCTCGTTCGGGTATAGGTTTCATTGACGCTCTCGAAGCCCATCAAGCCAAGTCTTGCGGCGAGATTGCCTCTATCTGCGGACGCTTCTACGCCATGGATCGTGACAAACGTTGGGAGCGCGTTAAGGAAGCGTACGACCTGCTTGTGAGCGGCAAAGGTGCAGCGTTCGAGAACATGCACGAAGCCATGCAGGCCAGCTATGATGCGGATGTGACGGACGAGTTCATCAAGCCTATCGTGCATGTACGCAACGGCAAACCACTCGCCACGATTGGTGAAGGCGATGTGGTTATCTTCTTCAACTACCGCAACGACCGCGCGAAAGAGATCACCATCGCCCTGACGCAATACGATCTCCCCTCCAATGGCATGAAGACTATTCCTAACCTGCAGTATTACTGCATGACTCCGTACGACAGCACATTCCAAGGGCTGCACGTGCTCTTCCCGAAAGAGAACGTGACGAACACCCTGGGTGAGATCGTGTCGAAAGCCGGACTCAAACAACTGCGTATAGCCGAGACGGAAAAGTTCGCACATGTGACGTTCTTCTTCTCCGGCGGTCGCGAGGCAGAGTTCGAGAACGAGGAGCGTATCCTCATCCCCAGCCCGAAGGTGGCTACCTACGACCTACAGCCGATGATGTCTGCACCGGAGGTGACCATCGCCCTGCGCGACGCACTGAACTCGCAGAAGTACGACTGCATCATCCTTAACTACGCCAACGGCGACATGGTGGGTCACACCGGCGTATATAACTCCATCCAACAGGCGATTACCGCCATTGACATCTGTGTCAATGAGACGGTAGAAGCGGCTCTGCGCAACGATTATGAGATCATCATTATCGCTGACCACGGCAACTGCGACAATGCGATTAACGCCGACGGCACGCCGAACACAGCCCACTCGCTCAACCCTGTACCGTTTGTGTACATCAGCAACAACCACAAGGACGCGAAGGTAGAGAACGGCATCCTCGCCGACGTAGCACCGTCGATCTGCCACATCCTCGGCATCGCACAACCCGCAGAAATGACCGGACATAACTTAATCCACTAATCAGAATGAAGAAGGAAGTTTCAACGAAGAAGTTACTCGAAGAGATCATCGAAGGTATCCGCAACCGCAAGGGCGAACGCATTGTGCAAATCGACCTAAGGAAGATCAAGGAAGCCCCCGTGGAGTATATGATCATCGCACAAGGCAACAGCAACACCCAGGTAGCTGCCATCGCCGCCGAGGTCGATGACCACGTACGCACCGTGACACACGTTCATCCGCTCTCACATGCCGGTGAAGAGGCGGCAGAGTGGATTGCAATGGACTACGGATCGGTGTTCGTGCATATCATGCAGCGCGAACCACGCGCATATTATGACCTCGAACACCTCTGGGCAGATGGCAAGATAACCGAAATAGAAGACTAACTCCTATGAGCGATAACCGAAAAAGAAAACAACCGCAACCCCGGCCGAATAACCCGAACGGACAAAACAACCCGAATAACAAGAAAGAACCCGGCAGGTGGAGAGGCTTACTCACAACGCTGTTCTATATCGTAGCAGTGTTCTTCGTCGTGAGCTGGTTCTTCGGCGACAAAGACTCCCGCACCAAGAAAGAGCTGAGTTACACGAAGTTCACCGCCTATGTGGAGAGTAACATGGTCGAGAAGCTCGTCGTCTATGACGACAACTCTGCCAAGGCTACCATCCGCCCGATGCATTACGCTATCGTGTTCGGCGACCAGGACAGCGGCGAGGCGGCGAAAGGTCTTGTCAAGACCCAAGTACCCTCCACCGAGGAGGTCTCCAAATACATGGACGGCGTCAACGCTGACCGCAAGGAGAAAGGTCTTGCAGCGATTGATGTGACCTTCGAGAAGTCCAAGGACTATTGGTATCTTATCCTCGTCAATATTCTGCCGTTCTTGTTCATTATCCTGTTCTTTGTGTGGATGAGTCGTGGTATAAGCGGCGCGGGCGGCATAGGCGGCATCTTCGGCGTGGGCAAAGCCCAGGCGCAGGTCTTTGACAAGGACAAACAGCAGAAAGTCACCTTCAAAGACATAGCCGGACTCGAAGGCGCGAAGCAAGAGGTGGAGGAGATCGTCTCCTTCCTCAAGAACCCTGACAAGTACACCGCTCTGGGCGGTAAGATCCCCAAGGGCGCACTGCTCGTAGGTCCTCCGGGTACAGGCAAGACCCTGCTCGCCAAGGCTGTAGCCGGCGAAGCTGACGTGCCTTTCCTCTCAATGTCCGGTTCGGACTTCGTAGAGATGTTCGTGGGCGTAGGTGCAAGCCGTGTGCGTGATTTGTTCCGCCAGGCGAAGGAGAAAGCCCCGTGTATCATCTTCATCGACGAGATTGACGCCGTAGGTCGTGCGCGTGGCAAGAACGTGCTCACCGGCGGCAACGACGAACGCGAATCGACACTCAACCAGCTCCTTACCGAGATGGACGGTTTTGGTACGAACAGCGGTGTGATCATCCTCGCGGCTACGAACCGCGCTGATGTGCTTGACTCCGCCCTGCTGCGTGCCGGACGATTCGACCGACAGATACATGTCGAGTTACCTGACTTACAAGAGCGCAAGGAGATCTTCGGCGTACATCTGCGCAACATCAAACTTGCCAAAGAGGTCGATGTGGATTTCCTCGCCAAGCAGACGCCTGGCTTCAGCGGTGCGGATATAGCTAATGTCTGCAACGAAGCCGCGCTCATCGCTGCGCGTCATGACAAGAAGCAAGTCGATAAACAGGACTTCATGGACGCTGTGGATCGTATCATAGGCGGTCTGGAGCGCAAGACGAAGATCATGACTCAGGAGGAGAAACGCTCTGTTGCCTACCACGAAGCCGGTCATGCTACTATCTCGTGGCTGCTGCAATACGCTAACCCGCTCGTGAAAGTTACTATCGTTCCGCGTGGCGTAGCGCTTGGCGCAGCGTGGTATCTGCCAGAGGAACGCCAACTCACCACGAAGGAGCACATCCTCGATGAACTCTGTTCGCTGCTCGGCGGACGGGCTGCCGAACAACTCTTCCTCGACCACACTTCTACCGGCGCACTCAATGATCTTGAGCGTGCGACCAAACAGGCGTATGCGATGGTGGCGTACTATGGCATGAGTGACAAACTTAAGGACGTGTCGTTCTACGACTCTACCGGTCGCTACGAGTACGGATTCAGTAAGCCTTACTCCGAATCCACTGCCGAGACCATTGACAAAGAGACGGAAGCGATCATCGCCGAGCAGATGAAACGTGCCAAACAGATCCTCAAGGATCACGCCGACCAGCATCACGAGCTCGCCGAGATGCTCGTGGAGCGTGAGGTGATCACTCACGAGGATGTAGAGCGTATCCTTGGGCCGCGCCCGTGGAAGAGCCGCGGCGACGAGATCATCGCTGCCAACACTGCCCTCTCCGGCGTCAACGATACCCCGGAAGCTCCAAAACTTCCAGAAACTCCGGAAAATTCAGAAACTCCAGATAAACCAGAACAACAATGAAAAGACTTATTCTCTGTTTTGCGCTCGCAGTAGTAGCGCTGGGCATGAGTGCCCAACAACCTATTCCACTGCCTATTGACAGTGCTGTTCGTTACGGTCAGTTGCCGAACGGCTTGACCTATTACATCCGCCACAACGAAGAACCCAAGCAGCGTTGCGACTTCCATATCGCGCAGTGCGTGGGTGCTGTGCTTGAGGAAGACAACCAGAACGGTCTCGCTCACTTCCTGGAGCACATGGCATTCAACGGCACGGAGCACTTCCCAGGCAAGGGAATCATCAATTACTTCGAATCTATCGGTGTGAACTTCGGTGGCAACATTAACGCCTACACCTCGATTGACGAGACCGTCTATCGCCTCTCCGACGTGCCGACCATCCGCGAGGGGATCATCGACTCCGCGCTGCTCGTTATGCACGACTGGAGCTGTGGTCTGTCGCTGCTTGGCGAGGAGATTGATGCCGAGCGTGGTGTCATCCGCGAGGAGTGGCGCACCGGTGCGACGGCTAACCGCCGATTGTGGAAAGAGAGCCGTGCGCAGATGTTCCCGAACAGCCAATACGGCAAGCGTGACGTCATCGGCGATACCGCTGTCATCAACAACTTCGAGTACCAGGCACTCCGTGACTACTACCACAAGTGGTACGGACCGGACAACCAGGCGATCATCGTGGTCGGTGATATCGAGGTGGATGCTATCGAAGCCAAGATCAAAGCCCTCTGGGAGAACGTGCCCGAGCGTGCCAACCGTGGCGAGCGTCCGCTGTACTCGGTGGATGACAACGACGAACCGATCGTAGCTATCGTGACGGACAAAGAGGCGCAGGCAACCCGCATCCAGCTCTACTGGAAGCACCCGCAGACGCCCATCTACATGCAGTGCACGAATATGTCGTACCTGCTCGACCGCTGCCGTGACCTCATCGGTTCGATGCTTGATACCCGCTTCGAGGAAGCCTCGATGAAACCTGACGCACCGTTCGTTGGTGCCGGAGCAGGGTACTTCGAACTTGTCAAACTCCGTGACGCCTTCACAGCTATCGCTGTAGCAAAAGAAGGAAAGGAGACCGAAGCCTACGGTGCACTCCTGTATGAACTGGAGAAGATGCGTCGTTACGGCTTTACCGAGAGCGAACTGGAGATTGCCAAGGCGAATATGCTTTCCAGCTATGAGAAGGCATACAACAGCCGCCAGACGCGTAAGAATATTTCCCTCGCACAGGAGTATGTCCGTCACTTCGAGGACAACGAGCCTATCCCGGGCATCGAGTTCGAGTACGAGTTCGTGAAGCAGATGCTGCCGATGATCAGCTTGGAGATGATCAATGGTATAGCCCAGACCCAATTGATGGGTGACAAGAACATTATCATCTGCATCACCGGAGTGGAGAAGGAAGGCGTGCATATCCCGTCCAAACAGATGGCTGTGCTGATGCTCAACGCGATGCCGGAGATGGATATCGAGGCACCTGTATCGGAGAAGATCGATCGTCCGCTTGTTGGTCACACGCCGAAGAAAGGCAAGATCAAGAAGCAGCGCTTCAACCTCTCGCTTGGTACGACGGAGTGGATACTGAGCAACGGCGTGCGCGTCGTATTCAAGAACACCGACTTCCGTCATGACCAGATCCTCATGGAGGCATTCTCGCCGGGCGGCTTGAGCCTCGTGCAGACTGCTGACCTGCCTTCGGCAGCATTGGCACCGTCGATTGTACAGATGTCTGGTCTGGGCGAGTTCAGTTACACTGAGCTCCAGAAGGTACTTGCCGGCAAGCAGGTACGCGTCAGCCCGGATATTGACAACTACGAGGAGACAGTGAGCGGCTCGTCCACCGTACGTGACCTCGAGACCTTGCTCCAACTGACTTACCTCACCTTCACCGAGCCGCGTTATGACGAGCAAGCGTTCCAGACCTTGATAGCAATGCTTCAGACCCAACTCAAGAACAAAGAGAAGAACCCCAAAGCGATCTTCCGCGACTCACTCTCGCTGTTCTCAACGAACCACTCTGAGCGCACAATCATCATGAACGAGCAACTGCTGGAGCATGTCAATCATGAGAAAGCCCTGGACATCTACCGCCAGCGCTTTGCTAACCCGGCAGACTTCACGTTTACCTTTGTGGGACAAATTGATCCCAATGACCCGCAGACCAAGGAGCTTATTCTGCAATGGATTGGCGGCTTGAAGGGTAGCCGTAAGATTGAGAAGTTCAAGGATTGGAATGTGCGTCAGCCGGAGGGTGACAACAAACTCTACTTCCGTCGTGAGATGACCACGCGCACTGCTACCAACCGCATCGAGTACGCACTGTACGACGTGCCGTATAGCCTGGAGGAGCGCCTGAACCTGCAGATGGTAGGTCGCGTGCTTGATACGCGTTATTTGGAGAGCGTGCGCGAGCGCGAGGGCGGTTCATACGGAGTAGGCGTAGGCGGTGGCATGAAGCGTATTCCGGTCAATGAGCAGTATCTGATCATTCAGTTCGATACCGATCCCGAGAAACAGGAGCGTATCATGGCTGTCATCAATGAGGAGATTGAGACGATCCTCCGCGACGGGCCTCTTGCCAACGATGTGGACAAGGAGAAAGCCTCGATGCTCAAGGATCATGAGGAAGACCTCCGCGACAACGAATGGTGGCAGAGCGTCATCTACCGCTTCTACCGTGATGGTGAGAATGTCGTAGAGCACTATGTATCAGCCGTTGAAGGCATCACTCAAGAGTCTGTTCGCAAAGCCCTTCAGACCCTCGTCGGTGCCAACAACCGCATCGAAGTTGTCATGCTTCCGGAGTAATAACAGGTACACTCCGCGAACAAGCACAAGGGTGGCAGTTTGCCACCTTTGTTTTTCATTTTGTAGTTTTACGCCCTAAATCGTCACTTTTTTGCTCAAATTCTTGCACGCGTGCGAAATTTATTGTAACTTTGTGAGTTTAAATGTGAATTACTAGATTTAACTCCATAATAAGTAACTATAAAAAACGACTTGCGTATGAATACTGCTACGGCAACATCAGTGCGGATGCCATCTCCTGTTTTTCGCAGGGTTGTTGTAAATGTTCCTGCAGATGAGATGAAGCGTTTTCGGACAATAGTCCGTACTTTGGGTGTGGAGTTCGAAAAGCCAAGTGCAACATACGAAACGTGGGAAGCTGTTCCGGTTGCCTTACGCAAGCAGATAGAAGAGGCGCGTGCAGAGTATGAACGTGGTGAGACGAAGACCTTTCGCACCCCAGAAGAAATGCAGCAGTATTTTGATCGCATATGACGTATGCAATAACATACACCAAGGCGGCCGATAAGACGTTGGAGAAGTGGAAGAAATCCAATCCTCGGTTGTTCAAAAAAGCGGCGAGCCTTTTGAAAGACATACTGCAGCACCCTCGAACAGGTATAGGACATCCTGAGCCTTTGGTGAAGGGGAACGATGTGACATACTCACGGCACATAACAGCTGAAAAATAGGATGATATACGATATTTATGACGAAAAGGTTGTGGTTCTTGTGATCCAATTGGAGGAACATTATAATGATAAATGAATGAGATCGCTGATTTACATAACCGCAATCAAGGGGCGTAGAGAAAGAAATAACGAAAAAATAACAAAAATAAAAACAAAATTAACATTATGAAAAAATTCTTTTTAATTCCGCTAATGGCGATGCTTTGCACCGTTATGGCGTGGGGTAAAGATGCACATGTCAGCAACATTACTGACTTGAAGGCTGCTGTCGCTGATGCAAGCGTTGAGACCATCTATCTTGATGCTGACATAGCTTACACTAGTGAGACTGTTGGCTCGCAAATTAACATTCTTCGTTCTCTGACTATTGATGGTCAAGGACACACCCTAGCAGGTTGTGCGAAACGTACTTCTTCTGGCAATTACAATGTGCTCTCCATTAATCATAATGGATCGCAAATGGTAGATGTGACTATTAAAAACATCACCCTAACAGGAAAGTATGACGCAAGCCATAAAGCAAATAAGCCGGTAGAGACACGCGGTAACATTCGTAGCTTGACATTGACGGATGTGATTATTGATAACCAAGATGGTCCTTCTGGTAATAATCAAGGTCTTACAATTGGTGGTGCTCAGGCAACTGCGGCAAATATCACTATGGAAAGAACACAAATTTTAATGAATTCAAGTTCGTATCCTGTGATTACATTTAATCCCATTAATTTAACTATGACTGGCTCGAAAACCCTGGGTTATTGCTCTTTGTATTTCAAACTAGATACATATGGAGGAAACAATTCAACCGTAACCGCGACTGATTGTGATCTTGATGCACCTAACCCTCATTCTTATTCAGGTGGCTGGAATAGTTTTGGACTCTTTGTTATGCAAAGTGGAATCAATGGAGTAAATATCACTCTTAATAACTGCGGTATGAATGCCCAAGTAACTGGTAATTCTGCACAGGGTATGCTTGTTTCTCAAGGAAATAATAATTTAACAATTAATGGTGATAACTCACATATTAATGGCGAATTTGTTATTTCAGATGCTTGGCTTCCATATACAGCTGGTCATATCACAATTACGGGTGGAACCTATGCAAAAGATCCTTCCAATATTGGAACCGTGCAATGCTATACATTTGATGAAGAGCATAATATCGTAGTAGATGAAGAAGAGAACCCTGTATTAGTTCCCTGTGAGGTGAATTGTGTTCCTAACGGTTATGAAGTACAAGAGGTAAACCAAGGAGGTATTACTCTCTATCGCGTAGTTAAAGAAGTAGCAAAAGATGGTTCGGGTGATCCTCTGTATGACTTGAATGATAATGTAGAAGGCACAGCTGAAGGTGAGAACCCTGTTACATCTTTCGAATTGTCCACCGGTACAACAATGGAACTCAACCAAGAGACGACCGAAGCCGGTTATGTTCAGGTTAAGGATAACGGTTCAGATGAAGGTACTACTATAAAAGTAGGAAAGATTTTGGCTGAAGAGAAAGTTGACCAAACCCTCGTAATCAACAACGGTCTTGATGTGCAAGGCAACTCGACAGTGGAAGTGCAAGCTGGTTCAACTCTGCAGATTGGTGAAGGTGGTATCACGACCGAGGATGCAGATAATATCGTTATTGATGCAGATAAGGATGGCGCCGGCTCATTGTTGCTTGATCCGACGATTACTGTCAATCAGACTCCTAACCTGACAGTAAGGATGCTGGCTCAGCAAATCGGTCGCGATGAGTTTGATGACTACTACTGGCACCGTTACGCAATGCCGGTATTGCATATCGACTCATGGGAGAAGGAAGGTTCGCTTGAAGGTGCAGGCTCGTACGTGGTACAATATAGAACATACGTATATGCTTGGGATTATGATGCAAATGACTGGGCAAATATCAATCCGAATCAGATGGCTCCTCTTAAGGGCTATACCCTTACGCTGGCAAGCGACTATATCCATGTTGACGGTGACGGCAAGGTTACATCGGAGGCTACAAAAGGCGGTAATCTGAAAACATTGCAAGACGTTACGTATATCTTCAAGGGTAACCTTGTAGGTAATACCGACCAAGCGCTGACCTTCGAGAAGGAAGGCTTCAACTACTTCGGTAACTCCTATACCGGCTATATGGATGCTCTCACAGTTCTTAACGGTATTGAGGACGAGCATGTCGATGGTACTATCTATATGTGGAACGCCGGTCAGCAGACCTACGGTGCCGTGTCAAAGGGCAAACTGGAAAAAGGTACACGTCTCAAGAACTGGGAGAAAGAGATTGCTCCGATGCAGACATTCATCCTTCGCCTGCGTGGCGCAGATAGCGCCAATGAGGGCGTAAGCTATGCTGACGCTATCTGGAATAACCCGCGTTATGGCAATGCTGCTGCTCCCGCTCCTGCACGTCAGGCCAGCGTAAGCAACGAGGATGCTTATATGGAGATCATCGTTACTGCTGCCAACGGCAAGAGTGACGTTATGGACTTCACCGAGATGACTTCGAAGTCTGACGCCTTTGAGAGCGGCTACGATGCTGAGAAGTACATGAACCGCAAGAGCCTCAACCTCTATGCTGACGTTGATGGCATAAATCTCAGCTCGGTAGTAACCGACAACCTGCTCGGCAAGACTCTGAGCCTGCAGACCGTGAACGACATGTACTACACCATGACGTTCGACAACGTGGAAGGCAACGAGTACGCATTGCTTGACAAGGCAACCAATAGTGTGGTAGCCATCACCAATGGCGCAAGCTACGCATTCTCCGCACAGCCGAACACGACTGTTGAGAACCGCTTCGAGATCGTTTCCATCCACAAGGTTCCGACCGCTGTTGAGAACGTTGAGGCTGCTGTTAAGGCTCGTGGTATCTACACGATGCTCGGTCAGTACATGGGTGAGGATATCAACGTTCTGCCCGCTGGTGTATATGTAGTTAACGGTGTGAAGATTGTTAAGTAATCAGACGATGAAAACGTACATTGCTCCTACAACGGATAAGCAGATACTGCTCTGGCAGAGTTGTATCTGCGTATCCGATCCGGCTCATCAAAGTGTAACTGATCCGACGCAGAATCCGGTGGAACCTTATGGAGACCCACAAGGATGATTGCCGCAGGAGAAGCAATGCGCGCGTATATATAATGTAAAATCATTAAATTTAATCAATATGAAAAAAATGGTATTTACAGCCGTCGCCTTGGCAATGGGTATGATGGCAATGGCAACCGAAAAAGCCTATGTGGAAATCCAACTCACAGGAGCCAGCGGACAATCAAGCAGCATAACCCTGACAGAGGATGATGAGCGTAACTCAACTTTTGAGAGCGGTTTTGATACTGAGAAGATGATGGTGCTCTCCAATAGCAAGAGCGTGCTGATCTATGCCAAGCAAGGTGAAGTCATTTGCGAGGATATCCTAACCAATGACTTGAAGAACCTCAAGATAGGCTTTACTACCAATAAGGTAGATAAGAACTACACGCTGAAGTTCATCGACAAATCGGGTGCCAGCATCAAGTTATATGACAAGAGTACGAATCCTGCTACTGTTATCGATCTTGATGCCGTAACCAAATACGACTTCTCTGTTGCAGACGAACAGGTTGGACAGAAGCAAATATGGGATCGTTTCGTTGTCAACTACGAAGCAGTAGGTTTTGATGTTTGCTTCATTGGCAACCATTTGACCGTCAGCGGCAACCCTTGGGAGGCAGGAAAGATCGTCGTTTTTGACGGTGAGACTAAGGTGGTTGAAAAGGAAGGAGATGTTGCGGATATTGACTTGACAGCTCTTACTATTGACAAGCACTACACCGTTAAGTTCTTCCCGACAGACGACATCACCGGTGAAGCTGCCAAAACGTTGGTTATCGTTCCGGTAACACTGCCTTAACGTAATCGGTTATCAAGTGATAAATATACATTCCCGAGGGCTTATTTATAGCTCTTGGGAATGTGTGGATAAAAGATAGGTATTAATGTTCTAAACGATAAAGATATGAAAAAATTATTCTTAGTTCCACTATTGGCGATGCTCTGCACCGTTATGGCGTGGGGAAGTGAAATCGTCGTTAACAACTTCAATGACCTGAAGACTGCTCTCTCCTCTTCTGGAACAGCAGATGTGGTCAAATTAGGTCAAGACATTGCCTATGCTACGAATGGTTCAGACCTGCTCAACATAGAGCGTTCGCTGACACTTGATGGTAATGGTCATACAATTACTGGTTGGGGTAAATGCATGTGCAATCATGATGATGGCGTAACCAGTTATGCGCTGACTCCATTAGCAATTAATGCAGAGGAAAAAGTATCCGGCTTGGTAGTAACGCTCAAAGGACTTACGTTGAGTACGTTAGCCAATACGGTAAATAAAGTCAGCAGTAAGAATACTATTGAGGTAGGTCTTCTGGTAATGGATGGTGTAAACAAACTGACTGTTTCTGCATGTGACATCCGTTCACACATGTACAAAAAGAATGAGACTAACGGAGCTAATATGAACCCTGGTGGCATAGTCATTTGGGGAACTACGAGTACTCCGTTGGACTTGACAGTTGAGGAAGGTTCTTATATTAGTGCAGGTACTGGTGGTTATGGCTTATATGTCTTGAGACCAATAGATGCAACTATTAACAACTCAAGTTTCGAAGGCTTCAGCTCTATTACTTTCTATGCACAAGGAGCGTTGCAGTTCCCTACGTATAAAACAAGCCAAGCATTCGGAAAGAACAACTATGGCTCAATGGGTTCTTCTGTAACTGCTACCAATAGTAATTTTTATGCTAATAATGTCCATAGTGGAAACAGCAATGGTTATGCAATGTTTGCTTTTGAGGATGGCGGCATAGAAGTGGTACTTGACAACTGCAGTATGAATGCCCAAGCCCTCGGAAATGCTAAACAGTTCGGCTTTATGGCTAGTCCTAAGACGCCTATTGAGCATCGTTCGGGTGGTCTAAATATTACCCTCAAGGGCGATAACTCTCATATCAATGGAAGTATGATATACGCTGCTTGGCATGATAGACAGGTAGATGCAATGTCAGCAACTGCTGGTACTGCCGATTTTATCGGAGAGGAGTACGCATATTGGGGAGAGAATGGTATAAGTTTGAGTGGAGTAGATCATTCCGCTACGCGAGCATTCACCAATGCGGGAGATATCACATTTACCATCTTAGGGGGTACTTATTCCCAGAAAATAGATGAAACGCGATATGCTATTCACTTGAACTCGGAATATCCATCTTATAGTTCTCAATTCTTCGATATAGATGCTGCATCTTCATATCCTACCGCGTTTATTTGGAAGAACATAACCATTCCTGCTACTCATGAGGTTCAAACCGTAAAGCAACAAGATGGCGACAAGGTTGTTACGCTCTACCGTGTTGTAAAGAAAGCAGATGGAACCCAGATTAATGACAATGCTGGTCAAAACGAAGACAAGTCTATTGCTGTTGCTACCGGTAGTACAATAACGCTGAACCAACCGACTACTGAAGCTGGTTATGTGCAGGTTAAGAACAATAACACCAATTTGGTCGTAGGTCCGTCTTCTAACCAGACTCTGACCATCAGCAACGGTTTGGATGTTCAAGACAATGCACAAGTTACGGTTAAGCCGGGGTCTGCTGTAGTTATCGGTGAAGGTGGCATTACCACTGAGAAACCGGAGAACATCGTTATAGAAGCTAATGAGAATGGTGCAGCTTCGTTGCTCTTGGACCCGACTATTACTGTTAATCAAACTCCGAACTTGACCGTTCGTATGACGGCTAAGCAAATCGGTCGTGATGCGGCGGGTGACTTCTATTGGCATCGTTACGCAATGCCTGTAGCGTCGATTTCCGGTTGGGATAAAGAAGGTTCGCTTGTGGGTGCCGGCTCGTACGAGGTACAATATAGAACATACGTATATGCGTGGGATTACAGCGCAAACGACTGGGTGAGCATCGCTCCAAACGCAATGGCTCCTCTTAAGGGTTATACCCTTACGCTGGCAAGTGACTATATCCATGTAAATGGTGAAGGTAAGGTTACATCGGAGGCTACAAAAGACGGTAACCTGAATACATTGCAAGACGTGACATATATCTTCAAGGGTAACCTTGTGGGTAATACCGACCAGCCGCTGACCTTCGAGAAGGAAGGCTTCAACTACTTCGGTAACTCCTACACCGGCTACATGCATGCCCTCACGGTACTCAACGGCATCGAGAGCGAGCACGTGGACGGAACGATTTACATGTGGAACGCCGAGAATCAGAACTATGCCGGAGTGTCCAAGAACAAACTGAGTAAGAACCGTGGTCTGGAAGAATGGCAGAAAGAGATTGCTCCGATGCAGACATTCATTCTTCGTCTGCGTGGCGCCGATAGCGCCAATGAGGGCGTAAGCTATTCTGACGCTATCTGGAATAACCCGCGTTATGGCAATGCAGCTTCTGCTCCTGCACGTCAGGCCAGCGTAAGCGATGAGGATGCTTATATGGAGATCATCGTTACTGCTGCCAACGGCAAGAGCGACGTTATGGACTTCACCGAGATGACTTCGAAATCTGATGCCTTCGAGAGCGGCTATGATGCTGAGAAGTACATGAATCGCAAGAGCCTCAACCTCTATGCTGACGTTGATGGCATAAATCTCAGCTCGGTAGTAACCGACAACCTGCTCGGCAAGACCCTGAGCCTGCAGACCGTGAACGATGTGTACTACACCATGACGTTCGACAATGTGGAAGGCAACGAGTACGCATTGCTTGACAAGGCAACCAATGAAATAATCGTCATCACCAATGGCGCAAGCTACGCATTCTCCGCTCAGCCGAACACGACTGTAGAGAACCGCTTCGAGATCGTTTCTGCTGCTAAGGTTCCGACCGCTGTTGAGAACGTTGAGGCTGCTGTTAAGGCTCGTGGTATCTACACGATGCTCGGTCAGTACATGGGTGAGGATCTCAACGTTCTGCCCGCAGGTGTATATATCGTCAACGGTGTGAAGATTGTTAAGTAAGATGCTTAGGCCTGCCGGATAAGGGTGGGATTAGTATCTATCAATCATTCCCAAGAGCGTTTCGGTGCTCTTGGGAATGATTTTTGTGGGGATGTGATGCTATTGCTAATGATGCTGTTGTTGCCTGTAAATGCTTACATTACATAACCGAATGAACAAAAAATCACCTGTATGTGTTTTTTTTTGCCAAAACATTTGCATATATTAAAACTTTTTCGTAACTTTGTGGGCTTAATTGATTTTGTCCAAGAAATCGAGATGAACCGAATATAAAAATAAACAATGTTAAATAATATTTAATTAGTCTTAAGATGAAAAAGATTTTACTTGTTTCCCTACTGACAATGTTCACATGCGTTAGTGTATGGGGAGCGAATGTGGCAAAAATCGGCGACACCGAGTATTCTACATTAGCTGCTGCTGTAACTGCTGCTAATGCTGCAGAAGGTGATGTTACCATTACCATGTTGGTAACAAGTCCTTCAGCCACAACAAAGCTGACAATCAGTAACAACATTACAATTGATGGCGGAAATACGCGTCGCACTCTAAAGAATACCTTCAGTGTAAGTGCAGGCAAAACGCTCACATTGAAAAATATTACTGTGAACAATACAGTAAAGCCTTCGCCTGCTCGAACGGTTGTGCTTAATGGCAAAGATGCTAAGTTGATTCTTTCCGACGCAACCCTTGAGCCAAAGATAGCATCTTGTCTTCCTTTGGGAGTTGTTTCTGGTAAAAGCGCAACCCTTGAGTTGGCAGAAGGTACAAGTAACGTGATTAAAAACATTAGTGGCAGTTCCGCCCTTTATCATTCTGCTACATCGGGCTATTCATTGACCATCACAGGTAATGGAGCATTGTCCGTACAGCATGTCGGAACAGGCGGCTATGCATTTGGTTGTGAAGCAAAATCTTCGAGCGCATCGAGTTCTGCTAAGTTCATTATCGATGCCCCGAATATTACGGCTACATCTGCGACGGCAGGTCGTGTTTTCTCTACCAACCTTACGACTTCATCAGTCTCAAGTGGCGTATATTCGGATGCACCTGCCGACAAGTTGATATCGACCGGCTGCGCCAAATTGGCATTGACGGGTGCGGATGCAGGTAAGTATAGAGTCTTCTCTTTGACAACGGCAACCGCTACGGCTAATGGAGTAAAAGCTAGCATAGGAAAAACTGCTTATTCTTCTCTCGCAGCTGCAATTAGTGCTGCTCAGGCAGGTGAGACTGTTACTCTCTGGGCTGATGCAACAGCAGCTTCTGTAACAAAAGCAATCACGATTGCAGCAAACGGCTATAACGCATCCGCCATTACAGCTGGTAGCGGGTTCGTGCGTGTTCCTGTTGACGGAGGTTATGCTTTTGGTCAGGTGCACACTTCTCAAGAAGCCGGTCATACTGTTTATACCGTTAATAACTACGATGAGTTCATATTTGCTAATTATGCGGTTGCTAACGGCGACATCATTCGTTTGGCAAATGACATCGCTTATACAGCGAATGGCAAAACGGATGCCGCAAGCTTGCTGAATATCAAGAAGTCTATTACCTTGGATGGTCAGGGTCACACGATTTCCGGATACTGGAAAAAGAGTGACAACTACTATTTAACTCTCGCCATTAACCATCAAGGCACAGAGATGCTTGATGTTACAATTCAGAACGTGACCATTACGAACAATGTGAAATACGCTAGTAGTATTATCTCTTTTGGCAAGCTTGCTTCACTGACCTTGGAAAACTGCCAACTTATTCAGCAACACAAACTCCAACCTTATGGTCTTCTCTTCATTGGTACCCACCAAGATACGCCTGCTAATGTAACGATTAACAATTCTAAAATCGCCAATACGAATGCTGAAGATAATGGCAACCCGATAATGATTAATGTGCCGATCAATTTAACGATTAACAACTCTACCACTGTGGGCTGGCGTGCTCTTTACTTCCAATTCGCACGTACTATGGCTGGATATGCATGCGATGGCGCACGCGGAACGGTGGTACACGCTAATTCGTGCTTGTTTAATGGACGCAACGGCTATGATGGTATAAATAACGGTTCTTCCACCTTCTTCTGTGAGGATGACGGTATTACCCTTAATCTCCACAATTGCACGCTGTGCGCAGAACAAATGGGAACCGCTGCACAATATGTACTCGGCTTCGCCAGTTCAACACCTGCAAATCGTCGTACGCAGAATATCGTTATGAATATTAGCGGCGATAATACTACTATTAACGGTAAGTTTGTCGATAATGGTTATTGGTTCTATCCACTTCAGGCAAGCGATCCTAACAACCTTAATTTTGTCAACTATTCTGAAGGTTATTATTACTATAGCAACGGATACAATTATAAGAAGGGTTCTCAATCTACCACGGAGAACTACGATCCAAGCAAGGCGTTTGAGGCAACAATGCACATAACGCTGAACATCACAGGCGGAACCTATTCTGTTGATCCCCTGGGTAATACCTGGGATACTAAATGGGTTGATCGTCCTATTTTTAGCGAGACTGCACCATATGCTAAGACTGGTCAATGCTATTCAAGGAGGCCGACTATCCCAAGTGGCTATGAGGTAAAGGAGATTACCACTACTCAAGGCGGCGTAACTACTACTCTCTACCGTGTTCGTGAGGAGATTACCAGTTCGACTACTTTGAATGACAATGCCGGTCAGAACGAGACGGAAGAAATCAAAGTTACCGAGAGTATAACCGTTGCTAACGAGGAAACCAAAGCCGAGTACGTAGAGGTGAAAGGCGGTACAAGCAGCGATCCTATAGTAACCGTTACCGTTCCGGAAGGCAAGACGCTTGAGGTTTCCAACGGTATGGATGTTACCGGTAACGCAGAGGTTGTTGTTGAGCCGGGTTCGACGCTTTCGGTAGGTGAAGGTGGTCTTATTTCCGAAAAACCGGAGAACATCATTATCGAGGCTGACCAGACCGGTTCTGCATCGTTGCTGCTTGATCCGGCAGTTATCATCAACACTACTCCGAACTTGACCGTTCGCATGACTGCTAAGCAAATCGGTCGTGATGCTGCGGGTGACTTCTATTGGCACCGTTACGCAATGCCTGTAGCGTCGATTTCCGGTTGGGATAAAGAAGGTTCGCTTGTGGGTGCCGGCTCGTACGAGGTACAATATAGAACATACGTATATGCGTGGGATTACAGCGCAAACGACTGGGTGAGCATCGCTCCAAACGCAATGGCTCCTCTTAAGGGTTATACCCTTACGCTGGCAAGTGACTATATCCATGTAAATGGTGAAGGTAAGGTTACATCGGAGGCTACAAAAGACGGTAACCTGAATACATTGCAAGACGTGACATATATCTTCAAGGGTAACCTTGTGGGTAATACCGACCAGCCGCTGACCTTCGAGAAGGAAGGCTTCAACTACTTCGGTAACTCCTACACCGGCTACATGCATGCCCTCACGGTACTCAACGGCATCGAGAGCGAGCACGTGGACGGAACGATTTACATGTGGAACGCCGAGAATCAGAACTATGCCGGAGTGTCCAAGAACAAACTGAGTAAGAACCGTGGTCTGGAAGAATGGCAGAAAGAGATTGCTCCGATGCAGACATTCATTCTTCGCCTGCGTGGCGCGGATAGCGCTAATGAGGGCGTAAGCTATGCCGACGCTATCTGGAATAACCCGCGTTACGGCAATGCAGCTTCCGCTCCTGCACGCCGTGCATTGGCTGATGATGACGACGAAGAAGCGTATATGGATATCATAGTGACATCTGCCAACGGCAAGTCTGATGTAGTTGACTTCACGCAGATGGCATCGAAGTCTGACGCTTACGAGAACGGCTACGATAGCGAGAAGTACATGAACCCGGGAACCATTAATCTATATGCTACTATTGGTGACATGAACTACAGCTCGGTAGTGACCAATGTTCTGCTTGGCAAAACGCTCAGTTTGCAAACGGTGGACGAAACCGACTATACCATCAGTTTTGAGTATGTAGAAGGTGAGCAGTACGCACTGCGTGACAAGGTGACGAATGATGTGGTAGCCATCAGCAATGATGTAACCTATTCGTTCTCGGCGCAACCTAATGCAGTAGCAGAGAACCGCTTTGAGATTGTAAGCATCGACCAAGTGCCGACAGCTGTTGATAACGTGGTAACTACACCCAAACACCGTGGCATCTATACGATGCTCGGTCAATACGTGGGCGAGGACTTCAAGGCTCTGCCTGCCGGTGTATATATCGTCAATGGCGTTAAGATTGTAAAATAATTAATCATTAAAATAAGGTAATAAAATGAAAAAGTACATTTGTCCTTTAACGGAAAAACAAGAAGTAATGCACATGAGTTGTCTCTGCGACGAATCCGCAGGATGGGGCATGCACTCAGCACCAACTAATCCTGGTGGAGATACAGAACCGCTGGGCGCCCCGATTCGCCTGTTCTAATCGCGGAAAGCACCATGTGAGTGCTGATGTTTTGTTCAATGCAAACAATTAAATTTGGTAATATGAAGAAGTTATTATTATCAACCGTCATACTGCTGACAGCTATGATGGCAATGGCAACCGAGAAGGCGTACGTGCAGATTCGACTGACAGGTGAAAGCGGTCAGTACAGTGACTTGTTCCTGACAGAGGATGATGAGTACACCTCTGCATTCGAGAGCGGTGCGGATATTGAGAAGATGATGTCCCTCGCTAATAGCAAGAGTGTGTTGATTTATGCCAAACAAGGTAGTGTCTATTGCGAAGAAGTGTGGACGAATAGTCTGAAAGATCTTAAGGTAGGCTTCACAACCAATATGGTGGATGAGAACTATACCTTGACCTTCAAAGACAAGTCTGGCGCTTCCATTAAGTTGTATGACTATGTGACAGGCAGCGTGATTGATCTGGATGCTGTGACCTCATACAACTTCTCTGTTGATGGCTCGCTGGTAGGCCAAAAAGAGGTATGGGATCGTTTCGTGGTTAATGTGAATGGCGCAGGTGAAGGCAACCTGGAGACCTGCTTTACGGGAACGGAACTGGAGATTAAGAACAATCCGTACTTTGGTAAGATCGTTGTGAAGAAGACGAGTGACGGTAGCACCGTTAAGTCGTACGTATATGGCACGGATACCATTAACTTCAACGAGAAGGACGGAAGCGGCTATTACATCTACAAGGATGCCACGGATTACACCGTCAGCTTCGGTGATGCCCGCGCATTCATCGTAACCGTTAAGCGCTAATCCACTCCGTAGAGTCGAGACAACAATAAGAGCCACCCTCGCAGGTGGCTCTTGTTGTTCTATAGGTGGGCGAAACTTGAGAAAAATTTGCAACTTTCGCCCATAAATAATGCTATAGAGGGCGGAAAGTAACAAAAACTTGTAACTTTCGCCCAGAAATATTTGCAAATATCAAAAAAAAGTGTTATCTTTGCATCGTGAAATGTTGGAAAAGTATCAAAAATGGTACTAAAACATATTGGAAAAGTCACAAAAATAGGTGTTGAACGTATTGGAAAAGTCACATATGATAGACAGAAACATCGACAAAGTGATTGAAAATCACTATGCTAACAACAAATCGGCGCTATTATTAACCGGTGCGAGGCAGGTGGGTAAGACGATAGCCTTCCGCAGGTATGCCGAGAAGATGGGGATGGAGTTGGTGGAGATCAACTTCCATGAAGACCAGTTGGCAAAGAACATCTTCATCGGTGCGCAGAATGCACAGGAGGTGTTGCTGCGTATCAGTGCGCATACCCGTAAGCGTTTGATACCTGGAAAGACGCTAATCTTCTTCGATGAGATACAGAAATATGCGGATGTGGTGACGTGGGTGAAGTTCTTGGTGGATGAAGGCAGTTACCGGTATGCGTTGAGCGGGAGTCTGCTGGGAGTGGAGCTGCAAGACATACGCAGTATGCCGGTGGGATCGTTGGACATTCAGGATGTGTATCCGTTGACGCTGGAGGAGTTTGTGAGAGCGATAGGAGTGAGTGATGCGGTGCTGGGTTCGATACGTGAGGCATGGGAGCAACGTAAGCCGGTGGACGAGGTGGTACATGCGAGTATGATGCGTGTGGTGAGTCTGTATCTGTTGGTAGGAGGTATGCCGGCAGCGGTTCAGACGTACATTGACACGAACGACATGCAAGCGGTGCGTGGGAAACAGGAAGAGATACTGAAACTGTACCACTGGGACATTGCGCAGTACGATCCGGATAACAAGTTGTACCTGGACGAGATATTTGATTTGATACCGAGAGAGCTGAATGCGAAGAACAAGCGGTTTATCTTGAAAGATCTGAACGAACATCGGATGTTTGCGCGTCATGAGAACGGGTTTATATGGCTGAAGGATGCGGGAGTGGCGCTGCCGACATATAATGTGGAGGAGCCGCGAGTGCCGCTGAAATTGAGCGAACTAAGGAACCTGTTTAAGTTATTCCAGAACGATGTGGGTCTTCTGGCAGCGCAATATGCGCAAGAGATAGCGATGCAGATCCTGACGGGGGACGTGAACATCAACTACGGAGCGATATACGAGAACTTTGTGGCGCAGGAGCTGCAAGCGCACGGTTGGGCATTGCGGTATTTCAACAGTAAGAAGCAGGGAGAGGTGGATTTTGTGATAGAGGAAGGGACAAAAGTGCTGCCGATAGAGGTGAAGTCCGGTAAGGATTATCAGCGTCATTCGGCGTTGACGAACCTGCTGACGAACAAGGAATACGGGATATCGGAGGCGCTGGTGCTGAACAACGATAACGTGAAGCAGAAAGGGAACGTGTTGTATGCTCCGATATATATGACGATGTTCGTGGAGAAGAAGCGCGTAGTGGGCGAGACGAAGTACGTGCTGGATATGGAGGGGTTGCGGTGAGCAATATAAAGGGCAGAAAACAACAAGAGCCACCTTGCGGGTGGCTCTTGTTGTGTGATCCGCCATGTATGGCGGATGCAAGAGCTAAGAATACTTCTTAGCCCTTAAAGGGCACGATTACTTGAGTTCGGCGAGGTACTTAATTGTACGTACCATCTGGCTGGTGTAGCTGTTCTCGTTGTCGTACCAGCTAACAACCTGAACCTGATAGGTGTCGTCGTCGATCTTAGCAACCATGGTCTGGGTAGCGTCGAACAGTGAGCCGAAGCGCATACCGATAACGTCGCTCGAAACGATCTCGTCCTCGGTGTAACCGAAGCTCTCGGTCTGAGCAGCCTTCATGGCAGCGTTGATACCCTCTTTGGTGATGTCTTTACCCTTAACAACTGCAACCAGGATAGTGGTCGAGCCGGTAGGAGTCGGAACGCGCTGTGCGCTACCGATGAGCTTGCCGTTGAGTTCAGGGATAACGAGGCCGATAGCCTTGGCAGCACCGGTGCTGTTCGGAACGATGTTCTGGGCACCTGCACGGCTACGACGGAGATCACCCTTACGCTGCGGGCCGTCGAGGATCATCTGGTCGCCGGTGTAAGCGTGGATGGTTGACATGATACCGCTCTGGATCGGAGCGTACTTGTGCAGAGCTGCAGCCATAGGAGCCAAGCAGTTCGTGGTGCAAGAAGCAGCAGAGATAACCTTGTCAGCCGGAGTCAGAGTCTTGTGGTTAACGTTGTAAACGATGGTGGGCAGATCGTTGCCTGCAGGAGCAGAGATAACGACTTTCTTAGCGCCAGCCTGGATGTGAGCCTCAGCTTTAGCCTTGCTGGTATAGAAACCGGTGCACTCCAATACTACATCGATACCGAGTTTGCCCCAAGGCAGCTCAGCTGCGTTCGGCATAGCGTAGATGGTGATCTCCTTGCCGTCCACGATGATCGAACCCGGAACGAGAACAGTCTTGCCGTCCTCAGCGAGTTGTGCGTCCTTGTAAGCTACAGTGTGCTTGCCCTCACCGAACTTGCCGGCGAAGCCGCCCTGAGCGGTGTCATACTTCAGCAGGTGAGCCAACATCTTCGGGCTGGTCAAGTCGTTGATTGCAACTACCTCATAACCCTCAGCTTCAAACATCTGACGGAAAGCCAGACGACCAATACGGCCAAAGCCGTTAATAGCTACTTTTGTCATAATTGTGTGTTAGTTTGTTTTTTTGGTTATTGATTGTTTTAAACGTTGTTAGCGAGTCTTCCGGAACTACTGGAATATTTCGTATTCTCGGAGTTTCCGGATTTGGGTACAAAGTTACGAAAAATAAATGATATTTGCAAGAGGTAACGCAAAAAAATTATCATTTTTTTTCAATAAAATGCAAAATTTACTCTTTTTGCATGTATTGGGGCATAGTTTCGATGAATTTTTTTGCAGCTTCATCGACTGTTCCGAAAAATTCTCCTCCTGAAGCATTCATGTGACCGCCTCCGCGGAAGACCTCTCGTGCGAGTTTGTTCACCGGTCGGTCACCCTGACTGCGGAAGGAGATCTTCGCTTTGACCTTGGCATCGCCTGCCTCCTCCTTCTGATGAGGCGGGATCTTGTCCTCGCGCATGAAGATAGAGTAGTAAATATCTTTGATTTGCAGGGGCATATTCACTATTCCCTCCATGTCGCCGGACTTGGCGTTGAAGCGGTACATCTCACGTCGGTTGAGGGTGATCAGCGCCGTGTGGTACTCGGGGAAGAGTTGCATCTTATGATAGAGGCAGTAGCCCACGAGGCGCATCCGGTCTGCCGCCCATGCGTTGAAGACGCGGTCGTAGATGACATCCTTGTTGATGCCGGTAGTGAGGAGGATAGCAACGATGTTGTACATCTCCGGATGACAGGAGTTGTAGGAGAAGTTGCCGGTATCCGTCATCATGCCGGTATAGATGCAGGTAGCGAAATCTTCCGACAAGACACCGGCAATACCACAGGTAAAGTCTAGGATTGCCTCGACTTTGGACCGCCTTTGGTCCACCTTCGGTTCGACTATGGTTCGACTTGTAGCGCCGTTTTGCGACTTGGTGAGTTGGTAGGCGAGACGGAAGACAAGTTCGCTGGCAGAGGCACTATCGGGGTAAGCTATCTGCTCGGGTTGTTCGGTGCAGACCTTCGAGAGATGATGATCTATTATAAGGAGACCGGAGGCTCCGGAATTTCTGGAATCTATAGAGTTTCCGGATTCACCAGATTCTCTGGAAGCAGCGTAACTGTTGAAGCGTTCGGTGAGGACGGGGCTGAGTGCGGCGACGCGTGTGGGTTCAGCCAGATCGGTGCAGATGACCAGATCGGCGTCACGCAGAGCTGCCGCAGCGGCATCGGGGTTCTGTTCGTATTGAATGACCGAGTCCAGCCCGGGCAGCCATGCAAGGAAGTCGGGAAACGAGGTTGGCACGATGTTTGTAACGTTTTGTTTGCCGAGGCTGAGCAAGAAGTGCCGCATAGCCAGACTGCTGCCCAAGGCATCGCCGTCAGGATTCTGGTGGGTGATGATGGCAATGGACTGTGCATCGGAGATGCAGCGCGCAGCAAACTCGAGCTGAAGAGGCGTAATTTTGTCAGAAATGGGTGTGTAATTCATAAAAAAGTGCCGTATTATTAAAAAGTTGGCACAAAGATACAATTTTTTTTGCAAATATCAAAATTTTTTTGTAACTTTGTGGCGGATTATGTGCGTTTTTGTTTAGAAGGGGAAAATAGGGTTCACGAATTAAGCGAATTAAACGAATACGAAAGACAAAATATTAACAACAAATAGAATGAAAAAAACATTAATTGCATTAGCAGCAGTTTTGTGTGTAGCAGGTATGCGTGCACAGGAGGACAAGGTGTTGATGACCATCGACGGCAAGCCGGTGATGTTGTCAGAGTTCAATTACATCTATGAAAAGAACAACCAGGAAGCCGCCGGCGGTCAGAAGTCGCTGAAGGAGTACCTCGACCTGTTTGTGAACTTCAAGCTGAAGGTGACGGAAGCCGAGCACCGCGGTATAGACACCACGGAAGCGTTCCTCAAAGAGCTGAAGGGTTATCGCGCGCAGGCTACGCCTAAGTACCTGACGGACAATGATGCCCTGGAGGCACTGGTGCGTCGTACGTACGAGTGGCAGCAGGTAGACCGTCGCGTGGCACATATCGCCATCGAGTGCCCGGCGAATGCCGATTCGGTAGCGCAGGCTGAGGCGTTGGCTAAAATCAACAGCGCCCGCGAGCGCGTGACAACGGGAAAGAAGATGGTGAAGGGCAAGGGTGCCAAGGCGCGTGTGACGTACGCACCGAAAGAGGACTTCAAGGCTGTGGCACTGGAAGTTTCCACCGATCCGGGCGTAAAGGAGTCGCAGGGCGAACTGGGCTGGATCAGTCCTTTCCGCTTCGTTTATCCGTTCGAGAAGGCCGTTTATACTACGCCTGTAGGCGAGGTGACGGAGGTGTTCCGCAGCCCGTACGGATACCATATAGCCCTGGTGGAGGAAGAGCGTGAGCACGAAGAGGTGCAAGCTTCGCACATCATGAAAGCCACACCGCGCGGTGACAGCCTTGCAGCCGTACGCGCGAAGGTGATGATTGACTCTATTTACCAGTTGGCCATCCAGCCGGACGCCAAGTTCGACGAGCTGGCTCGCGAGTTGTCGGACGACAAAGGTTCGGCGATGCGTGGCGGCAGTCTGGGCTGGTTCGGTCACGGTGCGATGGTTAAGCCGTTTGAGGATGCGGTGTTCGGAATCAAGAACGTCGGCGATATCACGGAGCCGTTCGAGTCGCGCTTCGGCTGGCATATAGCCAAGTTGGACGGCAAGCGCGGTACGCTGCCGTTTGAGGATGTGAAAGCGGATATCCAGAAGCGCGTACAACGTGACGAGCGTTCGAAAGAGGTTCAGGAGAGTTTCATCGCCAAGACCCGTGCAGAGTACAACCTGCCGGCAGAGATGAGCGATGCTGATGTGATGGCGTACGCCGATGAACATCTTGAGGCCAAATACCCCGAACTGGCGCAACTGGTTCAGGAGTACCATGACGGTATATTGCTGTTCGATGTTTCACTGGAGGAGGTTTGGGACAAAGCTGCCAAGGATACAGCCGGTCTGGAAGCTTACTTCGCAGCCAACAAAGCCAACTATGTGTGGGATGAGCCGCGCTTCAAAGGAATGATTGTGTATTGCAAAGACAAGAACACCCTGAAATCCGCGCAGCGCATTATCAAACAGGCACAACCGGACTCCGTGATGAGTTACCTGAAACGACTGAATACCGACAGCGTGAAATACGTGAAGATGGAGAAAGGTCTGTGGACGAAGGGACGCAACGCTGCGATTGACAAGTTCGGCTTCAAGGACAAGAAAGCCGAATACAAGGCTGATGAGGCGCTACCGTACGTGTTTGTCAACGGCCGTGTGCTGAAAGGTGCGGAGGTTTATACCGATGACCGGAATAAAGTGACGAGTGACTACCAGGAGTACCTTGACCAGAAGTGGATTGAACAACTCAAGCAAAAGTATCCAGTAGTCATCAACCGCGAGGTACTAAATCAATAGGATGAAGCAACGCAAGGGATACATCATCGGACTAATGTGTATGGTGCTACTGGGTGTAGCATCGTACATGTATCCGTTGCGTTGGGATCTGACGCAAGACAAGCGGTATAGTCTGGGCGAGGCGACGAAGTCGTTGCTCCGCGGGCTGGACGAACCGGTGGAAGTTGAAGTGCTGCTTGAGGGAGATCTGAACAGCGGTTTCCGGCGCTTACGCAGAGCGACGGTGGAACTGTTGGACGAGATGAGCCGTTACGGTCGTGTGCGTATGGCAGAACCGGCAGAGGGCAGTACGGAAGACTTGCAGCCTACGGTGATCCATGAGCGTGAGCAAAACGGCAAAACGGTACAACAGACGGTTTTTCCGTACGCGCGTGTACGCTACGGGAATCGTCAGACGGTGGTACCCCTGCTCAAGAACATCCGAGGGCTGAGTGGCGAACAGAACCTGAACAAGAGCATTGAGAATCTGGAATATGTGTTTGCCGAGGCGATCCAAAGCATCAGCCGCGATACGATAGCGCGTATAGCGTTTCTGGAAGGTCACGGCGAACTGGACGAGGCGGATGTGTATGACGTGAGCCGGCAACTGAGCCGGTACTTCGATGTGGACAGAGGGGTTTTAAGTGATGATGTGCAGGCATTGCGCCCGTATAAGGTGGTCATCATAGCCGCACCGCAAGAGCCGCTGAGCGAACAAGACAAATACATCCTTGACCAGTACGTGATGCACGGCGGACGCGTGCTGTGGGCGATAGACGGTGTGCGGCTGTCGGAAGATATGTTATCGGAGTCCGGGGCAACGCCGGTTATCCCGCTGGATGTGAAACTGACGGAGATGTTGTTCCGTTACGGCGTACGAGTTAATCCCGTGCTGGTGCAAGACCTGCAATGTCTGACTGTCCCGGTGGATGTATCCGGCGAGGCAGGCGAGGCGCAATACCAGCCACTGCCGTGGACATTTGCGCCGCTACTGCTGACATCGAGCAGTTCGCCCGTGACGAAGGATGTGATGCAGGTGAGCAGCGTGTTTGCCTCGACGATAGATACCGTAGGCGGATCAGACGGGATACAAAAAGAGGTGCTGCTGGCGACGAGCACGGCTTCGCGTCAGACCCACGCGCCTGCGGAGATAGACCTGAGCAATATGCGGGTTGATCCGCAATTGTTCGGTTCGGCGTATCTGCCGGTGGCAGTGCGGCTGGAGGGTGAGTTCCCGTCGGCATTCAGCCACAGGATGATCCCCGAAGGGCTGAACGATAATGAGCGTCTGGACAGGTCGGTCAAGACAAGACAGCTGGTCGTGGCGTCCGGCAGCATATTGCAGAACCACTGGCAACAAGGTCGTCCTCTGCCGGTGGGCTACGACCGGTATTCGGGCATACAGTTCGGGAACAGGGATTTTGCGGTGAATGCCGTATTGGATCTGGCAGACGACAGCGGGCTGATAGGGCTGCGGGAAAAGACCATCGCTTTGCGTCTGCTGAACGATAGTCGCGCACATCAGAGCCGCGCGATGATACAGACGATAAGTGTCGTAACGCCGCTGCTGCTGATAGGGCTGCTGGCGACGGGTGTACTGATCATTCGAAGAAGAAAATATATTTTGTCATGAAACGGATACTATTATACAGCTTGCTGCTTGCAGCCATGAGCGTGCAGGCGCAGAATGTGCTGCCTTATCCGATGGATACGGTGGACGGAAAAGTGTACTATCGTTACACGGTCGAGAAAAGTATCGGTCTGTACCGGATCAGTAAGAACTTCGGTGTGTCACAGGAAGATATACTGAAGGCTAATCCTGACCTGAGAACGCGCGGTTTGGTGTTCGAGGAAGTGATACGCATCCCTGCTAATCTTCCGGCTACGGCGAAGGTAAGGGAGGTAGTGAGACCGGTGCTTAAGACTCCTGAAGTTCAGCAGACCGCGGAAGTGGCAGTTGTCCCGGAAGCCGTTGAATTGCCGGCATCGCCGGAGGTTATGGCAGATACTGTAACTCCCATTGTTCCGGAAGTTCCGGTAACTCCGGTCGATTCGATAATTCCTGTTGATTCGGTTGCGGCAGATACACTGCCGGCGATTGAATACACGGATACATTGCGGTTAGCTTATCTGTTGCCGTTGCAGGCTGAGATGACTCCGCGTAATCCGACCATTGACCGGTTCTATGACTTCTATGCAGGTTCGCTGCTGGCGCTGAAGCATCACGATGCATCGTGGACAGACAGCTTGGGCAAGGTGCACACAACATTCTACGATGTCCGCACCTACGATGTGGGCAAGTACGGCAGCCAGGTGACCCAGTTGATTGACTCGGGCGCATTCGTGCGTACCGACGCGATTGTGGGGCCGGCGTATCAGAAGCCGGTAGAGGTGCTGTCAGCGTACGCCGCCGAGCATCAGATACCGGTGATGATTCCGTTCTTGCAAATGCTGCCCAAGGATGTGAGCAAGAACCCGTATCTGCTGAAGTTCAATCCGTCGGATCAGATACAGACGCACGCGCTGATGGAGTACCTGGATACGATGCGTACCCGTGTGAACGTCGTGCTGGTGGATGCGTACGTTGACAAGCTGGATTATTCGCAGGGTATACGTGTGCTGCGAGATAGTATCAAATCACGCGGGTTCTCCACGACGAGCACAACCATCCGTCAGATTCTGGCAGACTCGGTGAGTGCGGCGCTGAAGGACAGTGTGGAGAATATTCTGCTATTCCACTCGGAGCGTTACTCGAACATACAACTGCTGATGCCCTACCTGTTGTCCGGCAAGCGTGGCAAGAACCTGACGTTGCTCAGCCAATACGCATGGCTGGGTGAGAGGATACTGCTGCCGCAGTTGTTTACCGGTGTGTTCAGCACGCCAAAAGGGGAAGCACTGGAGCGTTACGAACAGGACTTCAAGCAGTATTTCGGTCACTCGCTGTCGTCCACGCAGCCGCGTTACGACCTGCTGGGGTACGATCTGACGGGCTATATGCTTGAAGCAATGAGGACAGGGACATTCCACGCGCTGGATACATTATACGAAGGAATACAGTCATCCATGTTGTTCACCGACATAGAGGATGGAGGTTACGAGAATACACATATTGTTATCGAGAGGCGTTAAGTTGTCCGCAGTGTTGCTGCTGACGGCTGTGCAGACGTTTGCGCAGCCCCGCTTGAAGCAGTCAGAGATGTTCGTGGGTGCGTACGGCGGCGTGACGGCTTCAAATGTGTTCTTTTCGCCCAAGGTGTCCGGAACGGGAGATGTGCTGAAATGGCCGCTGGGCTGGAACGCCGGAGCCATATTTCGTTACGGTGCCCACAAGGTGTGTTCCATCCAAGTGGAGGCAGGTTATGCCCAACGCGGATGGAGAGAGTACTCGGAGAGTGACGGTTATGACTATACCCGCAAACTGCACTATATACAAGTGCCGCTGCTGGCACATATACATTTCGGCGGCAAGCATATGCAGGGGTTTGTGAATTTGGGTCCGCAGATTGCATATTGTCTCGCATCGCAGGAGTCAGGAACGAAGCAGACAGCTTCCACATACCAGTACCGGGCGATTGATCACATGTTTGACTGGGGAGTAGCCGGCGGATTAGGTGTCTATGGAATGCACAGGAGAGTGGGAGTGTTCCAACTGGAGGCACGTGTGAACTACAGTTTTGGCAGTTTGTACAACAACTCCCGTGCGGAGCATTTTGCTTCATCGAATATGTTTACGGTGAGCCTGAACTTTGCTTACTTGTGGCAGATTAAATAGTTGGCAGTTGAAAGACGGGAAAACATATATAATCTTGCGGTTGTCATCGCTGAGTAATGTGGCGATGCTGACGCCGGTGGTGGCGGGACTAAGCAAGGCTTATCCTGACGACCGGTTTATTGTCGTTGCGCTCAAACCGCTGTCAGCACTGTTCTACGGTCTGGGAAACGTAGAATACTGTGAGGTGAAGGAGGATGTCAAACATCTCAGTGGCTTATGGAATCTGAGCAAACAGCTGGCAGCCTACAAGCCTGCGATGGTGCTTGATTTGCAAGACGATTTGCGTACGCGCGTGGTGCGTTTCATGCTGCGCAGACAGCGCGTACCGGCTGTGGTTATTCGCAGCGTAAAGCGTGAGCAGAGGGCTTTGATGCGGTCGGGACATTCTTTAGGTTTGCCGCTCAAGCCGGAAGCCGAACGTTATAGCGAAACAATGCTTGAGGGAGGTTTGCAGCCGGCGGAAGTGCCGTCGCTCATCTCCGTCAACCACGAAGCGGCAGCGAGAGTAGAGCAGGTGTTTGGCAAAAAACAAGGGCGCTGGATTGGTATAGCGCCGTTCGCCAAGTACCAGTCGAATATGTTGCCTTACAAGACGATGAAAGAGGTGATAGCCTACTTCGCGGAACAACCCGATACACGCGTGTTCCTGTTTGGCGCAGGGCGTGTGGAGACCGAGATGCTTCGGCAGTGGTCGTCATTATGGCCGAATGTGGAGAGTGTGACGAACCATCTGGCGTTGGACGGCGAACTGGAGCTGATGCGCAAGATAGACGGTTTACTGTGCATGGATTCCGCTAACCAGCATCTGGCGGCACTTGTGGGGTGTAAGATGTTGAGTATATGGTGCGGAACACACCCGATGATGGGATTTGCAGCCAAAGGATTGAATGCTGCGGACATATTGTCGCTACCGGTGAGTTGCAGACCTTGCAGCGTGCATGGCACGAATAGTTGCAAGTACCGCAACTTTGCCTGCAAGGCGCTGACATCGGAGATGATAGCGGAACGGTTTGAAAAGTTGTTACATTCAGAAATACAATACGAAATATGACAAAAATAATTGCATTAGCCAATCAAAAAGGCGGTGTGGGCAAGACCACTACTGCCATCAATCTGTCAGCCGCTTTGGCGGGTGACGGCAAACGTGTGTTGCTGGTGGATGCTGATCCGCAGGCGAACGCTTCGTCGGGTCTGGGCGTGGATATCCGCGAGCAGGGCTCGTCCATATACGAGTGTCTGGTGAACGGGATTGATCCGCGTGAAGCCATCACGGAGACCGAGGTGGAAAATCTGCATCTTATCCCTTCACACATTGACCTTGTGGGCGCGGAGATAGAGATGCTGAACCTGCCTGACAGGGAGCAACTGCTCAAGCGTGTGCTGCAACAGGTGAAGAGTGACTACGACTATATACTGATCGACTGCTCGCCTTCGTTGGGATTGATCACGGTGAACGCGTTGACGGCAGCCAATAGCGTGATTATACCCGTACAGTGCGAGTTCTTTGCGCTGGAGGGTATAGCCAAACTGCTGAACACCATCAAGATCATCAAGTCGCAACTGAACCCCGGGCTGAATATTATGGGGTTTGTGCTGACGATGTACGATAACCGTCTGCGCTTGAGCAATCAGGTGTTGGAAGAGGTGAGACGCCACTTTGGTGATTTGGTGTTCCACACGGTCATTGCACGAAACGTCCGTCTGTCGGAGGCTCCGAGCCACGGCAAGACGATATTGGATTACGAGCCGAAGTCGAAAGGCGCAGTAGCGTACAAGGCGTTGGCAAAGGAAGTAATGAACAGATAGTCGAAGGTCGATAGTCAAAAGTCGAAAGAATATGAAGAAAACTACAGGATTAGGCAGAGGGCTGGATGCCCTGATAGACACCTCGCATGTTGTGACCGGCAAAGCCAGCCGTATCTCCGAGATACCGCTGAGCGAGATTGTAGCCAACCCCAACCAGCCGCGCCGCACCTTTGACGAAGAGGCGCTACAGGAACTGGCGGACTCCATCCGCGAGCATGGCGTCATATCGCCCATCACGCTCAAGCAGAACGAGGATGGCACGTATATGATCATCGCCGGCGAGCGCCGTTACCGTGCTGCAAAGATGGCAGGACTATACGATATCCCCGCCTATGTGCGTACAGCGAAAGACGAGCAGGTGATGGAGTGGGCGCTGGTCGAGAACATCCAGCGCGAGAACTTGGATGCCATAGAGATTGCACTCGCCTACCAACGGCTGATGGACGATTACGAACTGACACAGGAACAGATGGCGGAACGTGTGGGCAAGAAACGCGCTACGGTGGCGAACTACCTGCGCCTGCTTAAGTTGCCAGCCGAGGTGCAGATGGGCATCAAGGAGCGCAAACTCGAGATGGGGCATGCACGCGCCATCTTAGGTAGCACATCGCCCGAGCAGCAGTTGTCGCTCTATCGGAGGATTATTGCCGAAGGTCTGAGCGTGCGCCGCGTGGAAGAGCTGGTGAGCGTCGGACAACAGAAAGCCGCTACCCCGCGTCAGCCGAGGAAGAATGCGCGTTCCGCTTATCCGGCGCAACAGATGTGGCTGGAGCAGCGCTTGCAACACCCGGTGAAGGTGAGTGAGGGAAAGGTCACTATCGCCTTCAAGGACGAACAAGAACTGAACGATATCATCGACCGTTTGCGTCAATAAGCATTGAAAGGACTGCGTTACATAGTGATGCTTGCTGTAGTCTGCCTGCCGATTGCGGTGTGGGCAGACGAACAGGATCCGTTTGCGTTCAAGCCGGATTCGGTGCAACTGGTGGATGCTGCGGAACTACAGGTGGACAGTCTGCCTCATGTGGCGTGGCGTCCCGATCCGCTGCGGGCAGTGTGGTTAGGTGCTATATGTCCGGGATTAGGACAGATGTACAACCGTTCGTGGTGGAAAGTGCCTATCGTATATGGCGCATTCATGGGCTGCGGCTACGCTATCATGATCAATCAGCAGTCTTATAACGAATACAAGACGGCATATCTTTCTCTGTATAAAGACAATGAGAACGGAGAGGTAACAGATGACCCGTCGAAGCTGTACAATGCGATTCTGCCGAACGGCTATACCATAGAACGAATGGGAGGCACTTCCGCGTACTTGAGTAAGTTGCAGAACTGGCAGAACTCGTACCGGCGTTACAGGGATATATCCATTGTGGTGACGGTCGTGGTGTACGCCCTGTCGCTGATAGATGCATTTGTGGATGCGCAGTTGTTTGACTTTGACATAACGCCTGATTTGTCCATGCAAGTGGAACCGGCGGTATATTATGACCCGATGTTGCATCGCGCAAACGGTGAGATGCATCTGGCGATCCGATTTTAGACCGCTACGCTAAATGAATAAAGACATAATGAAACGATTGATATACATATTAACCCTATTGCTGCTTTTGCCCGAGTTGCGTGCAGAGGATAGTTTGCCGGTTGCTGCACCGGATACGATGCTGACGAACATGGCTGTGGCAGGTGACGAACCGGTGGATTCCATCGACATAAGGCTGTTCGAGTGGATGCTGACGGGCTTGGATACGATGCCCTGCTTCACAGAGCCGGATACAGCCGCCTTGCCGGACAGTATATACAAGAGCCGGTTGCAGGCGTTGCCGTGCATTATCGAACTGCCGTACAACCCTATAGCCAAACGGTATATACAACGGTATATCAAGTATGGTCCGCGGCAGACGGCGCGAATCATGCGTGAGGCGGAATACTTCTTCCCGATATTTGAGCAGGCGCTCGGCAGGCACAACTTGCCGTACGAGTTGAAGTATGTGCCGGTCATCGAGTCCGCACTACGTCCGACAGCCCGTTCCAAAGCCGGTGCGGCAGGTCTGTGGCAGTTTATGCCTGCTACGGCTAAACGCTACGGACTGGAGGTTAACTCGCTGGTGGACGAGCGGCTGGATGTGTATAAATCCACCGAAGCAGCCTGCGCGTTCTTGCAAGCGTTGTACAACATCTTTACGGACTGGAACCTCGCTATTGCTGCCTACAACTGCGGACCGGGAAATGTTCGGAAAGCTATTCAGTACGCGGGTGGCAAACGCGACTTCTGGAGCATCTACCCCTACCTGCCGCACGAGACGCGCATGTACGTGCCACTATTCATCGCCTCGAACTATGTGTTCGGGTACGCCGGGGAGCATGGTATTTGTCCGGATACACTCCGTGCGGAAAGGATGCTGACCGATACGATAGTTATCAGCGACAGAATGCATCTCCGTCAGGTCGCAGAAGTGCTGGATATACCTATTGAAGACCTGCGTTACCTCAATCCGCAATATACGCGCGATGTGCTGCCCGGCAACAAGGAGTACAGGCTCTGCCTGCCTATGGAGCAAACGACGACATTTATTTCGCAACAGGACAGCATTCTTGCCTACAACGCCAAGCAACTGATCTATGACCGGCGTGCGGAGATTGATATGGCGCAGAAGACAAGTGTGGCAGGCGGATATACGGTGAACGGCAAGATGTACTACAAGATAAAACAAGGTGACAACTTGGGATCGATAGCCAAGAAGTTCCACGTTACCGTCAGCCAACTGCAGAAGTGGAACGGATTGACCAGTACGAACATCTACGCAGGCAAGAATCTCCGTGTAAGCCCGTGAGTATAGTTGAAAGTTGACAGTTGAAAGTTGATAGATAGATGGCAGAAAGAATCTATTTTTCCATGCGTGAGACCATCGACGCCACCGGTGTCGAGGCGCCTACATTGCGCTATTGGGAGAAGCAGTTCGAGCAACTCAATCCGCGCAAGGACGGTCATGGCAACCGCTACTACACGGCGGACGATATAGCCCTGATCAAGCGTATCCGCTTCATCCGTGACGAGATGAAGATCACGCGCATCGAGGCTATACGCAACGAACTGGCAGTCGGCGACCGCAGGGCGGATGTGCGCAGCGAAGCTGTGGAGCGACTGACGCGTATACGCCGCAAACTGGAGGACTTGGAACAACTGCTGTGTATTGTGCTGATTTTCAGTCTGCCGCTCTTGACCTCCTGTCGGGGCAAAGATGTGCTTTCCGCAAGGCAGATGGTGGCTGTGCTGACCGATCTGCATAAGATGGACGGCATGTTGCAGGTGAAAAATATCGCGCGCAATAACAAGGAAGAAGAGATAGCGTACTATGACGCCGTTCTTGTGTCGCACGATGTGACGCGGGCGCAGTTCGATTCGTCACTCGTCTGGTACACCATGCACCCGCAACGTTTTAATAAGTTGTACCCGCGCGTGATGAAAAACCTGGAGGCGGAACATGAACTGTATATGGATGAGTCTGCCCAGACCCGGGCTCTCCGCGAAGCACGTGAGCAGCACTTTGAGTTGTTTACCTACGAGCGCGTGGTGGCGAGTGTGCAGCACGGCTATCCGCTGGATGACTACCGTCTGCCACCTGTCGATACCCTGCACGTACAAATACCGATGATAGAAGAGCTTGCAACACAATAGAACATGGCACAGAAACTCCTGATAGTTGGTCCGTGTGCAGCAGAGAGCGCCGCACAGATGGACGATACAGCGCGTTCGCTAAGGGATGTGCTCGGAGGCGTTTCTGCGCACTTTGACTCCGTGCTGCGTGCGGGGCTGTGGAAACCGAGGAGTCAGCCCTCATCGTTCCAAGGTGTGGGGATCGAAGGCTTACCTTGGCTCATCGATGCAGCGAAGTATATGGGTTGCCCTGCGGCTACGGAAGTGGCGCAACCGGATCACCTGATTGCTGCCTACAATGCCGGTATCCGGCACTTCTGGATTGGCGCACGCACCACATCCAACCCGTTCATGGTGGAAGCATTGGCGGATACGATGATAGCAGATAAACAGAGCGTTACGTGGTATGTTAAGAACCCCACTTCCCCGGACATCGAGCTGTGGTGCGGAGCCGTAGAACGTATTAAATGTGCAGGTTATACGCATATATGTGCTATCCACCGCGGCTTTGCACTTGGCGAGCATACAACAGGATTGTATCGCAACACACCGGTGTGGTCGGTGCCCATAGAGTTCAAACGGCGGTACCCGGCTGTCCCGCTCATCACAGACGCCAGCCATATAGCCGGCAAAGCGGAGCGTGTGGCGGAAGTGGCGGAACAAGCCATGCGAATGGGGACGGACGGCTTGATGATAGAGGTGCATCCTGATCCGACGAACGCCCTTAGTGATGCCAGACAACAACTGACGCCGGCTCAACTGAAAGACCTGTTGCACCGTTTGGCAACGATCGATACGGCGGCTCAGCCCGGTCAGAGTGCCGAACTGACTGCACTGCGCCAGCAGATTGATGAGACAGATGACGAACTATGGGCGCTGCTGAGCAAACGGCTGGATATAGCGCGTCGGATAGGTGACTACAAGCGTCAACACAACATGGCTGTGCTGCAAAGTGCACGCTACGACGAACTGCTGCAGCGGCGCATAAAGTGGGCTCAGGAACATGGCATTGAGCCCGAAGCAGCCAAACAGATAATGGACATAATCCACGAACAGAGTGTGCTGACTCAATTATAAATGAATAAATGGTAAATGACTAAATAGTAAAATGTTATGAATATATCTTACAACTGGCTCAAACGCTACATCACTCTGCCTGATGACGCGCAGAAAGTAGCAACTATCCTCACCTCCATCGGTTTGGAGGTCGGAACCATCGAAGAGGTTCAATCTATCCGTGGCGGACTCAAAGGTCTGGTAGTCGGTCATGTGCTGACCTGCGTCGAACACCCTAACTCTGACCACCTGCATATCACAACCGTTGACCTTGGCAACGGTGAACCCGTGCAAATCGTTTGCGGCGCGCCGAACGTAGCCGCCGGACAAAAGGTCATCGTAGCAACCATCGGTACGGTTCTTTATAGCGGCGAAGAGTCGTTCACCATCAAACGTGGCAAGATCCGCGGCGAGGAATCGCTCGGCATGATCTGCGCCGAGGATGAGATAGGTGTGGGTTCTGACCACGCCGGTATCATGGTTCTGCCTGAGGATACGCCCGTCGGCTTGCCTGCAAGCGAGTATTTCCACCTGGAGAATGACACGCTCATCGAGGTCGATATAACACCAAACCGCTCGGACGCAATCTCCCACTACGGCGTGGCACGCGATCTGTACGCCTACTATCAGGCGCACGGACAAAAAGAGGTCACCCTCACCCGTCCTGACGAGAGCGGATTCAGCATTGACGAGCAAGACAGTCCTATTGTTGTCAGTGTGGAGAATACCGAGGCTTGCCCGCGCTATAGCGGCGTGATGATCAAAGGCGTACACGTTACCGAGAGTCCTGATTGGCTGAAGAAAGCTTTGACGACCATCGGACTGCGCCCGATTAACAATATCGTGGATATCACGAACTTCGTCCTCCACGAGTACGGTCAGGCTCTGCACGCCTTCGATGCCGACAAGATTGCCGGTAACCGTATCATAGTGCGCAACTGCGACGAAGGCACACCGTTCGTCACTCTTGACGGCGTGGAGCGCAAACTCAGTGCTGCTGACCTGACCATCAGCAATGCCGAGCGCCCGATGTGTATAGCCGGAGTGTTCGGCGGATTGGATTCGGGCGTTACCGAGCAGTCGCAGAACATCTTCATCGAGAGCGCGTACTTTTCGCCCGTCGGTATACGCAAGACCGCTCGTCGTCATCAGTTACAGACCGATGCTTCGTTCCGCTACGAGCGCGGTTGTGACCCGAACAACACCCTGCACGTACTCCGCCGTTGTGCTGCCCTCGTGCGTGAGGTAGCAGGTGGTAGAATCTGCCAACCTGTCGATGTGCAGAACGGCGAGAGCAAACCACTCTACGATGCTCCGTTTATGCCGCCGTTCATTGTGGAGTTCAGTTTGGAACGTTGCCACCAACTTATCGGAAAGCAGCTTGGCGAAGAGACCATCGAGACCATCCTTCGTGCCTTGGAGATACACATTCTAAGTAAGCATGGCGACCAGTGGACACTCGGCGTGCCGCGCTATCGCGTAGATGTACAGCGCGAGTGCGATGTGGTGGAAGATATACTGCGTATATACGGATACAACAACATCGAGTTCCCCGATAAACTGAACACGAACCTCAGTTACGGTGTAAAACCCGATCCGCAACGCTTGCAGACCCGCATCAGTGAGCAACTCTCCGCACAGGGATTCTACGAGATTCTCAACAACTCGCTGACGAAAGTTTCCTACTACGAGTATGCGGGCAATATTGATTCCTGCGTGAAGATTCTCAACCCGCTCTCACAGGATCTGGGCGTGCTGCGTCAGTCGTTGTTGTTTGGTGGTCTGGAGAGCATTCAGCATAACGCCAACCGCAAGAACGCCGACCTCAAACTCTATGAGTTCGGCAACTGCTACCATTTCCACGCCGTACCGGAGAATGTTGACCCCTTGCGCGCCTATAGCGAAGAGATGCATCTCGGCGTGTGGATTACGGGCAACAAGACCCTTCAGTCGTGGGTGATGAAGGAGCAGCAATCGACATTCTACGAACTGCGCGCTTATGTGGAGAATATTCTCCGCCGCTTGGGTGTGAATGTTGGCGCACTCGTTTATACTCCGCTGGAGAAGTCGCCGCTCTACGCCGACGGTCTTGTGGTCAGCGCACAGAACGGCAAGCGCCTCGGCGAACTGGCTATTGTCAGCCGTGAACTGCGCAAACTGTTCGATATTGACAATCCCGTCTTCTTCGCCGACCTCGACTGGAAAGCCCTGCTCAAACAGAACAAACAGTACAAACCCGTCATTACCGACCTGCCTAAGTTCCCGGCAGTGAAGCGTGACTTTGCCCTGCTCGTCGATAAGACCGTGCAGTTCGCTGACTTGGCACGTACTGCCTACCAGACGGAGAAGAAGTACCTGAAGAATGTCTATCTGTTCGATGTGTATGAGGGCAAGAACCTTGACGCTGGCAAGAAGTCCTACGCACTGTCGTTCATCCTTCAGGATGAGGAGAATACCCTCAAGGATAAACAGATTGACGCTATCATGACCCGCTTGCAGAAGGCGTTTGAAGACGCCTTCGGAGCAATCTTGCGATAGCCGAAAAGAATGAAGATATGCGAAAGATTCTATCCATAATGCTGCTTACGCTACTATGCTCTGCTCTTCCGCTTATGGCGGAGGACAAGCAGCATCGTGACTCAACCCGGCACGAACTGCGTATCGGTTGGGGTGATCAGAATTTCGAACATCTGATTTGGCATGCTTCTGTGCATCCTGTTAATACGCTCCCGAGTACATACCACGCCGTGTACGAAGAGCATTTCCGCTATACACAGCACTGGTTCGTGGAGTACCAATATCGCTACAACTCGTGGTTCAGTTTCGGAGGACTGTTTGATGGTAGCGGTGTGTTGTGGGACGAAGTAACACGTAACGGTACAGGGGATGAAATCAGTCGCGATCGCAATCATTCATTCTACAATCTCATTATCATGCCAACGGTCTATTTCACGTACCTGCATCATAAGTACGTGTCATTGCACTCCGGCTTGGGCTTCGGTATGGATATAAACGGTGGTACAGAGAAAGACTATAAGGGACGTTATACTATAGTCGCTCCGGCACTGAACCTGACGCTGATAGGTATATCGCTGTGGTACGATCGATGGTTCGTGGCGGCAGATTTGGGCGCATTAATATCGCTTACCGACGGGCAACATATTTATCAGTTTGGCGGCAGGATGATTTCCGTTTCAGCAGGTGTAACATTATAAATCCCATGATTATGAAGATTGTACGATTCTATACAAGTTTGTTGAGCGTAGTGCTGGTTGGAGTACTTGCTTCCTGCTCATGGGGTGGTTACTATGTGGTGGATTTTGATAAGCTTCCTGCGGGTGATAGTACGATGTTCCGCGTCGTCAGCCGTCGTACGACCGGTTTTGCGGAAGGCGTTCCTGCCGACTGCTACTTGCCGGACGGCACGGCGCTGAACGAGTGGCAGGACGATGATGAACCGTCTAACGCTCCGCAGCACAGACGCACATCAAGCGTCTCGGGTGCAGGATTGTTGCAGGCTATACTCGACCAATACAATGGACGCTATGTTACGGAGATAAGTGGTATATATGAATCTACGGATATAGACGGCAGCCCCATCACTCTATCGGGCAAAGTGCTGATTCCGTCTAACGGAGAGTTCAACCGCTACATCCTTGTATCCCACTACACTATCGGTTCGAACAAAGAGGCGCCCAGCAACTGCTTCCCGCTCGAAGGTATATTGTGCAATATGGGTTATGCCGTTATATGTCCCGACTATATTGGTTACGGCGTGACGGCTGACCAGATACACCCTTATCTGGTCATGGATGTGACCGCCGCCAATGTGGTGGATATGTACCTGGCTGTCAAGAAGTATTTCGACGCCGTCAAACTCCGTCCCAAACATGACGATATCTACCTGATGGGCTATTCGCAGGGCGGAGCAACCACCATGGCTGTGGAGTATATGATAGAGGATATTTACAACCCGTACGTGCTCGATGAACCTATTCGTATCCGTCGTGTTTATGCCGGAGGCGGTCCGTACGATGTCAAGGCAACGTACGAACGTTTCGTGACGACGAACGTGGCGGACTACCCTGTGGCTGTTCCTCTTGTGCTGCAAGGCATGATCAAGGGCAATAATCTCAATCTGGAGATGAACACAATCATGCAGCAATGGCTGTGCGACCACATCGACGAGTGGGTGAATAGCAAGAAGTACACCACTGCCGAGATGAATGCACTCATTGACACCAAGGTTACCAGCAAGATGTTGACCGATATAGGCATGAACATCCAGAGCAAGGAGGTGAGCGAACTATTCAAAGCCATGGTGCAGAACTCCATCGTTTCCTATGGTTGGGAACCGCAGGCTCCGGTGTATATCATGCACTCCATGGACGATAAGACGGTGACGTATCTCAATGCCACCAACGCCAAGCAGCGCTGGGCAAATGCGAATATTCAGTATAACTTCGGGCATTATGGCAGTCATGTCAAGACCTGTCTGCGATTTATCCTGACGGTCAAAACATTGCTTGAGCAAGATCAAAAAGAGGAGGAACAGCTATGACAACCAGAATATATACAGCCCTTGCTGCTATAGGTCTGTCGTTGATGTTCGCTTCCTGCGATCCGGATGTGTTAGCGATTAGTGGCAGGGAAGTCAAGATAGAGATCAATGCGGGAGTCATCTCGTCAGGATTCATGCAATTCACATTTTCCCCCAGCAGGGATGGGTATTATCATATCGGTATAGTGCCTGCCGAGGAAGCGCCGGATTCGACCCGTTCGGCCAGTATGAAAAGTTTTATGGCATTACAACTTGACCGGGCTTACGCCGAATATATGGATTGGCGCGTTTCGCTCCTCGAACGGAATGTGCAACCTGTCGCCGAATTTCCGACACACTCGCTACAATACGGTGCAATGGAGTATAACTTCACCATGCTTAAGCCGGATACAAAGTATATGATTTATGCTTTCACCGTCAACGCAAAAACCAACAAACCGGACGGAAAACTATTCACCTACTTTGTTAGTACGGAGCCGAAATCGTCGTTTGAGGATCTCGAGTTTGAATACCGCGTTCGAGGATATTGGGATTATGTCTATCCGGTACACAAGTCGCACCAAAGCGATTCGTACGAACTCATGTCTTTCGTTCCATGGGTGGGCGCAACTGTCGATTCGCTGAGTCTTGTGGAGTACAACTACGATAGTCCCAAGGCATATTTCAACAAGACATTCACGGAATATGTTCTTTACGAGGAACGTGAACATATCCAATTTGGTATACATGTTCAGAACAACAATGGTCTTAACTCCGGTACTTCCACTACCGAGTTCCTGCCCGGGCACACCTACTATACCGGTCTCACGCTTATGGACGGTTACCTGTCGCAAGAAGCACTGACTATCTACAAGTTCTACTGGGAGAACGACTCGACCCAGTACTTCTTCAACGACTCCCTCAAACTCGCGACGGATTGGTAAAACGGGAACAAACGAATCTCCTTACCGTACCCAAATGTCATATTGAGAATACGATTTGCGGGTTGCGGAAAAAAAATCATGCAAATATTTGCAAAATTCAAAACTTTTTTATACCTTTGTACGCTTTTTCGCGCCATTGTGTGCGCCAAAGCGTGAAAACACTATTTATAACCGCTGAATTGGGCAGTGCGCGAAGCGCTCAATAGAGGTCTGTCGATTCAGCCAAAACAAACAAAACAAATGGAATACAACAATTACAAAACCGTGTCGGTGAGCAAGGAAGCTGCTCGTGACCTGAAGCGTTGGGTCGTTATCGATGCGAAAGACCAGATCCTTGGTCGCATGTGCACGAAGGTGGCTAACCTCCTGCGTGGCAAGTACAAACCCCAGTTCACGCCGAACGTGGATTGCGGTGACAACGTAATCATCATCAATGCCGACGAAGTTCGCATGACCGGCAACAAGTGGACCGATCGTACTTACGTTCGTTACACCGGATTCCCCGGAGGCCAGCGCGAGTTCACTCCGCAAGACCTGAAGAACAAAGGCGTTGACAAACTCATCCGCAAAGTAGTGAAAGGCATGCTGCCGAAGAACCGTCTGGGCGACAAACTCATCGGTAACCTCTACGTGTTCGCTGGTGCAGAGCACGACAAACAGGCTCAGCAACCTATCCAAATTGACATTAACACCCTTAAATAATCGAGACAATGGAAGTAATCAATGCATTAGGCCGTCGTAAGGCCGCAGTGGCACGTGTATATGTAAAAGAAGGTGCCGGACAAATCACGATTAACGGTCGTGACCTCAATGTTTATTTCCCGAGCTCGATCCTCCAATACGTGGTTAAGCAACCGCTGGAGAAGCTGGGTGTAGCTGAAAAATATGACATCAAGGCTAACCTTGACGGTGGCGGATTCAAGGGTCAGGCAGAAGCTCTGCGTCTGGCAATCGCCCGCGCACTGGTTAAGATCAACCCTGAAGACAAGAGCGCTCTGAAGGCAGAGGGCTTCATGACCCGCGACGCCCGTGAGGTTGAGCGTAAGAAACCCGGTCAGCCCAAGGCTCGTCGTCACTTCCAGTTCAGTAAACGTTAACATCCAAATCTTGGGGATTGGCAACAGCCACTACCCCAAGATTGCTGCATAACGCCTTTCTCTGCGAGATGCAGTCACGGACAAATAATAAACATTATTCAAACTAATCAAACTCAAATGAGAACCAATTTTGACCAGTTGCTTGAGGCAGGTTGCCACTTCGGTCACCTCAAGCGCAAATGGAATCCCGCCATGGCTCCCTACATCTACATGGAGCGCAATGGTATTCACATCATCGACCTCAACAAGACAGCCGTTAAGATTGAAGAGGCTGCTGAGGCTCTGAAGAACATCGCACGTTCGGGTCGCAAGATCCTGTTCGTAAGCACGAAGAAGCAAGGCCAGGAGATCATCGCTGCCAAGGCTCAAGAGGTTGCTATGCCGTACATCACCGAGCGTTGGGCTGGCGGTATGCTTACCAACTTCCCCACCATCCGCAAGGCTGTGAAGAAGATGAGCCAGATCGACAAGATGATGACCGACGGCACGATGGACAACATGTCGAAGCGTGAGAAACTGCAGATCACACGTCAGCGCGAGAAACTCGAGAAGAACCTCGGTTCTATCGTTGACCTGACCCGTCTGCCGAGCGCATTGTTCGTTGTTGACGTAATGAAAGAGCACATCGCTGTTGCTGAGGCTAACCGTCTGGGTATCCCCGTATTCGGTATTGTGGATACGAACTCCGATCCTAATCCTATCGACTACGTTATTCCTGCCAATGACGACGCACAGAAGTCCATCGAGGTTATTGTAAACGCTGTTTGCGAGGCTATCAAGGAAGGTCTGGAAGAGCGCAAGATTGAGAAGGCTGACGAAGAGGCTGCACAGGCTCAGACTACCGCTGAGGCTCCCGTTCCCCGTGAGCGCCGCACCCGCGTACGCAAAGCTGCCCCGAAAGAGGAAGCTGAGAAGGTTGCCGACGTAAAGGTTGAGGCTCCCGCCGAAGAAGCTCCCGCTGCCGAATAAAATTGTAAATAGTAAATAGTTAAATTGTAAATAACAATGGCTGTAACATTAGCTGATATTAAGAAACTGCGTGACATCACCGGTGCCGGAATGATGGACGTAAAGAAAGCCCTTGAAGAGGCAAACGGCGACTTCGAGATTGCCAAAGACCTGCTGCGTAAGCGCGGTCAGGCTATCGCTGCCAAGCGTTCGGAGCGCGAGGCTTCCGAGGGTGCTGTATTCGCCAAGGCTGAGAACGGCTTCGGCTGCATCGTAGGCGTGAAGTGCGAAACGGACTTCGTTGCCAAGAACGCTGACTTCGTTGGAATGGTTAAGCTCATCCTTGACGCTGCCTTCACCAACCGTCCCGCTAACCTCGAAGAGCTCAAGGCCCTCAAGATCGGTGACTTCACCGCGCAAGACCTCGTAACCGAGCGTTCAGGTGTGACCGGTGAGAAGATGGAACTCAGCGACTACACCTTCATCGAGGGTGAGGTTGTTGACGCATACAACCACCTTGGTAACAAACTCTCTTCGCTCGTTGCTGCTAACGCCGGCGCTGACCACGAGACCGTTCACGGTATCTCGATGCAGGTTGCCGCTATGGCTCCTATCGCCCTCGACGCTGATCATGTAGCTGAGGAAGTGAAAGCCAAAGAGCTTGCCGTAGCTATCGAGAAGACCAAACAGGACGAGATCAACAAGGCCGTTGAGCAAGAACTCCGCAAGGCTGGTCTGAACCCTGCTCACTGCGACAGCGACGATCATATCGCTTCCAACACCGCCAAGGGTTGGCTCACAGAGGAGCAGGCTGAGATCGCTCGCGGTATCCGTGCTAACGTACCCGCACAGGCTGAGGCTAACCTCAATATGAAGAAGATTGAGATGATCGCTCAAGGCCGTCTGGGTAAGTTCCTCAAGGAGAGCACGCTCGTTGAGCAGGCTTACATCATGAGCGAGAGCAAGGAACTGGTGAAGGACGTACTCAAGAAGCAGAACGTTACCATCAAGGACTTCCGTCGCATCACGCTCAACCAAGAGTAATCTTGCGACCAACAATCAGAAAAGGACTCCAAGCGGAGTCCTTTTTCTTTTGCGGAAAGTGAGGGATTCGACCCCCGAGCAATAATTAACTAATAATTAACGAATATATAACGAATAACTAACGTTTTCCGGCTTGCCGGATAGCATCCGGCCTAACAAACGACGTAAAAATTCACATTGCACTATTTGCACTATTTGCACTTTGAGCCGGAAAGTGCAGAAAGTGCAAATAGTGCAAAGCAAAAATTTATACTATCATGGCTCATATTAAGACCAGTGACGGCATCTATGAGTAGTTTGGCTTGCCAGCGCCTTTCACGGCAAAACCGCAGATCTCTTTCTCGACCACAAGATCTTTCTGCTCTACGAAGCGTATCAGACCGGAGAATTCGTTTTCTATATTTTTGGTTATTTTCTTAGCCATAAGTGCACGATTATATCAATTCTGAGTGCAAAGGTACTAATTATTATTGAATTATGCAAGAAATTATCGTTCAGAATTTCATTTTGGCACGAAAAAAGACGATTTTTGATAACAGAAAGGCGCAAATTGGTAGCATTTTTTTGCAAAATTACTTGCAAATGTGGAGAAAAAGCAGTAACTTTGCAGCGTTTTTTGAAAAAGCAACAAATTAACTACTATTTATTAACTAAAATCATTTAAATTATGAGAAAACTATTTACATTTCTCTGTGCCGCGCTCATGAGCGTGAGCATGTTTGCCAATCTGGTGACAATCGGTTCCTATGAATTGACAGAGGGCGACGGACAGTCGATTGTCAAGGATGACATTACGTTTGAGTACA
>Ga0310690_10000726_pt1 | contig 65859 bp, 47 predicted proteins | sample AusTroGonzalo_MG_2_FD_207661 | JGI IMG/M metagenome (GOLD analysis project Ga0310690, IMG submission 207661) | Bovine rumen microbial communities from tropical cattle in Woodstock, Queensland, Australia - Gonzalo_04 (v2) (version 2) | ecosystem: Host-associated > Mammals > Digestive system >... | reverse complement strand
TCATCCTACTAACCTTTCTCCCTTTCTGCGTTTTGGCGCAGGAGAAGGATGAGGTGGAGTTTACTGCCGACCGTCCGGGAACCACTACCAGTGCGGATGTACTGCCCAAAGGGCGTGTACAATGGGAAACAGGGGTTGGCTATGAACGTGCACGAACCGACGACATCGTAAACACAGCCTGGACGCTGAACGAGACACTGCTGCGCTGGGGCTTTTCCGACTTCGCCGAACTGCGGTTCCAAGGAGCCTATCTCTATGAGATTGACAACGGCGAAGCTGCTCATGGTCTCTCCAACATCGCCATCGGCACCAAAGCCAGGCTCTTCAACGGTTGGAAGGCCGCCCCTGCCATCAGCCTGCTCGCCAACGTCTTCATCCCCGGCAGCACTGATGCCACCTTCCTGATCGACGAATGGGGCGGACAGATGGGGTTGCTCTTCAATAACGACCTCTCGTCGTGGTGCTCCCTCAGCTACGAAGCCGACCTCATCTGGTATGCTTCCGCCAAGCCCACCCTCTTATGGGGTCTCTGTTTCGACTTCCAAGTCACGAAGCGATGCTCGCTGATGCTTGAGGAGTTCAACTTTCACTATCCCGGACTCCATGAGCACTGGGTGGAGCTGGCCGCCTCTTACATGCTTGGGCCCCGCCTCAAGCTCGATCTCGCGACCGACATCAATCTCCGACATCCCAAAACCTTCTTTAATCTCATGCTTGGCGTAGCCTGGCAGATCACCAAGAAATAAACATCATAAATCATATCAAATGGCAAATGCGAAATGGATTGGAGGCTTCCTGGGGCTGCTCTCAGGAGGGCCGTTAGGGGCACTAGCGGGCTTCGTGCTGGGCGCACTCTTCGACACGATGAACAACGATAACGGATTCATTGGCGACGGCAGTGCCTCTGGCTTCAGCGGCGGCGCCAACAGCGATGGCTACAACCGTTCGGAACAGGCGATGAACGCCGGCACGCGCAACGGTTTCCTGTTCTCTCTGCTGACGTTGGCCAGCTACGTCATCAAAGCCGACGGCAAGATCATGCACAGCGAGATGGAAGCTGTGCGCGCTTTCCTGCGCCAGAGCTTCGGCGAAGCAGCTGTAGAGGATGGAAACCGTATCATGCTCAAGCTCTTCGAACGGCAGAAGGAGCAGGAGGCACAGCAACCCGGTAGCTACCGTCAGACCATCATGGACTGCTGCGCGCAGATCTCCGCCGTACTGACGATAGAGCAGCGGCTACAGTTGCTGAGTTTCCTTGCCGCCATTGCCAAGGCCGACGGTCATGTCGCCTCGGAAGAAATCACGGCCCTGCGCGAAATCACGCAGCACCTCCGCCTCTCCGAAGCAGAGCTTAACTCCATGCTCGGTCTCGGCAGCACCAGCCTGAAAGACGCCTATGCCGTGCTGGAAATCGACGAGAGCGCTACCGATGACGAAGTCCGCGCAGCTTACAAGCGCCTCGTCGTCAAGCACCACCCCGACCGCGTCGCCTCCCTCGGCGAGGATATCCGCGCCGCAGCCGAAAAGAAGATGCGCGAGATCAACGAGGCGAAGGAACTCATTTATAAAGCCCGTGGCCTTTAGACCTCTGTTGGGATTATAGCAGGGGTGTTAAGGGATACACCAAGTTCACGATAAAGATGTTGGCGGCGAGGATGATGAGGTTCATCAGCAGACCGATGCGCATGAAATCGCTGAAGCGGTAGCCACCGGGGCCATATACCAACATGTGGGTAGGCGAGCCGATGGGCGTGGCGAAACTGCTGCTGACGCTAATCATCAGGGCGATGAGGAAGGGGTACGGTTCGTAGCCCAGTTTTTCCGCGGCCTCGTACATAATGGGGAAGAACATGGCACCAGCAGCGGTATTCGAGATGAACTCGGTGACGAAGGTGCCGACGAAGCAGATGGCAGTCATCACCACGAACGGATTGGTGCCGCAGATGTCGAGGATGCCATTGGCCAACCGCTCGGCGATGCCCGTATTCTGGATGGCAAGGCCGAGGACGGCGCTGCCGGCGAAGACCATGAGGATATCCCAGTTGATGGCTCGCATAGCCTGTTCCATGTTGCAGCAGCGGAAGATGAGCATGGCGGCGGCGGCGAGGAAGGCACACTGCAGCAGCGGCAGGACGCCGAGGGCCGAGAGCACCACCATGGCCAGCATGATGACGGTGGAGATGATGGTGCCGTAGTCGATGTTGGGCACAACCTCGGAGTCAAAGAAGCGCAGGTCACCCTCCATCGAAGAAGTGTTGACATTGATGTGCTTCGGGCATATCAGCAGCAGTGTGTCGCCAGCCTGCAGCACCACCTCGCGCGGCGCCTCATGGATGCGCTCGCCGAGTCGCGAGACAGCCGCCAGCGTCACATTATTATCCTTTTCAAACGTGCTGCCGCCGATGGTCGTCCCTATCATACTGCTGCCGAAGTTGACGTATGCCGTGCGCAGTTTTAAGTTCTTGTCAAGCTCGTCCATGGAGAAGATATGGTGGTCAGCGCTCACCAGCTTGTGGTTATACGCCATCTCTATCAGCTCGTCGATCTGTCCGGCATAGACCAGGTGATCACCACCCATGATAGGTTCGTCCTCCCGGATGGGCGACGGGATATTGTCGAAGTGGTAGAATTGTATCAGGCTGCCGCCGTTGACATGGAAGAGGCCAGCCTCTCCCAGCGTCATCCCGATGCACGGATTGTCCGATGGCACCTGAAATTCCACGGTGTAGTCGGCTGTCGATTCAAAAGCACTCTCAGGAGCCTTGCGGTCGGGCAGCAGCCTACGCATGGCAATGACCGACAGCACGCCGACGGCCAGGCAGAACAGTCCGGGGATGGTCGTGGCCAGGATATTCATGGCCACCCCCGTCCGCTCCTCGTAGAGTCCGCTGATGATGAGGTTCGGCGGTGTGCCGATGAGGGTACACACGCCGCCCATGCCCGAGGCGTAGCTGAGGGGTATCAGCAGCTTCGACGGCGACACGTTCAGCTTCTTAGACCACATCTTGACGATGTTCACGAAGAGCGACACGACCGTTGTATTGCTCAGGAAAGAGCTGAGCACCGCCACGGGCATCATCAGTCGCACCACCGCCTTCGAATAACTGTTGGGGGTGCCGAGCAAATACCTCACGATACACTGCAGCACGCCTGTATGCGTCAGTCCTGCCACGACCACGAACAGCACGCCGACGGTGACGACCGAGTTGCTGCTGAACCCCGAGAAGGCCTCCTTGGCATCAAGCACGCCCGTGACAAAGAGCACGCCGATGGCCCCGAGAAACACCAGATCGCTGCGCCATTTGGTGAACAGCAGAATACTAAACATACTTAGCACCGTCACGATGGTTATCCAGGCATCCAAACCGAAACCTAAGAAAATGAAAGGCTCCATATCTTACCTTTATTTATAGACCTATCGATTATTCTTCCCAGACGAGCACAGCGCCGTTGCGGCGGGCAGGATCGGGACCTTTGAAGTCCATGCTGTAGGAGCTGCCGGTGGTGGGGCTCTTACCGATATAATGGTGGTTCTTCAACGAGAAGAGCATGAAGTCGTGGTCGAGGTAGTCCTGCCACATGAAGACTTCGGCTTCGCTCAGCTCGGTCGTGAAGCGCACATCGCCGGGGAGGCCGTCGCCATAGACCTTGATATAGCGGCCATCCACACATTGCAGCGACACCGTGCCGTGTCCCTGGTCGATGAGGCGGAACTGCGTCTGGGGGCTCTTGTCGCCCGGGTGCGTGTCGTGGAGCAGGCCGTGCTTGAGAGCCACGGCAGGGCGCCCCGTAGCTTTGTTGATGATGCGGAAGGTCTTGCCGTAGGGGATGTTCGCAGAGCGGTCTGCCATCGGCTCCTCGACGGTGAAGTTGTCGAACTCGGCATAGCCGCCCGCCTTGCCCGTGGTATTGAAGGCGAAGAGGGCGTGGCGCGAGCCTTGGAAGGTGATGAGCTGATAGCTGAGCGGCATCTGGCGCCCCACGGTCTTGAACTCCTTGCCGTCGAGGGAGTAGGCATACTGCATCTGGTTATTGTCATAGTCGCCGATGCAGCGGAGCCATAGGTGGCCCCACCCCTGACCCCTCCCCCGTAGGGAGGGGAGCTCAATCTCAATGGTGTCGTTGGTCAGCTGTTCAAAGCAGCGCAGCACATATTTATCTCCCCCTCTACGGGAGGGGGCCGGGGGGAGGCTTCCCCCTCTACGGGAGGGGGTTGGGGGGAGGCATACCCCAATCCACGAACAAGGCACATTGATGTTGCCGAGGCCACAGACGTCGCCCTCCTTCATGCCATCGACATAGAGCTCTACGGTGGTGATGGACTTGGGGCCGATGACGCGCTGCGTGAGCGTGTTGCGTGCCCACATCAGCTGCTCGGCGGGACTGGACTGGATGCGCAGGCGGCCACCCTTCAGGCGCCACATCGTGTCGTCGGGATTGTGGTTCCATTGCCACACGCGGCCGAGCTGCTTGCCATCGAAGTTATCACACCTTTCATAAGGTGCATAACTCCCCTCCCTGACAGGAGGGGTTTGGGACTGCGGCTTATACCACGTCCTGGGTGCGCGGCCGAGGTTACCGGGGAGGCCTACCATGGGCCAGCCGTCTTCCCATGTCATCGGCATCAGACACACGGTGCGTCCGATGCTGTGGAAGTCCTGCATGAAGAGCGCCCACCACGAGCCGTCCGTAGCCTGCACGATACCGCCCTGATGCGCGTTGCTGCACGCCGTGGCGTCGCGGTCGGCAGCCGGGATGCCGAAGGCGGTGCCGTCCTCGCCGATGCGGTATTTCTCGCCGCGTGGCACCTGCGTGAGGGGTGCGGCGTGATAGCCGTAGGTCTCATCGGCCGTGATGATGCGCGTTTCGTAGGGGCCGAAGATATGGTCAGCGCGCGAGCACAGCGTGCGGCCGTTGGGCATATAGTCGGTGGAGATGAGATAGTATTTGCCGTCGATCTTATACATGTGGTGCCCCTCGCCCACCCCGTTGCCTTCGGGGATGATGACGCGCTCGGTGCCCTCCACAGGGCCGCTCATGTCGGGCTTCAGCTCCGTGCACTTCACCGTGCCGTAGCCGTGGATGGCGTAGATCTTGCCGTCGTCGTCGAAGAGCACGCCGAGGTCGTAGATGTTACCCTGCATGTTATGGTGCGTCCAGGGGCCGCGGACGTCCTTGGCCGTGTAGCACTGCAGGCCCTTGCCGTTGACGTTGGAGAAGACATAGAACTGTCCGTTGGCATAGCGGATGCACGGCGCCCAGATGCCCTGCCCGTAGATCTCGCGGTGGTTCTTCAGCGAGAAGGCATCGTCGGTGAAGTCGAAGCGGTCGAAGCAGTAGCTGATGTTCTCCCAGTTCACCAAGTCCTTGGAATGTAGGATGACGAGGCCCGGCACGGCGTGCATCGTGGTGCCGGCGAGGTAGTAGTCATCGCCCACGCGGATGACGTCGGGGTCGGAGAACTCATCATAGAACAGGGGATTGGTAAAGGTGCCGTTGCCGTTGTCGGCCGTCCACGATGTCTGCGCGGTCGCCATACCTATATATAATAATAAAGCGGCGAAGAGGGAAAAGCGTCTCATGGGGTCGTTGGGAATTGAGTTATTGAAAATTGAGTTCTTGAAAACTGAAAATTGAAAATTGAGAACTTCAATTTTCAATTTCAGGAGTGACCTCGGCGGGATTCTAACCCGCGACCTTCGGAACCGGAATCCGACGCTCTATACAGCTAAGCTACGAGGCCATTGTCGCGAAAGCCTTCGCTTTCGTGCCGCAAAGGTAGTCCTTTTTGGTGAAGATGCAAAGTTTTCAATCAAATAATCTGCTAAAAAACCGATTTTATGAGCCTGCAAGGACAATCAACAGAGGCGGCAGAGCGGGCTTGGGAACAATATTGCTTTACATTTTGCAATTTTATTTCTTCTTTTTATTTGCCATATGAAAGAAAAGCCTTACCTTTGCCGCGCAAAATGACAAGCATAAGGAAACTATGAGTCAACTCATCAAGCCACAAGGCTATACGCCAGCCCTCGACCTGCAACAGACCGAGTTGGCGATTAAGAAAATCAAGGACTTCTTCCTGCGCGACCTCTCCTCCGAACTGCGCCTGCGCCGCGTCACGGCGCCGCTCTTCGTGCTCAAGGGCCTCGGCCTCAACGACGACCTCAACGGCGTGGAGCGCCCCGTCACCTTCCCCATCAAGTGTATGGGCGATGCGCCGGCAGAGATCGTGCACTCGCTGGCTAAATGGAAGCGCAACACGCTCGCCGAGTACCACGTGCCCAGCGGCTACGGCATCGTCACCGACATGAATGCCGTGCGCGCCGACGAGGAGCTGGACAACATCCACAGCATCTATGTCGATCAGTGGGACTGGGAGCGCACCATGGCGCGCGAAGACCGCGACCTCCGCTTCCTGCGTAAGATTGTGGAACGCATCTACGGCGCCATCCTCCGCACCGAGTACTACCTCAGCGAGATGTACCCGCAGCTGCGCCCCTTCCTGCCCGAAGAAATCCACTTCATACACGCCGAGGAGCTCCGCCGTCAATATCCCGACCTCACGCCCAAGGAGCGCGAGCACGCCATCTGCAAGGCCTACGGCGCCGTCTTCATCATCGGCATCGGCGGCAAGCTGGGCGACGGCGAGCCCCATGACAACCGTGCTCCCGACTACGACGACTGGTCCACGCCCAACGACGACGGCTTCGAGGGCCTCAACGGCGACCTCCTCGTGTGGTATCCCCTGCTCAACCGCAGCATCGAGCTCTCTTCCATGGGCATCCGCGTTGACCGCGAAGCGCTGGAACGCCAGCTGAAGCTGCAGGGCAAGGAAGACCGCAAGCAGCTCTTCTTCCACCAGCGTCTGCTGAAGGGCGAGCTGCCGCTCAGCATCGGCGGCGGTATCGGGCAGAGCCGACTCTGCATGATTCTGCTGCACAAAGCGCACATCGGCGAGACACAGTCCAGCATCTGGCCCGACACGATGCGCATGGAATGTCGCGCCGCTGGCATTCCATTGATTTAAGACACTCTCATATTCAACTTGTCTGCGTTTCTCGGCGAGGAACGCGTATTTCCCGTCCGTGTCATCTGTATTTCCCGACGGGAAACACAGATTTCACGGACAAGATTCGCTTATGCGCTGTCATCTTACAGACTTTGCGCCGCCATCTTCAGGCGAAAGCAATGCACTAAATAGTTGTTTGCTCCGCCATCATAGATCATGTATGATGACGAATGGATGGGATTACTTCACCAGCACCTTGAACTTCGTTCGAGCTCGCTCACGCTCGGAAGTATGAACGAGTTCTACTTCCCTCACTTAATCGCGACCTTCTTGCCGTTCACGATATAGATGCCCTTGGCCAAGGTTCCATTTGACAATGTACGCCCCTCTATCTTCTGTCCCGCGAGGTTGTAAACACTCCCCTCCTCTCCCCTCTTTGAAAGAGAGGGGTCGGGGGTGAGTCTAAGGCCTTCTATCCCCGTCATCGTATCCTCGTCCCAGAAGTGCATCTTGGTGGCGTAGGAGGGTGTGCCGCCCGTCTTGCTCGTCTGGCGCATAATCCAGCGGAAGGAGCTCACCTTCACCTCGTCGTTATCGAGATAACTGATGCCGCCGTTGTTGTCCACATAGTAGAACGGCTCGAAGACGGTGCCTAAGAGTTGGTCGATCAAGGCAAATGTATATTCGTATGTGGCATAGAAGAAGTAGTTGTCCGTTGCCGTGCTACATTCCAGTATGCACTCCCGCTCGGGCACCTTTAGCGTGATGTTCTCAGCGGTGAACGCATAGTCCGTCACGGCCGCGAGGGGCTTACAGACATAAGGCCTGTTGGCGCGGAGCACGTCGCCCTCGTTCAGCTTCGTCAGGAAGACCCATACGTCGTCGCCTGCCTCCGTGCCTGGAGCCGGTGAGTTGGCTATCATGTTGATTCTGTAGAACGAGAACTTCGCCAGGTCGGCAGCCTTGATTTCGTAGTCGAAGGGAAGGAGCCAGGCCTGATGCTTGCCCACCTGCTCCGCTTCGATGGTCTTCTGGTAGGTGGCAGTCGCGACGGTCTCGTCGTACTGGCGGTTGTACGATGTGGCATCGGTCATCACGGGGCTGTCCAAGTCGCCCACGAAGGTCACGTTGATGTCGGTCTTTTCGTTGCCCGTATTCCATTTCGCATTGAAGGCTGCCAACTTGTCCGCCCTCACGTGGCACTTGGTGGCCTTGTCTGTCTGGAATTCGTCTCCAGGCACATCCCATGTCAACTCTGCCGGATCGGCATAGCAATAGACGTCCGTTGACCAGCACCAATAGAAAGTACCAACGCCAATACTTTTCACGCCCTCAGGAATGGTAATAGAACATAGGTTGATACAACCTCGGAAAGCATTATAGCCAATACTCGTCACACTTCCGGGGAGGGTGATTGAGGTCAGGTTATAGCATTGATCGAAGGCACTCCTGCCAATGCTCGTCACGCCCTCGGGGAAGGTCACCGAAGTCAGTAGGTAGCAATCACTAAAGGCTGCTTCGCCAATGCTCGTCACACCCTCGGGGATGGTGACGGAGGACATGGGGCAGTTGAAGAAAGCCGATTCGCCGATGCTCGTCACAGCATAGCCGTTCGCTGTAGCGGGAATCACCAAGTCTCCTCTGGAAACGACGACAACATCTTCGCGGCCTATCACCTCGGCAGCCATCGCCGTCAGGCTGGTCACCCTGTATTTGAAGTTACCATCCCAGAATTCCGTACCTACCGGGCAGAGGTTGTTCTCGAAGGTGACATTGGCAGTATATAGCTTTTGCAGATCATCTTCAGTAGAGCTATCTAGTACGTGACACCTCGTAGCCCTGTCGGGTTTGAACTCGCTGTAGCCTCCTTCCCATGTCAGATCAGCTACATCGGCCCAACAGAAGACATCTGTGACATTGCTGCACCCTGCGAAGGCATTCTTCTCGATGGTCCTCACAGATTTGGGGATGGTGACCGTGGTCAGGCCCGTGCAACCCTTGAAAGCATCCTGGCCAATGCCCCTCACGCGGAAGCCAGCAACGCTGGAAGGAATCTCGTAATCGCCCTTAGGCCGTGGGGTGTCATATTGATACACTCTCACAGCTGTGGTGCTCTTCAGCTGATACTCCAAATTGCCGAACGTGAACCTATCGGCATCGTCACCTGAGGTCTTTGCGGTCACGAATGTAACATTGACCTGTGTAAATCCGCTCCATGCTGCCGCATTGTCCACGTGGCAACGAGTGGCGTACTTCGTAGATTTAATGAAGTCGTCGCAGCCGTCCTCGTTCCATGACAGCGTTTCCGGGTTCGCCCAGCAGAAGACATCCGTCACGCTGGTACAAAGGTAGAAAGCATCCTTGCCGATGCTCGTCACGTTGCTGCCGATGTTCACAATCTTCATACTGGAACAACCTTGGAAAGCTTTGGCATTAATCGTCTTCACATCCTCACCGATGGCGACTGATGTCAGTCCCGAGCAATCTCTAAAGGCATAGGATTCAATCAGCGTCACCGAATAGTCGTAATCCTCATAGATAACGAAAGAGGGGATCTCCAGATTGCCCGTAGGCTTCACGGTATATCCGATCACCGCCACCGTCCTCGGGCTTTCGCTGGTGACCATATACTTCAGTTCATCCACCGTGAACTCATCGTTCACAGCTGCCCACATCGATGCGGACGCGAGCAGGGCCGTTAATAGAAAAAGTACTCTCTGTTTCATAATCGTTATTTATATTAAAACAAATCTGAATGTTTACCAGTGCCCCTGAACAAAAGAATTAATTCTGTGTCGGTAACCGCGCTTACGGCAACGTTACACATCCTTGCGAAACGTCTTTAGCTACATCATTTATATTGTTTTCGGTGCAAAGATAAGAATTAACTAATCTACGTAATAGACACGCTTGACGCGAGGAGATACGGAGGTGAGGATTTCGTAAGGGATGGTGCCGATAGCATCGGAGAGGATGGCAGGGGGGAGCTCAGGGCCGAAGATGACGGCCTGGTCGCCCTCGCGGCAGTCGATGCCGGTGACGTCAATCATGCAGACATCCATACAGATGTTCCCTACGTAAGGCACCTTCTGACCGTTGACGAGGCAGTAGCCAAGGCCGCAGCCGAGGTGACGGTCCAGGCCGTCGGCATAGCCGATAGGCAGTGCTGCGATGCGGCTGTCGCGGGTGAGGCGCCCCTTGCGGGAGTAGCCCACAGTCTCGTCGGCAGGCACGTCGCGAATCTGCAGGATGGTGGTCTTGAGGGTGGAGATGCAGGTCAAAGACCCTCCCCTGACCCCTCCCGTGAGGGAGGGGAGTGGATTGATGCCGTAGAGGCCGAGGCCGAGGCGGACCATGTCGCAGTGGCGCTCGGGGAAATGCTCGATGGCGGCACTGTTGCAGATATGGCGCAGGATATGATGGGGGAAGGCGGCCTGCAGCTGGTCGGCGGCGCTGCTGAAGAGCTGCCACTGCTGAAGCGAGAACTGGTCGAAGTCCTCGCTGTCGGAACCCACGAAATGCGAGAAGACGGAGCGCGCGATGAGCGCGTTCTGCGTCTGCAGGCGCCGGATGAGGCGCTCCATGTCCTTCTTGGGCTCGAAGCCGAGGCGATGCATGCCTGTGTCGAGCTTGACATGAATGGGGAAGTTGGTGATACCCTCGCGCTCGGCGGCATGGATGAGGGCATCGAGAAGGCGGAAGCAATAGACCTCGGGCTCCAAGCCGTACTCGAAGAGGGTGCGGAAGGAGGACATCTCGGGGTTCATGACCATGATGTTGGCCGTGATGCCGGCACGGCGCAGCTCCACACCTTCGTCGGCAACGGCTACGGCGAGGTAATCGACGCGGTGGTCCTGCAGTGTGCGGGCAATCTCCACGGCGCCGGCGCCGTAGGCGGAGGCCTTGACCATGCACACCATCTTGGTCTCGGGCCGCATGAAGGAGCGGTAGTAGTTGAGGTTATTGACGACGGCGGAGAGGTTCACCTCGAGAATGGTCTCATGGACTTTCTGCACGAGGGCGTCGGCGATGCGGTCGAAGCGCGCCTGGCGGGCACCCTTGACGAGGACGACGCTGTCGCGGAGGTCGCGGAAGGTGCTGGAGGCGAGGAAGGCATCTACGGACGGGAAACAGACCCACCCCCGACCCCTCCCGTAATGGAGGGGAGCGGCTGGCGCATTGCCTTCATCATCGTCAGAGGTTAGATTGACATTGGCCATGCCGGCGCTGACCTCGGGGCCGATGCCGATGAACGCATCGACGGAGTATTCGTTGACGAGCTCGGCGACCTGCACGTAGAGGTCGGTGAGGGTGAGGCCCGTCTGCTTGATGTCGGAGAGGATGAGGACGCGGCGACGGCCTTGTGCCTCGGGACGGCGCCGCATGAAGTCGAGGGCGATCTCCAGAGAGACGAGGTCGCTGTTGCAGGTGTCGGTGATGAGGGTGCAGCCGTTGCGCCCTTCCTTGACCTCGAGGCGCATGGCGACGGGTTCGAGGCGTGCGAGACGCTCGCGGATGACCTCGTCGGAGAGGCCCAGATGGCGGCAGACGCTGACGCAGTGGCAGGCATCCTCGATGCTGGCGGCGTCGAGGAAGTACTCACTCAGGTCCATCCCGATCTCGCGCTTGGTCCATCCGATGCGCTGCCCCTTGAAGCCGCTCTTGTCGAGGCACTCGCAGATGAGGGCATCGTCGGCATTATAGACGAGCACCTGGGCATCATGGAAGAGGCGCAGCTTCTCGCGACATTTCTCCTCGCGGTTGGCGAAGTTCTCGTCGTGGGCAGAGCCCAAATGGGTGATGATGCCGATGGTGGGCTGTATGATGCCTTGCAGGGCGCTCATCTCGCCGGGCTCGCTGATGCCGGCCTCGAAGATGCCGAGGCGGGTGTCCTCGGAGAGGCGCCACACGGAGAGGGGCACACCAATCTGCGAGTTCCACGAACGGGGGGAGCGCGTGATGTTGAAGTCGGGCGACAGCATCTGATAGAGCCACTCCTTGACGACGGTCTTGCCGTTGGACCCGGTGATGCCGATGACGGGGATGTCGAACTCCTCGCGGTGGCGCTCCGCCAAACGCTGCAGTGCCTTCAAAGGCGACGGCACGCGCAGGTAGTTGGCATCGGGCTGGGGCTGCTCGGGGAGCTGGCTGACGACGAAGTTACGCACGCCGCGGCCATAGAGCTCAGGGATGTAGCGATGGCCGTCGTTCTTCTGGGTGCGGATGGCGAAGAAGAGGGATTCCTCGGGGAAGACGAGGGAGCGGCTGTCGGTGAGCAGCCAGTCGATATGGGTGTCAGCGGTGCCGATGCGATGGGCACCGATGAGGGTGGTGATGGTTTCTATTGAATAGGTCATAACTCCATGTGGTACTTGGCCATGAGGTCGTTCAGCTGCTGGTGGGTCTGCTCGCGGAAGGAGATGGCTGCAGGTGAGTCGGGGTCTTCGGGGCGATGCTGCAGGGCCTTGCGGATGGGCTCATAGTCCATGAGATAGCGATGTGTCTCGTCGTCGAACCAACGCTCCGAGAAGCGCTCCCAGATGTAATCGACGGCCTGCTCGGAGGGGTGCAGCAGGTCGGGGCCGTAGAAGCGGTAGTCGCGCAACTCGTCGAGCATGATTTCGTAAGCGGGGAAATAATGCACCTGCTCGGGGTATTTCTTCTGCACGGCATCGATGGCCATGAGGAGCGTCGCCTTGGCGAGCTGGTTCTCATGGAAACCGTACTTGGCATAGCGGAAGGGCGAGAGGGTGAAGATGATGTGCGTACGCTGGAAGAGCTGGCAGATGGTCTCGAGGGTGGCGATGCACTGCGTGAGGCTCATCTCCTTCTCCACGAACTCGGCGTGCGGCCGCTTGTGGCAGTTGCCCACAATCAGCTTGCTGTCAACACGTTCGTAGTAGCGATTGGTGCCGAGCGTCAGCACGAGGGTGTCAGGATTCCAGTCGAACAGACGGCCACGTGCGGAGAGGAAGGCTGACTGGCAGGCCTCCAGCGTCGTGGCGCTGAAGTGGGAGTCCAGCAGCCAGCAATGCCAGCGCCGGTCGTCATCGTGGAAGTAGAGTGACTTGCAGGTAGGGTCCTGCGTGAGCACATGCAGGATGCTGAGGGGATTGTACTGCACGCCAAAGGGATTGACGAGCGCGGCAAGACCGCTCTGACGCATCCTTGTGCCGATATATTCCGCAAAACAGGAGCCGACGAAGGCGAGCCTGTTATGCAGACCTATAGGACGTCCTAAAGACGGGATTTCAACATTTGTAATGAGTTTCATTGTGCAAAAGTAGCTCTTTTTGGCATTAAATTGCACGGTTACGACAAAAAAGTGTTACTTTTGCCGCGAAATTCTATGAAATGAGTACAAACGAAACACATAAAGCATCCCTGTTGGAACAAATCAGCCAACCCGCCTACCTGCGTCAGCTACCCCTGGAGCAGCTGCCAGAGGTGTGCCGCGAGCTACGCGAAGAGCTCATCGCAGAGCTCTCCAGCAACCCCGGACACTTTGCTTCGAGCCTGGGCGTGGTGGAGCTGACGGTGGCGCTGCACTATGTCTATAACACGCCGTACGACCGCCTCGTGTGGGATGTCGGCCATCAGGCATATTCGCATAAGCTGCTGACAGGGCGCCGCGAACGCTTCAGCACCAACCGCCATTTCCACGGCCTGCGACCCTTCCCCTCGCCCGAGGAGAGCGAGTACGACAGCTTCACGGCCGGACATGCCTCGAACAGCATCAGCGCAGCGCTGGGCATGGCACTGGCGGCCAAGGCGAAAGGCGAGAACAACCGCCACGTCGTGGCCATCATCGGCGACGGTTCGATGAGCGGCGGCCTGGCCTTCGAAGGACTCAACAACGCTGCCAACACGCCCAATGACGTGCTCATCATCCTCAACGATAACAACATGAGCATCGACCACAGCGTGGGCGGCATGAAACAGCTGCTGCACCAGCTGCAGATCAACCCCACCTACAATCGTATCCGCTACACGGCCTCGCGCAAGCTGCTGTCGTGGGGCTGGCTCGATGACAAACGCAAGAAGAGCATTCTGCGCTTCAACAATTCCATCAAGAGCCTCATCAACCACCAGCAGAACATCTTCGAGGGTATGGACATCCGATACTTCGGACCCACCGACGGACACGATGTCATCGAACTGGTGAAGACGCTGCGCATCATCAAGGATATGTCGGGGCCCAAGTTGCTGCACATACACACCATCAAAGGCAAGGGCTTCGAACCCGCCGAACACGGCGGCGCCATCTGGCATGCTCCGGGTAAGTTCAACCCGCAGACGGGCGAACTCATCAAGAGCGACGAGTCCGGGATGCCGCCGAAGTTCCAGGATGTCTTCGGACATACCTTATTAGAACTCGCGCGCGCGAATGAACGCATCGTGGGGGTGACACCCGCCATGCCCACAGGGTGCTCCATGAACATCATGATGCACGCCCTACCCCACCGCGCCTACGACGTCGGCATCGCCGAGGGGCACGCCGTGACCTTCTCCGCCGGCATGGCCAAGGACGGCCTGCTGCCCTTCTGCAATATCTACAGCTCGTTCGCACAGCGCGCCTACGACAACCTCATCCACGACGTCTGCATCTCGCGACTGAACGTGGTGCTGTGTCTGGACCGCGCAGGACTGGTGGGCGAGGACGGGCCCACGCATCACGGTGCCTTCGACCTGGCTTACCTGCGCCCCATCCCCAACCTCACCATCGCCTCGCCGATGGACGAGCATGAGCTGCGACACCTGATGTTCACGGCACAGCTGCCCGACAAAGGTCCGTTCGTGATCCGCTACCCCCGCGGACGCGGCTCGAAGGTGGACTGGGAGTGCCCGATGCAGGAGATAGCCGTGGGACGCGGGCGCAAGCTGAAGGACGGTAGCGACATCGCCCTGCTGTCCATAGGCCCGCTGGGCATAGCCGCACAAGAAGCCATCCGCCAGGCCGAGGCCGAACATCCCGGACTGAGCGTGGCCCACTATGATATGCGTTTCCTCAAACCGCTGGACGAACGGCTGCTCACAGAGGTCGGCACGCGCTTCAAGCGCATCGTGACCTTAGAGGACGGCGTGCGCACCGGCGGCTTAGGCTCGGCGGTGCTGGAATGGCTGTCGGACCACGGCATGAACATCCCTGTGACACGCCTCGGACTGCCCGACCACTTTGTGGAACACGGCACGCTACAGGAACTCCACGCGCTCTGCGGCATCGACGTCGCAGGCATCAAAAAAGCATTACTATGAAGATCATCATTGCCGGTGCAGGAGCCGTCGGCAGCCATCTGGCCGTACTGCTCACAAAAGAGAACCACGATATCGTCCTGCTGGACGAAGATGCCAACAAGCTGTCACTCATGAGCGACGGCATGGACATGATGACGCTCAACGTGTCGCCCATCAGCATCAACGGTCTCAAGGAGGCAGGCACGCCGCAGGCGGACCTGTTCATCGCCGTCACACCCTCCGAGACCAAGAACCTGACGTGCTGTGTGCTGGCACGCAGCCTGGGTGCCAAGAAGACGGTGGCGCGCATCGACAATTCCGAATACCTGGTGCCTGCCAACAGACAGTTCTTCACCTCACTCGGCATCGACTCGCTCATCTACCCCGAGGTGCTGGCGGCCAAGGAAATCGTGGCAGGCGTGCAACGCTCGTGGGCACGACAATGGTGGGAGGTTCACGGAGGCGCCCTGGTGATCCTGGGCATCAAGCTCCGCGAGGAAGCCGCAGCGCTCTATAACCAACAGCTGAAAGACCTGTGCAAACCAGACTCGCCCTATCATATCGTCGCCATCAAGCGCGACGAGGAGACCATCATCCCCGGCGGTTTCGACGAACTGAAGCTGGGCGACATCGCCTACTTCATGACCACGAAGAAGTTCGTGCCCAGCATCCGACAGATGGTGGGCAAGGACAGCTACCCCGACGTGAAGAAAATCATGATCATGGGCGGCGGGCGCATCGCCGTGCAGACCTGTCATCTGCTGCCTGACTTCATCGACGTGAAAATCATCGAGAGGGATCCCGACCGCTGCCGCAAGCTCACCGAACTGCTGGACAACGACAACGTGATGATCTTCAACGGCGACGGCCGCGACACACAACTGCTGCAGGAAGAGGGCATCCGACAGACACAGGCGTTCTGCGCCCTCACGCCCGATACGGAAACGAATATCCTGGCCTGTCTGGCCGCCAAACGCATGGGTGTCCGCAAGACGGTAGCCCTCGTGGAGAACTCGGAGTATATCACGATGGCCGAGAAACTGGATATCGGCACCATCATCAACAAGAAGACCATCGCTGCCAGCCATATCTACCAGCTGTTGCTGGCCGCCGACGTCGCCAGCGTGAAGAGCCTGACCATCGCCGATGCCGACGTGGCTGAGTTCGATGTCAGCGAAGGTGCCCTCGTCACACGCAATCCCGTGATGAAGCTGGGGCTGCCGAAGGGTATCACCATCGGCGGTATCGTGCGGAACGGCGAAGGCATCCTGGTGAACGGTAGCACGCAGATACAGCCCGGCGACCGCGTCGTCGTCTTCTCGCGCACAGCGCTCTTCAACCAACTCGATCACTTCTTTAAAAAACCTGAAAGTGGCCTCTTCTCTATTTTCCACTAAGTCACCCGCCACTTTCCGCCATTTCTGCCGCAAGGGCTACGCGATCTTCGCCAGCCTACACCGTCAGGTGCGCATCGGCGTGCTCTCGGTAGGGATGCTGGCGAGCGTCAACATCCCCAAGGTGCAGGCCATACAGGTGAACACAACACCCGACACTGACGACGAAGCTGACGAACGGGAGCTGGCGGAGGTGGCCGTGGCAGGGACGATGGCGCCGCTGACTGCCCTGCAGACGGCACGCATCGTCAACATCATCACCCGCCAGCAGATAGAGGCTGCGGCGGCGCAAAGTGTCAACGACCTCCTGAAACTAGCCGCCGGCGTAGATGTCCGACAGCGCGGCGGCTTTGGTATTCAAACGGACATCAGCATCAACGGGGCCACCTTTGACCAGATCACAATCCTGCTCAACGGCATCAACCTCAGCTCTCCACACACAGGACATCTCTCAGCAGACTTCCCCGTCACCCTCGCCGACATCGAACGCATCGAAGTCCTCGAAGGCGCCGCCTCCCGCGTCTATGGTGCCTCCGCATTCGGAGGGGCGATTAATATTGTGACAAAAAGGGGACCCACCGGACTCACCCCCCAACCCCCTCTCTTTCAAAGAGGGGGAGAGCTGGCGCGTAGTGAGCGGGGAGAGGACAGGACCCTAGCGAGTCGTACTCTATTCACATGTGATGCTGGCGTACAAGGCGGCAGCTATATGACCTTCGGCGGCGATGCCCGCATTGCACTTACTACGCGCCAGCCCTCCCCCTCTTTGAAAGAGAGGGGGTTGGGGGGTGAGTCTGGAGGGTCTCTATCCCTCGCCTACCTCCGCTCCAACGGCGCCACCCTCAACTCCGACTTCCAGAAAGGCAACGCCTATTTACAAGGCGGTATCGATGCCGACGACTTCAAGGTCGAGTGGCAGGCGGGCTACAGCCAGAAAGCCTACGGGGCCAATACGTTCTATAGCGCGGCCTATCCCAACCAGTTTGAAAGCAACCGCCGCCTGATTACCTCTCTCTCTGCCGAGAGCAAGGGGCGCGTCCGCGTGCGCCCCGAAGTCTATTGGATTCGCTCCTACGACCACTTCGAACTCATCCGCGGCCAGGCGACAGGGGAGAACTTCCATCGCACCGACGTACACGGCGCACGGGTCACCACCGCTGTACGCTGGGTGGCAGGGCGCACGGCCCTCGGTGCCGAAGTACGCGAAGAAGGCATCCACAGCACAGCCCTCGGTGACGACAGCCGCACGAATATCAGCATCAACGCCGAGCACACCCTCGTGCTGCCACGTTTCACGGCCAGCGCCGGCGTGCTCGCCAACTACAACACGCGCTTCGACAGCGGCCTGCGCTTCTATCCGGGCATCGACATGGCTTACACGCCCTCCTCGCACTGGCGCCTCTTCGCCTCCTACAACAAAGGCTTCCGCCTGCCCACTTACACCGACCTCTATTATAAAAGCCCCACGCACGAGGGGAACCAGGGTATGCAAGCCGAAGAGAGCCATTGCGTGCAGCTCGGCGCGAAAGCCACCTATCAACTCTCCACTCTCAACTGTCAACTCTCAACCAAGGTGTTCTATCACCGCGGCACCCACCTCATCGACTGGGTGATGTACGCGCCCGACGATGTCTTCCACAGTGCCAACTTCGACCTCGACAACATGGGCGTGCAAGCGAATGTGACCATCAGCTCCGCGCCAGCACTGCCCACCGTTCACGGGAGGGGACGGGGGTGGGTCCTTCACCTCTCCTACGCCTTCATCCACCAGCACCGCCGCGACGCGGTGCCCATCTATAAGTCAAACTACGCGATGGAGTATCTGCGCCATAAACTCGTGGCGACGCTCACCCACCCCATCGTCTCGAAGCTCTCCGCCGCGTGGAGCTTCCGCTGGCAGGACCGCATGGGCAGCTATATCCTCTATGAGAATGCGCAGAGCACGGGGCAACTGGTCGATTACTCGCCCTACGCCACCCTCGACCTGAAGCTGCGTTGGACAGCACGTCACTACGAGCTATGGGTGGAAGGCACCAACCTCACGAACCGCACCTACTATGACCTCGGCAACATCCCACAACCCGGCATCGTCGTGCTGGCAGGAGCCCGTGTGAACTTCTAAAACACCTATTTCGCATCTCTTTTGCGAAAAAAACGTGCAATCATAGGGCGTAAGTCGTATATTATCACTACCTTTGCCGCGAAATATGAAACATCTCGCGTTATTACTCGTATGTTTGCTGCTGGCAGCTGTTGCACCGACGGCATCATCATGGGCTGCCGACACTTTCACCCTCGTGCTCGACGCCGGACATGGCGGCAAGGACCCGGGCGCCCTCGGCAAGACCGGCAAGGAGAAGAACATCAACCTGGCTGTGGCTCTGGCCGTCGGAGAGCTCGTGGAGCAAAACATGAAGGATGTGAAGGTGATCTACACCCGCAAGACCGATGTCTTCGTGGAACTCAACGAGCGCGCCGCCATCGCCAACCGCGCCAAGGCTGACCTCTTCGTGAGCATCCACACCAATGCCCTGCCCAAAGGGGCACAGGGACACGGCTCCGAGACCTACACGCTGGGTATGCACCGCGCCGCCGATAACCTGGCGGTGGCCAAGCGCGAGAACGCCGCCATCATGTTGGAGAAGGACTATGAAAACCGCTATGAGGGCTTCGACCCCAAAAGTGCAGAGTCCTATATCATCTTCGAATTCATGCAGGACACTTACATGGAACAGAGCGTGAAGCTCGCCAATCATATACAAAAACAGTTCCGCGCCGCCGGCCGTCCCGACAAGGGCGTCCATCAGGCTGGCTTCCTCGTGCTGCGCAACACGTCGATGCCCTCCTGCCTCATTGAACTCGGCTATATCACCACCGCCTCCGAGGAGGCATACCTCACCAGCCAGAAGGGCGTCAACGAACTCGCACAAGGCATCTATCAAGCTATCAAGAACTATAAAGCCACCATCAAATGACTATCCCCCGCGAAGCTAAGATCGGAATCATCGGCATCATTGCCCTTGCTCTCCTGTACTTTACCGTCAAGTTCCTGCAGGGCGTGAACATCTTCTCCCAACAGGACACTTATTATATCAAGTTCCACAACGCCAAGGCGCTGGCCAAGTCCAGCCCCGTATATGCCGACGGCTATAATGTCGGCATCGTGTCATCAATCTACTACGACTACGAACACCCGGGCACGGGCGTCATCGTGGAGATTGCCGTGGAACACGGTATGCGCATCCCCGCCGGCACCACCGCCTCTCTGGACGAAGCCATGCTGGGCGGCTGCACACTGAACCTGATGATGGGCAACAGCCCCGTTGAACGCTTTGCCATCGGTGACACCATCCCCGCCGAAGATAACAACGGTCTGATGTCGAAGGCTGCAGGAATGATTCCCAAGCTGGAGGCCACACTCGCCAGAGTCGATACTCTGCTCATGACCCTCAACGCTGTCGTCGCCGATCCTAACATCCAGCGCATCATCGCTAATGCCGAGGCCCTCACCGCGAATCTCGACAACAGCTCCCGCGACCTGAACCGCCTCCTGGAGAAGGACATCCCGCAGATGGCAAACACCTTTGACTCTGCCGGAAAGAATATCGTGACGCTGACCGAGAAACTCAACCGCATCGACCTGGAAGGAACGATGGCGAAGGTCGATGGTGCCGTGAGCAACCTCGACAAGACCACCGAACGTCTGAACAGCAAGGACAACAGCATCGGACTCCTCCTCAACGACACTACACTCTATAGCGGACTCAACCGAACCGTCAACGGTGCGTCGGCTCTCATGGAGGACTTAAAAGCGAATCCGAAACGCTATGTTCACTTCTCCGTTTTCGGCAGAAAAGAGAAAAAGCCTGTGGAGCAATAATTCATGCTAATAAGAAATTATTCCAAATAAGAAAAAACTTTCTCCGATGTACGTACTGTCATTCATAACCTACTGAAATAAGTGTACGTTACACGACCTTCTACGGAGTTGGGCTTCTCACTAAACGCGAAGCCCAACTCTCTTTTTATCAGCTGTTTATAAATATGCAATATCTCAAGAAGCATAAAATTATTGCCTCTCGCAAAAGCCTTTGAAAACGTGCCATTTATGCCCCGTTATCCGCAAAACATTACACAAGCATTATTTGGCAGTTTGTAAAATATGTACTAACTTTGCACCGCAATTCGCGCCATACGGCACCCATGCACTTACCAAAAAGAATGGAAGCCCGTCACACCCATACAGATACAAGGTGGACTGAGTGCTTACGGATGATTCGTAACAATCTCCAAGAGCAGCAGTTCAACACTTGGTTTGCGCCTATTCACTCCGTCTCTTTTGACGAGGAACGACGTGAACTGACGTTGTGTGTGCCCAGCCCATTCATCTATGAGTATATTGAGAAGCACTTCGTCAAGCTCCTCGGCGCCGTCCTCAAGCACATCTATGGCGCGGGCGTGTCCCTTAGATATAAGGTGACGACCGATGCCACCAACGACATCAGCATGGATATCGAGGGCAGCACGACTGGCATCATGAAACCAGTGCCTGTTGTGGGTGCCAACAAGTCGCCGCGTATGCTGCAGGAGCTCGACTCGCAACTCCACCCTGACTACACCTTCGATAACTTCGTGGAAGGTGCCGCCAATAAGCTACCGCGCACCGTAGGTCTGGCCATTGCACAGAATCCCCATCAGTCCACCTTCAACCCGCTCTTCATCTACGGCGGTTCCGGCACAGGCAAGACACACTTGGTCAATGCCATCGGCCTCCGCCTGAAGGAACTGCATCCCGAGTTGCGCGTCCTCTATGTCAGTGCCCACCTCTTCCAGGTGCAATATACCGACAGCGTGCGTAACAACACGTCCAACGACTTCATCAATTTCTACCAGAACATCGATGTGCTCATCATCGACGACGTCCAGGAGTTTGTTACCAAAGCTACACAACAGACTTTCTTCCACATCTTCAACCACCTCCATCAGAACGGCCGCCAGCTGATTCTCACCAGCGACCGTCCGCCGGTGGCACTGCAGGGCATGGAAGAGCGTCTGCTCACCCGCTTCAAGTGGGGACTGCTGGCAGAGCTGGAACGCCCCGATGTGGAGCTGCGCCGCAACATCCTGCTGCACAAGATCCGTCGCGACGGCCTCCACATCCAAAGTGATGTCGTGGATTACATTGCCAAGAATGTCGATAAGAGCATCCGTGACTTGGAAGGCGTGCTCACCTCACTGATGGCCTACAGCATCTTCAACAACAGCGAGGTCACCCTCCAGCTCGCCGAGCAGGTCATCAGCCGCACCGTAGGTATGGCCGCCAAGCAGCAGCCCATCACCATCGACCGCATCCTGGAATTCACCAGCAACCATTTCGAACAGGACACCAGCGACATCCTCTCCAGCTCGCGCAAGGCTCCCGTCGTGCTGGCGCGTCAAGTGGCGATGTTCCTGGCGCAGAAGCTCACACGCCAGAGCACCACGCGCATCGGCATGGCCATCGGTCATCGCGGCCACGCCACCGTCGTGCACTCCTGTCAGGTTATCAGCGAGCGCCTCGCCATTGACAGCGAACTGCGCCAGCAGGTTGAAACCATCGAACATGAACTTACAACAAACGGTTGACAGCAGTCAACCGTTAGTTGTAAATCCTTGCTTCTTCAGAGCCTCTACAAAGCTGCGGCTCATCATCTCATTGTCTTTTTTAGTATAACGGATATCCGTGAACACTTGCGCCAATGTCTCTTTCCGGTTGATGCGCACAAACTCCTGATTCTCTGCCAATGCCTCCTTGGCGGCATAGAAGCGGTCGATGTCGGCAGCCGTAGGATCATGGTAGGCCTCGTTGTGCACGAAGCTCTCCAGCGGCAGACGGTCGGACAACGATGGCTCTTCAGCAGGCCAACCCACCGTGAGCGTCGCCACGGGGAACACCAGCTGCGGCAGCTGTAGCGTCTCGATGATGGCCTGCGGCATATATAGCGTCGTGCCCAAATAACATAAGCCCAGCCCCTCCTCCTCAGCCAGGTTGCAGAAGGTCTGCGTGAAAAGCAGGGCATCCGTGGCAGCATTCATGAAGCTCAGCTCGTTGTCATAGCCGGGAACAGCCTTGCGGCAACGGGCCCAGGTGCTCGTGCGACGGAAGTCGGCGCAGATGGTCAGCACCACTGGAGCCTGCGTCACCATCGGCTGGTTGAAATGGGCAGGAGCCAGTGCGGCCCTGCCCTCTACGCTGCGTGTGACCACGACGCTGTATAGCTGTAGGTTCCCCATCGTCTGCGTGCGTGCCGCCTCTGTGAGCAGGCGGTCCAGCAAGGCAGGTTCGACGTCCTGTGTGCTATACTTGCGAATCGTGCGACGCGTGAGTATTGTCTTCATTACTTCAACACTCCCAATTCCTTACCCACCTTGATGAAGGCGGCGATGCACTTGTCGAGCTGTGCACGGTCGTGGCCGGCAGAGATCTGCACGCGGATGCGGGCCTGACCCTTCGGCACCACGGGATAGTAGAAGCCAGTGACATAGATGCCTTCTTCCTGCAAACGGGCAGCGAAACGCTGGCTGAGGGGAGCGTCGTAGAGCATCACGGCGCAGATGGCGCTCTGTGTGGGCTTGATGTCGAAGCCGCTAGCCATCATCTTGTCGCGGAAGTAGTTGACGTTCTCCACGAGACGGTCGTGCAGTTCGTTGCTCTCATCCAGCATCTTGAACACCTCAAGGGCAGCACCTACGATGCCAGGAGCAAGGCTGTTACTAAATAGGTACGGGCGCGAGCGCTGACGCAGCAGGTCGATGATCTCCTTGCGGCCTGTGGTGAAACCGCCCATGGCACCACCGAAGGCCTTGCCTAATGTGCCCGTGTAGATGTCCACACGACCGTAGGTCTTGTAGAACTCGCTGACGCCGCGTCCTGTGGGGCCTACGACACCTGCGCTGTGGCTCTCATCCACCATCACCAACGCGTCGTACTTCTCTGCCAAGTCGCAGATCTTGTCCATCGGAGCTACGTTGCCGTCCATGGAGAAGACGCCGTCGGTGACTACGATGCGGAAGCGCTGTTCCTGAGCGGCCTGCAGCTGGCGTTCCAAGTCCTCCATATCAGCATTGGCATAGCGGTAGCGCTTGGCTTTGCAGAGGCGCACGCCATCGATGATGCTGGCGTGGTTGAGGGCATCGCTGATGATGGCGTCCTCTTCGGTCAGCAGCGGCTCGAAGACACCGCCGTTGGCATCGAAGCAGGCAGCATAGAGGATGGTATCCTCGGTCTTGAAGAACTTGCTGATGGCAGCCTCCAGCTCCTTGTGAACGTCCTGTGTGCCACAGATGAAACGGACGCTGGACATACCGTAGCCACGGGCATCCATCATCTTCTTGGCGCCCTCGATCAGACGGGGGTGATTGCTCAGACCCAGGTAGTTGTTGGCGCAGAAATTCAGTACTTCCTTACCGGCCACCTGAATGGCGGCAGCCTGCGGGCTCTCGATGAGGCGCTCCTCCTTGTAGAGACCAGCCTCGCGAATCTCCTTCAGCGTCTGCTGAAGATGTTGTTGCATTTTTCCGTACATGATGTTAATTTCAATTTGACGATTTACAATTTAATGGTTTCTTTTAAAGATTTTCGTGGCAAAGTTAGTGCTTTTTGTGATGCAATAGCACAATGGACACATAAAAACCATATTATTTATAGCTTTTTGCAAAAAACTTTTCATTTTTCACTTTGTACGTTCCACTTTTCACTATCTTTGCCCCGCAAATAACTAACTAGCCAAGCTATATTCATCTTAAAACATTAAACATTCAACTTATAAAACTCCCCTAATGAAGAACATTTTTGTCATCGGTTCCACCGGCCAGATAGGCTCGGAACTCACCCATGAACTCCGTCAACGCTATGGCGGCGACCACGTCGTTGCAGGCTACATCCCCGGTGCAGAACCCAAGGGCACCCTGGCCACCGAAGGGCCGTCGGCTATCGCTGACGTCACCAACGGCGAACAGCTGGCAGAGGTCGTCAAGAAATACAATATCGACACCATCTACAATCTCGCCGCTCTCCTCAGCGTCGTCGCCGAGCAGAAGCCGCGCCTGGCGTGGAAAATCGGTATCGACGGGCTTTGGAACGTCCTTGAGGTGGCACGCGAAAATAAATGCGCTGTCTTCACGCCTTCCAGCATCGGCAGCTTCGGCCCCAACACGCCCCACGAGCTCACGCCGCAGGACACCATCCAGCGCCCCAAGACCATCTATGGCGTCTCCAAGGTCTGCACAGAACTCCTCTCCGACTACTACTACACCAAGTACGGTGTCGATACGCGCAGCGTGCGCTTCCCCGGCCTCATCAGCTATGTCACCCCTCCGGGCGGCGGCACCACCGACTACGCCGTCGATATCTTCTACGCCGCCGTGCGTGGTGAGAAGTTTATATGCCCCATTGCCAAGGGCACACGAATGGATATGATGTATATGCCCGACGGCCTACGCGCAGCCATCGACCTCATGGAGGCCAACCCCGACAAGCTCATCCATCGCAACAGCTTCAATGTCACCGCCATGAGCTTCCCGCCCGAGAAGATCTACGCTGAGATTCGCAAGCGCGTGCCCGACTTCAAGATGGAGTACCAAGTGGATCCCCTGAAGCAAGCCATCGCCGAGAGCTGGCCTGACAGCCTCGACGACACCGCAGCCCGCGAGGAATGGGGATGGCGTCCTAACTTCGGCCTCGCCACCATGACCCGCGACATGCTCGAGAAACTCACTGAGAAACTCGGCAACGAACAATAAACTAAATTGCTAATCAGTCCTCACCTTCTTCGTCGAGATCGAAGTCGAAGTCGGCGAAGAAGATGGGGGTGTCGGCGGCTTGGGAATCGAAGTCGTCGAGGGCGCGACGCTCCTTCTTGGTGGGGCGTCCTGTGCCGCGGGCACGCCCGATGAAACCGCTGATGCGGTTCATTTCCAAAAGTTCATACTGCTCGGGAGCTGTTACGTTCTCAAGAATCTCAGGGATGAGCTTGGCACCTACACGGTGTTCGATGGCCTGGAGGATACGGAAGCTGTAGGTGATGGGTGGCTTGCGGACATCGATGACATCCCCAACCTTCACCATCCGCGAGGGCTTCATCTGTGTGCCCCCCACGCTCACCTGCCCTTTCTTACAGGCAGCTGCCGCCATGCTACGGGTCTTGAAGATGCGCGCAGCCCATAACCAACGATCGAGACGGGCAGACCCACCCCCGGCCCCTCCCGTGAGGGAGGGGAGAGGCTGGCGCGAAGATGATGGGCGCAAAGATGATGGGCGCGAGGTTTGTTTATTGTTATTGTGATACATAGAGGACTGAAAGGTCTCCCCTTGGGGAGATTTAGAGGGGGTCACTCCCCTCCCTCACGGGAGGGGTTAGGGGTGGGTCTTCCTATTCAACTGATTCATCGCCATCTGAATCCCTGCCAAGCAGAAGGTCTTGATAGCGGCGGAAGTGACTTTAGTGCGCTCGGGGATGAGAGCTTCTTCCTCGGGCGGAAACTGTCCGAGGACATAGTCAACCTGCTGGCCTTTGTAGTAGTCACTGCCGATGCCGAAGCGGAGACGGGCATACTGCTGGGTGCCGAGAATCTGGGCGATGTGCTTCAAACCATTATGACCCGCATCGCTGCCACCTGGCTTCATGCGGAGCTGCCCGAAGGGGAGAGCAATGTCATCGACGCAGACAAGGAGATGCTCCAATTCTATTTTCTCCTGTTGCATCCAATAGCGCACGGCATTGCCACTGAGGTTCATGAAGGTACTGGGCTTCAACAGAATGAGCTGACGGCCTTTGACGCTGATGCGCGTGACGAAGCCATAACGCTTATCTTCCCACTGCGTGGGCTTTCCCTTCTCTTCATTGACGGATGCCGCTAAGGCATCGACCATGCGGAAGCCGATATTGTGGCGCGTGCCTTCGTAGTCAGGGCCGATGTTACCAAGGCCAACGATTAAGAACTTTTCCATAGGACTCTCCCCCGGTCCCTCCCCATGAGCAGGAAGGGAAATAGAATCTTTAACAAACAGTCTGCGTAAGAAAGAAAACATGACGTATGGGGGAATAAAAGATTTATTGATTCACTAACGAATTAAGGCGCAAGTCTTTCACGGTCCTTGCGCCTTAACTGTTTTTGAAGGTAATTACTCCCCTTCCTGTAGAGAGGGGTTGGGGGTGAGTCTTTATGCCTGAGCCTCCTCAGCAGCAGCAGCGCTACGTGCGTTACGGGTCATCTTGACCTGGCAAACAACAACGCTGGGGCTGGTGACGAGTTCGAGACCCTCGAAGCTGAGTTCGCCGACTTTGATGGTCTTACCGAGTTCGAGATGTGTGACATCGATGTCGAGACGCTCGGGGATGGCAGTGTGAACAGCCTTCACCTTGAGCTTGCGGACGCTGGCAGCGAGCTTACCACCGGCCTTAACACCTTCTGCGAGGCCGTTGAGGCGAATGGGAACTTCCATCACGATGGGCTTCTCGTTGGTAATCTGGTAGAAGTCAACGTGCAGCACATTGTCCTTCACGGGGTGGAACTGAGCCTCCTTGAGGATAGCGAGACACTGCTTGCCATCGACATCAAGCTTGACAGTGTAGATATCGGGAGAATAAAGGAGCTTGCGGAGCTCAGCCTCTGTAGCGCTGAAAGCGACGGCCTGGGGGAGACCCTTCTCGTCCTTGAGTTCACCGTAGAGGTTGCAGGGAATCACGCCCTGCTTACGCAGTTGCTTGGCAGCCTTCTTGCCGCCGGCGACACGTGCTGTGCCTTTGATTTCGATTGTTTTCATTTTCTTTAATTTTTTGTGTTACTCTAAATGAATTTTGCTTCATTCGCCATCACACGGGCTGCCAAAGGCAGGGATGTGCTCCGAAAGCGGGCGCAAAGGTAGTAAAAAGTTGAGAGTTGAAAGTTGAAAGTTGAAAGTTTTTTGCGTTTGGAGGCTATTTTTTTGTTTTTTATGGGGTTTTGCGATGTTTTTTGCACGCGCAATAAATAATAATGTGTATCTTTGAAGCCAGAATAACTACACCGACTAAGATATGAAACGCTTTTATCATTTCTTTCTGATGGCGCTAGGCTTACTGCTAGCCTTGAACGCCTCTGCACAAACCGATGTCACGACAACGTATCTCACGAACCCTTCGTTTGAAGCCGATGCTGCAAAGTGCACTGATGCCGTCAAGAAGACCGAGAGTACAGACGGCCTTCGCGGCTGGGATGTCAGTAGCATCACCGGGTGGAGCACAACGCGCCCCGACAAGCAATTGCTCATCACCGCCGACTGCTTCACTGACAACAACTTCGGTAAGACGGCGATCGCCAATGGCACCTATGCCTTCTTCCAACGCATGGGATGGAGCAATGGTTCGAGCGCGATTCGTCAGACAACGAGCAGCCTGCCAGCCGGCAGCTATCTGCTGAAAGTGAAGACAAAAGCCTTTTACGCAAATAGCGCAACCAGCTCTGCCTCAATTCAGGTCGTGGCCAATAGTAAGACGATGGGCAGCACATCCTTTGGATTCGACCAAGGATCGACGAACTGTATGGCTGCGGGCGACTGGAACGAACAGAGCCTGCAATTCAAGCTTGACGCTGCAGCACAGGCAGAAATTCAGATCAACATCACCTGGGTGAGCGGCGGCAGCCAGATTGCTGTAGATGACGTACGCCTCTACAGCATCCCCGACGACTATGTCGAGCCCAGCATCATCGGCGGTAAAGAAACCGACGTACCATCGCCCACAGAGGGTGTCATCACGCATGACTTTGTGAGCGAGTCGGCAATGATGCAGGATCTGCTGCAGATGCTGACGAACCACCTGACCTACATGAAGAGCCTCTATAACCCCTGTGTTTCCCCCACCTCAAAGGGTGAGGACTGCGGCTACTTCAAAGACACCGAAGGATCGAACAACGACGAGAAGGTCGTGCGTCCGAATGCAGACTTCTCGATGGTCTGTGCCTTCCTCTATAAATATGCCAAGGGGAAGACAACCCTGCCTGCAGGCATCACTTGGGACGACGTGAAGGAGATGGCCCTGAAGAGCCTCATCTGGGGATATAGCAGCCATAAGGCCAACAAGTTCAAGGTGACGAGCCGCAATGCCTACTGGGGCAGCGTCAGTACCTCCGATTACACTTGGGAGAGTTCCTTGTGGGCCATGTCACTCTGCTATTCCGCTCACTTCCTGAAAGATGAGCTCAGCGCCGACCAGAAGACCTATATATATAATATGGTAAAGGCAGAGTGTAACTATGAGTTAGGGCGTAGCATCCCCACGGGCTATGCCGGTGACACGAAGGCAGAGGAGAACGGTTGGGAGGCTGACATCCTGGCTTGCGCGCTAGGCCTCTACCCCAACGATGCGCTGGCATCCCAGTGGTTCGATCGCTTGCGTGCTTTCGCCATCAATAGCTACTCACAAGTAGATGATGCCAGTGACCAAACAGCCATCGACCCCGACTACGATACCAAAACCGTAGCCAGCTATTACAAAGGCAAGAACCTCTATGACGACTACACGCTCCAGAACCACAACCTCTTCCACACCAGCTACCAGAACGTGGTGCAGCAGGAATTGGGCGAGGCCCATCTGGCTATGTTGCTGTTTCAGGGTGACGACCTGAAGTGGAAGACCAACGCGCTGATGCACAACCAGCAGCACGTGATGGACGATGTACTGAACTGGCTGGCTCTGGCCGATGGTGAGTTGGCGATGCCCAACGGCAACGACTGGAGCCTGTTCCTCTTCGACCAAATCACCTCGTACTCCACGATGGCCTGCTTCCTGCGCGATAGGAATGCGCTACTGCTGGAGAATATGGCTTATAAGTTCATCAAGGCACGTCAGCAGACGACCAGCGACGGTTCATGGTTGCTGCGCAGCGACGTGGGCAGCCGCCGCATGGGTGTGGAGGCGCACCGCGTGATGATGACCTATCTGATGCATGTCGCCGCCTCCACCGCCGACCTGACACCCGTCACATGGTCGGAATTCAGCAAGGAGTACGAAGCCGCCCATCTCTTCAAAAGCCAAAACATCGTACGTGCCTCCTCGAAGGATCGCTTCGTGACCTTCTCTTGGAGCACAGGCCTCAGCAGCTACACAGGCTACTTCACCGACACCACGCCTGACCGCAACAAAATCATCTGCCCCTATCGTGCCAATAACACAGGCAACATTCTCGGTTGGTACAACGTCAGTGGCAAGGGCACCAACGCCACGCCCGTGGTGAGTGGTATCTACGACCTGAAGGGTAACGCCTTCACCATGAACGGACGCATCAACACCAACGACGCAACACTGGAGAACAGCTTCGTACTGGCTGCCACACCAGGCAATGCCATCGTCTATATGAATAATGTGAAGGGCCTGCAAAACGGAACCATCACAGGTCGTCGCGGTGGTCTGCTGGCCATCACCACCGATGAGTTCACACGTCCGCAGCGCACCCTCTATCATGCAGGAGGCCGCGTGCAGGCTGACGGCTCCAAGACCGTGCAGTTCGAGGGCACATGGGCCAATATCGACAACAGCATCGGCGTAATTACCGTGAACGCCACCAACCTGATGGCTTTCGGCGAACGGGCCAACAACAACTCTATCAACTGCTCGAAGTTCTATCCCATGTATTCGATGCAGAGCGAGAGTTTCACGAAAGGAAAAGTGGTGGACCGCGCCGCCGTCATCTACTACAGCCAAGTGGATAGCGCTACGACGAAGGCGTTGGCCGAGCAAGTCGTCAGCCTCACCGAGCAACTGCCTGAAGGTTGGAACGGTCTTATCTGCACCGACCCCGACGGCACACGCTACGTGATTGTGGCCAATCTGGCTGGCAGCAGCACAAACAAAGCAGAAGTAAAAGGTATTACAAGCGAATACGGAGCACCCGTATTTGCCGAAGAAACCTATGTCGTGGAGGACAAGGCGAGTGCCATCATCCGCCTCGACGAGAGCCATGCGCTGATGCAGCCGCTGAAAGTGTTTGTGAAGGGCTCCGGGGTAGTGGCCAAGTGCTTTAATCCTTACGACGACCAGCAACTGAGCCTGCGCACCAGCAGCGGACAGACGGAGGTGGTGACGGTCACCATCCTCGCAAACGGAACGGCAGTCTCCAAGCAGCTGACCCTTGGCGAAGGTACGACCATCCTTCGTCTCAACAACGACGAGATCGTGGTCGTAGAGCCCGCAGAGGAAAAGTACTATTACGAGGACATCACAGCACAGTATCTCACAAACCCTAGTTTCGAGGAGGACGTGACGTGGGGCACTACGGGGAATATCACACTGAACGGTGTGCCCTACAACCCGTGTTACACACAGAGCGTGGCAGCGGTCAACAATAACTTTCCGCAGGTGCTACCCGTAACCGGGTGGACAGCAGAGAACCTGCTTGGCACAGCCAGCAACTTCGCCCTCCTCTATTCCATGCCCTACAGCTTCACCCAATACTGCGTGTCGCCCTCTAACCTCGGCAACAGCGCCAGCATCATGGCCGTACCCGTGGCCTTCGAAGAAGAAGTCGGCACACGGTGTCTCAGCATCCTTAACTCATGGACGGCTGGCACCAACGCCATCACCCAGGAGGTGACGTTACCCAAAGGGGAGTACCGCCTCACCTTCAACATGAATTATGTCTGCCCCAACGAGGGCCGGCGCACGGAGCCCAACGTGATTTGCAGCACAGGCGACAACATCAACACCTCGCTGTGCGGCCTCGCCATAGGGTTTGTAGGGTACTATGCCCCCTACCCTACCACAGCCAATACGTGGCAAGAACAGGCGATTGACTTCAGCCTCACCGAATCAAGAGCCGTCACCATTCGCATGGGCCTCGCCACCTCGGCAGGACAAGGTGCCGCCAACAACACCCGCCTCTACATTGATAACCTGCGCCTATGGCAGCAGAAAGAAGTGGTGCCCGTTGGTATCAATATCCCCGAAATGGACAATAATGACATAAATAGCAAATCGTCAAATTGTGAATGGTATGACCTCAGCGGTCGCCGTCTCAGTAGCGCCCCACTTCACGGCGTCTTCATACAGAACGGCCAAAAGGTCCTCCGCTAAACTGTACCCTTCACCTATCAACTCTAAACTTTAAACTCTAAACTACACAAAACACAGTGCCCACAGGACGCGTCCTTCTCATCTATACCGGCGGCACCATCGGAATGGGACGAAATCCCGACACAGATGCCCTGGAACCACTGGACTTCAACCATCTCATCCAGCAGATGCCTGAATTCGGGGGCATTCCCGTAGGCGTGGATGCTTATCAGTTCCCTGAGCCTATCGACAGCAGCGACATGAATCCACAGCTGTGGGCACGTATTGTGGAAATCATCGTAGGACATTACGACCGCTACGATGGCTTCGTCATCTTGCACGGCACCGATACCATGGCCTTTACGGCTTCAGCGCTCTCCTTCATGTTGGAGAACCTGACCAAGCCCGTAATCCTGACAGGTTCGCAACTACCCATTAACCAGTTGCGCACCGATGGAAAAGAGAACCTCATCACCAGTATCGAGATTGCTGCTGCACATCACGCTGACGGCACACCCCGCGTGCCGGAGGTCTGCATCTACTTCAGCGGCAAGCTCTTGCGCGGCAACCGCGCTACGAAGATCAACAGCGAGGGTTTCAACGCCTTCGACAGCTTCAATCTGCCGCCTCTGGCAGACGTCGGCGTCAATATCATCTACCACGATGACCTCATCCTGCGGCCCGACTATGAGCGTCCGATGACACCCCACTTCGCCATGAATACAGACGTTGTCGTATTCACATTATTCCCTGGTATTCAAGAGGAAACCGTTCGTTACCTCCTCACCTCGCCCGACCTGCGGGGCGTCGTAATGCGAACCTACGGCAGCGGCAACGCGCCACAATTACCATGGCTAATGGAAGTACTCGCTGCGGCCACCGCACGCGGCATCGTCATCATCAATATCACGCAATGTGCTGCAGGACCAGTTCAGATGGCACGTTATAGCGGCGGCTTCCTTCTGAAGAACGCTGGCGTCATTTCCGGTTACGATGGTACCGTGGAGTGTGCCATCGCCAAACTCATGCATTTATTGGCTCATAGCAACGACGCAGAGTTCATTCGACAGCAGATGTGTCGTCCCCTGTGCGGAGAAATCACGCTTAACGCGTGAAAAGATGATAAATCTTTCTCAAAAATAAGGTGCGTTCAAAAGGAAATGAGTATATTTGCACCCGAAATGCACTTTACCACCTTTTATGACCTACCTGACATTGCCTTTTGAGGAAAACCGTCGCTTGAGTTTCTATCTGGCGATGGAGGAGTACGCAGCGCGTCAGCTCAATAATGGCGATGATTTGTTCTTCCAGTGGCAAGTGCAGCCTTCGGTCATCTTCGGGCGCAATCAGGTCATTGAGAACGAGGTCAACCTCGACTACTGCCGCGAGCACGGCATCCAGTTCTTTCGTCGCAAGAGCGGCGGCGGGTGTGTCTATGCAGACATGTCAAATGTGATGATGAGCTACATCACACGTTCCGATGAGGTGCAGACGACCTTTGCCCGTTACATGGAGATGGTATGCCAGATGCTCCGGGAGCTGGGCCTCGCAGCCACCTCTACACAAAACAACGATGTCCTCATTGGCGACCGTAAGGTGTCAGGCAATGCCTTTTACCACATCCCCGGCCACAGCATCGTACATGGGACCATGCTCTTCGACACAGATATGGAGCATATGCTCCACGCCATCACGCCGCCTCAAGTGAAATTGGACAAACACGGCGTGCAGAGTGTGCGCCAGCGCATCACATTACTGAAGGAGCACACTGAGCTAAGCATCGGTGCCTTCAAAGCCTATGCCCGTGAACACCTCTGCCATCAGGAGATACTTTTGACCAACGAGGATGTAAAAGCCATTGAAGTCCTCGAACAAGAATACCTTAACCCATCCTTTATATATGGAAAAGAAAACCTGCCTTTATGACCGCCATGTGGCACTCGGCGCACTTATGTCGCCCTTCGGCGGATTCATTATGCCCATTCAGTATTCGAACATCACTGACGAGCACAACGCCGTGCGCCAGCACTGCGGTATCTTCGACGTGAGTCACATGGGCGAAGTGCACATCACAGGTCCCGATGCAGAGCGCTACGTGCAACACATCTTCACCAACGATGTCACCGATGCACCCCTCGGACAAATCTACTATGGAATGATGTGCTATCCCAACGGTGGCACTGTCGATGACCTGCTCGTCTATAAGATGGGCGACAACGACTTCTTCCTCGTCATCAACGCTGCCAACATCGACAAGGACGTGGCCTGGATGAACGAGCAGAAAGAAGGCTTCAACATCAACCTCGACCATCAGAGCGACTACTACGGCCAGCTCGCCGTCCAAGGCCCCGAAGCCGAAGCCGTCGTCGAGGAAGTCCTCGGCCTCCCCTGTGCAGAACTGAAGTTCTACACGGCCAAGACTCTCGAAGTTGCAGAAGGCGACGAGGGCGAGACCATCATTATTTCCAGAACTGGCTACACCGGCGAGGACGGCTTTGAGATCTACGGTTCCCACGAGTTCACCCAAAAGGCTTGGGACAAACTCATGGAAAGCGGGCGCTGCAAGCCCTGTGGTCTTGGCTGCCGCGACACACTGCGTTTCGAGGTTGGTCTGCCGCTCTACGGCGACGAGCTCAGCGCTGACATCAGCCCTATCATGGCAGGGCTGGGCATCTTCGTCAAGCTCGAAAAGCCTGAGTTCATCGGCAAGGAAGCCCTCGCCGAGCAGAAGGCCAACGGTGTCGCTCAGAAGCTCGTAGGCATCGAGCTGGCCGACAAGGCTATCCCTCGCCACGGCTATGCAGTCCTGAAGGATGGCGAAGTCATCGGCGAAGTCACCACCGGCTACCACTGCCTCAGCGTGGATAAAAGCGTCTGCATGGCCCTCGTCAAGACCGAATTTTCCAAACTCGGCACAGACCTGGAAGTGCAGATCCGCAAGAAGGTGTTCCCAGGAGTGGTGGTCAAGAAAAAGTTCTACGACAAGCATTATAAGAAATAAAAGCCTCACCCCCCAACCCCCTCTCCAAAGGGCGAGGGGGAGTGATTACTATCGCAAAATAACATTATATAGAAACATTTTAATAATAACACTTTAACATGCGACCCCACCCGCTTCTTGTAAGTATATACTCCCCCTCGCCCTTTGGAGAGGGGGACAGGGGGGTGAGGCCGCCCCTTTAACAATCATGGCAAACTTTGAAGCAGGACTCTACTACAGCGAGTCACACGAGTACGTTCGCGTTGAAGGCGAATTTGGTTACATTGGAATTTCTGACTATGCTCAGCACGCACTGGGCAATGTTGTGTATGTCGATATGCCCGAAGTCGATGACGAGGTCACCGCAGGCGAAGAGTTCGGCGCAGTGGAGAGCGTGAAGGCTGCCAGTGACCTGATTGCTCCCGTCAGCGGCACCGTCGTAGAGGTCAACGAAGCCCTCGAGGACGAACCCGAACTCCTCAACAAGGACGCTTTCGGCAACTGGATTATCAAAGTCCAGCTCTCCGACAAGTCTGAACTCGACAACCTCATGGACGTCGAAGCCTACAAGGCACATTGCGAATAAAAAGAAGACCCACCCCCGCCCCCTCCCGTGAGGGAGGGGAGTAGGGAGGCTGTCTTCATATTTGGTTTATCCTTTTGTACGTGATTTTTCATAAGCGCATTTTATGAGTAATAACCCAACAAAGCGCCAGCCCCTCCCCTCCCTCACGGGAGGGGTTGGGGGTGGGTCTTCCTTTAAGTATTTCCCCCACACCGAAGAAGACCTTCAGGAGATGTTGGCGGTGACGGGCGTGAAGAGCATTCACGACCTCTTCGCCGATGTCCCCGAGGCAGCACGGTTCCAGCGTGACTACGAGCTGCCTACCGCCCTCTCGGAGACCGACCTCCGCCTCTTCTTCGAGCAACTGACACACCCGCTCAACGCCCAACAGCTCATCTGCTTCGCCGGTGCCGGTTGCTATGACCACTACGCTCCCAGCGTGGTGCAGAACATCATCCAGCGCAGTGAGTTCCTGACGTCCTACACACCTTATCAAGCTGAGATCTCGCAGGGCACGCTCCACTACATCTTTGAGTATCAGTCCATGATTGCGGAGCTCACGGGCATGGACATCTCGAATGCTTCAATGTACGACGGAGCCACCGCCACCGCCGAAGCAGCTATGATGGCGTGGGGCAATGCCAAGAAAGCGACGCGCGTGCTCATTGCCGCGACCGTTGATCCTAAGGTGCGCCGCGTGGTCGATACCTATGCCCACTTCCATGGTTTCCCCATTCAGCTCATTCCGGCCAAGAATGGTGCTCTCGACCGCGAGGCGCTTGACAAAGAGTTGGCTGAAGGCAGCGTAGCGGGTGTCATCGTGCAGCAACCCAACTATTTCGGCATCGTCGAGGACTACACGGGCATCGCCGATGCTGTTCACGAGCAGAAAGGTATCTTCATCGTCAATGCCAACCCCAGCGACCTCGCCATCCTGAAGACACCCGCCGAATGGGGCGCTGATGTCGCCGTGGGCGAAGGGCAGAGTCTCGGCATTCCCATGACCTTCGGCGGTCCCGGCGTAGGCTTCATGGCCTGCACCGAGAAGCTGATGCGTAAACTGCCCGGCCGCATCGTGGGTCAAACCCTTGACAACCGCGGTCAGCGGGCTTTCGTGCTGACGCTCCAAGCGCGCGAACAGCACATCCGTCGTCAGAAAGCCACCTCCAACATCTGTTCCAACCAGAGTCTCATGGCGCTCTACGTTACCATCTACCTTAGCCTTATGGGCAAGGAAGGTCTGCGCGAAGCTGCTGAAATGAGCTATGCCGGGGCTCACAGCCTTCGCGACAAACTCGTTGCCACGGGTAAGTTCCAGGATACGTTCCCCGGCCAGCCCTTCTTCAACGAGTTCTGCCTCGATTACGACGGCGACCTCGACGCCTTGCTTGAGGAAGCCACCGAATGCGGCTACCTCGCCGGCATTAAGGTAGGCGAGAAGACCCTGATGCTGGCCGTCACCGAGCAGCGCACACCCGAAGAGATTGATGAATTGGTTGAAATATTAGGTAAGTAAGATATGAACAGAACACTATACGGAAACCTGATCTTTGAACTCTCAAAGAAAGGTCGCAGAGGTTACTCTCTGCCGCAGGACTACGACCGCACGCATACCACAGCCGAACTGCCCGAGGCATTGCGCCGCAAGGAGGCTGCCCGTCTGCCGGAGTGCGATGAGTTGACAGTCGTGCGTCACTATACCAACCTCAGCCATAACAACTTCGGCGTCAACGACGGCTTCTATCCCCTCGGCTCCTGCACGATGAAATACAACCCTGTCATCAACGAGGAGATTGCCGCCATGAAAGCCTTCGCAGGCCTGCACCCGCTGCAGCCCGCCGAGACATGCCAGGGCGCCCTCGAAGTCTATTTCAACCTTCAGCAGTCCCTGGCCGAACTGGCTGGCCTCAGCGAGTTCACGCTGAATCCCTGTGCCGGCGCTCACGGCGAGCTGACCGGCCTGATGGTCATCCGCGCCTATCATGAGGCGGCCCCCCATTCAGCCCCCGAGGGGGCTACGGATGTAAAATCCGCTGATAGCAAAACAACAGAAGCCCCCTCGGGGGCCGTAGGGGGGGCCAGCTCCCGAACCAAGGTCCTCATCCCCGACTCCGCCCACGGCACCAACCCCGCTTCTGCCGCTGTCTGCGGCCTTGAGGTCGTTGAGGTGAAGAGCTTGGCCGACGGCACCGTGGATGTTGAACATCTGCGCCAGCTTCTTGATGAACTGGGCGATCAGGTGGCAGCGATGATGATGACCAACCCCAACACCCTCGGCATCTTCGAGCCTCGCGTGCTGGAGATTACCGAGATGGTACACAAGGCAGGTGGCCTGATGTACTACGACGGCGCCAACCTCAACGCCCTCCTCGGAGAATGCCGTCCGGGCGATATGGGCTTCGACGTCATGCACATCAACCTCCACAAGACGTTCTCCACGCCTCACGGCGGTGGTGGTCCCGGCAGCGGTCCCGTCGGTGTCCGTAAGGGACTGGAGCAGTTCCTGCCTTATCCACGCATCACCAGACCCACCCCCGACCCCTCCCGTCAGGGAGGGGCTGAGCTGCGCATTGTTACTGAGCCAGCCAACGAGCGAAGCGAGGCTCTCCCCCTGACGGGGGAGCGGGGAGAGGGTCTTTCCGTAGGAAGTTTCTTCGGCAACTTCGGTGTGATGCTGAAGGCTTACGCCTACATCCTCTCCCTGGGTCGCGAGAACGTGAAGATGGTTGGTCCGTTGGCCACGCTGAACGCTAATTATATTAAGGAACGCCTGCGCGATGACTATCTGCTTCCCATCGAGGGCCTGTGTAAGCATGAATGTGTCTTCGACGGCCTCGTGGATAAGAGCACGGGCGTCACCACGATGGACGTTGCCAAGCGCCTCCTCGACTACGGCTACCATGCTCCCACCATCTACTTTCCCCTCCTCTTCCATGAGAGCCTCATGATTGAGCCGACGGAGAACGAGAGCAAGGAGACCATCGATGCCTTCATCGACGTGATGCACAAGATAGCCGCCGAGGCCAAGAGCGACCCCGAATTGGTCAAGAGCGCTCCCCACAACACGCCCATCGGACGTGTCGATGATGTACTCGCTGCCAAGCAACCCGTAACAACGTATTGGAAAAGCATAGAAGCATGACAGACCTTCTTATCATCGGCGCAGGGCCTGGCGGTTATAAAGCCGCGGCTCACGCCGCCAAGCACGGCCTCAAGGTCACCATCATTGAAGAAGGGCACGTGGGCGGCACCTGCCTCAACGTAGGGTGCATCCCCACGAAGACCTATGTGCACAGTGCCACCTTCGAGGATGCTCGCGAGCGGATGGCACAGGTCGTGCCTCAGCTCCGTCAAGGCGTTGAAGGCATCCTCTCCCACCCCAACATCACGTTGGTGCGCGGCAAAGCCTCCTTCGTTGATGCCCACACCGTCAGCACCCCAGACGGTCAGACCTTCACAGCTGACAACATCATCATTGCCACCGGTAGTACATCCAAAATGCTTAACATAGGCCCCCTCCCAACCTCCCCGAGGGGAGGAGAAGGCTGCGCACTACCATCGAGCGAAGCGAGGCTCTCCCCCTCGGGGGAGCAGGGAAGGGGGCCTGTTGTCGATTCCACCGGCCTCCTTCAGCTCGACGCCCTCCCCAAGCGCCTCTGCATCATCGGTGCAGGCGTCATCGGAATGGAGTTCGCCAGTGTCTTCAACCGCTTCGGCGCTGAAGTCACCGTCATCGAGTTCCTCAAGGAATGTCTGCCAGCCCTCGACAGCGACATCGCCAAACGCCTCCGCAAGCAGATGGAGAAGCAGGGCGTTACGTTCTACATGGGAGCAGGGGTGAAAAGCCTCTCCCCCATCCCCTCCCCTGTTAGGGAGGGGGGCACTAGGGAAGGAACCCTTGTATTCTTTGAACAGAAGGGCAAAGAACTTTCCGTGGAGGCTGATGTTGTGCTGGTGGCTACGGGCCGCAAGCCGCGCACCGAGGGCTTGAACCTCGAAGCTGCATGCATCACCCTGGCCCCCAACGGCACAATTCCCGTCGATGAGCATTTTGAAGTAGCCCCCTCCAACCTCCCCGAGGGGAGGCTTACTGACAGAACAGTGTCCCCCTCGGGGGACGAAAGGGGGGCTCTCTTCGCCATCGGTGACGTCAACGGCAAGCAGATGCTGGCTCACGCCGCTGAGATGCAGGGCATACACGTCGTGAACCGCATCCTCGGCATCGAGGACAACATCCGTTTCGATGTGATGCCAGCCGCCATCTTCACCTCTCCCGAAGCCGCCTGCGTAGGACCCAGCGAGGACCAGCTGAAGGAACAGGGCACACCCTATGAGTGCCACAAATCCTTCTACCGCGCTAACGGCAAGGCTTTAGCGATGAACGAGACAGAGGGAATGGTCAAGTTGTGCACCGAGCCCGGCGAGGGTCGCATCCTCAGCGCCCACATCTTCGGAGCCCACGCCGCAGACCTTGTGCAGGAGGTGACCGCCTACATCACCCTCGGTGCCACCCTGCAGCAGCTCCGCGACACCGTCCACATCCACCCCACCCTCTCCGAAGTCCTCATTGAGGTCAACTAACCTCACCTCCCTACACACTCCCGATGTCGGCGCAGTTTTCCGCCGACATCGGTTTCTTTTACTCAGCTGCGAATCGAAAAATGCATTTCCCTTTTTGACTTTTGTACCTTTCGGTCGTATCACCAGGAAAAGCACTCCAAAACAATGACACAGATAGACGAAGCACTCATCACCAGATGCCAGACGGGCGACAAGGACGCGTTCCGGTCGTTGGTCGAGACATGTCAGGGGATGGTGTTCTCTGTCGCACTGAAGATGCTGGCCGACGAAGAGGAGGCGAAGGACATCGTACAGGAGACCTTCCTACGTGTGTGGCTGAACATCGGTAAATACGATGCCTGTCACAGCTTCACCACCTGGCTCTATGCCATCGCCTCCCGTCTCTGTCTTGACCGACTGAAGAGCCGCTCCCGCATCATCGCTATGCCCGAGGACGAGGCGGTGCTGCGACGCTACGCCTCTGCCGACGGTCAGCTCGAATTAGAGAACCGCGAATGGATGGCCATTGTGCGCCTCATGGCAGAGGGACTCAGCCCGAAGCAACGGCTCGTGTTCACACTCAGCCAGCTGGAAGGCCTCTCATCGCAAGAAGTGGAGGAAGCTACAGGTTTCACGGCGACCCAGGTGAAGAGCAATCTCTACGTGGCTCGCCAAACGATACGCGAACGTTTAAAATGCTTAGGTTATGAATAACATCGACGTTATACTCGAAAGACTGCAGTCCGCAAAGCAGCCCGCGCTGGAGCATCCCGAAGAACTGACAGACAGGATCATGAGTAGCTTGGACTCTCTGGGCTCAGAGGTTGCCACTCCCTCCCCCGCAGAAAGGTTGAAGGGGAACACTCTCCTCATCCTCCGCACGGCTCTTTCCCTTGCCGCAATGTGGATCATCGGCTTCTTCATCTATCTGCAGTTCGACACCGTTGCCCCCGTGGCGCAGGAGTCTCTTCCCAGCACAAAGGACACTGGGAGTGGGTCCTCCACGCTCAAGGAAGTTTACAAGGATCGTCTTTGCCAAGACTGCAAGAAAACAATTCGTTATACCCAAATAAGATCTAAGCTTTATGAAAACAAGTAGATTCATTTACCATGTAGTTCTCCTTTGTGCAGCCCTGCTACTCACCTCCTGCTACCAGGCAAGAGTCGTGATGCACACCGTCATAGAAGGCAAAAGTCACAGTAACTTCATGAACCATCATTTCCGCGAGATTACCTATAGCAATGTAATGTCCAAAGAACTGCGCGACTCCCTGTGGGGAGAGAACAACATTGGCTGGTCGCAGCCTATGCCGGAATGTCTGAACATAGATGCCTTCTGCGGTTCTGAGACAAAAGTTGGAGAAGGTGACACCGTTTCCACCACTTTCTGGTGTCCTTTTGAGACCGTGGAAGAGATGTGCGAGCAGACGCCCCTACAACTGAACGGCGTGCGCCTCCGTTCGAACGCGAAGCTGGAGAAGCGCTTCCGCTGGTTCTACACCGAATACACCTTCACAGAGACCTTCTACTGCGTAGGCGATACGTTCAAGCTGCCTGCCACCGACTATGCCGACAAAGCAGAGATCAGCTATTGGTTCACGGGCCGTCCCAATCTGGTGGAAGGACTGAGCGGTGCCGAGGCATCGCAGAAGCTCGGCGAGATGGAACCAAAGATCACCAAGTGGCTCAACGATAACCTCTTCAAGACGGGCTTTGACTTCGTCGTCGCACATTATGATTCCATCGCCAATCCTCCCGTCAGCCGCGAACAGTTCATTGAGCTGCACGACTCACTGGCGAACTACCTCCTGTCGCAAGGTGATGAGATTCTGGGAGTGAACATCGAGGATGCCCTTCGTGACTTCTTCCACTCAGACGCCTACGCACCCTTCTTCAATGATGAAACACCCTGCGGTAAAGCCTTGAACAAGGAATTCCTGAACAGCCTGAACATCCTCTGGTTCAACGTCCCCTACACCCTCACGATGCCCGGCACCGTCGTTGATCCCGGAAACGGCACCCTGCAGCCCGACGGCACCATCTTCTACCCCTTCACGGGCGAGCGCCTCATCCCGCAGGACTACACCATCACCGCCACCTCACGCAAGACCAACCTCTGGGCCTGCATCCTCTCAGTCCTCATCATCCTCCTTGCCATCGGCAGCCTCATCTACAGGCGCAAAAAGGCCCAATGACAATGGCCAATACGTTCTGGTTGATTTCTGGGCAAGTTGGTGTGGTCACGATGGTCGCATTGCCGCTAGCGGACTCCGCGGTGAAGCCCTCCAGCTAAAGATTGCAGAGCTGTTAGAGAAATAGTCATCGATTTGGATTCAAAACAAGCTACGCTGACCTATATTCAAACACTATAGGTAAATTTGCTTCATCCGTCCTGCTGCGTCGCGAGACGCGGCAGGGCTTTCCGCTCGCCACCCCATATTCTTATCATTATTCCATGGTGATGGAACAATCATTCCAAGGCCATGGAATAATTGTTCCAAGGCCTTGGAATAATGAAAACAATTAGACGTATCGACCAAAACATTTAGGACGATGGGGTCAAGGAATACATTGCGAAGAGCATTTCCCTTAGCTCCTTCCGTTAATTCATCGTAAATAAACACCAGTATTGTAATATGATTGTGCTTATGCACGTTCTTAATAAAGAAAGACAAACAAGAAACAATGAAAAAGAAAATCATTATCACCGCACTGCTCGCCCTCGTCACTATAGCGGGACAGGGGCAAGAAATCAAGATGAACGAACCATCGTTTAGTGATTATCTACCCCTGCTTAATGCGAAGGGCTATATGGCATACAGCTTTGACACACAATGCTTCAGCGGGAAGATGGCAGAACCGATCGTGAAGGAATACGTGAGCGGCAAAGAAGTCGGAAATCTCATCAACTTTGACATTTCCATATCTTTGGGTGAGAAACTCATCGTAGGCTTTTCACCGTCTGAGAACGATTCTACTGCCAACTACATATTCCAATTCACAGGCGGAGCATTCAACGCATCGCTCATGCTGCGGCCAATCTTCAACCCAAGTGAGCCAGCAATACCTATATACAACTATGAGTCACGACCTTTTGAACTGATCTCACCTTTCAAGGTTGGTCAGTTCATCCCCCTTGTTTTGTATGGTTCATGCTGGTATGATGCTGATAGTGACGTTACTCGATTTTGTGGTGAAAAATTCATAAAACCCGACCTCTCATCCGACATCATCAAATATATACCGCATTTTTACGTCCTTGGAATAAAGATAAAATAGAACAATGAACAAGCAAATCATCATCACCGCGCAGTCATAATGTTAAATAAATGCAAAGCAGCGGAAGTTTGTATGTTATTATGAAGTATACTTGAAAATAATTACATACTTTTGCAAAGTATACTTCAGAATAATGATATGGATAAGCAGATTATTAAGACCATTATCGGTGCTAAGCAGCAAGAAATCAGCGGTGTGAAGCTGTTGCAAAGAACAGAGGTGTTCGACGAAAACGCCAACTACGTGCTGACAGGTATTCGTCGGGCAGGTAAGTCATATACCCTGTATCAGGATATACAAGAGAAGATAACATCAAGAAAGGCACGGGTGGAAGACATCCTCTATGTCAACTTCGAGGACGAGCGTATTGCCTCTATTGAGGCGGCTGAACTCGGACAGATCCTGGATGCCTACTGGGAGATGCATGAGCAGAAGCATCCATACATATATCTGGATGAGATACAGAATGTGACGGGATGGGAGAAGTTTGCCCGAAGACTGACGGAATCGAAGCATCACGTGATGATAACAGGCAGTAACGCTAAGATGCTCAGCAAAGAAATCACTTCAACACTCGGCGGCAGCTACATCCAACGTGACATCTACCCATTCTCTTTCGCCGAGTACCTTCAATACCATGGAGTGTTGCTCGACAAGAACTGGGAATACAATCCTGAACAGCGCCTGCAGGTCATCCGCCATTTCGGGGAGTATTTCTATTATGGTGGATTTGCAGAGTCCTTCGAACAGACGAACAAACGGGAATGGCTGACATCGCTCTATCAGAGGATTGTGCTGGGTGATGTCATTGAACGTAACAAAATCCGCAATCCCCGCGTGTTGCGTCTGCTGGTACGCAAACTGGCCGACAGTGTGATGCAACCAACGACGCTGAAACGGCTTGAACACATCATCAAATCGTCGGGCGACAGCATCAGTCCTGTAGTCCTGAAAGACTATTTGGGATACATGGACGATGCTTATCTGATATTCTCCATCCCCAACCTCGTGTCTCCACTCACAGAGCAGCAAACCATCGAAAAGCGCTATTTCGCAGACAACGGGATTCTCAATAATTTCCTCTTCAACGGCGAGACGAAGCTCCTTGAGAACATGGTAGCAATACAACTCAACCGATTGTTCCACAACACAGAGGAGGAATTACGACTCTTCTATTATAATAAAGGTGTAGAGGTCGATTTCTGTGTCCCGGAAGCGGGGTTGGCCATTCAGGTTTCCTATAGTATTGATGATATTGCTACCTACGAGCGTGAGGTCGGTGCACTTGTTGCCTTCCTGAAGACTTTCAAGAAGTACCGAGGCTTCATCATCACGTGGGATACAGAGCGAGAAATCATTGTTGATGGTATCAACATTCAGGTTGTTCCCATTTGGAAATGGCTGTTAGAATATTAAAATAAAAGAATCATGAAAAATAGAACTATCATCACCGCACTCCTCGCACCAATGGCTTTCTGATGGACACCTGCCTTACTGCCCAAGACCAGTACAAGTCATTGCTCGACTATTTCAATATCGCACACAAATAAACGCAAATCATCACCGCTTATGGGATGTCTGTAGTCCATGGGATGACGGGGATGCCCTCATCAGTGAAGTGAATGGGGAGCCAGAGGTGGAGGCTGCGGGAGAGATGGCGCGGGTTCCAGATGTCGGCCATGAAGACATAGGTGGTGTCGTTCTTAAAGATATAGGTGCCTTGGGCACCGAAGGTCTTGTCGGCAGGCATCTCGCGATAGCCGGTGGCGATGCCCGTGAAGGGTGAGGGCAGCTGCGTCCACGGTCCCCAGATACTCTTGGCCCTGAACATACGCGCTTCATTGGGAGCCCATCCCGTGCAGCCGGAGCAGATGAGCCAGTAGTCCTCACCACGGTGGAAGATGCAGGGAGCCTCATTCTGCCCGCCAGGTGCCACCATATTATACTTGCCAGTGAAATCAAGGAAATCATCCGTCAGCTCACTGACGAGGAGCGTCAGGTTCTCCTGCGAGGAGGTGATGTGATAGGCACGGCCGTCATCGTCCACGAAGACGGTCATATCACGACTCATCTGTCCGCCCTCGAAGTCGCGCCAGAGGTACATTCCCTTCTGCACCTCGCGCCTCCATCGCGGCGTCCACCATTTCGTCCACGCTGCAGCGTTTGTCTTTTTGGCAGCCTCGATGTCCTTTTCCGTCATGTCGAAAGGCCACCGCCCGGCGTGCAGACGTGTGCTGCGGATAAAGCGGAAAGGTCCTGTGGCGTGCTCGCTCACGGCGAAGCCCACGCGGGCGGCCTCGTAGCCCTTCCCCTTCAGTTCCAGATGGAAGAGCATCACGAAGCACTGTGTCTTTTCATTCCACACCACCTTCGGGCGTTCCATGATGCAGCCGCGCTCTATGTCGCTGCCCGGCTCCGCGCTCAGCTGCAGCGCCAAGCCCTCATTCTTCCAGTGTCGTAAGTCCGTTGACGAATACACGGCGATGCCGCCGTCCATCGTATAGCCGCGGTCGGGGCGCTGTTCGCCATACCAGTAATACGTGTCGCCATACTTGATGACATTCCCCCCGTGGGCATTGATATGCTTCCCTTCCGTGTCGGGCCACAGCTGCCCGTTCTTGAAGTCGCCGTCCTGTGCCGCCATCGGCACCACAGCCACCCATAACGATGCCATGAGCATCGCTATTCCCTTGTACCATGCATTCTGTTTCATTCGTGTTTGTCGTTAAAAAGAAGGTTTGAAAAGATGATGTCGGTGCAAAAGTATAAAAAATACGTCAATGGTGTGTGGTGTAATCGATAAAATCGCTATCTTTGCACAGAAATAGCACAGAAACGCACGTGAAACACCTCATCGATTTCTTCCGACAAGGGCGTCTATGGCATCAGGCACGCGATGAATGGCGCTGGCTCACACGCGCCTGCTTCCACGCCCTGCGCCGCCTCATCCTCGCCGTCGAACTCTTCCTCGACCGCAACCTCACGGGCCATGCGGCAGCCCTCACCTACTCCAGCATGCTGGGTGCCGTGCCCATCCTGGCCATCGTCTTCGCCATCGCTCGCGGCTTCGGCTTCAGCGCACTCATCGAGGAGAAGCTCAAGGAGAGTGTACGCTTCACGCCCGAGATGACCGAGACCATCATGACCTTCGTGAACTCCTATCTGGAGCGTGCCCGCGGCGGCGTGTTCATCGGCATAGGATTGTTGATACTGCTCTACACGCTGTACAGCCTCAGCACCTATATCGAGAACGCTTTCAACAGCATCTGGCGCGTCAAGCAGTCCCGTGCGCTCTACCGTGGGGCCATCTACTACATCAGCGTGTTCTTCCTGCTGCCCATCGTCATCATCATCACATCGGGTCTGCAGCTCTTCCTCACGGGCATCACCCGTTTCTTCCCTGATTTCACCTTCGTGAATGCAGGCATCGAGTTCCTCGTACAGCTCTCTCCCTATGTCCTCGCCTGCATCGTCTTCATCCTGCTGTACAAGCTGATGCCCAATACCCCTGTCCGCTGGCGCGCCACCCTGCTACCAGGCATCCTGGCCGGCACCGCCTTCCAAGGACTGCAGTGGTTCTACATCAACTCCCAGGTGTGGATCTCCAGCTACAACGCCGTCTATGGCTCCTTCGCCGCCATCCCGCTGTTCATGCTGTTCATCCAGTTCTCTTGGTATATCTGCCTGTTCTGCGCCGGCCTCAGCTACACCCATCAATACGAGGAGGAGCTGTCTGCCGAGAAGCGCCACACCGACGAAGCCAGCCCCACACGCCCCACTGCCGAGGAAACCCTCGACCGCATCAACGACCTCATCCAGCAATATCATCAACACTCATAAGTCATGCACACACTACGTAAAGCCCTGCTCCTGCTGGCACTCCTTCCCTGCATGAGCCATGCCCAGAGCGAACTCTACCCCCAACACTTCGACCTCGAAGAGGTGACGCTGTTAGACAGCCCCCTGAAGACGGCGCTGGACGGCAATGCACAGCTTCTGCTGCAGTACGATGCCGACCGTCTGCTGGCACCCTTCATCCGTCAGGCCGGGCTCCACACGAAGAGCGGCAGCAAGTACTACGGTTGGCTCACGCAGCACCCCTCGTTCACCAACTGGGGACTCAGCGACTGGAGCCTGGAAGGCCACGTGGGCGGTCACTATCTCACAGCCCTCGCACTGGCCTATGCCGCCGAGCGCGACGAGGCACTGCGCACACTGCTGAAGGAACGGTTGGAATACTGCATCGATGTGCTGAAAGACTGTCAGGATGCCTTCGCCAACAACACCAAAGGCCTCAAAGGCTTCATCGGCGGACAGCCCATCAACCAGGTGTGGACGGGCCTCTATGACAACGACCTCTCTGCCTTCCGTCAGTATGGCGGCTGGGTGCCGTTCTACTGCGAACACAAGGTGCTGGCGGGTCTGCGCGATGCCTGGATCTACACGGACAACACCACCGCCCGCACGCTCTTCCAAGGTCTCTCCGACTGGGCCGTCAACGTCATCTCCAACCTCTCCGATGCCGATATGCAGACGGTGCTGGGCTGGGAGCACGGCGGCATGAACGAGGTGCTGGCCGACGCCTTCAAGCTCTTCGGCGACATGAAATACCTGAATGCCGCCAGACGCTACAGCCATCAGTATGAGATCGACGGGATGCAGGGCAACCCCTACAACAAGCACTTCCTGGACAACCAGCACGCCAACACGCAGGTGCCCAAATACATCGGCTTCGAGCGCGTGTGGAAACAGTATGTCAAAGGCGAGGACATCTCCACCTATCGCACGGCAGCAGTGAACTTTTGGGACGATGTCGTCACACACCGCACCGTGTGCATCGGCGGCAACAGCACCTCGGAGCATTTCTTCGACCCCGCCAACGGACAGCGCTATATCAACGACCTCGACGGCCCCGAGTCGTGCAACAGCAACAATATGCTGAAGCTGTCGGAGATGCTCTTCGACGACGACCACAACGCACGCTATGCCGATTTCTACGAGAGCACGATGTACAACCACATCCTCTCCACGCGCGACCCCGCCACCGGCGGCTACGTCTATTTCACCACCCTGCGCCCGCAGGGCTACCGCATCTATTCCACCGTCAATGAATCGATGTGGTGCTGCGTCGGCACCGGTATGGAGAACCACTCCAAGTACGGTCATTTCATCTACACCCATGAGGGCAGCACACTCTATGTGAACCTCTTCATCGCCAGCGAGCTCGACAACGCGACCTTCGGCCTGCGCCAGCAGACCACCTTCCCCTACCCGCCCGCAGACACCAACGTCGCACAGACAGAGCTCACCGTCACGCGCGCAGGCACCTATACCATCGCCCTGCGCCACCCCGCCTGGGCTGGAAAGGCGTATGCCGTCAGCGTGAACGGCGCCGCCGTCAACGTTGCTGTCACCGAGGGCACCGCCTCCTATGTGACCATCGACCGCACATGGTCCGTGGGCGACCGCATCACCGTGAACCTGCCCATGTCCCTGCGCCTGGAACCGTGTCCGGGCTTGGAAGACTATGTCGCCTTCAAGTACGGCCCCATCCTCATGGCCGCCAAGACCACAGCCTCCAGCGCCGCAGAAGCCGAAGCTACAGGACTCGTCTTCGAAACCCTGCAGTACGAATACGGCCACGAAGGGCGCATGGACCACGCCCCCGGCAGCCGCGCCACCGTCAAGGACCTGACATCGGCACCCCTGCTCATCGATGACGACCTCGCGCAGACACTACAGCGCGTCACGCCCACCGACCCACAGCACCTGCGCTTCACCCTCAACGCCCAGAGCGAGCAGTCGAAGGGCGGATGGACCACGCTCACTCTGGAACCCTTCTACGGCATCCACCACGCCCGTTATATGTGCTACTGGTATGCTGCCACCCCGCAGGCCTACGAGCAGAGCGAATGGGGACGCGCCGATGCCGAGGCCGCAGCCCTCAACACCCGCACCCTGGACTTCGTGGCCACGGGCGAGCAGCAGAGCGAGGCCGGACACCACTACCAGTACAGCAGCGACTCCAGCGTCGGCAACTACAACGGCGAGACCTACCGCGACGCCAAAGCCAACGGCTACATCCAGTACTCCCTCTCCAACCCCGAAGGCCTCACACAAGGCCTCGCCATCATGCTGCGCCTGACCACCGCCGACAAAGGCCGCAAGGGCACCGTCACCGTGGACGGCACGAAAATCGCCGACATCACCGTTCCCGCCAGCGTGAAGACCGCCGACAGCAAAGGCTTCTTCAACCTGGAGCTGCCCATCCCCGAGGAGCTGATGCTGAACATCGACGGCACGCCCAAGGCCGAGATCACCTTCCGCCTCACCGCCTCCGCCACCACCCTCATCCCCGGCCTCTACTATGTGCGCCTCGTGAAAGACTACACCGACAACAGCTATGCTTTCCACGCACGCGACTGGCTCACGGGCGACGAAGGCCGCGTGGCACAGCGCAACATCAGCTACGACGATGCCGCCAACAGCCTCACCGCGTCCGCCACAGGCAATAACAACATCGCCTTGATGCTCGACTGGCAACACCGCGACTACTACATCAATGCCACGCAGAAATACCTCATCGTCAAGGGCTCGAACCTCTCGCGCGCCAGCGGTGCCAGCTATCTCTGGTGGCTCAACGGCGTCAACAAAGGCTCGCAGGTAGCACCCACCACCACGAAGCTGGCGTCCGACGGCGACACCATCATCGCGTGGGACATGACCCGCAGCGGCCTCGCCGCCAACAACACCGGCGACCGCTTCTCCATCTGCCAGGGAATGACCGTCTTCGGCCTCACCAGCACCACCAGCAACACCGGCACCAGCGTCATCAAGCACATCGGCTTCTATGAGAGCGTCGCCGACTTCGAGCGCGCCACCGCCATCACCTCCGTTGCTGCCGCCCCCGCACACCACGCCATCTATGGTCTCGACGGTCGCCGCCGCACCCGCCTCCAGCGCGGTCCCCAGATTGTCGATGGCCGCACCATCGTCAAGCAGTAAACAGCTTCACCACATCAAAGCAGGAGAATCTCCTGCTTTTCTTTTTTGCCGCTTCGTCCTTATTTCAGCTTCATCCCCACATTGTACATGATGAAGCCGTAGATGTCGGCTTGCTCCTCGAGGACTTTGGCGAGGGGTTTGCCGCCACCGTGACCGGCTTTCGTGTCGATGCGGATGAGGACGGGGTTGGGGCCTTGGTGACATTCCTGCAGCGTAGCCGCGAACTTGAAGGAGTGGGCGGGAACGACGCGGTCGTCATGGTCGGCGGTCGTCACGAGGGTGGCGGGATAAGCGGTGCCGGGCTTCAGGTTGTGAAGCGGCGAATAGGCACGCAGGTAGTCGAACATCTCCTTAGAATCCTCGCTGGTGCCGTAGTCCGAGGCCCAGTTCCAACCGATGGTGAACTTGTGGTAGCGCAACATATCCATCACGCCCACCTGGGGGATGGCCACACGGAAGAGGTCGGGGCGCTGCGTCATGCAGGCTCCCACGAGGAGGCCGCCGTTAGAGCCGCCCACGATGGCCAGTTTCTCCTTCGAGGTGTAGCCCTCGCGGATGAGCCACTCGGCCGCACCGATGAAATCGTCGAAGACATTCTGCTTCTGCATCTTCGTGCCGGCCTGATGCCACTCCTCGCCGTACTCTCCGCCACCGCGCAGCGTCACCTGGGCATAGATGCCGCCGCTCTCAAGGAACGGGATGCGGACGGGCGAGAAGCCTGGGTTCAGCGACACATTGAAGCCGCCGTAGCCATAGAGGAACACGGGGTTCTTGCCATTGCGCTTCAGCCCTTTCTTATAGGTCAGGAACATGGGGATGCGCGTGCCGTCCTTGCTCTGGAAGAACACCTGTTCGCTGGTGTAGTCCTCCTGACGGAACTTCACCTTGGGGGCTGTATAGAGCTCGCTTGTGTTGGAGACCATGTCATAGCGATAGACGGTGCCGGGCTGCGTGAAGGAGGTGAAGGTGTAGAAGCACTCAGGCTCTTTCTCGTCGCCCGTGAAGCCCACGCTGCCCACGCTGGGCAGCTGCACCTCGTGGCGCAGACGGCCGTCGAGGCCATAGACGAAGGCGTGGTCGGAAGCGTCCTGCATATAGGTGAGTATCAGCTGGCGGTTGATGACATCGACATCGTTGAGGGTGTTCTGCTGCTCGGGGATGACTTCCTGCCAGTCGTTCAAGCCCGGATGGTGGATATCGGTGGTCATGATGCGTCCCTTAGGAGCGCCGTAGTTGGTGAAGAGGAAGAGTTTGTCGCCGTCGGAGAAGATGGGGCTGTACTGATAGTCCATGTCCGAGGTCATCTGGATGAGCTGTGAGCCCGGCTGACGCAAATCGCGCACGAAGAGGTTGTTGCCGGCTCCGGCACCGCTCTCGTAGAGGTACATCATGGTCTCTTCCTCGTTGATGTCAAGGGTATAGAAGCGCTTGGGGTAGGCAGGATTCTGGTAGAACAAGACGTCCTCGGACTGCGGCGTACCGATCTTGTGGTAGTAGATCTTATGCGTCTCGTTGACATTGGAGAACTCCTTGCCCGCCACGGGAGCATCGTAGGCGCTGTAGTAGAAGCCGTCGCCCTGCCAGGCTGCGCCCGAGAACTTCGCCCACTGGATGTGGTCGTCCAGCTGGCGCCCTGTCTGCAGGTCGATGACAAAGAACTCCTGCCAGTCGCTGCCCGAACGCGAGATGCTGTAGGCGGCCCAACGTCCGTTGTTGGAGAAGAACACGCCCTTGAGAGCAACTGTGCCGTCGGCGCTCAAGGTATTCGGGTCGAGGAAGACGCGTGGCGCAGCGCCCAGCTCGTCCATCACATAGAGCACGCTCTGGTTCTGCAGGCCGTTGTTCTTGTAGAAGTACCACTTGCCGTGACGCTTGCGCGGCGCCCCAATCTTCTCATAGTTCATGAGTTCGGTCATGCGCTGCAGCAATTTCTGACGGAAGGGAATCTTCGACAGGTAAGCGTTGGTGACCTGGTTCTCGGCCTCCACCCAAGCTGCCGTCTGCTCGCTGGTGTCGTTCTCAAGCCAACGGTAGGGGTCGGCAACGGTGGTTCCGAAATAATTGTCCGTAGTACCGTCCTTGACGGTCTTCGGGTACTGGATATTCTGTGCCATCAGGGCTGACGTGGCCATCAGAGCCACAAAGATAAAGATATTCCGTTTCATGCGATAAAAAATAATGTCTGTGCAAAGGTACAAAAAACGTGAAATGCGCAGAAAGAATTGAGGAAATAAATTGGAGAAAAGGGAAAAGTTTTGTAGCTTTGCAGCGCAAAAAGTTACCCAAAACGGAAAACTTTACGTTCAAGACAACGTTCCAAACATTCACATTTACCATAATCTACTGTAGTACAACAAACTTACACTTACATATACTGTGGAACAGAAAACTTACACTTACGACGAGGCTTTTGAGGCCTCACTTGCGTATTTTGCGGGCGACGAACTGGCCGCCCGCGTGTGGGTGAACAAGTATGCCATGAAGGACTCCTTCGGGAATATCTACGAGCAGAGTCCGGCAGACATGCACTGGCGCATCGCCAACGAAGTAGCCCGCATCGAACAGAAGTACAAGCGCTCGGCGCGAAGCGACGCTCCACACTTGGAGAACCCGATGACAGCGCAGGAGGTGTTCGACCTGCTCGACCATTTCCGCTACATCATCCCCGCCGGCTCGCCCATGACGGGCATCGGCAACCATTTCCAGGTGGCCTCGCTCTCGAACTGTTTCGTGGTGGGACTGGACGGTGACAGCGACAGCTACGGCGCCGTCATCCGTATCGACGAGGAGCAGGTGCAGCTGATGAAGCGCCGCGGCGGCGTGGGTCACGACCTCTCGATGCTGCGTCCGGCCGGTTCGCCGGTGAAGAACTCGGCGCTCACGAGCACGGGACTTGTGCCGTTCATGGAGAGATATAGTAATAGTACGCGCGAGGTGGCGCAGGACGGTCGCCGCGGAGCCCTGATGCTGAGCGTCAGCATCAAGCACCCCGATGCCGAGGCGTTCATCGACGCCAAGATGACAGAGGGAAAGGTGACGGGCGCCAACGTGAGCGTGAAGATCGACGATGCTTTCATGCAGGCCGCCGCCGAGGGGAAACCCTACGTGCAGCAGTTCCCCATCGATAGCACAGAGCCCCTGGTGTCAAAGGAAATCGACGCCAGCGCACTGTGGAAGAAGATTGTGCACAACGCATGGCAGAGCGCAGAGCCCGGCGTGCTGTTCTGGGACACCATCCTGCGCGAGAGCGTGCCCGACTGCTATGCCGACCTGGGCTTCCGCACCGTCTCGACCAACCCCTGCGGCGAGATTCCCCTCTGCCCCTACGACAGCTGCCGCCTGCTGGCCATTAACCTCTACGAGTATGTGGAGAACCCCTTCACGCCCAATGCCAAGTTCAACTTCGACAAATTCCGCGAGCATGTGAAGAAGGCACAGCGCATCATGGACGATATCATCGACCTGGAGTTGGAGAAGATAGATCTGATTCTGGACAAGATCGAGTCCGACCCGCAGAACGAGGAGGTGAAGTTCGCCGAGCGCAACCTGTGGCAGAAGATTCAGCACAAGAGTTCGATGGGTCGTCGCACGGGCGTGGGCATCACTGCCGAAGGCGATATGCTGGCAGCCCTGGGCCTGCGCTACGGCACGCAGGAGGCCACCGACTTCGCCGTGGAGGTGCAGAAGACAGTGTGCCTGAACGCCTACGCCAGCAGCGTGCAGATGGCTCGCGAGCGTGGTGCCTTTGAGATGTACGACGCGAAGCGCGAGGAGAAGAACCCCTTCATCCAGCGCATCAAAGAAGCTGACCCGAAGCTCTATGCCGAGATGACGAAATACGGCCGCCGCAACGTGGCCTGCCTGACCATCGCGCCCACCGGCACCACCTCGCTGATGACGCAGACGACCAGTGGCATCGAACCTGTGTTCATGCCCGTGTATAAGCGTCGCCGCAAGGTGAACCCCAACGACCCCGAGGTACACGTGGACTTCATCGATGACGTAGGCGATGCCTTCGAGGAGTATATCGTCTATCACCATAAGTTCCTCACATGGATGAAGACCTGCGGTCTCGACACCGAGCGCCGCTACACGCAGGAGGAAATCGACGAGCTCGTGGAGCAGTCGCCTTACTACAAAGCCACCGCCAACGATGTGGATTGGCTGATGAAAGTGCGGATGCAGGGCGCCATCCAGAAGTGGGTGGACCACAGCATCAGCGTGACCGTGAACCTGCCGAACAGCGTGGACGAGCAGCTCGTGAACGACCTCTACATGGAGGCTTGGCGCAGCGGCTGCAAGGGCTGCACCATCTATCGCGACGGCTCGCGCAGTGGCGTGATGATCAGCGTGAGCAAGAAGAAGGAAAAGAAAGAAGAGGAGGAGGAACACCCCGACACGCCCGCCCTGGAGACTGGCGGCGAGCAGCACACGCATGAGTGCCGTCCGCCCGAAGTGGTGGAGAAGCGCCCCGATGTGCTGGAGTGCGACGTGGTGCGTTTCCAGAACAACAAGGAGAAATGGGTGGCTTTCGTGGGTCTGCTCAACGGCTATCCCTACGAGATCTTCACGGGTCTGCAGGATGACGAAGAGGGTATTATGCTGCCGAAGAGCGTCACCAAGGGACGCATCATCAAACAGCTGAACCCCGACGGCACGAAGCGCTACGACTTCCAGTTCGAGAACAAGCGCGGCTACAAGACCACCGTCGAAGGCCTCAGCGAGAAGTTCAACCCCGAATACTGGAACTACGCCAAGCTCATCTCCGGTGTGCTCCGCTACCGTATGCCCCTCGACCACGTCATCCGCCTCGTGGATCAGCTGCAGCTCAACAGCGAGAGCATCAACACGTGGAAGAACGGTGTGGAACGTGCTCTGAAGAAGTACGTGGCCGACGGCACCGCTGCCCGCGGCGTCACCTGCCCCAACTGCGGCCAGGAGTCCCTCGTCTATCAAGAAGGTTGTCTGATATGTACGAACTGCGGAGCCAGCAGGTGTGGCTAATCGCGTGAAGCGGCGTGACTGATGTCACGCCGTAGCGATTAGAGGAAAAGGCTTCAAACTAAGCCTTTTCCGTCGGAGGACAGCGAAAGCTGTGAGGAACAACGGTTACGTTGTGAAAAAAGAGATTCACTAACATGATAGTTCAGGCTTCCAAGGTCCTTTTGAAGGACATAAGACTATTTGCCTACCACGGCGTGCTCCCGCAGGAGCGCGTCGTGGGGGCCACTTTTATCCTCAACATTGCCATTGACACCGATTTCTCAAAGGCGATGGAAACGGATGAATTGGAGGGGACGATATCGTATGCCGAGGTATATGAGGTGGTGAAGGCGGAGATGGCAGTGCCATCGAAGCTGCTGGAACATGTGGCCGGCCGCATCTGCAACGCCCTACTCCACCGCTTCCCCACGGCCCAAGCGGTTCATCTGGAGATACTAAAAGAAAACCCGCCAATGGGCGCGGATTGCGCCGGGGCGGGTGTCGTTGTGGAGGTTAACAGGTTTATAGGTTAGTAGGTTAGTAGGTTAGTAGGTTAATAGATTTACGACGTCCTGAGGGGTAGCGGCAAAGGTCTCGGCAGCGTGAGCTTCAAGGAACTTACGGTCACGGAAGCCCCAGAGGACGGAGATACAAGGGAGGCCGCTGTTGCGGGCGGTTTGTAAATCGACGTCGGAGTCACCGACATAGACAGCCTCATCTTTCGTAACACCCAACTCGCGCAAAGCCAGTTCCACCATATCAGGAGCTGGCTTGCGTTGTAATTCGGGGCGTTCACCAATGGCCACAGCTACCGTGTCTTTGAAATAGCGCTCATAGAGCTCATCAACGCCAGCCTGCAGTTTGTTGCTGACAATCGCCAGCAGGAAGCCACGCTTTTTCAGAGCCTGAAGCATCTCGGCGACACCGTCGTAGAGGCAGGTCTTGTCCTGGCAATGCACAACATAGTAGCGCTTGAAGTCATCGAAGGCCTGCTCGAACAGCGGGTTCTCCTCGCCATCGGGGACAGCGCGTGCGATGAGTTTGCGCACGCCGTTGCCCACAAAGCTCCTCACTTCCTCTAACGCGCGCTCCGGCATTCCATTCTTGCGCAAGGCCCAGTTCGTGGCATCCGCCAAGTCCTCCAACGTGTTGAGGAGCGTGCCGTCAAGATCGAAGACGATGGCTTTCAACATTGATTTTTGAACTCTAAACTGACTCTCAACTCTAAACTCTCAACTCTAAACTCATTTAACTCCCAACTGCCTCTTGACCTCAGGAATATCCTTCTTCAACTGAGCGATGCGGGTAGTGCTGCTGGGGTGTGTGCTCATGAACTCTGCCGTGGTGCTCTGGCTGGCGGCACTCATCTTCTCCCATAGCGTGATGGCGGCATTGGCCTCATAGCCGGCAATCGTGGCCAGCACGATGCCGATGTAGTCGGCTTCCAGTTCCTGCTTGCGCGAGAAGGGCAGCAGTGCACCGTACTGAGCACCCAGACCATAGGCGACAGCCACAGCTTGCTGCGTCTGCTGACTCTTATTGGCGACGGCCGCACCCAGCACCGAGCTTCCTAACTGAGCCAGCAACTGCTGACTGGCACGCTCGTTGCCGTGCTTGGCGATGGCATGACCGACCTCATGACCTATGACAGCAGCCAGCATATCGTCGCGATCGCTGCCGTTGCCGACAAGCTTCAACATACCTGTATAGACCACAATCTTACCGCCAGGCATGCAGAAGGCATTCAGCTGGCTGTCATCTACGAGATTGAACTCCCATGCATAGTTCTGCAAGTCGGCATCCCTACCCTCTCTCTTGAGGTAATCCTCAGCAGCCGCTGCGATGCGCTGTGCGACATTCTTCACCACGGCGGTGGCGTTTTTGTCAGAAGATACCTTGGCTGTCTTCATGTAGCTTTGGTACTCTGTAAGACTTGCGGAGAGGATTTCGGACTCAGATACGAGGTTCAACTGCTTACGACCCGTCATCGTGACGGTACTGCACGCGGCCAAGACTACAACGGCCACCAGTGCCAACAAAACTTTTGTTTTCATATTACTTTTCCTTTTATAAGTTCCTTTTCGAGGACAAAAGTACTGCAAGTTACTTTGAACTCCAAGAAATGCCGCAAAAAAATGAATGAAGCTCGCCATTTTGGCAAGCTTCATGCTTGTGCGGAAGGAGAGGGATTCAAACCCCCGGAACGGACAAGCCGTTCACCGGATTTCGAGTCCGGCCCAATCGGTCACTCTGGCATCCTTCCTTGGGTGCTTTCTTGCGAATGCGGGTGCAAAGGTAGTAAAAAGTTGAGAGTTGAAAGTTTAAAGTTTAAAGTTTTTTCGCTTTTGGGCCCTATTTTTCTTCTTTTCTTGGTAAAACATCACTTTGCAACCCAGTTGCACTAACTTCACCGTACCTTTGCAGCGCAATTGAGAATGAAGGATGACGAAATCCAGCCAAATGCAATAACATTCCACATTAAACTTTAAACTTTAAACGAAATATGGACTTCCTCGAGCACTACTGGGACGCACTGGTCATGATGACCGCAGAAATGGCTCCCTATCTCCTACTGGGATTTTTCATCGCAGGACTGCTGCACAGCTTTGTGCCACGTACATTGTATTCCAAACACCTGGCACCACGTAACATGAAGAGCGTGGTCAAAGCCGCTGCCATCGGCATCCCCTTGCCGCTGTGCTCTTGCGGCGTTATCCCCACCACCGTGTCGCTGCGTAAGGAAGGAGCAAGCCACGGAGCCTGCACCAGTTTCCTGATTGCCACGCCGCAGACGGGTGTCGATAGCATCGCCGCCACCTACTCGCTCATGGGCCTCCCCTTCGCCATCGTGCGACCCCTCGCAGCCCTCTTCACCGCCATGTTCGGCGGATGGCTGACAAATAGGTTTGGAAGACCCACCCCCGACCCCTCCCGTGAGGGAGGGGAGACCTGCGGAGAGAAGCATTGCTGCTGTCACCATGAGGAGGAGGAGCATGAGGAGCATTGCTGCTGCCACGAGCATGAGGAGCCTGCTCCCCTCCCTGACGGGAGGGGCTGGGGGGAGCGTCTTCGTTCCGCTCTCTCCTACGCTTTCGTAGATATGATGCAGGATGTGGGCAAGTGGCTTGTCATCGGTCTGCTCATCGCCGCCCTCATCACCGTGGCGGTGCCCAATGAATGGCTGGCAGCACTCCACGACTACAAGCTGCTGAACATGCTCATCGTGCTCGCCGTAGCCATCCCGATGTACGTCTGCGCCACAGGTTCCATTCCCATCGCTGTGTCGCTGATGGCCAAGGGTCTGACACCCGGTGCCGCTCTGGTGCTACTGATGGCCGGTCCTGCCGTCAACTCCGCCTCCATCCTCGTCATCGGCAAGACCTTCGGCAAACGCACGTTATGGCTCTACCTGCTCTCCATCGTCATCGGCGCCGTGCTCTTCGGCCTCGCCATTGACTACCTGCTGCCGCAGGAATGGTTCATGGTACAGAGCGCCATCGCCGACGGTCACGGAGCCCACAGCCTCAGCATTATGGATTGGGTATGGGTGGCCCTGCTGATTATCCTCCTCCTCAATGCCTTCTGGCAGATGCACCGCCACGGCCACGCCTGCGAGTGCTGCCATGATCATGAGCACGATCATGACCACGAGCACCATCACGAAGAAGGTCACGACCACGAAGAACACTGCTGCTGCCACCATCATCAGTAAAAAAAGCGAAGGAAAGGCTTCGCAATTCACAAATAATGCCTATCTTTGTCGGCGAAAAACAAAAACAACCGACAATGAAGGCATTATTTTTTTCTCTCGTTCTGAGCTGTAGCCTCGCTGCTATGGCGCAAGAGACAGTCACACGGAAAGTACAAGGCACAGAGGTCGTCAGCCTGCAGACGCCCGTCGGCACTGCCCCTCGCCTCCCCTATCAGCTATGGGTCGTCAACAACGATGGCAGCCGTGAATACCGTCAGGTGCGTTGGGAGGACGGTGCGCTGGCTACAGAGGAGGCCTTCGCTGCTGTACCCGCCGACTCTTGCTACACGGTGCAGGGCTACATCCTCGGCGACAACACCACACCCGATGGTTTCCCCGTCACAGCTACCGTGCGTGTCGTGACAGCCCCCTACTCCACTCCCGCTGCCACACCTGTGGCCACGCCACTGCCGCTGAGCGCCGTGCAGCTGATAGGCGACAATCGCCTCACGGCCAACCGCGACATCGACATCAACCACCTGCTCACACTCGACGTGCGGCAGCAGCTCTACAACTACCACGACACCTACGGTCTGCCCACCGACGGCTACCCCGTGTCCGACGGCTGGGATTCGCCCACTACGAAGCTCAAGGGCCACGGCAGCGGCCACTACATGAGCGCCATGGCCCTCGCCTATGCCAGCTGCGCCGATCCCGTCAAGCGGCAGATGCTGAAAACCAATCTGCGCACAATGGTCGATGAACTGCGCCGCTGCCAGGAACGCACCTTCGTCTATGACACCACCCTCGGTCGCTACCGTGAGGCCCGTGACCTTGCACCCGAGGGGGAGCTACGTGAGTTGCAGGGTACGTGGGAGGCCTTCGACCACTACAAGCAGGACTACACCCATTACGGCTACGGCTACCTCAACGCCATCCCCGCCCAGCACTGTGTTCTCGTTGAGATGTACCGCCCCTACAACAACGAACAATGGGTGTGGGCGCCCTACTACACCGTTCACAAACAACTCTCCGGACTCATCGACATCGCCACTTACATCGATGACCGTGCCATCGCCCGCAAAGCCCTGCGCATCGCTACGGACATGGGGCTATGGGTGTGGAACCGTCTGCACTACCGCACCTTCGTAGATGCCAGTGGCACGCAGGATGAGCGCCGCAGCCGTCCAGGCAACCGCTACGAAATGTGGAACATGTATATCGCCGGTGAGGTGGGCGGTATGGCGGAGGTGCTGGCACGCCTGTCCACACTCGTGAATAATAAAGAGGAAAGCGCGCGCCTGCGCGAGGCTGCCACTTACTTCGACAGTCCCGCCTTCTTCGGCCCCCTGAAGCGCAATATCGACGCCATCCGCAACCGCCACGCCAATCAGCACATCCCCATGGTCACGGGTGCCCTCGCCCTCTTCCGTGCCGGTGCCGACAGCAGCTACCTGCATTTGGCCGAGAACTTCTGGACACTCGTACAGGGACGCTACCGCTATGCCATGGGCGGCGTAGGAGACGACGAGAAATTCCGCGAGCCCTACACGCAGATGCAGTCCATGTGCGCCGCCAAGGAGCCCACGATGAACGAGACGTGCTGCGCCTACAACCTGGCGAAGCTCACCCGCGACCTCAACGGCTACCACCCCAACGACGCCCGCTATATGGACTACTACGAGCGTGTGCTCTACAACCAAATTATCGGATCACTGCGCCCCGAACCCTACGCCGTACTCTATCAGTATGCTGTGGGGCGCAACGCCTCCAAGCCGTGGGGCAACGAAACGCCACAGGAGACCTGCTGTGGCGGCACGGGTGCCGAGAACCACGTGAAGTACCAGGAAGCCGCCTACTTCGTGGGCGCAGACACGCTGTGGGTAGGCCTCTACCTGCCTACCAGAGCCAAGTGGAAGGCCAAGGGTGTCACCATCCAGCAGGACTGCGAATGGCCAGCCGAGCACAGCACCATCACCTTCCCCGAAGCCGCTAAGCCCTTCGTGCTCAAGCTACGTGTGCCCTACTGGGCCACCGAGGGCTTCGAGATTCGCGTGAACGGTCAAATCGTGTGTAAGTCTTATGAGAACCATGGGGCTTATGAGGCCAATGAGGCCAATGATGTGAAAAAGGCTACCCCTTGCAGTTATGTCACTTTCCCCCTGCGCCGCTGGACATCCTCGGACCGCATCGAAGTCGTTATGCCCTACACCCCGCACATCGACTACGGTCCCGATAAAGTGGATGGAGAATGGCTGGGAGCCCGCATGAGCGGTCCCCTCGTGCTCTGCACCGACAGCACCGGCGCCGTCATCCCCGACTACGCCGCCGACCGTCACATCACCCACTATTTCCCTATAGCAGAATAGCCTATGCCGAGCCGCGCGGCCTTTTCGATGACGAAGGCGAGGGCTGCGTCGTGTTCATTGGGAATGACACCGTCGAGGATAGCATCCTTGACGGCGGTCTTGAGGACGCCGACTTCGCGGCAGGGCGGCAGATGGAAACGCTCCATGATTTCCTCACCGCTGACAGGCGGCTGGAAATTGCGGATGCGGTCGCGCTCCTCCAGATCGATGAGCTTCTGGCGCACAAGCTTGAAGTTATCTAAGAAACGCTGTTTACGCTGTTCGTTCTTACTGGTGATATCAGCTTCACAGAGCAACATCAGGTCGTCGATGTCATCACCGGCCTCGAAAAGGAGGCGACGCACGGCGCTGTCCGTGACCTCATCGTCGGCGATGGCGATAGGTCGCATATGCAACGACACTAACTTCTGCACATACTTCATCCGTTCATCCATCGGCAACTTCATCCGACGGAAGATCTGCGGGACCATCTTCTCACCTATATAATTATGATTGTGGAAGGTCCACCCTAACTGTGCATCCCACCGCTTGGACTTGGGCTTGCCGATGTCGTGAAGCAGGGCAGCCCACCGCAGCCAAAGAGACCCACCCCTATCCCCTCCCGTCAGGGCGGGGGACTCGCTTCGCTCGGGAGCTGGCGCATTGTTTGCCAATTCATTACCTACTGGCAGGCTACCCCCCTCCCTGACGGGAGGGGTTTGGGGGTGGGTCTTCCGGACAACGTTCGTCAACACTTCCAGTGTGTGCCAAAGGTTGTCCTTATGAGCACGTCCCCCCACCGTCTCCACACCGTGCAGGGCATAGAGCTCAGGGAAGATGATTTCAAGGAGGCCGCACTGGAACAGGAGTTCGAAGCCGCGAGCAGGGCTGTCGGAGGCCATAATCTTCTGCAGCTCATCGATGATGCGCTCGCCGGAGATAATCTTCATGCGTTCACGGTTGCGCTCTAATGCTTCGAAAGTCTCGGGCTCTATCTCGAAGTTCAGCTGCGTGGCGAAGCGGATACAACGCATCATCCGCAGCGGGTCATCGGAGAACGTGATGTCAGGGTCAAGAGGCGTAGCGATGAGGCGGTCCTCCAAGTCCCAGATGCCGTCGAAGGGATCCACCAGTTCACCGAAGCGGTCAGCATTCAGACAGATAGCCATCGCATTGATGGTGAAGTCGCGGCGCTGCTGGTCGTCCTCCAGCGTGCCATCTTCCACTATAGGCTTACGCGAGTCGTGGCTGTAGCTCTCGCGGCGGGCACCGACAAACTCTACCTCTAATGTCTCGTTTAACGTTGATCGTTTAGCGTTTAAATCATCATTTGACAGCTCTCCCTTTAAACGTTCATCGTTCATCGTTAAACGATTCACTTTCAATTGCGCTGTGCCGAAGTTCTTGAACACGGAGAGGTGGGTGCCGCGTCCCAGGCGCTTCGCTACCGCCTTAGCCAGCTCGATACCACTACCCACGCACACAACATCGATATCCTTTGATGGACGTTCCAGGAAGAGGTCGCGGACATAGCCACCCACGACATAGCACTCCACCCCCATTTCATCGGCAACTTGACCGATGATGTGGAAGACGGGGCGGTCCAGTATGGTGGCGAGTTGTTCGCGGTCGAGATGTTTCATGTATGCTAAAAAGGGCCTTTGTAGAGTTGAAGGTTGTTAAAACAGCGGCAAAAGTAATAAAAAAGGTTGAGCCAGCAGGTCTGAATGATTGTTTTTTTGAAGAAAAGGCTTACTTTTGCAATTGCTATGAAAAAGAACGCACGTTTATTTCTTCTTTTAGCCGTGGCTACGATGTTCTCCTGCACGGCAAAGAACGATACTGGCGATGCCCCTGCAGCTGCCATGCTGTCGGAGGCCCGCACCTTGTTGGAACAGAAGGACTACAGCGCCGCTCGCGACACCATCCTGAGCCTGCGCCAGCGTTATCCCCAGGCCTTGGAGGTACGCCGTGCCGCCATCCTCACGCTCGACAGCGTGGAACTCCTGGAGACCCGCGACAGCGTGGCCGCCTATGAGCCATGCCTCAATGCAGCCCGTGACAGTTTCCAGCAGATGCCGCCCCGCCTCAACGGCCAGACCAACGACGCTTACTACACCCAGCAGCGCCGCGTGATGGCAATGGAGCAGGAGTACGATGAGCTCTGCGCCAAAGTCAAATTCTTCCTCCGCAAAATCGACATCGACAAACAATAATTGTTACAAGGGTTTCCTTAGGGAATAGTGGTAACTTTTCTTATGGAAATCGTGGTAGCTTGTTATCTCGCAATCGCCCCAATACCAGTAGTAATACGTCTGGAGTAAATCTATGTCTAACGGCAGCTCGACGCCGAAATCATAGCAGAAGTCCTGCATCACCACGACACAAGCTCCATCATAGACGCCAAAATAGTCGCCCTTTGGGTCTCCGTTCTTGTATTGGGCATCTAATGGAATCCAGTCGTAGCCTTCTAAGTAAAAGTCCACCCACACATGATAGCCGCCGTCCAACCGCAGGCAAAGGTTGTGGCGTGAGGGGATGCCTTTGTACCTCAGTAGGTTCACAACCAGCGTCGAGAAGTCGCCGCACTCTCCACCACCGTCTTTCAGTATTTTATCAAGCGTCCGCCAGGGACCCTTGATATAACGGAAGTTCTTGGCCACGAATTCATAGCAGCGACGGGCATAGTCAAGCAAATCCGAGGACTGCTTCCACAGCTCGTCACCCTTCGCCACAATGTATGGGTTTGTTGTCACAATATATTCGCCCCTGTCACCTAGATGCCGTTTGCACGGCTCGCTGTTAGGGTCGTAGGGTTTGATGTCCTTGATCTGCGAAACATCAACCTTCACCTTGATAGGATGCACATTGTATATTGTTTCCAATTCATACGTGTTCCCCGGGAAATCCTGACGGTCGGTATACAGTACCTGATTGCCATAGTTTTTGTCTGTCAGCACCTGTGCGCCGTTGCAGATCACGTTGTCCACTCGTTGATAGAGATTCGTCTGGGCGATGGGCATCAATGCCTGGAAGCGTGTGATGTGTCCATCCCCCTTCTTAGTAAACGACACCTTGTTAATAAATTGATAGCTACCGACTTCCGTCGCAGTAACCAAGGGACCCTGTAACTCCTCCGTCGTGAGCAACGGCTCTTGTGGTTCTGCATCGTCTTTGTTGCACGACGTCACGGCCAACATCACAATGCCAAGGACGATAGTAACACATAATATCTTATGTTTCTTTTGTTCCATGATTGTATTAAATGGATAAACAAGGAGACCGTCGAAGGGCGATCCTATAGAATAGGAACTTCACGGCACTGGCCCTCTTCAATGATGCGTTCACTTATATTCTCACTTTATTAAACGTCCTTATTCGTTCCAGCATATCGGCACTCCAGGCTGCATCTTGGGGCAACTGGTAGCGAGTGTTACCTACTGATGATGGATAGAAGAAGGTTTCGCCTTTGTCGCTGACAGTCACAAAACCGCGCGGCGAGAAGGAAAACAGATCGTTGCCCTCCACAGCGTTTATCAACGTCAGGGGATCCCACATCTTCTGTCCTGTGTTGCAGTTATAGCGCATATAGACTTGTTTGATGGGGTGTCGGTCGGTCCAGTCGATGGCGGCAAGGCCCCATTGAATCTTTCTTCTCATACCTTGTTGGCGTCAGAACAGGAACTTCATGGCATCGTTGAAGAGAGCCAGGGCCATGAGGGCCAGCAGCAGGGCCATGCCGACATACTGCGCGCGTTCCATGAACTTATCGGAGGGCGGACGGCGCGTGATGGCTTCTACGAGGAGGAAGAAGATGTGACCGCCGTCGAGGCCCGGGATGGGCAGGATGTTCATCACGGCAAGGATGATGGAGATGAAGGCGGTGATGTTCCAGAACGACTGCCAGTCCCAGACGGCGGGGAAGAGGTTGCCGATGGTGCCGAAGGAGCCTACGCTCTGTGCGCCTTTCTTGGTGAAGAGATACTTCAGGTCGCTGACATAGCCTTTCAGCGTCTCCCAACCATAGGCGATGCCGGCGGGGATGCTCTCCCAGAAACCATAGTCGTGGTGGACAAACTCATCCTTGTAATAGATGGGGTAGAAGGCCTTGACGATGCCCAGCATATACTGCTCGGTCAGCTGCAGGGTGACGGTGTCGGGGGCTTCAGCGCCCTCGTTGGCGAAGACGACGGGGAGTGTACGCAGTCGTACGCTGTCCTCATGGCTGCAGCCGGCAGCCAGCACATCGGCCTTGCGGGCCATGACGGCATCAAACTCATGCCACCATTCAATATCCTTGCCATCGACGGCTAACAGGCGTGCACCTGTCTTCATGCCGGCCAGCGCAGCGGGCGAGTCGGCAAGGACGCTATCCACACGTGCCGGCACGCGGATGGTGAGGAAGCGCGGGTCCTGCTCAATCATCTCCAGGAGGTTCACGCCCTCGGCGGGCATCGTGATCTGCACTTCGGCGCCGTTGCGCAGGACGGTGACCGTCTGGGCCTCGGAGAGGGCGCGATAGACGCTGCCATCCCAACCCTCGATGGGCTCGCCATCGACTTTCACGGGGATGTCGCCGTCACGGAAGCCCAGGTCCTGGGCCATCTCGTTGTAAGCGAAGCCATCGGTGATGTTACGCATGGGTAGTGTGTCGCTGCCCCATGCAAACAGAATCATGGCATAGATGAAGAGGGCCAGCAGGAAGTTGACGAGCACGCCGCCGACCATGATCAGGAAACGCT